>Ga0116204_1002267_pt1 | contig 10409 bp, 8 predicted proteins | sample LakKivwa52mmetaG_FD_94481 | JGI IMG/M metagenome (GOLD analysis project Ga0116204, IMG submission 94481) | Anoxic lake water microbial communities from Lake Kivu, Rwanda to study Microbial Dark Matter (Phase II) - Lake Kivu water 52m metaG | ecosystem: Environmental > Aquatic > Freshwater > Lake ... | reverse complement strand
GATCTGGGTAAAACAGGGGTTGGCAAAAAAGGCTCCGCGCTTGTAGGCCCGCCAGGTGGCCGTCACGTCGCAGTTCATCGCGTTGGTGGACAAGAAAAACACGTTGCCGTACCCCCCCGTGCACAGCACCACGGCATCGCCGGCAATGCGTTCCACGTTGCCGGTGACCAGGTTGCGTGCCACAATGCCCACGGCCCGGCCATCGGCCACCACAAGGTCCAGCATCTCCCGGCGGGCCAGCATCGTCACCTTGCCCGCCCCGATCTGCCGGCTCAACGCCCCGTAAGCGCCCAGCAGCAACTGCTGGCCGGTCTGGCCCCTGGCGTAAAAGGTGCGCGACACCTGGGCCCCGCCAAAACTGCGGTTGGCCAACAGCCCCCCGTAGTCCCGGGCAAAGGGCACCCCCTGGGCCACGCACTGGTCGATGATCGCGTTGCTCAACTGGGCCAGCCGGTACACGTTGGCCTCGCGCGAGCGAAAATCACCGCCTTTGATCGTGTCGTAAAACAGTCGCCGGATGCTGTCGCCCTCGTTGGTGTAGTTCTTGGCCGCGTTGATCCCGCCCTGGGCCGCGATGCTGTGGGCCCGCCGCGGGGTGTCCTGGATGCACAAACACACCACCGGGTAGCCCAACTCGGCCAGCGAGGCCGCAGCCGAGGCCCCGGCCAGGCCCGAGCCCACCACGATGATCTTGTACTTTCGCTTGTTGGCCGGGTTGACCAGCTTGGTCTCGAACCGGCGCTGGTCCCATTTTTGCGCCAGCCCACCCGATGGGATGTTGGCATCAAGTTGCATTGGTTGGCTCCCTTTCGGAAAGGATGAAGGATGAGGGATGAAGGATGAAAAAAAGATGATGGATTCTGATATCAGAAACGGTAATTGCCTTCTTCATCCTTCATCCCTCATCCTCATTTTTTTGGGTTGCGCCGTTTTACACCGTCAGCGCCACATACACGGGCAACAGCCCAAAGCCCAGCCCCAGCACCACGGCCAAAATCACCGAGGCACCCAACACGGCGCCCTTGATCCGCTCGTGGTTGGCCCCCAGGCTTTGAAAGGCGCTAAACAGCCCGTGGCTCACGTGCACGGCCACCACCGCCATGGCCGTGACATAAATGACCACATAGACCGGGTCGGCAAAGGCCTTGGCCACCAGCTCGAACACCGTCACCTGCGTTTTGTCAACAAAATGAAAATTGGCCAGGTGCAACACCACAAAGGCCAAGATCCCCAGACCCGTGTACGGCATGCTGGCCGAACCGATGGTGCGCCCCCCGGCCCGGCGCACCACGGCGCTGCGCACCGGCCGGGCCTTGCAATTGGCAACAAACAGCCAAATCCCGGTTCCCACGTGCACCGCGGCCATCACCACCAGCACGATCTCGGCCACGGTCACCAGCGGCCCGAGCGCGTGCAGCCGGGCCGCATACCCGTTGAACGCCTCGGCCCCGCCGGCAATGGTCAGATTGCCCAGCAGATGCACCACCAAAAACCCGATAAACCCCAATCCCGTGACCGCCATCAGCCACTTTTTGCCAATCGAGGAACCAAGCACCGCCATGATCGAGTTCATGAATACGCCTCAAACCGTTTTCGTTGATGGTTGACCGTTGCCGACCCGAAGCAGGTTGTGATTCTGCAAGGTTTGCGCCAACGATGGCTTTAACCGTATAAACCGGCTGTTTATCGCGAAATACCAGGGCGATAAACCCCGCCAGGGAAAGCGAAAAGCCGCCATGATGGGGCATTTATGTCTCATTTTGTTTCAGCCATATCTTTTACTGTTTGGTATCACTATAAAAGCGGCATGCGAGACATTAATGTCCCATATTGAGATTATTCGATCCCGTATTCTTTGATTTTACGAAACAAGGTCCGCCGGTCAATCCCCAGCAGGGAGGCGGCTTTGGTCCGGCGCCATTTTTGAGCCTCCAGTGTTTGCCGGATGAAGTGCTTCTCGAAACGCTCCAGGGCTAGGCGCAGTTCCAAGTCCTGGGTTCGGTCCTGCTGGGCCGGGCCACCGGCGGGATCGGTGCCCCGCGCCGGGGCGCTTCCCGAAAAATCGATGACCCTCAACGTGACATAGCGGTGGATGGTGTTTTGCAGCTCGCGCACGTTGCCGGGCCAGTCATAGGCCTTCATCGACTGCATCACCTTTTCGGCGATGGGCGGAATTTCCATGCCCTGGCTGTATTTTTGCAAAAAGTGGTGGATCAGCAGGGGGATGTCTTCCCGGCGGTCGCGCAAGGGCGGCAGTTGAATGGGGATGATGTGAATCCGGTAGTAAAAGTCCTCGCGCACCAACCCCTTTTCCACGCGGCTTTTCAAATCCTTGTTGGTGGCGGCGATGATGCGGATGTCGGGCCGAATCACCCCGCGGCGGCCAATGGGCGTATAGCCGCCGCCTTCCACGGCCCGCAGCAGCTTGACTTGCATGTTCAGGTCCAGCTCGCCCACTTCGTCCAAAAACAGTGTGCCGTGGTCCGCGGCATCCAGCAGGCCGGGCTTGTCGCGCTCGGCCCCGGTGAATGCCCCTTTGGCATAACCGAAAAATTCGCTTTCCACCAGGGTCGCCGGAATGGCCCCGCAGTTGACGGTGACGAACTTGTTGCGGTTGCGACTGCTTAGATTGTGGATCGTCTGGGCCACCAGTTCCTTGCCCGTGCCCGACTCGCCGTAGATGATCACGTTGGCGTTGGTCTGGGCCGCCTTGAGGATGATTTCATAGACCTCGCGCATCGCCGGGCTGTGGCCGATGATATCGCCGAATTGGCTGGAGCCTTTCAGTGAGGTTTTCAGGCGCAGGTTCTCATCGCGCAGTTTTTCTTCCGAGGTGCGGTAATCGGTGATGTCCTGAGCCGAGCAGACCACGTACTCCACGTTGCCGTCGCTATCGAGTTTGGGGGTTTCGATGATCGACAGCAACCGCTTTTGGCCATGGCTGTTTTCCACCCACTGCTCGAGGACCCGCTTGACCTTGCCGGTGAACACTTCCTGGTTGCGGTCTATCATGGGGCGGGCCGTGGATGGGGGCCAGACCTCATCGATGGTGCGGCCCTGGATGTCGTCTTTTTCACGTCCCAAAAAACGGGCATGGGCCTGGTTGACCGCCCCGTAAGTGCCCGCATCGGTGAGGTACCAGATCTGGGTCTGGATGTTGTCCAAGAGCAGTTCTTGTTCTTCCACCTTTTTTTTCAGGGACAGTTCGGCTTTTTTACGGTCGGAAATATCGATGATCATCGCATGCTTGGACACCGATCCGTCGGGATGGAAGATCGGCGTGCTCACCACGTGGTACCAATTGTTGCGGTGGCTGAGCACTTCGCAGCGTACGGTTTCGCCCTTGAAGATCCGGCTGTTCAGGCACCAGGGGCAGACGTCGTCCCGGTGGTGCAGGGCTTTGTAGCAGATCTGGCCGGTGGCGTCGTAACCGAGCCGCTTGATGTAGCGCTCGTTGATGTATTCCACCCGGTAGTCCTGGGAACACACGTAGATCAGCCCGTCAAAAGCCTCCACCATGGCCTTGAGCTGGGAGTCTTTTTCGCGCAGCAGTTCGCCCCAATGGCTTTTGCTCACCGGTGTTTCCTTTCGTGCAGGGACCGGTGGCCGGTTTTGTGGCACGGATGGTTTCATTATTTCTTGACCCTTTACCCTCTATTTAAGGCATGACGGTCTCAGGATCAAGGGCGCGGTTTTGCAGTTGACCGCCGGGATCGCGTGGAAAGCGCTTGCATCGTCAATGCGTATGCAATATGGTTGCATTGGATTGTTCCGGGATTCTATCGGAAAACAGCCTGACCACCGGCTTCTTTTTTTAGCCCGGGCTGCGGCCATTCCGGGCCACCGCCCTTCGCTGTAAGCATTGTTCGCCCAAAAAGGCTTTGTGCAACAAATTGGCAGGGACCTCGTCGATGGTCAGGTGTCTCCCGGTGCCGCGCCTGATGCCTAACCCGCCGGCCCGGTGACCAGGATGGTGTTTTTGGTGGTTTGCTCATCTATAATCGTATTTAAATTTAATATCTTAGAACAGAAGCGCCGATGACCGCACCGATTGTTTCCATCACCGATGTGAGCTTTGCCTACAACGGGCAAACCGTGCTCCAGGACATCCACCTGGATATCGGGCAGGGTGATTTTATCGCGATGATCGGACCCAACGGCGGGGGCAAGACCACCTTGCTCAAGCTGATTCTCGGTTTGCTCAAACCGGACAGGGGTAAGATCCGGGTATTGGGCCAGCCCCCTGAAAAAGCCTCCTCGGCCATCGGGTATGTCCCCCAGAACGTGCACATCAACCGCGACTTTCCCATCACCGCCATCGACGTCGTGCTGATGGGCAAGCTGGGAGGGTCAAAACGTTGGTCCGGCAGCAACACCGGCGATCGCCGCGAGGCCCTCACCGTTTTGGAACGCATGGATGCCGGCGGGTTGGCCGGCAAGAAAATCGGAGACCTTTCCGGAGGCCAGCGCCAGCGGGTGTTCATCGCCAGGGCACTGGTCACCCGGCCCAAGCTGCTGCTGCTCGACGAGCCCACGGCCAGCATCGACACCAGGGGCCAGGCGGATTTTTACACCCTGCTCAAGGCGCTTAATCAGGATGTGACCATCGTTGTGGTCAGTCACGATTTGCTGGCGATTTCAACCTACGTCAAATCGGTGGCCTGCGTGAACAAATGCCTCCACCACCACCATCAGGCCGAAATTACCGGCCAGATGATCGACATCCTGTACCCGTGTACGGTCGAGCAAGTCTGCCCCGTGGAGTTGGTGGCCCACGGCTTGCCGCACCGGGTCCTCAAAGACCACTGAGACGCCATGATCGAGGCCCTGCAATTTGAATTCATGCGCAATGCGCTGGCGGCCGGCCTGCTGGCCGCCGTGATCTGCGGGATCATGGGCACACTGGTGGTGGTCAACCGAACCGTGTTCTTTTCCGGCGGCATCGCCCATTGCGCCTATGGCGGGATCGGACTGGCCGTTTACTGCGGCTGGCCTTTTTTACCCGGTACGATCGGCTTTTCCCTGGCCGCCGCCCTGGTCATGGCCGGGGTAAGCCTCAAGGCCAAACACCGTGCCGACACGATCATCGGCGTGGTCTGGGCTCTGGGCATGGCTTTTGGTATCGTCTTGCTGGATCTGAGCCCGGGCTACCACGCCGACTTGATGAGTTATCTTTTCGGCAGTATTCTCACCGTGCCCGGTTCGGATTTGTGGATGATGCTGGCCATCGGGGTGGGGATCGCCGTGCTGGTGGCTCTTTATTACAAGGACTTGTTGGCCCTTTCCTACGACGAGGAGTTTGCGCGGATTCGCGGTGTGCCGGTAACGGCCCTGTATTTGACGATGATCGCGCTGTTGGCCGTCACCATTGTTCTGGTGATCGAGGTGGTGGGCCTGATCCTGGTCATCGCCCTGTTGACCATCCCCCCGTTCATCGTCGAGCGCCATGCCCGCTCCCTGATGCAGATGATGGTGGGGGCCAGCGTCCTTGGCTGTCTGTTCACGGCTGCCGGTCTTTGGTTGTCCTACCGTTTTGATCTGACCTCGGGGGCATCGATCATCATGGTCGCCGGCATCGGTTTTTTTATGACACTGGCAATCGAGCGCATTGCGGGGCGTTTGACGCACACGAAAAGGGGATGAAATGCAAAACCGGCTTTGGAGCTTGCATGTGCAATCAGTGCAACTACGTTGAATTGCTGACCGGATCGCAACTGGAAGTCACTGAGAACCGCCTTCGGGTGCTGGAAGTGGTCGGCAACAACCGCTATCCGCTGTCGGCGGCCGACATCTTCAAAACCTTGGGGCGGGGCGCCGCGATCAACCGGGTAACGGTTTATCGCATATTGGACCTTTTCGTGGACCATGGGGTCGTCGAGCGCCTCAGCACCGGCGGCAGGGCCTTTTACTACGGCCTGGCGCCCAATCGCTTGCACCGGCCCCACCCGCATTTCTATTGCAAACGCTGCGGCCAGATGGACTGCCTGGACCCGGAAAGCCTCGGCATCGATACCGACCCGCTGCACAAGACCTTTCCCGGGCGTATCGACAAAGTCGAGGTGCGTGTGGATGGCATTTGTAAAAACTGCCTGCGCGCAGGCCAGTGATTGCCGAGCGGGAACGTTGCCGGTCCTGTTTTGATAAGGCGGCAACCAGGCCGGTCACCCGTCAATGACAGCATGGCATTCATCGCAAGGCCGGGTTTTAGGGGCCATTGTGGCCGCCGCCGCGTCGGATGGTTCAGATGGTGATCGTTTTGCATAGGATCTCATTTGTAAGAGACTGTCTAACACAGCCCCGCCGCTTTCATGATGAGGTAGAGGCGAAATCCGCCGGAGATGTTTTTGGCATTGAATCCGCGTTGGGTTAAAATCCGGGCTGCCACGTAAGACCGCTGGCCGACGAAGCAGTGCACCCAGATGTCGCGATCCCTGGGCAACGCGTCGAGCCGGTCGCGCAGGTTGTTCAGCGCAATGTTGACGGCCCCGGGAACATGGCCCCCAGCGAACTCTTCCGGATCGCGCACATCCAGCACAAAGGCCCGGCTGGCGGACAGATCCTCCCAGTGGGCCTGGGCCACCAGGCCCTCGATCACGTTGGCGGCGATCATGCCGGCCAGGTTCACCGGGTCCTTGGCTGAACCGTAAGGCGGGGCATAGCACAGCTCGGCCTGGGCCAGATCGGCCACCGTGGCCCTAAACTGCATGGCCGTGGCGATGACATCGATACGCTTTTCCACCCCCTGCTCACCCACGGCCTGTGCCCCGAGGATCCGGCCGTCGTTGCGGTCGAAGATCAGTTTCAAGAAGATGGGCTTGGCCCCGGGATAATAGCCGGCATGGTGGTCCGGGTGAAGATAGACCTTTTCCCAGCGTTGCCTGGCGTCATATGGCGGGATGAGGGTTAGCGCCTTTTCGCTCAGACCGGTGGCCGCCGCTGTCAGGCCGAGCGCACCGCAGACGAAGGTTCCCTGAACCCCTCGAAACCGGGCATCGCCCCGGCCGAAAATCACATCGGCCACCAGCCGGCCCTGACGATTGGCCGGACCGGCCAGCGGCACCGCGGTATCGGCTCCGGTCACCGCACTTTTGACCTCAACGGCGTCGCCCACGGCAAAAATCGACGGATCACTGGTGCGCATCTGCCCGTCCACGAGGATCCCCCCCCGGCTGCCGATGGCAATCCCGGCGGTTTTGGCCAGTTCGGTGCGGGGCCGGCCCCCGGCGGCAAGGATCACCATGTCGGTGGCGATGGCATCGCCGCTGGCGGTTGCCACGACCAGGCCATCCGGCCCCTGATCAAAACCAGTGACTTTTTCCCCGAGACGAAGGGTCAGGCCGGCACCGGCCAGATGGGCCTGGATCATGGCCGCCATCTCCGGGTCCATGGCCGGCATCACCTGGTCCTGCATTTCCAGGATGGTCACCGCGATGCCCAGCCGCACGAGATTTTCGGCAGCCTCCAGGCCGATGAACCCGGCACCGAGAACCACGGCCCGGGCCACTTTGCGCGTTTGAATCCATTCGATGATCCGGCGCATGTCCAAAATGGTCCACAGGTTGAAAATGCCGGCAAGATCGATTCCCCTTACCGGGGGGCGCAGCGGCTCGGCTCCCGGTGCCAGAACCAGGGCATCGTAAGCTTCGCTGTAGATCCGGCCGGATTGCAGGTCTTGGACCGCAACGGTGCGGGCCTTGGCATCGATGGCCGTGACGTTGTGGTAAATCCTCACATCGACGTTGAAACGGTCGCGGAAAAGTTCGGGTGTGGCCACGAGCAGGTCGTTTTCATCGGTGATGATCCGGCCCACATGGTAGGGCAGGCCGCAGTTGGCATAGGAGACGAAGGGGCCGCGCTCGAAAACGACGATGCGGGCCTCCTCGTCGAGACGGCGGGCCCGGGCCGCGCATGAGGCCCCGCCGGCCACCCCGCCCACGATCAGCAAACGCTTGACGGACATTTTTCCTCCGGTATTTTTTTGAGAACGAATCGGTCTTATGGTCCCATTGGCATTTACGCCGCCAAGGCCGACCACACCAGGGCCAACAGGCCGGCCAGGACGAACTGGGTTTCCACGATGAACTCGGTGCGCATGCCCGGATGCATGCCGCCGCGCTGATGGGCCCTGAAGATCATCCACATGGCCAAGGGGCAAATGGCGATCACCAGTCCGGCGCCGGTGAAAAAGCCGGTTGCGCCGAGCACGGCCATTGCCCCGGCCAGCAGCAGCAGGCTGGTCTTCAACAGGGCAAACGTCTTTTTTTCCCCGATCATGATGGGAATGGTCCCTTTGCCCACGATCCGGTCGCCCTGGACGTCGAGGATGTCGAAAAACGCCGTGCGGCAAAACACCCAGAGGCTGGCCAGCGCAAAGCCCGCTCCGGTCTTCAGTGCTCCGATCCCCGGGGCCGATATGGCGGGAAACACGGCGGTGACGATTCCCCAGGCCATGGCGATCAGGATCGATTTGGACCCGGGAATGTCACGGATCCGTCCGATCCGGCCCCGGCCAAGTCCGGGGGGCAGAAGCCGTAAATTGTAGGAAAGCCCCATCAGGCTCATGGCCAGCAGCAACCCGAAGGCCTGGGGACCGAGGGTGAAGGCGGTGAGCAGGCCGGCGCCGCCGCCGGCAACGGCCAGGACCGTCAAAAAAACCTTGTGGGCCTGGTAAAATGCGGCCCGTTCCGGATCGTTGTAACGGTCCGAGGTGGTGCCGGTAAGATTGTTGAGAACGTGCATGGACTGGACATAGACGACCGCCACCAGCACATGGGGAACATGGGGTTCGATGCCCAACAGACGGCTTAGGGCGTAGCAGAGACTGCCGGCCCCCAAAGAAACGTAGATGTTGGTGAGCAGCAGGACCCGCTGGAGGTTGAAAACAACGCGGCCCCAGCGGCTGGCACGGGTCAGGGGCAGCAGTTCCAGCCGGCGATGGATTTCCTTGATGGTCCAGTTGGGGGTGGACGCCCCGGCGGTAATGCCGATGCGTTCCATGTGGGCAAGGGCTGTCGGGTCGAGCTGGGTCTCGGATTCCACGGCAAAAACCGGCTTGCCGCTGCGACGGGCGATGGCTGCCAGTCGCTGGGTGTTGCCGCTGCTCCTGCCGCCGGCCACGATCAGGGCGTCCACCTGGGCCGTCAGGGCGGCCACTTCGGCCTGGCGCTTGGCCGTGGAGTCGCAGATGGTGTCGGAGATGCGGTAATGGGGACAGGTGGCTTGCACCCGATGGCGCACCCGCTCGAACAGGTCCTGGTCCTGCGTGGTCTGGGCCACCACGATGGCTTTGGCGAAAACCGGCAGGGCGGCAAGTTCGTCCATGTCCGCCACCACATGGCCCAGGCCTTGGGCATGGCCCATCAGTCCCACCACCTCGGGATGGTCACGGTCCCCGACGATGATTACGGCAAAGCCCTTGGCGGCATGCTTGCGGATAATGGTCTGAACCCGGATGACCCGCGGACAGGTCGCGTCGATCACGGTAAATCCGGCAGCCTCCAGGAGTCGGCGCGTTTGCGGCGGTACCCCGTGGGCCCGGATCAGCACGGTGCCCGACCCGGAGGCCGGCACCGTGGTCAGCGCGGTGATCCCTTTTTCTTCCAGCAGTTTGAGGACCTGGGGATTGTGAATCAAGGGCCCATAAGTGAAAAATGGGCCGCTGTGCTTGGCCGGGGCATCCAGGGCCATCTCCACGGCCCGGCGCACACCCATGCAAAACCCCGCGGTTTTGGCGATGAGAATCTTCATGTCAAACGGTTCGGTGTTGAACCGTCAACTTTCTGCGACTAAGCCGATTCTTCCAGATAAACCTTGTGGTCCACCAGGGAGAGGCTGCGAATGCGGGCCTTGAGAAATTTCTGGTCCCCGAAGATGCTTTGCAGCCTCAGGCCGTCGCCTTCGGGCTCCACGATATCCACGGCTTCCATGACCATCTGTTCGCCGTTTTTGGTGATCAAATACGCGTTGGCTTCACACATGCAAAAACCTCCTTGACAACGATGAACGGATTGTTCCAAACGGTCCGACCGGGCTGCTCCATACCAAGTCTGGCTACCGCAATGACTATGACAACGCCGGCGACAATTCAAGGCCAAATCCCGGCCGCCCGGCCGGGACAAACGGCGCTGGTCACCGGCGCCGCCCCGGCGGTGATCCGGGGTAATCCCACCGGCGCCGGCGACAGGGGAATGCTTTTTCGTTGGGCCATCTGTTGCCAAGAGTAAACCGGGCCTTCGGGCACGTTGGTTTAAGCCGTCCTCGCCTGTTTGTTCCAAAACGGCGACAGTTCCCGCAGGCGGGCGATGATCGGCGGCAGGCCGGCGATGATCGCGTCGATCTGCGCCTCGGTGTTGTAGATGCTCAAGCTGAAGCGAATCGAGCCGTGGGCCGAGGTGAAGGGGACCCCCATG
>Ga0116204_1002265_pt1 | contig 10415 bp, 8 predicted proteins | sample LakKivwa52mmetaG_FD_94481 | JGI IMG/M metagenome (GOLD analysis project Ga0116204, IMG submission 94481) | Anoxic lake water microbial communities from Lake Kivu, Rwanda to study Microbial Dark Matter (Phase II) - Lake Kivu water 52m metaG | ecosystem: Environmental > Aquatic > Freshwater > Lake ... | reverse complement strand
GAACAGCTTCTTGAAAATAATAGGATTACAGTAGGCCATTTCCATTACCGCATCTGGATTCCGCGGTTGATCAAGTATACCAATGACGTCAACTACAGCAACATCGGGTCGCTTTTTGGGCGGTCGGCCTGGGCGGCGCGCGACTTTTACTGCTGGTTCAGGGGCTTTTTGATCCATTTTTGTAATTAATAAATTAATAAATTCAACAGTTAAAATAATTATATAATGCTTTTTAAATATTTAAATATTTTTGTTGTCCATATAAAATTCTTTGAGTGAAATTTCTATGTCGTCAAATTTTTTTGTTTTCTGCATTTGATCCATTGATATGCGCACAATATCGCCAAATGAATCAATTAAAAAGCGGCGCAGGTCATTGGGCGAACGTTCGCGAAATGATAAATCTGTGACTTTTGCGTGTCTCATATTAGTGTCAATCTCTTTGTTGAACGCGCGAATACCATCCTCAAAACGCACAATATATGTGATGGCATATTCTGGGTTTTGGGCCGCGGGTAGATATTTCAAGAAAACCCCGGTAAGGATACTAGTGATTTTGTCCTTATCAATGAATTCCTTGAACTCCTGTAATGATTTGGGCAAATATGATGTTATTTTCTCGGCAAACGCCTCATTAAGCTTTTCGCGCGCGTCTCGCAATGCATTTTCTATAGGAAATTGGGCCGTGGTTTTCTGATAACTTGCAAGTGTATCGCCGGCCTTGGGATCAATGTATTTGGATAATATTTCATTTTCATGTAACAGATTGTATTTCAATAACCGGTTGTTGACTCCGGCAATGAACGGTTTCAATAAATATGTCGGCGTTACATATTTATTGATATCATTACTCAATAATTTGAATAATTTACCATTTATTGTTTCAAAAACCAGCGCAAAATCGCCCTGGCCCCAGATTTGCAGTTCGCTCGGCGCCGTGACGCCCGGCTGCAGTTCACTCACAGTGTTGTATCGTTTAAGAACCTTTTCATCAATACAGGAGCCAACCCGCGCGCGCAGGTCATATTTTTCAACATATTCTGTTGAAATTAGCCCATTTATGTTGAATTCAATTGGATTTGGCGTACATTTGTTGATCAACAACACGCACATAGAATTGATTTTTGCCAAATGTTCAAAACACTCATCGATACAGCCATCAACAAGCATAAATGTGGACGTGACATGATCGATGGGCTTGGGTTTATCCTTGGATGTCGATTTATCACTAGGTAGTTTATCCTTAGATAGTTTATCCTTAGATAGTTGCCGTTTTGTGTATTTGGCCGCGGTTTTTGCAGTTTTAATGGCGCGTTTTGTACCGCCGCCAGTAATCGTATCAGCTGGCGCGTCTAATTGCACATTATTAATTATTTCAAGTAGTTGCTTGAATTCCATGGAAGATGTAACTGGAACAAGGCCGCATCTAACTACTAATCCTTGCACGCCGCCGTATGGTAGTTTAACCCGGCGCGCGCTGAATATTTTATCTTTTTCACGCTCAATGATCGATAATAATTTATCGCGATTAGTGCCCGAGGTATGCGTTACGGCAACTTTTACTAAATCCACGACAAATCTATTTGTGGACGGAGTATCCATCAAAAATATCAATACTGTTTTGATATTTGCGCCAACGTTAATTTTGTTGATTAAATGTTTTATTAATTCGCTATCACTGTCAACATCAATTTCAGTATAATTGTCAATTAGTTCTATTAACTGATTGCGTGTCAAAACAATGGTATTTAATGTTGTGCCGGAAAAGTTATACATGGCCATTTTTGAATAGTTTGGATTGGCGACCACTTTGCGTATATTGGCGAGCTCATAGGTAATCCGCGCGTAGATATCATATAGCGCATGTGCGGACTCCAATATAGTTTTATCTAATGAGGCGATCAGCGCGTCGATGGGCGCGGCCGCATCAATTAAATACTTAATCGCGGCGTCGTATGAATTCATTTCATCCTTGTTCAGCGACATGACAATTTCATTGACATATTTTGCATATGCTTGCCCGAGTGAAACAATTTGGTTGATTTGATTGAACTTTTGTGAATTTAGCGCGGCGATTTCCACTGTCATTAATATTATTATTTAGAATGGTGGTGTGAATATATATATTGACCATTTAATTCTTTTTGCTGAAAATGGAAGGCGAACAAGTTAATATTATACCAAAAATCACAGATCCGGATATGATGCGGCGAGCTGCGGCGGCCCCACAAAAAGTGGAACAGGGCGGCATATTTACCAGCTTATATGACAACAAAATCATAGCTTTATGCATTGTTGTGGCGATCATTATTATTGCTGTTTGCGCATATGTATTCTTTAAACGCGACGCCGGGCCATCAACCATCCCCGCGCCAATGGCGGCACATTTAGGCGCCGTGGCACAACCCACGGTGGCTGCACCGAGCACCGCGACATCGCCAACTACAGTAATGGCGCCGGCAACTAACGCCGCGACAAGTGCCGTGACTATAAATACAGCGCCGCCACCACCGAATACGGCCCCAACAGGTACTGATAATGTTTCCGTGGATGAATTATTAAAAGCCAGAGAACAATTGCAAAATAGAGCCAAATCGGCCCCAAAGAATGATTTTGATGAAGTGTTGGAAAATACCGTCCCTGAAGATAAATAATTAAATTCCAATTATTTTTTGTCATGAAAAAATTCCACAAGCTGTAACCTGGGTGCGATTATGTTTCTGGGCGCGTCTGCAAGATGAAATATTTTCGATATAAACAAACCCAAATATATAGGTATATAACAACATCATCACATCACAATGTCAACCAAACCTGCCGAAACAACTACTAAAAGACAAGCCCCCGCACAAACCGCCGGGCTTAAAATCTCGCCCGCGCGAGTTAGACGATTCTTGGACTCCGGTAATTTGAATGCCGCTATTGGCGCCATGCAAGCAATTTATAAAAAGGATGTTGATGCTTACAAAAGCGCCGAAAAGCTGCTGGAATCCGGCAAAAAGTCCGAAAAATATGAAGGAAAAGTCAAAAAAGACGACGGCGCCGAAGAAACCCTTCATAAAGTACGAGAAGTTGATCTCACCGAGGCCGAAAAACAAGCACTCAAGGACGAAATGAGCAAAATTCAACCTCATCTCAAGGAATACGAAGACAAACTTGCCGCCCTTTCACGAGAACGAGTCAGAGTTAGCAATGACGCCCCCATGGCACTTGCCATTGTTTGTGAAGCATTCACCCATCATTTAGACCTACACGCCATGGAATCCACTCTCAAAGCCAAGAAAAAGATTGTGCAAATTGATCATGTACACTCGGCTGGAGTTGAATTATTGGGATTATTTTCACTTGTTAAATGCTTGCCTTCATTTGTTGCAAATGCCGCCCGAGTTGCCGCCGACGCCAAACAAGCTGAATTAGATGCCGCCATTGCCGACGCCAAGGAAAAAGCCCTCAAAGAATTCAAGAAATTGTATAATGTAACCAAGACCAAAAAGGCCGAAAAGCCCGCGGCACAACCCGCCCCGGCCGAAGAACACGTCGCCGAAGAGCCCGAACCATTGGTGAATACCAAATTCCAACATTATGTGCATCAAGTTTGCAAATGCATCTGCTCCAGCAAAAAAGAATATGAAAAGATCAGATTCAGCAAAGAATTCAAACGATATTTAAGTGATCTTATTGTTGAATTAATCAATCGACTCAGCGCACTTGTTCATCTCACCACTGAGTCCATGAAAATTAAAACTGTGAATAAATCAAGCATCATGAAAACCATTGAATTTATTATGATTGATGGCCACGCCGCCGATGAACAATTGGCCCTTGGGGCCGCCAAGGTCGCCGACCCCGCGGCACTCAAAGCCGAACAACAAAAGAAAGAAGATGCCAAAAAGGCTGGGCAAACTTATGTTGTTGCCAAAAATTTGCCCGAAGTTGATGGATTTGTAGCCTCGCGAACTGTTAAATTCCCCACTTGCACTTATGATGCATTGTCCGCCGAAGTCGACGAAAAACTCGCCATTTTTGAAAAATCCGGCGAAAAAGTCGAAGAAGAACCAGAAGTTAAACCAGAAGTTAAACCAGTTGCATAAGTCACGCGATCAGCTGAGTAACTACCGTCATCAAATGATACCCCTGTAGACGTAAATCAAATAATATCATAAAAAAATAACTTCTTTTTTGTATATTTGTTAATCATAAGCACTTAGAACATTATCATTTTATTGACGCTAATAAATGGTAGTTAAATTTGTATTGTCATCCACGGCCAACAAAAAAATACATGGTACGGGTGAGTTAACTATTGAACCTGAATCTACCGCGGCGTTGTGTCTCAGAATGTTTTCCCCCGCGCATTTATCAGAATATAAATTGGCAATGTCATATATTATATATGAAGATCGTATTATGCTGTTTACCACGCCGACCAATCATTTATCAATGAATATGTACTTACTTGTAAATCTCAAAGAAATGTATCCCTCGGCCTACTATTCTACTGTAGTGCCGGTTGATTGCGGGCTGATTAAAATTGATCAAATAAATAGCGCGGAGTTAATGAAAGAGTTCAACGCGCCGCAAACATATTGAGATGATCGTATGATCGTATGATCAATGTTTATCGGCGTGCCATTTATCAGACTTTAACACATCCATAAATGCAACAATAAATATTTTTGCATCTATCATGGTAGTAGTGTCGCCCAATGAAATTCGTAACGCGCCCTTGCGAATCAGATCGTCAGCGCCCATGGCATACAATACATGGCTAGCTTTACTATTGGCGGTATTGCATGCCGAGCCGATACTCACAATAACGCCGCGCAGTTCCAGCTCTTTTTTGAACTTGCTGTTACACATTTGTGGCATGCCGCGTTTTACAACAGAAAGTAGAATGGTGTTATACAAGCAGTCAGTTTTACCACTTAATATTACCAGTTCCAATACGGGTTTTTGTCCAATGCGCGAGTTGTACGCCGAATAATCAATATGTGGTAACATGGCGCATAATTTATCAAGTATATAGCATTTAATGTCGTAACATTTTTTGATCTTGTCCGCGCGGCCGGACATTGCCAATTTGGCCGCGGCAAACGACGCGCCAATGCCGGGAAGGTTTTCGGTGCCGCCGCGAATTGATTCATTTTGGGTGCCATAAATCATTGGCGGAAGTTTCCAGCCCTGTAAAAACGCTTGTTTAATTACCAACAAACCAGTACCGGGCGGGCCGCCAAATTTATGGCAACTCACCGAAAATGAATCTATATTGTATTCCAGCGGCAAAACTGGTATTCGGCCGAATGTTTGCACTGCATCTGTATGAAAAGGTATTCCGGCGGCATGTGCGATGGTGCCAATTGCGGCGACATCATTAATAGCCCCAGTTTCATTATTGGCGTGCATTATGGTGATTAAACAAGTATTGTATTTAATGGCCCCCGTAATGAGTTCCGGGTTTACTGCGCCGGATTCATCAACTGGAATCAAAGTAAGATCAATTTTACCACGCGTTTCATAATCGCGCAGTTGCAATAATATGGATTTGTGTTCAACCGACGAGCTAATGATGTGCGGCCGTTGATTGCGTTGCAAAGTATAAGCTTCAACCGCGCTCATAATCACAGTACAATTACTTTCACTGGCGCCGGATGTAAATATTATTTTGTATTGTGACGGGTTTTCGCCGCCGATACTCGCGGGGTTATCTCGCGGCTCTTCGCAACATACGTCAATTTTGCAGATTTTGCCCAAATATTCGCGAAATTGCTGCATCATTTTGCGCGATTGTTTGGCGCTATGATAAGATGATGAGGGATTGCCTTGATTGGTCCATCTTATGAATTCCTTGATGGTGGTATCGCTCATAAATGAGGTGGCGTTATAATCCAGATAAACTATTTTTTTAGACATATGATAGGCTACTTTACAGCTTATATATAAATAAAATTGAATTTATAAATTCTTGACAAATAAACCGATGTCTTCCTTCTTGATTAAACGTATCAATATCAACCAACAAATCTACTCCACTGCAGAGTCGCGTATGGAGCCCACCCCGGCCGGATTTATAGGTATTTACCTATTGCCCAGCCAAAGGACCTCCCTTGCCGCGCTTGTTGATATTGAAGAAAAACGTGTAATTATGTGCGATGATAGGTATTACCGAACATCCTGCGCCGTGTTAAGCGAGCCGTTTGGAAGTGGTAAAACCATGATTATTTTGGCCATGATCCTACGTGGCAAAATACCCGCGGTTGCATACAGTCAAGTTATGCCGCCAAGCAGTTTTGAACTCTATGCAACTGTTACAAGGCGTATCAAGGATAGCAAGAATTTCATTGCCAGCAATTTGATTATTGTAGCTTCTAGCTGCTTGGATCAATGGGTAGACGCGATTCAAACATTCACTGCGCTCAAGGTGTTTAGCATCGGCCATTACAATGATATGATTAAATTCATAACAATGTTTCAAGCCGGTCACATCAACAAATATGATATTATATTGTTGAAGAATGGCACCATTACAGGCAAATTAGGTTTTGCGGACGATGCGACGGTCAACAACCGAAACATGGTAAATGTAATGATGACACTGACTGCCAACCATATGTGGGCGCGGGTTATCTTTGATGACTTTGATACAGTTAATGTTCAAGGTGATAAAATGTTTAACTCTGTGTTTCAACTGTTTGTCAGCACAACAGAATATTCAAGATATTCGGACCGATCGAAATGCATGAAAAATACCATTTTGAAATCAAAGCCAATAATGAAATTGTTTAATGTGCGCAGTGAAGCTAACTTCATTGAAGAATCCATTAAACTTACTATTGTGAATTGCTTTGTTTGCAAATTTGACAATCCGAATGACAAAATGATTGGCTTAATCGGCCAATTTGGCGAAAACGAAATGAATGACATCGTAGAGATGATGAACGGCGGCGCGGTTAATACTGTCGCTGAACGGCTCGGCATTACTATAAAGTCACCATCTGAGGTTTTCCGCCGCGTTCTTGGTAATCAATATGAAAAATATGTGAAATCGCGCCTTTTGCTTGAACATATTAATAATACCGCCAAGAAATACGACACATTATCTGAATGGCCCTATGATGTGAAATTCACAGATGCCGTAGTTAGCAATTTGGAAAACAAACTCAAATTGCGTAAAGCGACTAATCTGGAATACAAACATCCCAGAATCGCGGCCGTTATCGACGCGGCGCGTAAAGATGCCGAGGCTGATTATCATCGGCTTAATGTCGGCATTCAACGGGTATTTGACAATATCAGATCCGGCCAATGCGCTGTATGTTTAAGTGATTTTGAGTCCACCGATACTTGCTGGTGCTTGAGATGCTGCGGAGTGTTGTTCTGTGAACTTTGCGTTAAAGACGCGAATCAACTCGGCAGTCGACACGACGTAATTACTAATACAAAACAAGTTATGGGTAGTTGCGCAAATTGCAAGGCGCGAATCTACATGAATGATTTCATTTGTATCCCCGCGGATTTCAAGATTGAGGACATTATCAAGTCTATTACGGCCGAAGAAGCCCATGATGAAGAACCTGATAATGTGGTCAGCAATCCTAAATTGCAAGCATTATTGGACATTATCGCCGGTAAAATGCCCGCAAATATGGAAAAATTTGACAATCCGATCAAAAATTTGATGCAGGGCCGAAAAGATATACCATACACTGGCAAAAATCGTAAAGTGTTGGTATTTGCAAGTTTCAATGAAACCTTGGAAATTGTTGAAAATCTATTGAAAACAATGGATATCAGTTTCAGCAGCCTCAAGGGCACTCACGGCGAAATTAGCACAACTGTGCAAAAATTTCAAGAATCAGGCAACGTGCTTTTGATTAACTCGCGAACTCACTGCGCCGGGCTAAATCTGCAATTTGCCACTGATATTGTGTATATGCACAAGATTACGGACGCCAATATCGAGGCGCAAGTGGCGGGCCGGGGTCAGCGAATTGGGCGCCAATGTAATTTAAACATTTGGTATATACTGTTTGGAAATGAAAAAGAAACATTGACTCGACAATATGCAGTATAAGTATAAAAAATAATTATTATTTTTTTATACTTGAGCGCCTATATGCATGAGTATATATTTAGACATTTCTATGCAAGATGCCGAGGTACATTTGTTGTGGGATAAACTTGGTTCTTGAAATTTTTCAAGAATCGTATTGCGCTAGCGATTGTATGATCGGGCCGCAATAAGCCAATATCTTCCAACTGAAGTGCTACTTGTTTGTAAATGCCGTGTAGAAACGTATCGGTAACCACGATTAATGTTATCGACGTCTCCTTGCACACTTGCGCGAGGTCATCGACATTGTTTACCTGAGTGGTATGTACTATGGCGAGTCGCAGAAAGTTATTATAACCTGTAACATGTAATTTGGTTGAAAATAGGTCTGTGAATTGCGCGCCAAAGTAAAACTCAACCGCATTTAGTGTTACCAATGGGGCTATGGTTTTTTCTTCCCATTTATGATGGTTGGTGCAATCAAAGATATGTTTGTCTTGTAAATGCAGACCATTAATTATAATTTGTTTTTTACATTCAATGTAAAGTTTTTCTTCAGTGTCAGGCTTGTACCATCTATTGATGCACAAATTACCACACTCAAATCGCAGCATTGTGATCGCCGAAACGTATACTCCGGCCAACCATTTTAACTTGCATTTTTTGTCAAATTTAGTGATAATTGCGCAAATTTGACACTCGCCGCCATCGTAAACAAACAAATGACCTATTTTACACTTGCATATAATTCCGAAATTTTTATGATGTATTTTGGAAATTGGTTGAATAGTATCACTTTTAATGGCGCATAAAGGGCAAATGTTGGAATCGTCGCCGTAAATAATGTGATCACAGTCCATAGGTATATTATCTCGCGGAATTTCAATTTTAAAAAATAAGATCAAATCATCTGGGGCGCCCGAACGCCAATATAATCAGGCGCCTATTTAAACGCTAATTGGCACAATTCGTCGGCGATGTTATTACCATTCCATAAGAATTTAGCGGCCGGATCTGCTGGCGCCTGTTTATGACTATATATGTGTTGCGTTGTAATTGGAATCTTGTTTTTGTCTTTGAGCTCAACAATTTGCTCGATAAGATCAATGTTTTTGCGCGAGGCCAATAAACCCCGTTTTTTCCAATTATAGAACCATGTTGAGATTGATTTCAGTGAGTACTCGGAATCACTAACCAGGACCACGCCGGTGTATTCATTTAAAATATCATTGTTTTCGCCCAACCATTTTAGGCCGTTCAACATTCCGGTTAATTCGCCGCGGTTATTGGATGACGTATAACCGAGTCCATCATTCTTGCTTTCAACAATACCATATGCTGAATGGATAGTTGCAAGTGTGTTCATAATCACAAACGCCCATGATGCTCTGCATGTGGGTTTACCATTATTACGTGATCCGCCGTCGGTAAACAAGTAAAGTAATCTAGTTACTGCATTGGTATTAGTATTGATTACATTTGCATTGATTGGTGGTACCGCAATGTTCGGCGCCGCGATGATCGCCCCGGTACTCCAATCTATTGGCGCCTGACCAAGTGCGACCAGCATCTCATTAGCCTGGGCAAATACTTTGTTGTACTTGAAATGCTTGGGATTGTCAGTTTTATTGTAAGTGTTCAGCGGCGATGGATGGCCCCATGCCAGCGCTCGCGGCCCGTTTGCATATTTTTGTGCAAAATTGCCGAATAATATGTAAATGACATCAGGGAATGATTCATTGAGTAGTGTGATCAATTTACTAGTGAATGGCGCCCATGCATCAACATGCGCATTGCTTTTGCCAGCCGAGGTTGTAAGCGACGCGTTTAACAATAAAACGCCCTGCGCGGCCCACCCGGATAAGTCGCCCGTGGTTGGCGCTGCGTCAATAACGCCCTGTATAACCATGGATTCATATATGGCGCGAAGTGACGCCGGTATGGCGACCCCCGGCTTTACACTGAAAGATAAACCACACGCTTGCTTGCGCTGAGTATATGGATCTTGTCCAATAATAATTACGCGCGGATGCGCACACAGTCTAAATGCATTAAATATATCCCTAGGTTCAGGTACAATTTCATCTACTGTTTTAACTGATTTATTTATGTAGGCAATAGCGGCGCAAAGCTCGGCGCGCAGTTGGCTGCCGAGTAAATCGCGCCAGAAAGCATTCAGCCCATCAAAGGACGCAATAATATGTTCTTTGTCCATAGGTATTTTTTATACTGAGGTAATTATATACTGAGGTATTTATATACTGAGGTATTTATATACTGAGGTATTTATATACTGAGATATTAATGATTGTATCTTAACGCTAATTTATCATTAAATTATAATTCAATTTTTAATCAGTAAAAT
>Ga0116204_1002264_pt1 | contig 10415 bp, 9 predicted proteins | sample LakKivwa52mmetaG_FD_94481 | JGI IMG/M metagenome (GOLD analysis project Ga0116204, IMG submission 94481) | Anoxic lake water microbial communities from Lake Kivu, Rwanda to study Microbial Dark Matter (Phase II) - Lake Kivu water 52m metaG | ecosystem: Environmental > Aquatic > Freshwater > Lake ... | reverse complement strand
GTCTGTGCTCGCCTTTTACAATCCTGTCAGTGGATTGGTTGAGAGGGTTGAGAAAAAATTTGCCTACAGAATTTCTCCAAGAAATGCTGAACAGGTGTTTGCTCTGCATGCAATCGCCAATCCGGATGTGAAACTTGTTACACTTCAGGGAGTTGCCGGAACCGGAAAAACTTTGCTTGCCCTTGCCGGAGCACTCGAACAGAAAAGGTTGTTTAAGCAGATTTATCTAGCACGACCAATTGTGCCTCTCAGCAATAAAGATATCGGATTTTTACCTGGTGATATCAAAAGCAAAATTTCACCCTTCATGGAGCCTTTGTTTGACAATCTTAAATTCATAAAAAATCAGTATAGCGAAAAAGACAAAGAATACAAGGCCATCACAGAAGATCTGGAAAAAGAAAAACTTGTTATAACTCCGTTGGCATACATCAGAGGCAGAAGTTTATCCGACATTTGTTTTATAATTGATGAAGCTCAGAATCTGACACCGCACGAAGTAAAAACAATTATTACCCGTGCCGGTGAAGGAACTAAGATTATTTTTACCGGAGATATTTATCAGATTGACACACCGTATCTCGATGCACAAAGTAACGGCCTTTCTACACTTATTGACCGTATCAAGCACCATCCGCTATATGCTCATGTTAAACTGGAAAAAGGTGAAAGATCAGAGCTTGCCAATCTGGCGAATGATTTGCTTTAATTTATTAATCAGGCAATATTTGTCTGATTCGTAAATCAGAATTCAGGATTACTCCACATTCTTATAGACATCAGTTTGCCGTCAGTATTGAAATCACTTTCTTTCAACCTGATGATTTCGCCGGGCTGCTGCAATTGTTCCCTTGTTCCGGTATAGGCTGTGGGATCAATATAGAACTGCACATTCGGCATTTGAGCAGTTTCGGCAACATACCAGTAACCATAAGGTGAGTACCACAACTCCATGTCAGGATATGCCTTTTTAAATTCAGAAACCTTTGAGCCGATTCCAATGCCTTCTTTTGTTTTGAAGTCAGGAGAAAAAACACTAATCTCCCAAACAATTTCTCTGCCTTTGTCGTCCGGCCTTACAAAAAATCCAAACAGTGGGTCCTGTCCTTTATCAATATACCACTGAGTATCTTCAATCCCTTCTCCAACAACAACTTTAAGTGACCTCATACTCAGTCCCTCTTCCAGTTTGATTTCTGACTTTACATCTCCAAGATTTAGAAATCCTGCAGATGTTGCGGTTAAAAGTCCTGTGTTTTCATCAGTTGAACTTGTTTCCTGTTCGGGAGCACTACTATTCTGACCTCCGCAACCTGCAATCACAATGATTGCAAGTAAATACACAAAATGTTTTGCTTTCATAATTTGTTTTTTTTCAAAAGTAAGAATTTGATTTAAAAAAACCTGAATAAAGTTAATGTTTTATTTAATTTTTTTCAAAAACAATAATCAGTATAACAAGAATAAAGCACAAAAGCAAAAAAGAAAATGACAATGTAAGTTGACTTATTCATTGTAAATCACATATAAAACCGTCTGACCAACAGCTTTCAGCGTTTCTTTATTTATTTTGTCCATTGTATCTTCAACAGTATGCCAGTACTGGAAAAACCCTGTTTTGCTGTTCTTATCCTGATGGATGATGTCAATTGTCGGCAGCCCGAGATGAAGATTTACGTAATAATGATCATCAGTGATATGATTTGCACGTTCATTGATGAAATATCTGTCATATCCAAGTTTATGGGCAGCTTTCCAAACTTTTTTTACAATATGCTCGGCATACTGGAGAGAATATCCTTCGTGATAAAATGTTGCATTTTCGGCACCAACCATATCAAGCAAAATTCCAAAACTTGCATAATAGTTTTTGATATGTGGATTTTTTGCCCAGTGCTGCGAACCAAGCCCCCAGTTGTCATCTTTGATTTTCGACTGGTCTCCCTTATGTTCACCGTAATCCTCTGCATCAAAAAATATGATATCAATACCGATGTCAGGCTGCAACAATGAAATTTGACGGGCAACTTCAAGCAACACCCCAACACCGCTTGCTCCGTCATTGGCACCGTCAATGGGTTTGTAGTGATTTTTCTCATCCGGATCCCAATCGGCATAAGGTCTTGAATCCCAGTGTGCACAAAGCATTACTCTCTTTTTGTTTTCGGGCTGCCATGAGCCGATAATGTTTTTGATTGGCAGTAGTGTTCCGTTCCATGCCCGGGCCTGTGCTTCCTGAACAATTACTGTAGCACCAAAACGTTCAAGTGTGCCCTGGAGATATTTGCCACATTGTTTCCATGCCGGCGACCCCGGAACCCTTGGTCCGAAAGCAACCTGTTTTTCCATAAAAACATAAGCAGTGTCTTCATTAAACACAGGGACTTCTTTTTGGGTAACATCTGTGGTGTCATTGATAATGTCTTTTTTTTCTTTTCCATCCTGAATGCATCCTGTCAATATATATGACCCTGTTACTGCAAATATCAGAATCATTAAAACTCTGTTTTTCATGATATTATGAAATTATTTGTTCTTTATTTCCCATACCGCACCGTCTTTTGTGTCCTTGATATGAACGCCGATGGCATCAAGTTCATTGCGGATAAAGTCTGCCAGAGCATAGTTTTTTTCACTTTTTACTCTTCCCCTCAGTGAAAGTATCATTTCCAGAAGTTGCCCTGTGATGTTTCCGGTATCTTGTTCTGGTCCCGGAAGGGTTTGAAGTCCGAGTACATTATTAAAAATTTCGCTGTACATGACATTGAGTGTGTTCAGTTCATTCTGATTGAACTGTATCTTTCCATCTGTTTGAAGGTTTATTAAACGTGCTGCTTCGAAAAACTGAGCCAGAGCAATTGGTGTATTGAAATCATCAAGCAATGCGTCCATAATGGCATTCAATATTGGCTGAACGATGTTTTCTTCTTTTCGGTCATTCGGGTCTGCAATAATTTTTGACAAACGTTTACCTGCATCGGCAAGTTTCTGGTAGGCTTTTTCTGCTGACTGTAATGCATGATTTGAAAAGTCAAGGGTGCTTCTGTAATGTGCCTGAAGTATAAAAAAGCGTATTGTCATCGGGCTGTATGCCTGTTCCAGCAATGTGTGATTTCCGGTAAACAGCTCTTCAAGAGTAATGAAATTCCCCAATGATTTCCCCATCTTTTGTCCATTAATGGTAATCATATTGTTGTGTAACCAATATGTTGCAGGTTCATGTCCAATGCCGGCCACACATTGCGCGATTTCTGATTCGTGATGTGGAAATAGTAAATCCATTCCGCCTCCGTGAATATCAAACTGTTCGCCAAGATATTTCATGCCCATCGCTGAACATTCAAGATGCCAGCCCGGAAATCCGGAACTCCAGGGAGAAGGCCATTTCATTATATGTTCAGGTGAAGCTTTTTTCCATAATGCAAAATCAGCTGCAAATCTCTTTTCATCCTGCCCTTCTAGAGAACGTGTGTTTTCGAGAAGTTCATCAATTTTTCGACCTGAAAGTTTTCCATAGTCATGATGTTCGCTATATTTTTTTACATCAAAATATACAGAGCCATTTGTTTCATAAGCAAATCCGGCTTCAATTATTGCTTTAACAAGTTCAATCTGTTCAATGATATGCCCTGATGCTCTGGGTTCAATGCTCGGATGCAAAACATTGAGTTTGTTCATGAATTCCTGATACCTGTTTGTGAAATACTGCGCAACTTCCATTGGTTCAAGCTGCTCAATCCTTGCTTTCTTCTGGATTTTGTCTTCCCCATCATCGCTGTCATGCTCAAGATGTCCAACGTCAGTAATATTTCTTACATATCTTACTTTAAATCCGATGTACTGCAAAAGCCGGAAGATGATGTCAAAAGTGATAGCCGGTCTTGCATGTCCGAGATGTGGGTCACCGTAAACCGTTGGCCCGCAAACATACATTCCCACATGATGATCCGAAAGAGGTTTGAAATTCTCTTTAGTTCTTGAAAGGGAATTGTAAACTTTCAGTTGTTGTTTCATTGAAGGTTTTGTAAAAATATTTCATTGCGAAATTACAAAAAAAGCTTGAAGTGAGATGTTGCGTAACTTGATTTGTATATGCTTCTGTTTGATTCAGATTTCAATAGGCCATAATCATGATTTTATCGTAATTTTGAATTTTAAAATTACAGAATAAAGTTATGAATATATTGATACTTGGCTCTGGCGGAAGGGAGTGTGCTCTGGCATGGAAAATTTCTCAAAGCCCCCTTTGCGAGCGATTATTTATTGCTCCCGGCAACGGGGGAACAAGAGATTATGGAGTAAATGTTCCACTTTCATTGCATGATTTTGATGCCGTTGGCAGTTTCTGCCTTTCTGAATGTATTGATTTGGTGTTTGTTGGACCCGAAGATCCTCTGGTGAATGGAATTGTGGATTATTTTTTTTCAAAACCGGAGCTTCGAAACATCAGAATCATTGGCCCTGATAAGCATGCTGCCCGTCTTGAAGGAAGTAAATCTTTTGCCAAACGGTTTATGAACAAATATGGGATTCCTACTGCAGCCTATCGCAGTTTTTCAACCGGTGAGCAGGAACCGGCGAAAGATTATTTAAGAAATTTCAAGCCGCCTTATGTCATTAAAGCCGATGGATTGGCTGCCGGAAAAGGAGTATTGATTTGTCCAACCATTGAAGAAGCTGCTCAAACAATTGATGCAATTCTGGTGGACAGGGTTTTTGAAAATGCTTCCGATTCACTTGTCATTGAGGAATTTCTGGATGGTAAAGAAATGAGTGTTTTCGCCCTGACTGATGGTTTGCATTATGTTCTGCTGCCGTCAGCAAAAGATTATAAACGAATCGGAGATAATAATACCGGACTCAATACTGGAGGGATGGGAACAATTTCTCCCGTTCCGTTTGCTGACGTTCTGTTTATGAACAAAGTAACCGAAAGGATTATTCAGCCGACAATCAATGGCATTCGCCAGGAAAAAATGCACTATTGCGGATGTGTGTTTTTTGGATTGATGAATGTTGGTGGAGAGCCTTATGTCATTGAATATAACGTTCGTTTTGGTGACCCTGAAACTCAATCAATTTTGCCGAGAATTGAGTCTGACTTTGTTGAATTACTCTTTGCTACAGCAGATAAAACATTGAATGACTGCAATGTGATCATCTCGCCTGAAACTGTTGTGAATGTCGTTTTGGCATCAAAAGGATATCCCGAACAATATGAAAAAGGAAAACCGATTCATCTTCCAGCCGCGACTAATGGCAGTATGGTCTTCCATGCAGGCACAACCTATGATTCAGATGTGCTTGTAAGTTCCGGAGGCAGGGTGATGTCTGCGTGTGGCAAGGGATTTTCCATTAAGGAAGCCATTGATCATGCCTACTCACTTGCCGGAGCAATTCAGTTTGAAAATAAGTATTACCGCAGTGATATTGGTCTTGACCTGATAAAATATTTTTAATAACCTTTTCATGATAGTTCAGCTTTTCAAAAACCTTGCAGATTTTAAATGGATTGCCGCTTTTCTGATCATGATTGCCATGTTTCTCCCTTTTGATTTTAATGTTTCATCAGCGTTTGAGTCGTTTTCCCTTTTGCAGAAATTTCAATTTTTCGATTTTCTGAATGTCAATCAATCAATATTGTTGTCAATTTTGTCAGCAAGTTTGATTGTTCTGTTCTTGAGCCTGTTTCATTATATGCTTATGATTCATAAATTAATCAGTTCCCGAAATTTTCTGGGCGTTTTGTATTCTTTGCTTTTTATTGTGTTATGGTTGCCTGATATTACTGATGTTTATGGAATTATCTCTGTAGGATTATTCTACCTTTCAATTTATTACATTTTTACTGCCGAAGATTCTTCCATGCCTTTGCTCAGAATTTTTGACGCTTCATTTCTGATAAGTCTGTCGTGTATGTTAAATGTATTTTTCATTCCGTTTTTAATTCTTCCTTTTGTTGCTTTGTTGTTGTTCAGGCTTTTCGACTGGCGGTTGATTGCTTCAGCGATCACCGGTATTATCCTGCCTCATTTTTTTCTGATGTCAATGTATTTTCTTTTTCATGACAAAACGTTTTATCCCGAGTTGTTTACTCAGATATTTTCAGGATTTAAAATCGGGCTGAATAACTTCATCGCTTATCCTGTACACTGGATTAGCTTTGCTCCCGTATTACTTTTGACTGCATTGAAAACCTTTTCATCACTTGGAGAACGAAAAATCATCGTCCGGAAGAAATCTGTTTTTTTGATCTGGATTACGGTTTTTTCAATACTTCTTTTGTTTTTTGAAAATGGGTCTCCCCAAATTCTGATTCTGATGATTGCGTTTCCGTTAGGATATTTTATCGCAACCTCATTGTTGTTTCTGCATGAAAAAAGAATTTTTATTTTCCTTACGGATATTGCAATACCGGCAATTATCGTGTATCATGTTTTTTTCAGTTAGATAAATCCCATTATGTCACGATGTTCATTTGTGATAGATGAATATTATTTACTTTTGCCTCTGCAAAAATCTTTAATTATCGCTAAACTTTAAAAATGGGAATGGGAGAAACACAGAATGTTCTTATTCTTGTTGCGCACCGCCCGGGAAGGTCTCCCGGTCAGAGATTCCGGTTTGAACAGTATATCGGGTTTCTTAAACAAAACGGATTTCAATGCACCATTTCCTATCTGATCAACGAACGCGATGATCAGGTGTTTTATAAAAAGGGTCATACCCTGAGAAAGTTCCTGATTTTTATTAAATCTGTTGTCATCAGGATGAAAAATCTCAGGCAGGTTCGAAATTTTGATCTCGTGTTCATTTATCGTGAAGCTGTGATGCATGGTTCAGTGTATTTTGAAAGAAAAATCAAGAAAAAGGGGGTGCCCTTTATTCTTGACTTTGATGATGCCATCTGGCTGTTTGATGTTTCTGACGGCAACAGAAAGTTTGGATGGCTCAAACGCCCCGAAAAAACCAATGAAATCATTGCACTCAGCAGTCTGACAATTGCAGGTAACGCTTATCTTGCCGGTTATGCACAGCGTTTTGGCTCTCATGTGATTTCAATTCCCACCACAATTGACACAGAACGTTACGTTCCAATGCCCGAACTTTTGCAAGAAGATACTGTCTGCATAGGCTGGACAGGTTCTTCAACCACACTGAAGCATTTCAGTCTGGCTATTCCTGTGCTGAAACGGCTGATGTTAAAATATCCGGGAAAGTTGAAAATCAGGCTGATTTCAGATCAACCGTATCAATCTGATGAACTTGACATAGAGTTTTGCAAATGGAAAGCAGACACAGAAACTCAAGACCTTGCTCAGTGTGATATTGGAATTATGCCTTTGCCCGATGACGATTGGTCACGCGGAAAATGTGGGTTTAAAGGCTTGCAGTATATGGCACTGGCTATTCCTGCTGTGATGTCACCTGTTGGGGTGAATACAGAAATTATTCAGGATGGTGTAAACGGCTTTCTGGCGGACAGTGAAGAGGAGTGGGTGGAAAAACTTTCAATGTTGATTGAATCCGAAGATCTGAGAAAGCAACTTGGCAGGGCAGGTCGCAATACCGTTGAAGAGCGTTATTCTGTTCATTCCAATAAGCAACATTGGCTTCATGCATTTCAATCAGTTGTCAATGGTCGTTCTTGAAACCTCTTTCGGAATGGTTTTCCCACAGGCCGGCTGTGACGAAGCTGGAAGGGGATGTCTTGCAGGTCCTGTTGTGGCCGCGGCTGTAATCCTGAATTCTAATGCTGTAATTCATGGATTGGATGATTCAAAAAAAATCAGTCACAGCAAGAGAATTCAACTAAGGGAAGTGATTCTGGAAATGGCTCCTGCATGGGCTGTTGCAATGGTTGATAATGAAGAAATTGATGAAATCAACATATTGAATGCTTCATTTCTGGCAATGCATCGTGCACTTGATGAATTGCATCTGACTCCCTCTCTGATTATCGTTGACGGAAACAGGTTCAAACAGTACAAAGACATTCCCCATGTTTGTATTGTGAAGGGCGACGGGAAAATGATGAGTATTGCAGCAGCTTCGGTACTGGCGAAAACTGCCAGAGATGCGTTTATGGAACAAATTCATGAAGAATTTCCCCAATATGGATGGGACAAAAACAAAGGGTATCCCACACTTGAGCATAAATTGGCAATCCATAAATATGGCTTAACCAAATATCACCGGAAAACTTTTTCATCGGCAATTCAATTGAAAATGTTCTGAATTTCTGTCAGTTGAGTGAAATGAATGTATGCAAATAATTTTTTTGAACACATTGAGTTATTTGAATATATGTTCTCATGTTGAAAAATCCAAAATACTGCCCGAAGATGAAATTTCCTGTTGTTGTTTATTGTTTGTTTGTATGGATAAGCATCCAGTTGAATGCTCAGCAGAATGCAACGTTGAGCAATCAGGAATATGCCATGCAATGCAGAAATGACGGATGGAATGTGGAATTACTCAATACCGCAGCCAATGCTGATTATCTCACCGATGAAGAGAAAAATCTGGTATTGGCAACAAATATGGTCAGAACAGATCCGCCAAAGTTTGCTGAACTCTACGTTTCTGAAGTCATTGGTTATTATCAGGGGAGATTGCTGAAATATCCCTTTGAAATACCCATTGAAACTCAGGAGGGTAAAGCACCGGCAGTGCAGGTGTACAGAATATTGCTGAAAACCAAGCCCATGGGCATATTGTATCCTTCAGCAGGCATGTCACGTGCAGCCCGTGATCACGCCGAAAGTCTGAGTGTCAGTGGCAGGATTGGACACGGCTCGGGCAACGCACCCGCAAAAAGATTGCAGAAATTTGGCAAATGGACTGGATGTATGGGAGAGAACATCTCCTATGGTCCCGAAACCGGATACCGCGTGCTCATTGCACTGCTTATTGATGATGGTGTTTCTGCAAGAGGGCACAGAAAAGTTATCCTTGAAGAACGATTTACCAGAATTGGCGTTGGCAGTGCTCCCCACAAACGATACGGAAAAAGCTTTGTCGTAACCTACGCCTGTGATTATGCAGATGCAGCATCATGACAGGGGTTTCTTGAAAACTATTTGTTAATGTGTGGGTTTACTAAATCAGCCTAATCATCTTAGTGTTTCTTAATGTTATTTGTCCGTCCGCTCCGCCGCGGCGGAAGGATCAGTGGATATACATTGGTATTTCTTTTTCTTATGCTGAGCAGTTACCAATATTTTTTCAGCATCATTTATCCCTTAAAAATTTGAAAGATTTTTGTAAGTTTGTAAAAATTTTTATTCTGTGATGTTTTCAGGCAAATTCAGGCGTAAACTTGCTTCTGTTGATCCTTTTCAACTGATTCCGGTTGCACTGTTTCCTCATGAAATCAATGAAAACGGTTTGATTGCCCTGAACATCCCAAAATTTAAAAATGAAACATTCGGAAAATTATTTTTATCACGAAAGGCAAAGCCATATTTTGTTATTGATTTGGATGATCATGGTTCACGAATGTTCAAACATATCAACGGAGAAAATAACATCTCTCAGGTTTTTGAAAAAGTCAGAAACGACGGAAAAGAACCAATTGAGCAATTGGAAGAACGGGGTTTTATCTTTATTCAGCATCTTTTTAATCATAAATACATAACTTTTAAACAATTACAAACTTAATACATTATTTATCGGAGGAAAAAACATGAGCCAGGAAATTTTAACATTAAAACCACAATCCGTTTGGAAACATTTTTATGCACTGACACAAATCCCGCGTCCCTCAAAAAATGAGCAGGCTGCAGCAGAATATGTCAGAGCTTTTGGTGAACAAATGGGACTCGAAACGCTGACAGATGAAGTCGGAAACGTTCTCATCAGAAAACCGGCAACACCCGGAATGGAAGACAGAAAAACAATCATACTGCAGGGCCATGTGGACATGGTTCCGCAGAAAAACAGCGACACAGTGCACGACTTTCTCAAAGACCCCATCAGCACATATATTGATGGTGAATGGGTCAAAGCAAAAGGAACCACTCTCGGTGCCGACAACGGAATAGGCGTTGCTGCTGCACTTGCTGTTCTTGAAGAAAAAAACATCCAACACGGTCCCATTGAAGTCCTTGTGACCATTGACGAAGAAACCGGAATGACAGGGGCTTTCGGCTTACAGCCCGGTTTCCTGAAAGGTGATATTTTATTGAATCTTGACTCAGAGGATGAAGGCGAACTGTATATCGGCTGCGCTGGTGGCATTGATACAAATGCTGAATTTCACTATAAGGAAGAAACTCCGGCAAATGATACTGTTGCCTTCAAAATTGCAGTCACCGGACTAAAAGGCGGACACAGTGGTCTCGACATTCATCTCGGACGTGGAAATGCCAACAAACTCATGAACAGAATTTTATGGCACGGATTCCGCGAGC
>Ga0116204_1002262_pt1 | contig 10434 bp, 5 predicted proteins | sample LakKivwa52mmetaG_FD_94481 | JGI IMG/M metagenome (GOLD analysis project Ga0116204, IMG submission 94481) | Anoxic lake water microbial communities from Lake Kivu, Rwanda to study Microbial Dark Matter (Phase II) - Lake Kivu water 52m metaG | ecosystem: Environmental > Aquatic > Freshwater > Lake ... | reverse complement strand
TAGTCCCACTGCCAGGAGAGGCCGCCGTGAACGTTCCAGGAGAGATTTGATTTTACCCGGTTCATTATGATATTCCTTATTTCCGGCTTCTGTGATTGATATCTCATGATTCCCCGGCTCTTTCTCTGAGGCATCAGACGGAAGCCCTATATGAACAGGGCCGGGATACTCTTCGCGGCATATTTTCATTGCTTTATCCAGAACATCACGTGCATTGCCGGGGTTTAACCTGAATGTTGCTTTGGTGATCGGGGCAAAAAGCTTCTGATGGTCGATATTCATCTGGGTTGTTCTTGCCCGCATTGTCTCATTTAGTTCGCTTGTAAATACGAGCACGGGAGATCTGTCGAGCAATGCTCCGCCTGTGCCGGTTGATATGTTTGTTGCACCGGGGCCGTATGTGGCATGGCACACTCCGGGTATCCCGGTAAGGCGTGCGGAAACATCGGCCATGATCGCTGCTGAAGCCTCATGTGCGGTGATCATGAATTCCATGCCGGCCTTCCTGAAAGCTTCAATATAAGGGATTGACGGCCCCCCCGGAATGCCGAAGACATACCTGACACCCTGTTTAAATAATTGATCTGCAATGTACTCTGCTGTATTCATGATCTGCGGTTAACACGACAAATCTATTAAATAAAATTCTCATACCGGCAGCCGGTGTGTTGTGCGAAGACATTTTTTTTCTGATATTTGCCGCCAAAATTATTTCATTGAGCAGGAAAGACGACACAATATTCTGGGCAATTACAGCATGTCTTCTCTGGTCCACAGTATATGCCGGCATTAAAATAGGCCTGCAGTATGATACTCCTCTTCATTTTGCAGGACTGAGGTTTATCATTTCAGGGCTGATGATCCTTCCGTTTACAGTAAAACCCTCTTCCTGGTTCAGGATGATCAGGGAGCACTGGAAAATAGTTATATGGGTTATCCTGCTACAGGTAATTGTCAACTACATACTGTTTTACTATGGGATGCTCCTTGTGCCCGGAGCTCTCGGCGCCGTAATTGTCGGTTCACAGCCTCTGGTTACAGCTCTAGTGGCGTCAATGATGCACAGGGAGGATCCTCTGACCACAAGGAAAATGGTGACGATAATACTGGGAATAGCAGGCGTTATTATGATTAGTGCAGGCCGCCAGGCTTTGAAACTGGGAGGCGTGGTTGAACTGCTTGGTGTTTTTATGATACTCGGAGCAAATATAGCTACCGCTACCAGCAATGTGATGGTTTCACTGAAAAGCAGGGGAATCAACCACCTGGTGCTTAGTTCATCCTCTTTCCTTATCGGAGGAGGCTTTATCTTTCTGATATCATTACCGGCCGAAGGACCAAAATCATATAACTGGCCATTTGAATACTGGCTTACACTTTTATGGCTCAGTTTTGTAAGCGCATATGCTTTTTCCCTCTGGTTTAAGCTGCTGCAGCGTCCATATGTGAAAGTATCCGAACTCAACCTCTGGAAATTCATCATTCCGGTGGTGGGCGCGGTGCTTAGCTGGATACTTGTTCCCGGAGAGAAGCCCGAATGGCTGACAATCACCGGGATGATAATCATTACATCGTCACTGATAGGATTTTACAGGAACGGTACCAAATCCCCGGTTGTCAGATGAAAAGGCGAATGAAAGCTATACTGGCCTATACCCTGTTCTGGCTACTGTTTTTCATATTTGCCAGGCTCTTCTTTATTGCCACTCATTTCAGGGAGGCATTCCAGTTCAGTGCCGGAACCCTGGCAGCAACATTCCTTCACGGGATCAAGCTTGATATCTCGGCGGCAACCTACATTCTCATACTTCCGATGCTGCTGCTGCTGCCGGGCATTTATTTCGCCGGGAAATGGTTCAGGGTTTTTATGAAATGGTATACATGCCTGGTCATTCCTGTTTCCTCGGTTATTGTGGTTGCTGATACGATGCTGTATAAATACTGGGGTTTCCGGATGGATCATACTGCTTTACAGTATTTAAACACACCAAAAGAGGTTATGGCATCAGTCACATTCCTCCAGTCAGCAGCTATGGTTCTTGCAGTAATATTGATTACATCGCTCTTTGTTTTTCTGTATAATAAGCTCATTAATAAACTTTTTGATGGCTTTGAGAGGATACGGTTATGGATTCCTGCAACTCTTTTTTTCATGCTTTTATCTGGTTCCCTGATCATCCCGCTGAGGGGGGGAGTGGGTATTGCACCGATAAATGCCGGAAGTGTCTATTTCAGCAATCACATGTTTGTCAACCATGCGGCAATAAACGTAACATGGAATGTCGGAAGCTCTCTGTTCAATAAGAAGCCGTCCGCCAATCCATATTCATACGGTGAGCCTGAATCAGTTGTCAGGATGGTTGAAATGCTTACAGATAAAAGCGGTAAAAGTGTTAAGCTGCTGAATAATCAGAGACCCAATATTCTCTTCATTATCCTTGAAAGTTTTGGAAGCGCCCTTATCGGACCGCTGGACGGCGATCCGCTCACAACGCCCAATTTCAACCGGTATGCGGGGGAAGGAGTGCTGTTTACTAATTTCTATGCTTCAGGCAACCGTACAGATAAAGCAATGCCTGCTATCCTTAATGGTTACCCTGCCCAGCCTGCTGTATCAATAATGAAAGAGCCAAAAAAGACTCAATCCCTCCCAGGGATAGTGAAAACGATGAATGCGATTGGTTATAAGAGCGGATTCTGGTATGGAGGGGAGATAAATTTTGCAAACTTAAATTCCTTTGTCATTAATGCCGGCTTCAGTGAAATAATCACAATGAACAATTTCAGCTCCGGACATTATAATTCGAAATGGGGAGTCCATGACCATATCCTCATGGAAGCCTTCAGGGATTCGATGAAGAGCGTGAAGGAACCATTCCTGAAAGTTGTTCTTACCCTGTCGAGTCACGAACCTTTTGAAGTCCCCATGGATCCTGTATTCAGGGGCAATGATGATCTGACAAAATTCAGGAATTCAGTTTTCTATACTGACATGGCCGTAGGTTCGTTCCTTGACTGGGCAAAAACCACAGACTGGTGGGAGAATACACTTGTGATACTTACTGCTGATCATTGCAGAAGGAACTCGGTTGAGGTGCTGGCTTATTCCGAAGAGATATTCAGGATTCCAATGCTCTGGCTTGGCGGTGCCCTTGCTGTAAGGGATATCAGGGTTGATAAGTACGGCAGCCAGGCGGATATCCCGCTCACCCTGCTGCGCCAGCTGGATATGGATGACGCCTATCCGTTTGCAAAAGACCTTCTGACTCCTGAATCAGGATCATTTGCCTTTTACACGTTTAATGAGGGATTTGCTTTTATAACCGACAGTTCAAAATACATTTACGACCATAAACTCGGGGAACCGGTTGTCGAAGAAGGAGCAGATCCCGCAACCGCAGGCATCCTTGGAAAAGCATACCTTCAGGTGTTGTATGACGATTTTCTGAAAAGATGATCTCTTCTAATCCCGGTTTCCAGGTTATGGATGGTACGCTTTTTCCGGCACAATGTTTATGAAGATGTCGCGCAGGATATACCGCAACAGGCTTCCATGGTTCATAAGAGCCCTAAAGCCTTTCTAGTTCTATTTCCTGTTCCGGGTTGACCTCCGTGAGTTTTTCGTTCTCGCACTTGACCGTGCGGGCAGGGAATTTCTTAAGGATAGTATAATTATGTGTTGCAACAACAACCGCTCTCCCGGTCTTGCTGATATCCACCAGCAATCGTATTATACCTTCGGATGTTGCAGGGTCAAGATTACCCGTGGGCTCATCAGCCAGGATGATGTCAGGATCGTTGAGCAGTGCCCTTCCGATCACTACGCGCTGTTGTTCTCCTCCTGACAGCTGATGGGGCATCTTGTATCCTTTCAGGCCAAGCCCGACCTTTTCAAGGACCTCACCAATGCGTGAGTTGATCTCATTCCTGTTTTTCCAGCCGGTTGCCTTCAGAACAAACTCAAGATTCTCATGAACCGGCCTGTCTGTCAGCAGCTGGAAATCCTGGAATACTATGCCCAGCTTCCTCCGCAGCATAGGGATATCCTTCATTTTCAGCTTTGAAAGATTGAACCCGGCAACTATGCCTGTACCCTCCCTGAGAGGTATCTGTGCGTTGATGGTCTTTATAAGACTCGTCTTTCCGCTTCCTACCTTACCGACTAGATACATGAATTCGCCTTTTCTTATACTCAGATTCACATTGGATAATACAAGATGATCATGCTGCCATATAAGGCAGTTTTTCAGTTCTATAATTACGTCAGGCGGAAGCACTTCCTGCATTTACGGATTATTTTACATGCAAAATAAGGAAAGAATTGATAACTAACATTTGGATGTTGATAAAATCAATAATAAAGACCGGATGCAGGCGTTTAATAGTTGTAATTTTACAACTGATTTTCAAAAAGGGAATGTGCTTTATATGGCTATCTCTTAACCTGTTATGAATGAATTGAATAATACTGAAATATAACAGGCCGAAAAGAATAAAGCCAAAAGGAATAAGTTATGAACAGAAACAAATACTTGATTTCTCTCAGTTTCCTTCTGTTTTTTTTAGGTAATGCGGCTTCGCAGGTCGCATTCACAGGTGATGAACTGGCATCTGATTTCACCAGGGGAATGGACCTGTTCAACAGGGAAAAATATACTGCGGCAATAAGGCTTTTTGATTCTTATATCAGAAGCAATGAGAACACAAACCATCTTGCCGTGGCTGAAGCAAAATATTTCAGGTCCCTGTCTGCCCTGACACTTTTCAATCCGGATGCCGAATACAGGATGGTAACATTCATACGCAGCCATCCTGAAAGTCCGCGGATCAATGAGGCATACCTGGCGCTTGGAGACTATTTCTACCAGAATAAGAACTACAGGAAAGCTGCAACATACTATGAACAGGTCAACCGGCAGGAACTTACAGGGGAGAAACTGCCTGAATATTTCTTCCGCCTTGGCTATTCTCATTTCATCAGGGGCGAAAAACCGAGAGCACTCCTTATGTTCTCGGAGATAAAGGATATTGATACAGAATATACCCCGCCGGCACTATACTATTTCTCCCACATTGCCTATGACCAGAAAATGTACCAGACAGCGATGGACGGGTTTAACCGCCTCAGGAATGATGAAACTTTCGGAAGCGTGGTACCCTTCTATATTGTCCAGGTTCTCTACCTTCAGAAAGATTACGATCAGATACTGAAAATAGCGCCTGATCTTGTCAGTTCGGCAGGGAAGGAGAGAGCCGTTGAGCTCTACAGGTTCATCGGAGATGCTTACTATAACAAGGGTAACTTCAGTGAGGCGCTGCCTTACCTGGAAAAATTCTCCACCGGGACGAAAATCAGCGGCAGGGAGGATAAATACCAGCTTGCCTATTGCTACTATAAGACAGGAGAGACCGACAAGGCGATTAAACTGCTGCGTGAGATAGAATCGAGGAATGACCTTCTGAGCCAGAATATTTGGTATATACTGGGCGATTGTTACCTGCAGAAAGGGGACAAGAAGCGTGCCCAGCTAGGATTCTCAGAAGCTTCAAAGCTCGATTTTGACAGGAAGATCAGGGAGGATGCGCTTTTTAATTATGCAAAGATCACCTATGAAACTTCATATTCACCATTTGGAGAAGCTACAGCCTCATTCCAGAAATATATAGAACTGTATCCAGGGTCCGAAAGAATACAGGAAGCTTATAATTACTTAGTATCCACATATTTACAGGCAAAAAACTATAAGGCCGCCCTCGCCTCCCTTGACAGGATCAGGAATAAGGACAGCAAGCTGGAGGAAGCATACCAGAGGGTTGCTTTTTTCAGGGGACTGGAACTTTTCAAAAACATGGAGCTTGAAGCTTCAATAAACATGTTTGACAAGTCGCTTAACTTCCGGAAGTATGACCGTAACCTCAGGGCAAGGTCAGTCTACTGGAGAGGCGAAGCCTGGTACAGGCTCGGCAATTTTGAGAATGCAAAAGCCGACTATACAGAGTTCCTGGCTATACCGGGCTCTATGTCTCTGAATGAGTCACAACTGATCAGATACAACCTGGGTTATGCTCTCTGCAACCTGAAGGATTATGCCGGAGCCCTGGCACAGTTCAGGAGTTTTGAGTCTGCCGTGGCAAGAGTAAGACCTGAAGTGATGGCTGATGCACGCAACAGGATCGGTGACTGCTATTATATAAACACCAGTTACGCCGAGGCCATAGGATATTACGATAAAGTAATTGATTTCGGAAAGATTGATGCTGATTACGCGATGTTCCAGAAAGGATACTCCCTTGGACTGATGAATGATCTGCGGGGGAAAGCTGAGGTCCTGACTCTTCTTACGACCAGGTATCCTTCGTCGGCTTATGTGCCGAATGCAATTTTTGAAAGAGGAAGGACATACCTCGTGCTTAGCGAATTCAGCAAGGGTGAGGCCGACTTCAATATGGTAATTAATGCATACCAGGCTACTCCTTTTGTTCCCAGGGCAATTGTCCAGCTGGGACTGCTCTATTATAACCTGGGAGAGAATGAAAAGGCTATTGCACAGTTCAGGAAGGTAATTGAAAATTACAAATCAACGCCTGAGGCCCGCTACGCGATGACAGGGCTGAAAAATGCCTATGTTGAGATCAACGATGTGGACGGGTACTTCGCTTATGTTAAGACTCTGCAGGGTTACGGCGATGTTAACCTGGCTGAAAAGGATTCACTTTTATACGCTTCGGGAGAGAACCTGTATATGACGCGAAATTATAACCGGGCAGCCGGGATCTTCAGGAATTACCTGGATGAGTTCCCCAACGGAAGCTTCCTTCAGAATGCACAGTTCTACCTGGCCGAATGCCTGAATTCTTCAGGCAGCAAACAGGAAGCGTTAAAATATTACAGTGCTGTAACGGCAGCACCCAATAACCAGTTTACAGAGCAGGCCCTGATGGCATCAGCCCGGATTTGCTACGATCTTGAAGATTTCAGCTCATCACTGAAATATTATGAGTTGCTGGAACAGACAGCAGGTAATTCAGATAATAAGATTGCAGCGCTCAGGGGAGGACTGAGGTCTGCATATCAGCTCGGAGACGCCCGTAAAACAATATCTGCGGCTGATAGGATAAGCAGCACGGTAAATGTTCCGGAAGAGCTGTTCAGGGAGGCAATCTTTATGAGGGCCAAGGCAAACTACAGTATGAATAATTTCAATGAAGCACTGACCGACTTCAGGAGAACATCATACGAAGTTGCCAGCGCTGAAGGAGCGGAATCAAAATACAGGGTAGCAGAACTGCTTTTCAGAGATAACCAGGTTACTGAGTCAGAGAAGATCGTTAATGAATTCATTGACCAGAACACTCCGCATCAGTACTGGATGGCCAGGATGTTCATTCTCCTTTCTGATATAAGCATTAAAAAAGGCGACAGACTGCAGGCAAGAGTAACACTGCAAAGTCTTAAGGATTACTATACTGTCGATAATGACGGCATCCTTGATGAAGTGAGGGCAAAACTTAATGCTCTCGGCCAGGGAAACTGATGGTGAGAGAATAAAAAATATCCGACGATGAAACGAACGCTCATTATAAAACTCCTGATTATCCTGATAACCATTCCTCTTTCAGCCCAGACAGGACAACAGGACCTTAAGAGGGAGGTCACTCTGTATAATCCATACAAGCCTTCTCTCGCTCCTGCCAGCAAAAGAAGCTTCCTTCCGGATATGAACGACACATCAGGGATCAGGCCCGCTTTCAGCTATGATATTGCCATTAAACCTTTCATGCCGGAATATACCATCAGCCCTGTTAAGGCAGCATCACTTCTCCCTGATCCCCTGCCGAAACTATATAAAAGCTATGTAAACCTCGGGATCGGTAATTATATTACTCCTTTTGCAGAGCTCAGCATTGCCAGCGAACGTTCCAAAAAGGGAGCTGCCGGATTTTATGCCAGACACTTTTCGACCAACGGGAAGGTGAAGCTGCTTAATGAGGAAAAAGTATTTGCAGGTTATATGGACAACGATGCCTCGCTCTTCGGGAAGAAATTTTTCAGGAACACTCTTCTTGAAGGTTCGATAGACTACAGCCAGAAGGTAAGATATGCTTACGGGTATGATACACTTTTGACCGGGTATGAAGCCGATAAAAAAGATATCAGGATGGGATACAACAACCTTGCAGCAGAATTATCGTTTGCTTCAATGACACTCGACTCGGCAAGATTCTCATTTGACTTCAACGCAGGTTACGATTACTTTTTCAGCTCAGCCACCCTTTATCAGCATAATCCCCGACTCTCAGGTACAATGGCTACACTGTTCAGGGGATTCTATGCCGGGTCAGACCTTAAGCTGGATTTCTTCATTCCGTCAGCTTCTGTTTACGACAAGCTGAAATATATCGTGGCATTGAGACCGTTTGTAAAAAAGAGCACATCACAGTGGAATTTCAAGGCCGGTTTTGAAGCTCTTCTGGATCAGAATATGAATGACAAACCCTCGTTTCACATTTACCCTGACGTCAGGTTCGGATTCAGCGTGGTGCCTGAATATATAAACTTCTTTGCAGCACTGAACGGAAAGCTTGAGGTTAACCAGCCGGGAGATGTAATTGACTGTAATCCCTTCCTGATCAATAACGGATCGCTGTATACCCTTACGAATACCGATCATATGCTGATAGTATCCGCCGGGCTGAACGGAAATAACGGCATAGGAGGGAATTATCTCATATCAGCATCCTACTCGATGATCGACAGCATGCTTTTCTTCTCAAATTATACATACCCCGGATGGGTGGATGCAGAATCGGGAAATCACTTCATTCCACTCTATGACGATGGAGAGCTTCTCACCATTCATGGCGAAATAACAGGGGCAATAACCGATAAGGTGACATTCAGGGGTGCCGGCAGTTACTACAGTTACACACTTGCCAGATACGACCATGCCTGGAATAAGCCCGAGTGGGATGGCAAGCTGGAATTGAGATACAACCTCAGGAATAAAATTATAGCAGGACTCGATGTTACAGCCCGGGGCAGACGGGAACTTTTAACCACCAGGATGGATATAATCGGGGAGACAACGCTTCTGTCATTCATGGAACCGGTTCATTTTAATTTCAACATCAGTGCTGAATATCGCTACACCAAAATACTCTCGTTCTGGCTCAGGCTGAACAATATTGCGGCCAGACCTTACAATGAATGGGCCTATTACCCGGGACAGAGGTTCATTGGGCTGATAGGGTTTACGTATAGTCTATAGTCCTGCAGGTCATCTAATTTAAAAGGACTTGCATGACTGGCATGACAATTTAACAGTTAATTTCTACATAAAATTGTGCATAAATTTTATGGTTTTTTAACAATAAAAACAGCCGGGAATCACTATATTTGTCAGGTTAATTAATATACATGATTTCAGTTATTTACGATACGTGAAGAGTGGTTTTTCAGGGTGCTGGCGATTATTTGGAACAAATCCCCCGCAAAGTCATTTTTAATTTCAGCTTCTGAAGGGAAAAACAGTCTTCTCTTCCGGGTTCGTCAATAATAATTTTGAAGGAGGAAAATAAGAAAATGAGCGATAAGAAGAAGAAATTGCAGGAAGGATACTCTGAGGAGAGCATCCAGGTGCTGGAAGGACTTGAAGCTGTCAGGAAAAGACCTGCAATGTACATTGGAGACATCGGGCCGAGAGGTTTACATCATCTTGTCTATGAGGTTATTGATAATTCCATTGATGAGGCCCTGGCCGGTTTTTGTACAATGATTGAGGTTATAATCAACGCCGATGGCACATTGACAGTCACCGATGACGGGCGGGGCATCCCGACAGGCATGATGGAGAAAGAGAAGAAATCAGCTCTCGAGGTGGTGATGACAGTGCTTCATGCCGGAGGTAAATTCGATAAGGAATCATACAAGGTCTCGGGAGGGCTTCACGGAGTGGGGGTCTCATGCGTCAACGCACTCTCATCCCACCTGACAGCGCTTGTTATGAGGGAAGGCAGGCTGTTCAGGCAGTTATATGAAAAGGGAAAGCCTGTTACCGGAGTGGAGACAATCGGAACCACCGAAAAATCAGGGACAACAATCACATTTAAACCCGACGCTTCAATATTCCAGACAACCGAATTCAATTTTGAGATACTGGCAGCGCGACTCAGAGAGCTTGCATTTCTCAATAAGGGTATTTTGCTTACTATCAAGGATATGCGCGAGCTTGTGGAAAATGGTAACGGAGGAATGCCAAGATATCAGGAGTTCCGCTCAGAACACGGACTGAAGGAATTCGTCGGATACCTTGATGCAAACAGGGAACGTATTATCGAAAAGACGATCGATATTTCATACGATAAAACTGAGATCCCGGTTGAAATATCCCTCCAGTATAATAACTCCTTTTCGGAGAATGTACACTCATACGT
>Ga0116204_1002261_pt1 | contig 10434 bp, 11 predicted proteins | sample LakKivwa52mmetaG_FD_94481 | JGI IMG/M metagenome (GOLD analysis project Ga0116204, IMG submission 94481) | Anoxic lake water microbial communities from Lake Kivu, Rwanda to study Microbial Dark Matter (Phase II) - Lake Kivu water 52m metaG | ecosystem: Environmental > Aquatic > Freshwater > Lake... | reverse complement strand
GCAAATAGTTGAGATAGAAAAGAAATTTGGTTTAGTGCGGTATTAATTGTGTTTTTAGAAATTAATGTATTGTTAATCAGTGCTTTACGAACGCACTAAATCGAAAGGGTACAAGTCAGGAAAAACATTCACCCCGTGAATTGCACGCAAAAGCCACCGCAGTTTCAGGTTTGGTGGGTGTTTGGCAGGATTCACGGGGTAAATTCAAGGTTTAATAATCGTCATAGTATGGCTATCAGCCATCCTATGGCTAAAAAAGATTGCATTGGTGGTTTAGCGGCTGTCTCAAAAGTCTTTCATTTGGATTTTCAAGGCTTATTGACCCTTGATCCCTTCCCAAGGGGATGCCTTTGGCAAAAGGGAAAGCGTTGAAAATCAGGCTCCCTTTAGGGATGGGGCACTCCTGATTTTCAACGCTTCGGGTTAAATCCAGACTTTTGAGACAGCCTCTGAACACAAATATTACTTTCAAGTTAGTCATAGGATGGCTTTGAGCCATACTTTGACTTAGGCCGGCGCCTCTACTGAACCAACTTATCAAGTATTTTTTACAGGAATCTTACCTGGAATATTCATGAAATTCTTTCAATTTATTGATTCTTCGAGCCTTGGTGTCTTTGTGGCAAAAAGAATAAGTTGCCACCAAGGCACGAAGACACAAAGTTTATGAATTAATCAGGCTTAATCATCAAAAAATACCGAATTTCTGCCTCCGGCAATCAGGCCTGATCCACAATTGGAATGGTCAAATGAATGGTGAACAGATTTCCGGTTTTTTCGATGTTGACCAGATCAGTGCGCTTAAATTGCAGCATCAGTCTTTTCTGTACGTTTGAAATCCCTATCCCTCTTCCTTTCCTGGAAATGCTTCCGGGGGTGAAATTGTTGCTTATGCTGATCAACATGTGATCCGCCTCCAGTCTGCACAAGGTTGAAACAACCACCTGGTCGGTGCTGTCGTTCACGCCATGCTTTATGGCATTTTCGTAAAGCGGCTGCAGGATCATGTTGGGAATCCGCTGATTGAGGCACGCTTCATCAATTTCCTTTTCCACCGCCAACCGGTCGCCAAAACGGATTTTTTCGATGTCGAGGTAACGGTCAATGTTTTCCAGCTCTTCCTTCAGGCTGATCTGCTCGTTTTCGTTGGTTCTGACGGTGTAACGCAAAAATTCCGACAACTCCACAATCATCTCCCTCGCTTTATCTACATCGCTGATCATCAGCGCATTGATCGAATTGAGACTGTTGAATAGAAAGTGAGGATTGATCTGCGATTTCAACAGATTGAGTTCCGATTCCTGGATTACCTGCTTCAACCTTGCCTCCTGCATCAGTTTGTCGTGGTAATCGCGATAGTAGTTAATCAGGTAATACACCATCACAATTACGGCGTACATCATAATCCCGTAAATAAAGCGCCAGGGCAGGGTAGCGTTAAGAAAGATGATGTAAGCGCTGTTGGCCTGGAAGAGATGGGACAGAATAAAAAATCCGCCAAAGAGCCATAACATTACAATAACTCCACCAGCCACCAGGTGATCGGCAATGACAAGGTGGTACTTTTGCTCGGTGAGGGTTAAGTGTTGCACTATGTACCACGAGCCGATACCCAGCAGGAACATCAAAAGCGAATAAAGAGCAGCATCAGCCAGTGCTATTTCGAAAGAAAATCCGAAGAAAAAACCCAGGATTACAAAATGCAAAAAGAGTATGATGAGGAAGGAGAAAAGATAAATGATAAAATGTCTGCTTTGAGTAATAATTGGATTAAGCATCTGGTTTTCAATTACTTTGAAAAATGTCCGGAAGATTAGAGTTTATGGTTTTATTCAGGAAGATTGGCAGATCCAAAACTCAACTCTGCTGTATAGAAGCATCGATTGACAATTTTGGATCTGCATTGGTCTGATTCATTGATTTTTACTTTAGTAACTTTTCAATTCGCCACCGCCAAATACCACCAATCCTTTGATTACCAGTCTTTTGTTTGGCATTATCGGGCTATCCTGCCTTTTGAAACGTTTATCCGAAAATCCCCCAAAAATACTCACTACATCCATGCGGATATCCCAATCGGGAGGAACCACAAGGGTAGAGCCTCCGAAAACGCATAGCATTTCAAGAAAGTTTTCGCCCTCCGCCAATTCGGTTTTGGAGAAATTAAGCTCCGATCCACCGAAGATGTTGGTGATTTTCCCCCCACGGAATCTCTTCATGATCATGTTCTTTTCGTTGCCTCCAAAAATGGCTACCTCGTTGATATATTCAGGATTTCCGGGTTCGATGGGAGTTGCTTCGTCCTTATCGGCCGTCATGGCTTCCAATTCGGTTGCAAACCTCGGCTTTCGCGAATTTCCGTAAAGCAGCGAAACACCCACAATGATAAGCACTGCAGGCCATAGAATGTTCCACGCAGAAACGGGCAGGTCGTAAATTTTTCCAACCAGGAAAATTCCACCGATGGCAATCATGATTAACCCCGAAACTTTTTCTCTGGACGTAAGTATGCTCACCGTTCCGATGGCGATAAGCAGCATTTGCCAGGTGATAAGGATGCGACTTAGCTCGTGAGGAATTAACCGGAGAGAATTTAAAAGCAGCAAAACGCCGGCTGCAATGATTACAATGGCAATTTCTACCGTTCTCGATTGATTTTGTGTTGACATGATGTTTTTGATTTATAAGTTTGATAATTAAAATTCATGTGGCAAAAATAGTGGCGGCAGCAGGGGCATTTCAATAGAAAATCGGCGAATGGGGGATTATTACCGGTGAAAGGATGGTTTGGGCATTGCAATGCTGATTTTTTTTCCAGCAAATCCAATTTTGTAGAATTTTGCTTGCTGATATTACCCGATAGCTCCGTTGATAATTTTCCTGCCTGAGTAATAATTTTTACAATCTTAAAATGTTGATTATCTATTATTTAAAAATGGTTCGTATTTTTTTCTTGCAAATGTTACAGCAATCATACTTTGGGGTAATATTGCACGTTTTTTTGGAAAACTTAATTTTTGATTTAAATTACTAATAATCAATATTTTAAACCCATCATGAATCAAATTCAGGAAATTAATCCACTTGAAACATTATCCATTGATCTTCAAACCGAAGATGAACCTCCGAGTCTGACCGGCAAGGACGACAATTCCTCCGACGAAACAGAGAAATCCGAACCCCTTTCTACTCAGATACCCGACGAAATCCCACCCTCTTCATTGCGATTCCTGAAAACCTGGTTCCCAGGCGCCACCATAAGTAACTGGAATGACTGGAGATGGCAAATCAAGAACAGCATTACCCGGCCGGAGCAACTTTCGCTGCTGTTGAAGGATTTCGATATGCCTGGAGCAAATCCCCTTCAGAAAAGGATGCTGCCATTAAGAATCACACCTTATTATGCCAGCCTGATCCAGGGTTCGTCTCCGGATGATCCTTTGAGGAAATCAATTGTGCCTTCGGCCTTTGAATTACTTTCAACCGAAGGTGAATCCGCCGATCCGTTACACGAAGAGAACGACAGCCCCATCCCAAACATGGTTCATCGCTATCCCGACAGGGTTCTGCTGCTTTCGACAGGATTCTGTTCGGCCTACTGCCGCTACTGTACCCGTACTCACATGGTATCGAAAAAGGACAAATGCCACACAGGTGTAAAAGCGTGGGAACCAGCACTTACCTATATCGCAGAGCATAAACAAATCAGGGATGTGCTGATTTCGGGCGGCGATCCGCTCACCATGCCCGATTCGCACATTAAATACCTGCTGATGCGCCTCAGGGCAATCCCGCATATCGAGATCATCCGTATCGGAACAAAAGTACCTGTTGTGCTCCCAATGAGGATTAATAAAGCTTTTGTTTCGATGCTGCGCAAATTTCATCCTTTGTACATCAGCATTCATTTCACTCATCCGGCCGAGCTAACCAAGGAAACTGCGCAGGCTTGTGAAAGGCTTGCCGATGCCGGAATCCCCTTGGGCAGTCAAACTGTGTTGCTGAAAGATATCAACGATAATGTGGAAACAATGAAATCGCTGATGCAGGGGCTCTTGAAAATCAGGGTCAGACCTTATTATCTTTATCAATGCGACCCCATTCCAGGCTCTTCTCATTTCAGAACCCCGGTTGAAAAGGGATTGGAGATCATCAGGGGTTTGCGCGGGCACACTTCCGGGTATGCCGTTCCGCATTATGTTATTGACGCACCCGGTGGCGGTGGCAAAATTCCTCTGCTGCCCGAGTATTTTAAAGGCCATAACCAAAACGGGGAGGCCGTGCTGGAAAACTATCTCGGAAAGACGTACTATTACCCTGATATTCTTTGATTTACGATGAGAATAGGATTGACTTATGATCTGAAAAGCGCCTACCTGCAAAAAGGATTTACCCCGGATGAGGTAGCTGAATTTGACTCGGAAGAGACCATCGAAGGTATTGAATCGGCGCTTCGGGAATTGGGGCATGAAACAATAAGGATTGGAAACGTAACCGAGCTTGCTGCTGCGCTTGTAAAAGGGCTGAAAGTGGATCTTGTTTTCAATATCTGCGAGGGTTTGTATGGAATCGGTAGGGAAGCGCAGGTTCCGGCTTTGCTTGATGCTTACCGGATTCCTTATACATTTTCAGATCCTTTGGTTTTGTCGCTTACATTACATAAAGGACTGACTAAGAGGGTAATCAGGGATGCGGGGATTCCCACAGCGCCTTTCTTTTTGGTTGAAACCGCCGATGAATCTTTGGAATGTGAACTGCCTTTTCCGGTATTCATCAAGCCGGTGGCAGAAGGTTCGGGAAAAGGAATCAGCAACAAATCGGTAGTGAATGATCTTCTATCGTTCCAGTCAGAGTGCAGGTATTTACTGGAGACTTATCACCAGCCCGTTTTGGTGGAGAAACTTCTTACCGGACGCGAATTTACGGTCGGAATTCTGGGAACAGGAGCGAATGCAAAAGTTGTCGGTGTGATGGAGGTTAACATCCTCAGTAATGCTGAAGAACAGACCTACTCACGGTTTATCAAAGAAAACTACAACCAGCGGGTGGAATATACTTTGGTTGAAGGGGAGGTGAAAGACCTCTGCTCGGAAATCAGCCTTAAAGCATGGCAAACTCTTGGATGCCGCGATGCCGGCCGGATTGATTTGAAAATGGATGAAAACAGCATCCCAAACTTCATCGAAGGAAATCCGCTGGCAGGGATCAATCATCTTCATTCCGATTTACCCATCATGCTTTACAAACAAGGCTGGCGCTACACGGATCTGATAGAAGAAATCATCCGGTCGGCAAGCCAGAGAATCCCAAAACAAAACTTTTCATGAAAATTGTCATCACTTACAACCAACCCGGCAAAAACGCGCTGGAGGACGAGCTGGATATACTCCACGAAGTAGCGCTCGTTTCGGGGTGCCTGAAGGAGCTGGGGCATCAACCCATTGAACTTCCCATGACACTCAACCTGGCTGAGGCCTTCGCTTTCCTTCAGAACGAGAAACCCGACCTGGTTTTCAACTTGGCTGAATCGTTGGAAAATTACGGTGCTATTGTCTATTTTGTACCGGCATTGCTCGAAGTTCTGCAGATCCCTTACACCGGAAATCCAACTGTTCCCATGTTCCTGACTGCAGGCAAAACTTTGACCAAACAAGCCCTTGCAGGGTCCAAATTGCCCGCGCCATCAACCTGGAAACCATCAGAAGCAAAAGAGTTACTTCCGGGCAAATACATTTTGAAACCTATGTGGGAAGAGGGTTCGCTGGGGCTGGATGAAGATTCGGTTTTTGAAATGCCTGGATCCGACATCGAGAAGATCTCAAAGTTGAAAGATAATCTCTATTTCATTGAGCCTTACATAGATGGGCGCGAGTTCAATGTTTCGATGCTGGCCGGTGATGATGAGCCACAGGTGCTCGCTGTGGCCGAAATTCGATTTGTTGATTATCCCGAAAATAAGCCTAAAGTGTTGGGATACAAGTCGAAATGGAATGAAGATAGCTTTGAGTATCAAAACACCATTCGCACCTATGATCTGGGTGAAGATGGCGATAAAATCCGTAAAAATCTTGCCGATTTATCCGTGAAATGTTGGAAGACACTGGGATTGAGAGGCTATGCAAGGGTAGATTTCAGGATGGACAACGCCGGCAATCCTTACATCCTCGAAGTAAATGCTAACCCCTGCATCACCCCGGGAAGCGGATTTTACGCCGCCTGCGAGCACGCCGGGATTACATTCACCCAGGCTGTCGAACAAATTATTAATGATGCAATTAAAAAATGAACAACCTGACCGACATCCGTTTCCGTTACGAAGTAAAGCCCGAGGACGTTTCAACCATTGAAAAGATCGTCCGGTCAACCGGTTTTTTTTACGAACACGAAATACCCGTTGCCTGCGAATTGGCCGATGAACGTCTGAAAAATGGGATCGAAAGCGGCTACTTCTTTGTTTTCGCCGAATATGAGGGAAAAGTCGTTTCCTATTCCTGCTACGGGCCAACCCCCTGCATCGCCGGTACCTACGATTTGTACTGGATTGTTACCCATGACCATTTCCGCGGCAAAGGCGCCGGCATCAGCGTTTTACATGAAACCATCAGACAGGTAAAGTTGCTGAACGGAAGATTGCTTGTGGCCGAAACCTCAACCAAAGAGCAGTACAAGCCCACAAGGCTTTTTTATGAAAAAAATGGATTCACGTGCGAGGCCACCGTAGCTGACTTCTATGCACCTGGCGATGGCAAAGCGATTTTTGTTATCAGGCTTTAAATTGAATTTCAGGTATCTTTGTTGCTCTTATGGAAGATCTAAAGCAAAGTGTTCTTGAATCGCTCGATGGCTCGGCCAATCCGCAGATTTATCCTTATTTGCCTTATATTCTGCAGGATTTATGGGAGTTGGGCACCGACCCCCGGCTGGTGCTTACTTTGGTAAGTCGCCATGTAAAAAGATCGCCGTTAAAAATCCTCGATTTGGGATGCGGCAAAGGCGCCGTTTCTATTAACCTGGCTAAAAATTTGAATTGTAGCGTTTTAGGAATTGATGGATTGCCGGAATTTATCCTGGAGGCTCAAATGTTTGCTGAAAAACATAAAGTAGCCGATCGCTGTGTTTTTGAGGTGGCCGATGCCAGGGAAAAGATCAGTGGGCTAAAAGGATTTGACCTTGTGATCCTTGGCGCTGTTGGTCAGATTCTGGGAACCTTAAATCAGACCCTCAATAAAATAGCCACCACTCTTAATCCCGAAGGATTTGTGATTATGGATGATGGTTGGGTCGAGGATGATTATTCAGGCATATACCAGCGTTGCCATAAAAAATCCGACTTTTACAAAATGATCGAAGAGGCTGGTTTTGAACTGGTTGATGAGATTCTGTTCGATTCTGATTCGATGAATGAGGCCAACAGACGAATCCACGAACCGCTGACAAAGCGGGTGATTGAGCTGATTCAGCGTGAACCGGAGAAAAGGACGGTTTTTGAAGAATATCTGAAATCGCAGGAGTATGAGATCAGCATGATGTCCGGCGATGTGAAATGTACTTTATGTTTATTAAAAATGAAATAATCCTATCCAAAATGAAACAGTGGTACGAGTTGTTATTCGAAAATTACGGTTTGAAATACGACCAGGAGTGTTTTGTACACGGAACCACCGGAGAGTGTGATTTTTTCGAAAAAGAGCTTGATTTTGACAAAAGCCGCCGTATTATTGACATTGCCTGCGGAACCGGGCGACACAGCATCGAAATGGCCAAAAGAGGCTACAACATTACCGGAATTGACCTGTCCGATTCCCTTCTTCAAAGAGCCAGGGAAAAGGCTGTAAATGAAAATCTCGAAGTAACATTTCTAAAGCATGATGCCCGGAATCTGCCTTTTAAGGATGAATTTGACCTTGCCCTGATGATCTGCGAGGGCGCATTTCCGCTTATGGAAACCGACGAAATGAATTACCAGATTCTGTTGAATGCTTCAAAAGCGCTGAAAACCCCCGGAAAACTGATATTTACCACCCTCAACGGGCTTTTTCCGCTTTTCCATTCTCTTAAAGAATTTCACGAATCCACTACAGAAGAGGGCAACGCAACCTACGACAATCACCATTTTGATCTGATGACTTTTCGCGACCATAACATCACCTATGCTGAAGATGACGGCAGAAAAAAGATCGAATTACACTGCAACGAAAGGTACTACGTTCCGCCGGAAATTACCTGGCTGCTTAAATCCGCCGGATTCAGCAAAGTTGACATTTACGGCGCTAAGCTGGGGGCCTTCAGTCGCAACGACCAACTGACCACATCCGACTTCGAAATGCTTGTGGTAGCAGAGAAATAGCCAGTTAGGTTAAAAAACTAACTAAAGAAAATTCGGGATCAGTATGCGCATCATGCAGGAATGGGGTGATGGGGTAATGGGTAAATGGGTGTTTACTGATGACTGCCGACTTATGACTGGCCACTGCCGACTTTTTGATTTCAGATCATTCCTCAAAAGATATTTTCCTTCAAGAGAGAAACTTAGTAACTCACACAGGTTGTTCGATTTATCGTATTATTGCATCCCAAAATCAGCACAATGTCATTTCTCAAAAATATCTTTTCAGCCTCCAGACAGCTTAAACCCGTTGATTTATCGGTGCTTAAAACGGATATGCACTCGCACCTGATCCCGAAAATTGATGATGGCGCCGATTCTTTGGAGACATCGGTTGAACTTATAAAAGGCATGATGGCGCTGGGATACTCCAAACTGATTACTACGCCGCATATCCAGGGCGAGTTTTACCAGAATTCGGCGGAAACAATTTTCCCGGGATTGGAACAATTGAAACGAGAGCTCAAAAAACAAAATATCACCATAGAAATCGAGGCTGCTGCTGAGTATCTGATTGATGAAAAATTCGGTGAAAAACTCGCAGCCCGCAATCTGCTCACTTTTGGTAAAAATTACCTGCTGGTCGAGATGTCCTATTTCAACGAATACCCCCATTGGAAGGATTACTTTTTCGATTTGCAAATAGCAGGTTACAAGATCATCCTGGCTCACCCTGAACGCTATTCCTATTTCTTCAAAAATTTCGGTAAATATGAAGAGCTGAAAGATCGGGGGGTTATTTTTCAGATCAATATCAGTTCTCTGGCCGGTTATTATTCGGGAGAGGTGAAAAAGATAGCCGAGAGGCTCATCGAAAATAACATGGTTGAACTTGCCGGCAGCGACATGCACAACCTCAACTACCTGGAAGCCCTGAAGAACGCAAGGTTTGAAAGAAGCTTAAAAGAACTGATTGACTCCGGAAGGTTAATCAATCACCTTTTATAACATATAGAGCTGTTTTTCAATTAATTACATGTTAATCCGGGTTTATTGAATTTTGATCGAATTTTCAGTAAAAATCTGTCAAAAGAGACCTGGTTCATGGGGAAAAATCGGGATTTTTGGCACTCAAATTATTTAGAATAGATATAAATTAGGGGTTTTTAAAAAAAGTTTTCAACAACACTCATTTTTAAATCTCCAACATTCATTTTCAAATCCCTTACACTCATTCTCAAAATAGATACAGCGCCTTATTTTGACTTAAAAAACTGTGAGAAAAAAATTTGGAATCCGGATATTTCTTGTATTATCTTAGCCGCAGTTTTTATGGTACAATCACTCTTTTAATTTTTTTCGTTCTTTGATAACTAAGTCTGGATGTAATCGAATGACCCTCAAAACAGAATCCCCCCTCTCCTTTTGAAAAGTGCTCCTCCTGCACTAGTTTAGTGGTCAAAACTTCATTTCATCATTGGTTTGGTAATTATTCAAACATTCAACTTAGAATCAAGAAAGGCCCTTTGCAGAAATGTGAAGGGCTTTTTCTTTTCACGCCAGTGCTATTTAACCACAAATCCCTCAAATTTCTGAACTGGGGAGGGTTGTTGATCAACCCGTTCAACCCTTGCCCACAAAGGACCGTTCTGACACCATAGAATAAAATGATCAAGGCTTACTTCGTCACCTTCAGCTTCGATATAGACAGAGCCATCGGGCTGATTTTTGACAAACCCTGTGATATGAAGGGAATCGGCAGTTTTTTTTGTGTGATAGCGAAATCCCACGTTCTGCACTCTGCCATAGATTTTAAGAATAACCGACTTCTTCATGGTCAGGCTGTTAATCGTTTTATTATCAATTGACTCACCCGTTCGAAAAGCTGATTGGGGCCTATGGTTCGCCAGTCCACATGGTCAAAGGGACCGCCAAAAGCAATATAGTAATCAATGTTGGCACGGGCAAATTCGTCGAGCACATGTTGCCGGAAGTTGATGGCCGAAATCCAGCCATCACCAATTTCATCAAACCATTCCTGATAATAGTCGTCTTCGGAGGCGTGGAAATTGAGCACGTTTTCGCCAATCAGAATGAATTTGTCAATT
>Ga0116204_1002260_pt1 | contig 10437 bp, 8 predicted proteins | sample LakKivwa52mmetaG_FD_94481 | JGI IMG/M metagenome (GOLD analysis project Ga0116204, IMG submission 94481) | Anoxic lake water microbial communities from Lake Kivu, Rwanda to study Microbial Dark Matter (Phase II) - Lake Kivu water 52m metaG | ecosystem: Environmental > Aquatic > Freshwater > Lake ... | reverse complement strand
TTTCAATCAAAAACTAACAAACTATTTAACCTGGTACAATACAAAAAGACCACATCAATCACTGAACTATATGACACCACAATCTTATTTGAACACTTTTCCGAAATGTATGTAACCAGAACAATAACTTGACAATTTTATTCATATTTAGTAATATAATTGTATCACGATGACTGGACTAGCCTAAGGTTTCGACCGACCGCGAATGCCAGTCTTTTTTTGTCCCTTCATTAACTTTCTACTTTTTATTTTTTAATGTCAAGAGATTCTTATTTAAAAAATTACCCAAAATAGGCCAAAAGGCCATTGACAGTCCTGTTGGATATAAGCTTAAATGTATATAGAAAACCTAGACAAATACCAAAAACTTGGGTAAGTTTTTGAAAGGTCTAAATACTAAGCATGAGGTACTAAATATATTTTGTTTCGAATTTCGGATTTGGTGTTTCGAATTTAATTACAAAAATGGATACTCTTAAAAATAAGTTAAGAATAAATGACGCAGCAAACTATCTTGGAGTGTCTTCAAAGACTCTAAGACGTTGGGGAAAGTCAGGAAAATTAGTATCAAAAAGATCAGAAGGAGGACACAGATACTACACCAGAGAACAACTTGATAATTTTAGATTTGCAGACAAAACAGAAACAGCAGTCTTCCCTAACCCATTAAAAAATAAAGATCATACAATTGCACTTTCTTTTACTGTAATTATGTTGTCACTTGGTCTTGGATTAAATAATAGTTCTCCCCTACATACTACATACCATATACCATATACTGCTGAGTCCTCAAAACCTGCAGTATTGGCAGCTTCTGATGAAGGTATAACACCATCAGTTGCAGGATTTACATTTGCAGTTAATGTACCAAGTAAATTTAGTGATACTGTAACCTTTCTAAAAGATATAGTAGCTCCTAATGTTGTGTATAGTGTAAATAATGAAACAGGTAGTATTACCATAGACAACTCACTAACAGCAGGAAGTGGTATATCAATTACTGATAGAACAATTACAAACAATGGAATAGTTACACTTTCTGCAGGTACAGGAATTGAGGTTGATGGAAATAAAATAACTAATACCTATTCATTTACTCCTGACTATACATTAGGCGGTTGGACAAGAACTGGAACAACTGTAGGACTAACTACACTAACAGATTCAGTAACAGTAGGGGCATTAACTGCAGGTGCTGTAACAGTTGATTCATTAACAACAGGAGGTCTTTCCTTAACTAGTGATTTAACAGTCTCTTCAGGACATTCACTACTTCCTTCTGTTGATTTAGGTAGTGATATAGGTTCCAGTAGTTACAGATTTAACAACCTCTGGGTTGCAAATATCAATTCCAACTCCTCACAAGCTTTTTCAGGACAAACTACATTCTCATATCCCCCAACTAATACAACCATTGATCAAGCTAGTGTCCTAATTAACCCAACAACCAGTATAGCTAATGGACAATTACTTGGTCTTGCAGTTGGTGGTTACCAAAAAGCATTAATTGATGAAGATGGAGATATGATACTGGGGTATAACTCACTAACAAGCGCCCCAGCGACCGATTACCCACTTAATATATATGGACATAATGGGACAAGAGTATCTTTTGTTGATACTTCTGGTAATGGATACTTTGCAGGCAATGTGGGGATTGGAACGTCAGCATCAAGTAATTTGCTAGATGTGACTGATGGAACAGGGAGTATCTTTTCAGTTACAAGATCAGGAAGCGTTGAGCTAGTCAAAATTGGGGCACTAAGATTACAAGAAGATAATAACAATGGATATGTCGGCAATTACACAGCAAGCACACAAACTTTATACTTACAAAATTGGGGTAGCGGTAAACTTAATTTAGATTTGAATGAATCTTCAATGTATATTGTTGGTAGTTCTGGCAATGTGGGGATTGGGACAACGGCGCCGGGAGAAAAGTTGGAAGTAAATGGAAATGTTAAATTTTCCGTTGATAGTGTTGTAAAGTTCCCGACGAGTGCAACTGGTTTAAGTTTTAAGAATGGATCGAACACCTCAATATTAACTCTAGATGGATATGGGAGTGTAATTGTTTATCCCGGATCGGAAACAAGGGCGGGTGTAGGATTTAATTCGACCAATGGGATGAGCCAAATAACTGCGAATACGTTGAGTTTTTTAACTAATGGAACTGAAAAGATTCGAATTAATAGTTCTGGTAATGTGGGGATTGGGACAACAAGTCCAAATGAAAAGCTGGAAGTTGGAGGCGATATTCGAGTTTGGAATACAGGATCTCAAGGACAAATTGATTTTAGTCAAAACAATAACTATGTTGGTATAAGGGGTGTATATCAAACTGGATTATTTTTTAAAACAGGTGGTTCTGATAGAGTAAATATAACAGAAACTGGCAATGTGGGGATTGGGACAACGAGTCCAATAGCTAGACTTCAAATCGATTCAACAAGTGAAGACATTTTGCTTGCAAGACTAAATGCTTCATATGACACAAAGTTACAAGCTAATGGTACATATGGAGTGCGCTTTGGTACAGCTGGTGCAACTAACTTTAACTTGATGTCAAATAATACAGTAGGACTAACATTATCAAGTACTGGCAATGTGGGGATTGGGACAACAAGTCCTAGTTCTAAACTTGATATAACTACCAATTCACTTAATGCCACTCAAACCACATCATCCGGTTTAGCCTTAGTTAACACTACAGCGGCAACATCTGGATCTCAACAAATATCACCAGCGATAAGGTGGAGCGGTCAAGGATGGAAAACAGATGCGATCGCCACTAGCCAAGCAGTAGAATTTATTGCTGATGTCTTACCAATACAAGGAACATCTAGCCCAACAGGATTGTGGAAATTAAAAGCTTCCATCAATGGAGCTTCTTATACTGATAAATTTGTAATAAACACTAACGGACAGATTGTACCAAGTTCTACCGCAGGCTTAGCTGACACATCTACCGGAATTTGGAAAGCAGATCAATTATTGACATCAAACAATAACATCACACTAAATTTATTGGGGGCAAGAACATATACAACAAATGACAGTGCTATTGATATCAATCCAACATTTGCGCCCACTAGTGGCTCAACCGCATGGAGATCAATAAACCTAAAACCAACGATAAATCAAACAGGGGGGGCTAATGGATCCACTCGGGCACTATATATTAATCCCACGTTAACTTCCGTAGCTGATTTCCGAGCAATAGAAATCGCCAATAACTCTGGCTACGGCTTATATCAATCAGGTTCAAATACAATTAACTACTTCTCTGGCAATGTGGGGATTGGGACAACAAGTCCTGGATATAAACTTGATGTAACTGGAGACATCCGATCTTCCGCCAACATTTGGTCTGGGGCAGTTGCATCTGGCGAATATTATGGAAGCGGAGGAACAACAAGACCTAGATTTTTCGGGGTTGGCGGTAACGCTACTTCTGGTGAGGGTATGCAATTTCTTACAACCTACACCAACACCTCTGGTTCGAGATCGTTTATGCTAGTTTCACCAACTTATAATCAAACTTCTGGTACTGCAGCAAATACTGATTTGTTAATTAACCGTACTGAAACTGCGGTTGGATCAGGATCACAGTTACTTATTGATACACAAGTTGGCGGAGTTAGTAAATTCTCTATCAGCAATACTGGATCAGTAACCACCTCTTCACTCACCACTGGCACAGTCTACAGTAACAATGGTGTTCTGACTAACACAGATCCTTCTGATATTAATTTAAAAACAAATGTACTTAGTTTACCTGATGGAACATTGGATAAAGTACTGGGTCTACGGACAGTATCATACAACTGGAAATCAACCGGGGATGGAGCACTTGGTTTCATCGCCCAAGAAGTACAACAAGTATTCCCTGAGTTAGTTGGTACAAACAATGATGGTAGTTTAGGTCTCTACACTACCCAGTTCATTCCCCTTTTGACTAAAGCATTACAGGAACAACAAGTGGAAGTTGATACACAAAAAACAAAACTTGATGAGTTCACAGCTTTTGTTAAAAATGTGTTTACTGAATTTAAAAATAAATTTAGAACCAAAGAATTATGTATTGGTGAAGATGGAAGCGAAACTTGTGTTACCAAAGAACAACTTGATGAATTAATTAAGTTATTACCATCGCCTACCCCCACTGCAGTTACAAGCCCTTCTGTAAGTCCAGAAAGTAGTTCTGAGGTAACAACAACTCCAACTGTCTCGCCTACTCCAATACCAACTGTTGAACCTAGTCCAACATCAAGCCCAATTTCTGAGTAGTTCCGCAAATTGTAAGTTGGATTGACAATTTGCGGAATTAGAGTATACTACGTTTAATGATTATTAAAAGAGAGATTTCTAAATTTATAATAAAATCTACAAAGTCTTACCCCATCATCGGGATTATCGGTCCACGTCAAAGTGGAAAAACAACAATTGCTCAGTCAATTTTTCCTAAATATAAATATATAAATCTAGAAATACCAGAAAATAGACGTTTTGCTGAGGATGATCCTCAAGGCTTTCTTGCGCAATACTCCAAACATGTGATAATCGATGAAATTCAAAGGGTTCCATCACTATTTTCATATCTTCAAGTAAAAACCGATCATGATAAAATAATGGGGCAATACATTCTGACAGGATCACAGCATTTTTTGATGCTAGGAAGTATTTCGCAGACTTTGGCAGGCAGAATTGCTCTTTTTAATCTCTACACCTTTTCATATAAAGAACTAAAGACTGCCAAGAAGCAGTGCAGGACAGTTAATGAACAGATTTGGAAAGGTGGTTATCCAAGACTATATGACCAAAAACTTGAAGTTAATCAATGGTTTAGTAACTATGTTCAGACATATTTGGAGCGTGACATAAGTTTAATTTCTCATATTAGTAACTTACGAAGTTTTGAAAACTTTTTACACCTTGCTGCCGGTAGAAGCGGACAATTATTGAGTTTGTCTTCATTGGCAAGTGATGTTGGCGTATCTCACAATACAATCAAATCATGGATTGAGTTACTTGATATAAGTGGGATAATTTTTCTTTTAAAACCATATCACTCGAACATAAACAAAAGAATTATAAAAACTCCAAAACTTTATTTCGCAGATACTGGTCTTTTGTGTTACCTATTAGGCATAACCTCACCTAACCAACTACCAACCCACCCTCTATACGGTTCAATTTTTGAATCTTATATTGTTTCTGAAAATTTAAAAAATAATATAAATGGCCAGTCCATATCGAAAATGTATTTCTGGAGAAACAGAGAAGGTTTAGAAGCAGATTTATTAATCGAAAATGGTCAAAACTTTGATCTAATTGAAATAAAATCATCACAAACTATACCAGTCGAAGTATTTGACAATATTCTAAAAATCAGACTTCTCATTAAAAAAACCGGTAAAAATATATTAATTTACAGAGGCAAGGAAAGACAGAACAGATCAAACGGTCTCATAATTCCTTGGAATGATCATTTGGATGAAATTCCGCTTTAGTGTTGACTAAACAGGAGTGGACATACGTTTTAGTTTAGACTAAAACAACATTCAAAATGTTTAACATCAGATAATTTTAGTGAATAGACAACTATTGGGTTTAATAGACTCTTGTAATATGACTTAAAAAGTTTATAATAATTACATGGAAGATCAAGTTGAGACTACAAAATACAAAGGCAAATCCTCTTTTAAATTGTTTGGTGTGATTTTGGTACTAATAATAGCAGGTGCAGGATATGGTGGTGCATATTATTACTACAACCAATACAAAGAAACAAAAATAGTCTTAGATAATCCAGAAGTTGCTTCTCAAAATGAAGTTAAAGAGATAACTGAAAAATTAGGTAAAATTTATGAATTACCAAAAGATGATGAGCCAACAGTAGCTACAGTTTTAGATGTAGAAAAGCTTAAAGATCAACCATTCTTTGCTAATGCACAAAACGGTGACAAGGTCATAATTTATACCAAGTCACAACTTGCAATACTATTTAGAGTCAACGACAACAAAATAATCACAGTTGCACCTGTTGCAATTGATCAACAAGCAAACCCTGAAACAGTCAAAGAAACAGAGTTATTTGATGATGAAGAGCCAGTTACCCCATCTGAATAAAACTTCAAATGAGCTGGTTAAAAAATAACTACCTCCAAATAATTTTAATTCTTTTTCTTGCCATTTTAGTATTTTCCAAAAGCTTAAGTAACAGTTTTGTCTGGGATGATGAAGAACAAATTGTAAACAATGTTTTGGTGCATTCTGTGGCCAACTGGAAGGCTTTTTTTACTGGAGGTGCATTCTATGCAGGTAACTCACAAGAGCTCGTAGGAACGTACTACAGGCCCTTAATGACCCTTTCTTTTTCAGTTATCTATACCATATTTGGCGATGACCCTTTTTACTTTCATCTATTTTCACTAATTATCCATTTTTTAAACACAGTATTAGTTTTGGTGTTATTTAACAGGTATTTTGACAAAACAAAAGCACTACTACTTTCATTGATATTTTTAACCCACCCACTTTATTCTGAAGTTGTTTTCTATGCAGCCAACTTTCAAGATTTATTATTCTTTTTCTTTGGCATGCTTGCATTATTATCCAAAAACTTAATAGTTACTTTTTTCTTTTTGTTACTTGGTTTACTTTCAAAAGAAACTGCAATTGTTTTTGTTTTACTTTCACCCATCTTAAACAAATTCAAAGTGCTACCATCTATTTTCGCTGTTTTGGCTTATTTATATATGAGATTAGTAGTTTCTGATATTAGTTTAATAGGGACAGAGATAAATCCTCTAGCATCTCAAAACTTCGACATTAGGCTAATAAATATACCCAAAATAGTATTTTACTATCTGCAAAACCTTATCTACCCTGCTAATTTAGTACCAAATCAGCATTGGTATATTACAAACATAAACTTTGCAGATTTTTGGCTACCACTTATTATTGTTTTTACTTTTTCTTGTTTGTTACTAATCCCATTATTCAAAAGGACAAAAAACTATTTACTCTACTTTTTAATTTTTATTATTTCCCTAGGTCTTCATAGTCAAATTTTTCCACTTGATGTTACAGTTACTGGTCGTTGGTTTTATTTACCAATGTTAGGACTTTTAGGAATTGTAGGACTTGCTATCAAAAGTAAATACTTCAATTATTTGGCAGGTGTTTTAATTTTAGTTTTTAGCATGGTAACCCTTGAAAGATCATATGATTGGAGAAATGGCTTAACTCTTTACGCTCATGATATTAAAATAGTTAAGGATGACTTTAATATTGAAAACAATTTAGGCGTTGAGTTGTATCGTATTGGAAAAATTGAAGAAGCTCATATACATTTTCAAAAATCAGTTGATCTTGCTCCATTCTGGTGGACCAACTGGAACAATTTAGGAGTTACTACAGAGTATTATGGAAATACTGAAAAAGCTACGGGATACTATAAAAAGGCTATTGATAACGGAGGCTATTATCTAGCTGTTCAAAATTATGAAAGAATAATGAAGAAGAATTAAAACTAGGCTATGCGTTCCTTCAGCGCATTATAATATTTCTCTAAATAATCCTCTGCACTTTTCCAATCACCTTTGTTTCTAGCAACGTTGGCAAGAACTCTTAAATGGGCAGCTTTTGCTGCCTGAAAAAGACTAATTCTATAGACTTCTGCTAGATGTTCTTTTGTTGTTTCTTCATCCTCGCCTTTTCTTTTTCTCATTTCTACCTCCAAAGAGGCAACAATCTCAGGTTCAAAAGCTAGTTTAAGTTCATTTTTTAAAAGCTTGTAGAATTTTTTGAGTGACACTTTTGCTTTTTCAAACTTGTTTTTGTCAAAACTTGTAGTTGCTTCAAACATATATTTTGCAGCTTGGCTGGCGAGTATTTTAGATAATCCAAATTGTTCCTTCAAATGCTTAATTGAATAGTCCAGCAAGGTGACACCTTGCGGTATGTTTCCCAATCTCCACCATTTAAGTTCTAAGTTTGCAACAAGTTTAGGATCAAATGTAAAATGCTCCATGGCATCATTACCCCCAAACCTTCTTCTACGTCTTGAGGAATCGATAATTGCGTCTTTTAACTTTTCAGGTGAAAAATCTGGAAAATGCCCGTTATCCCAATAATATTCTGTATATGGCGATTCCCAAAGCAAGAAACCTGAAGTTCTTTGCTCTCCTGAAGTTCTAATCATCAAATCAACGTATGGATATGGCTGGTTATGTGTATCTATATACTTTTCCATTAACTCTTTGTTTATATCTTCTGCCTTTACGCCGTCTTTAATTATATTTTGAACTGCCCTTAAAATATCGTCATGGCCACCATAATCAAGGCAGATATTCATTATGTGTTTTGTATATTTAGCAGTTTCTTTTTCAGCTTGTTCAATTTTCTTCATCAAAAACTTTGGCAACCTGTCTTTTCTACCCAAATGGTAAATCCTAACTTCATTCTCTTTTGCTTCTTCCAAAAAGTCGTCAATTAATTTTTTATATAAATTCATCAAATAACTAACTTCTTTTTCTGTTCTATCCCAGTTCTCAGTAGAAAATCCCCAAAGTGTTACTGTGTGAACTCCCCATTCCCTAGCAGCACGACAGACCTTAACAGAAGCCTCAAACCCTGCTCTGTGGCCTTCCAATGTATACAAACCTCTTGCCCTAGCCCATCTTCTGTTACCATCAGGAATAATTGCAATATGGTTTGGAATTACTGAATCTTTTGGGAGTTTTAGATTATTTTGCATTAGTAGTATGATTTTACACTATAATTCTATTCCTTCAATCAAATCCTTATATTCAGGCTTACTAGATATTATATATTCTGAAAGTTGTGTAAATTTGTCTTTAAACAAATCATAAGCCTTAGGTAGTCCTATGTTTTTAAACTTATCAATAACAGGCATTATTCTCTCGCTCCACATTCTAACATATGCGTCTAATTGATCTTTAGGTAACTCTGCCGTTGATTTTTTTGATCTATCAACAGAGAGATATTCAATCTTGTCAGCTGCCCAAAGCACTTTACCAGCCAAGGTTACTTGGGTGTCAGCAAATGAATGTTCATTGATTAGATCAACGACTCTTGTTACAAACTGATCATCAAAACCTGCTTCTTTCATCTTTTGCACAGCCAAATCATGTCCTTTTGAACCACGCTCTAAATCATGAAATGATGCAGCAGCAAAAAATACAGGAATGTCTATTCTGTCTTGAAGACCCTCAAGATAAATTATCTCTAGTCCATTTTTAGAAACAGCAAGATGATGATCCCAATCATGAGCTGCATCAAATGGTTTTTCTTGATGTACTTTTTGAGCAACCTCGTATGTTTTTTCCAACTGCTCTTTTTCAATGGCTTTTAATGAAAACCTTTCAACCTGCATATTACTATTCATCATGATGTTATTTTACACCATGTAATGTAGTTAGTCCCACAATCTTCCAAAAACCCACGACTTGACAAGACTTAGGCTTAGCAATAAACTGTAGGTAATGAAAAATCTTACCTACGATAGAAATTAATTAAATTAAATCAGTTTGTCTTTGAACTAAACCTTCAGTTTCAAATAATAATTTCGATTTTGCCCAATCTTTTTGTGAATCTGTTAAAACTTCGCCCAAACCGTCAAGTATATATTTATTGTCAATCTTTTTAACATTTTCGAGCAAAAACCTGTAGAATTCTTTTGGATTTTTGCCTGTTCTTGCCTTAATAACCTCATAATTTATATCGCTCGTATACTCGGATCCTAAAAAATAATGTATGTCAAACAAGTCTCTATTTGCTACAGATGGTCTTTCTGTAAAAGCTACCATTTTATGAGCTATTATGTCTTTAATATCTAAAACTTTTATGTTTGTGCCGTAAAAATTTTTGATATTATAGTGATTTAAGGTAACATCTCTTGTTGAAACTTCAACCTTTATGTATCTTCCCCTTTTTGGTAACTAACTAGCCAAAAAAGTGTATTATATTTTGTACTTTGATCTTTTATTTCATATTTTCCGCCAAGAAGATCACCCATCCTTTCAGTCACTAGTTTAATCTCATTTTTCTCACCAACATAATCAAAATCCAAATCTACACTAAAACGAGGTAAATTATAAAAAAGTAAGGCTGCAGTACCACCTTTGAATCCTAAACTTTTTGACAATAAACTATCCTTGTAGATATCTAGTAAAATGTTGGTTAGGTTTAGTTTATGTTTTGTGATATCCATTTTGATATATCTTTATTATTTGAATAAACCTGTTTATTTAACTCATTCATTTTTTCAAAATTTACATTTCTTAAGTTGTCAAAATATTCAGGGCCTGTTAAATAAATCTTATCACAAATGGCTCTTTCAACACTTGCTTTATAAACACCATTGACACTTTCAATTCCAAATGGATTTAAGAGTATTTCATCTTTAAT
>Ga0116204_1002259_pt1 | contig 10438 bp, 10 predicted proteins | sample LakKivwa52mmetaG_FD_94481 | JGI IMG/M metagenome (GOLD analysis project Ga0116204, IMG submission 94481) | Anoxic lake water microbial communities from Lake Kivu, Rwanda to study Microbial Dark Matter (Phase II) - Lake Kivu water 52m metaG | ecosystem: Environmental > Aquatic > Freshwater > Lake... | reverse complement strand
TTGAATAATTCTTCGAGACGGTCGACAAGGTGCAGGATGTCCATAGATACCTCTTACGTATTGTCGGAATACGTAAATCGAAACTTAAATCGTTAACAATTCTAGCACATTATTGCTATTCAGGAAAATAGAGCCTGGTGGCTCTTTTGTCATCCTCATTGCGCAGCATTTGCGAAATCGCACATCGCGCGCAACGGGCAGGCCGGGCAATTCGGCTTGCGGGCCTGGCAAATCTCGCGTCCCAGGCGGATTATGTTCAGGTGCGCGGAGTAATAGGTTTCGGGCGGCAGGAGCGACTCCAGGTACGGGTGGGCTTCCTCCACTGACAATTTCTCCGGGCGCAGTCCCAACCGACCAGTGACGCGGTAGACGTGCGTATCGACCGGAAAGGCTGGCCGGTTGAGCGAAAAACATAACACAATGGCGGCAGTTTTTGGTCCCACCCCGTTGAATTTCATCAGCCAGGCGCGAGCTTCTTCAAGCGGCAAGTTGTTCAGGAACGATAAATCGAGATTGCCTCGCTCGCGGGTGATTTCCCGCAGCACCTGCTGGATTCGAGGCCCCTTCTGGTTTGCCAGTCCCGCTACACGCACAGATTCCACCACATCAGCCATGTCCGCATCCCGCACCGCTTCCCAGGTCGGGAAGCGCCCGCGCAGGGCGTCGAAAGCCTTGTCGCGGTTGACATCATTGGTGTTCTGCGAGAGGATGGTCGAGACCAGTTCGTCGATGGCGGGCAGCGGGTTGCGCCAGGTTGGCTCGCCGTAAAAAGCGAGCAGGGTTTGGTGAATGGCAAGGGCTTTGGCGGGTAAATCCATGCTTCTCTATGGGTTGCACAAAATGTCATTTCGCGCTACAGAATTGCGCGGCTTTCGCCGATGTGCAGTTTGCGATAATTGAAGAGTTGTTTCACCGGGCCGTAGTCAGCCAATTCGGCCAGTTGGGAATCATCCAGCGCGCCGATGGTCTTCAGGATGGACAGGGCTACCCCTGTGCGGGCGCGGTCATTGGTATCGCCATCGCTGATTTTGATGGCGATGCCGATGCCGGGCGAATCGGGAGAAAGGACGCCGGGCAGGATTCCAATCGCCTGATAGCCCTCCGCGCCGCCCTTGACGACAATTTTCCCATTCCCGACCTGCATCAGTTTTGTGTCGAAACGGCCAGGCCCGGCCACCATCTCCGGGTGCGCCATCATGGCCGAGACGATGATACGGCAAGCAGCGGCGCGATTCGGCTCCAGGGCAAACGGGTCGCACAGGCGGGCGAATCCGTAAGCGGCGTGATAGAGCGGGATGGCAAAATTCGGCGCGGAACAGCCGTCGATGCCCAATTCCACTTTTCCTGTCGGGATGTCGCACATCTCCGCAAAGGTTTGCAGGATGCTTTCCTGGATGGGGTGGTCGAAATCGAGGTAATTTGCGGTCGGCAGATTGCGCAAGCAGGCATGCGCCAACATGCCGGTATGCTTGCCGGAACAGTTGTGGCGATAGGGCGTGGTGTGTTCGCCGCGCAGCAACATGGCATCGCGGGTGGCCTGGTGCATCGGGTCGTGCATCCCGCACAACAGGTCATCGATACTGACCCCGATTTTGGCCTGCATCGCTTTGATGGTTTCGACATGCTCGTCGGTGCCGGAATGCGATGCGCACATCAGGGCGATTTCTTTGGGGGTAAAACCAAAATCATCTTGTCCGCCGCGTTCGATGAGGGGCAGGGCTTGGAAAGGCTTGGCGCTGGAGCGCAGGAAAGTGACCATCTGCGGGTCTCCCGCCGAAGCGAGCAGGTTGCCATGCGAATCGACAACGGCAAACGCGCCAAAATGGACAGATTCGACAATCTCACCGCGCGTCAGTTCAAAAACAGGTTGATAGGGATTGGCCGCGTTATTCATCGAAAGAATCCGAATTTCCCGATGACAGGTAAAAGCGTGTGTAATATTGGCGCAAACCGTAGGCCATGCGCTGGGCGTATTGTTTTTGCCGTTGTCCGGGCATTTTCAGGCCGACAACGAGCGGGCCAACCAGGCTTTCCACCGCATCGGCCCCAGATTGTTTTTTCGCCAGGGATTCCAGTTCGGTGTGAATTTGCGCCAGTTGCTCGTATTGGGCCTGCACCGTCGCGTATGGCACTACACCGCCGCGCCCGCTGACGATAGTATAATTTTTGTATTTAGCCATCAAAACCTTGAGGGATTCCAGCCATTCGGGCAACCTGGCCTGCGCCAGGAAGGGTGGCTGGTTCTTCAACACCAGGTCGCCTACGAAGACGATGCCCGCTTCAGGTAAGATGGACCACGAAGCCCCAATGCCCGGACCGGGGTGACTCTCGAGGATGACCGGGAAATTGCTCCATTCGATGGACATTCGTTCGGTGAACGAGATTTCCGGCGGCGCCCAGCGAATACTGCCCAGCCCGGCCACCGATTCCCAGTCTGCGCCGGTTTCATCACCCTGGGCTTTGAAGGTGTTAGGGCGGTTGCGAAAGGCGCGGGCCGTGTTCTCATGCGCCACGATGGTGCAATCCATCGAACGCGCGCCTAATGTCCGGTCGGGATGCGCGTCGAGGTTGACGAGCAGGCGCTCCACGCCGCTGTTCAGGCCGAGCAGCGCGCCGCGCCACGAGCGTCCGTCTTCGGGCGAGGGCGGCGCGTCGATTTGAATCAGGCCGTGCGGTAGGGCAATCGCTCCCAGCGTCACGCCGGGATATTCTTCTTCGATAAAAACCTGGTGTGCAAGGGTCTGCATAGGTCTCCTGATAAAAATGAACGTTTGCTATTCCACCATCGGAAGGGTGAATACGAATTTTGCGCCGTGTTCGGGGGCAGGTTCGACCCAGATTTTGCCGCCATGCCCCTGGACGGCCAGCTTGCAAAAGGCCAAGCCCACGCCCAGGCCGCGCGCGCCGGTTTTGTTCTTCAGGCGAGTAAATTTATCGAAAATACGCTCGCGGTCGATTTCAGGAATGCCGGGGCCGTCATCCTGCACATAAATTTGGATGAAATTCCCTTCAGGCGCAGGTCCTGCTCCAACCACGACATGCCCGTTGACCGGGGTGTACTTGGCGGCGTTTTCGACCAGGTTGATGAGGACGCGGCGAATCATGTCCAAATCGACATACAACTCCCGCAGGTTGTCCTCGATGCTGACTTCGACGCTCTGGCTGCGGCCATCCAGCGCTGGCCGGACGGTTTCCAGCACATCGCTAAGCAGTGAATCCAGCGATACGGCCTGGCACTCGGTAACGGGCTGGTTTTGTTCCAGCCGGTTCAGGTCGAGCAGGGAGCTAATCAGGCGCTGGATGCGCTCGATGGAGTGGCGGGCAATTTTCAGGATTGGCGCGGATGCTTCCTTTTCTGAATCGGGGATGATCGAGCCTAGCATTTCCACGCTCGACAGGGTATTCGCGAGCGGGGAACGCAGATCGTGGTAAATCATGGCGGACAGGTCTTCGCGCAGGGCGTCCAGGTCTTTGCGCTCACGGATGTCGCGCATAATCCACTGGATGGCTTCCTGCCCGTCGAACGTCACCTTGCGGACGTACACACCTATCGGATAGATGGTTCCTTGCTGGCTATAGAGCGTGGACTCGTAATGCAAGGTAATGTCGCTGATTTTTTCGAACGACGAGCCGGTTTTCTCGAAATTGATATCGTGCATTTGCCCGATGAGAAAACGCTGCAAATCATCAACCGGGTGGCCGGAGAAGCGCGATGCCTGGCGGTTGGCCTCCAGGATTTTCCCTTCCAGGTCGGTGATAACAATCGGGTCGATACTGTCGTCGAACAGGTCGAGGTAGCGTTTGCGGGCCAGGTCGAGGCTTTGGAACAATTCCCCGTTTTGGATGGCAGTTCCCGCCAGCGAACCCAGACCAGTCAGCACGAGCAGGGAATCGGGGTCGAACAGCTTGTTGACGGGGTTGAAGGCTTCGATGACGCCGATAACTTTTCCCTGGAAGTGAATGGGGGCGCAGGCCAGGGCGCGCACATGCACGCCGGGGATTTTTTCCGCGCCTGAAAGCAGGGTATCTGAAACGACCGCCGGGATGACCACCCCCCGCCCCTCGCGCACCACCAGTCCGGCAATCCCCTCACCGATTTTGACACGCCGCAGGATGAGTCCCTCGCTGCGCGGGCCGCTGGCGGCGCGAAACACGGCCTCCTGCCCATCGAGCAAGGCCAGGGCGGCAATCTCCACCTGGAGGGCTTGCTTGGTTTGAGACAGGATGCCATCGAAGATGTCATCCATGCGCACCGACATGCTCAAGGTGGCGGCGCCTTCAGCCAGCACGGTCATCACCCGCGCCTGGCGTTGGCTTTCGGAGAACAGGCGGGCGTTTAACACAGCAATCCCGGCCTGGTCGGCGATGGCCTGCATCAGTTCGAGGTGTTCTTCGTTATAGGCTTTGGGGATCGAGTGGACGATAGTCAGCACGCCGACTACCTTCTCGCGCGCCATAAGCGGCGCGCAAATGGCCGATTTCGCCCCGGAACGATCGATGGCATCGTCTTCTCGCCGCAACCAGCGCTCGTCTTTGCTGGTATCGGGAACCAGGACAGCCTGGCGCTTGCGCACCACCCACCCTGCCAGGCCGCGCTCGACCGTTTCACGCAGTTGCAGGGTGGTGCTTTCGCGCAATTGGTTGCCGTAGGCAATGGCAGAATCGATAGCGCGGCCATTGTCATCCATCACAATGATGGTGCCGCGCTCGCCGCCCACGTTGTTCAGCGCCGCAAACAAGACACGCGTCAGGACGATGTGCAAATCGAGCGCCGAGGCAAACTCCCGGCTGACTTTGTAGAGCAATTCCAATACCGCGCGCTGGTCCTGGGACATAAAGCCGTTTCTCCGAAAAGGGGACGCCGGAATGCAAAACCTTCCGGTTTTGCTCATTTCTATTACTGCGAGTATAGCACAAGCGGCGTTTTTTCCAAAAAACAGGCGGGGTGCGTGTATGTTTAGAGCTGGTGTTTCCCTGTTTCCATTTTTCCGTGTATACTTTCGCTATGCCCACCCTGCGCGTCCCCACCCTGCTCAAATACTACCTCAACGACCGGACGGAATTGACTGTCTGCGGAGCCACCGTCGCTGCTGTGTTGGATGATTTGGTCCGCCAGCATCCTGCCATCCAGTCGCACCTGTTCGACAGCAGCGGCAGGGTGCGCCGCCACATCAACCTGTTCGTCAACGCTGATAACGTCCGCGATTTGAAGGGGCTGGAGACGGCGGTTGGGGAAAATGATGTGGTCAAAGTTTTGCCATCTGTAACGGGTGGATAACTCCAAAGTCTCCTGACTTTGGAGTTCAAAATCTCCCAATTTTGGAGGAGTGATGGAACTTTCCCGCGACGAAATCCTGCGCTACTCGCGCCACCTGCTCATCCCCGAAGTGGGATTGGAAGGCCAGCAAAAACTCAAAGCCGCCTCCGCGCTGGTCATCGGCACGGGCGGACTCGGCTCGCCGGTATCCCTCTATTTGGCGGCGGCCGGCGTCGGGCGGATTGGCCTGGTCGATTACGATGTGGTCGATTCCACCAATCTCCAGCGGCAGGTCGTTCACGGCACATCCACCGTCGGCAAGTTGAAAGTCGAAAGCGCACGCGCCCGCCTGCTCGATTTGAACCCCATGATTCAGGTGGACGCCTACAACGTCCCGTTCACCTCGGCCAACGCGCTGGAGATTGCCACCCCTTACAACATCATCATCGACGGCACCGACAACTTCCCGACCCGTTACCTAAGCAACGACGTGGCCGTTTTTCTGGGCAAGCCCAACGTTTACGGCTCCATTTTCCGCTTCGACGGGCAGGCCAGCGTCTTTTACGCCCAAAAAGGCCCGTGCTATCGCTGCCTGTTCCCCGAACCACCCCCACCCGGCATGGTTCCGACCTGCGCCGAGGGCGGCGTGCTGGGCATCCTGCCCGGCACCATCGGCACCATCCAGGCCACCGAGGCGCTCAAACTGCTGCTCGGCATCGGCGATTCGCTGATTGGACGGCTCTTGCTCTACAACGCGCTCGATATGTCATTTGATTTTGTGAATTTGCGGAAAAACCCCAAATGCCGGGTCTGCGGGCCGGAAGCGGATATCAAGGAATTGATCGACTATGAGGAGTTTTGCGGCGTCCCGGGGCATGACCACGAAACCGGCTCGGCCGGGACCGATTGGGATATTTCCGCGCCGGAACTTGCCCGCCGTTTAGGCGAAGATTCCCCGCTCCTGCTGGATGTGCGCGAGCCGCACGAATTACAGATTTCGGCCCTGCCGGGCGCGCTCAACATCCCGCTCGGGACGCTGGCCGCGCGCCTGGCCGAACTGGATTCTGCCCGTGAAATGGTCGTGCTGTGCAAAGCCGGCACCCGCTCGGCGCGCGCGCTGGAGCTGCTGGTCAGCGCCGGTTTCAAGCGCGTCAAAAACCTGCAAGGCGGCATCAATGCCTGGGCAAAAGAGATTGACCCCAATTTGCCGATTTACTAACACTGCATGTCATTGCGAATCGCTGCTGGTCGAGTAGGACACCGTTCTTTGGCGTCCGTATCGAGCCCGGCGATTCATGTTTTTTACGCTTCGCGCCCCGCCAGGTATGCTGAAATCACCGTATCGTAGTGCGCTGTCGATTGGAAGCCCTTCACCGCCAGCTTTTTGCGCATCTCGAACGGAACCTCCCCCTTTTGCAGCGCATCCAACACCGAATCATAATCCGCCGGGTCGCAGACCAGCGTCACCCGGGCATGGTTCTTGGCTGCGGCACGGATCAGCGTCACGCCGCCGATGTCGATATTCTCAATTACTTCAGCGTAAGAAACGTCCGCTTTGGCGATGGTCGCTTCAAAGGGGTAAAGGTTGACAGCCACCAGATCGATGCAATCCCAACCGAGATCAAGCAACTCATCCCGGTCAGTCTGGGTTGTCCGCGCCAGCAGCCCGCCGTGGATGGCCGGATGCAGGGTCTTGACCCGCCCGCCGAGGATTTCGGGTGTTTTGGTATAGTCGGCCACTTCGGTCACAGCAATGCCGTTTTCGCGCAGTAACCGGGCCGTCCCGCCCGAGGCGAGCAGCCTCCAGCCGAGATGGGCAAGGCCCTGGGCAAAATCCACAAGGCCGGTTTTATCATGGACAGAAAGAATGGCAGCGGGCATGGAAAACTCCTTGAAAAATATTTGAGCAGTGTGCATAAAGAACTCAGCTTATGGCAATGAGGAAAGGCGAAATCGATCTGATTGGCAGACCAAAGGCACTGTTCAGGATCATCGTGATTTGTAAGACGAGAACACCCAGGCACAGAAAAGGTTAAACGTCAGTAAGCTTTTGAAGCGGAAGCTGTTTGTGGTTGTTGAGCGTGCCAAGCAACTTTGAAATCAGATCGAAAATGGGTTCAATGGCTGTTTTTCGGCATTTGAGCCAGGTGCGGCAGGGTTCCTGTTTGAGAAAGTGGTGATAATCCCAGTTTTTTGTTTGTGGCGATGTGTTTTCGAACGTAAGTAGATGAAATCGAAGTCGTGTCCGCATGCAGCCACTCCAAAACAACCGAGAATTGGGCGATAGCGTTGACGATAACCGTTTTCCAGATCATTGCCGCATGTTTCGCCAGGGCTTCCATCAGCGTTCCTAGTACCCGGACTACCTAAGAATGTAGGGTGAAAACCGCCTGAAACAGCCATATTGACCTTACATCTTTATAAATGCCGGGCTCTAGCCGGTCATCATCCAGCCAGGCTGCGTCAATGCCCAGGAAACGGTCCAGGCCATGCAGTTTTGCCCATGCCTTCAATGCGTACAGGGGCTGTGGCTCGAAACTCAGCCGGTTGATGATCACGACTTGCGCCAGCGTGCCATAGCTGCAACCAATTTCCGGCCGATGTTCCATGACCGAGTCTATCGTTTTGACAATGCCCTGCCGATCCAGGATGTCCTTAACCAGGTAGGCTACGCCAATTTGATTGGTCTCATATTCAATCTCAGGTGGGGCAGGGGGTTGAGTGTCTATGACCCAAATTCTACCCTGTCTGACAGCCGAAACCCCTTTTTAGGAGGAGCGGAAAATAGGATTCTTGTTCGGGCTACTCCTGCTGGATTGAGTGATTTGTGTCGCGCCATACTTGATTAGTACCTTTGAAGTTGAATCCTTGTACCCTGGCCTGATGCCAGTGCAGGCAAAATGCAAGAAAATTTAAACACAACCCCGCCCAGTTCGCGGGGCAAGTGGACACCAAGTACACGAAGGTTTTAAGAGCTTTTAAGGTTTTCCTTTGTGTCCTTTTGCCTGCACCGTGCAGCAGGCACGCGTGTGACCTTCGTGTTAAAGGTTTTGCTTTTCCGGCTTGTCCGGGTTAGGTCTTTACGGATTTTGTTGACCACCGAATTGTGCGTTTCAAACCAGCTCCCGACTTTATTGAATTGTTCCGTGTTGCAGCGCCCACCTAAAGTTGGCATGAAATTGCAAGCGGAGATTTTGAAGTTGCGCGTGTTGCTTGATATACGCGACAGATGTCACTAAAATGGCATTCGTAATTACAAATTAAAAAATGAAGCACTCGTTTTGCAGAACGAGTGCTTCATTCGACAAACTTTCTCAACCTGAGAATGAAAGCTTGTCTACTAGCGGAGAGGGCGGGATTTGAACCCGCGTTCCCTTTCGGGAAACACGCTCTCCAGGCGTGCGCGCTAAACCAGGCTACGCGACCTCTCCGGGTGGAGGCGCGGGCTTTTTTGTTGCCTGCGCCACCCCGCAAACCGCGCGGGACTTTCCGAGCGGGCGGTATTATACCACGCTTTGATTGTTCGCCAGGGTTCGGTCGAAGCAATAACGGTAGCGTTTCACCCTTGCTACTTACTGACTACTGTCATACCCTTCCGGCAGCCAACAACATAATACAAGTTCCCGCGCCGCCTTGACCTCGTCCATGCGTCCGAAGGGGGTGGTGTGTGGGGCGGTCTTGACCAGGTTGGGGTCGCTTTTGGCTTCCTCGGCGATTTTGATCAGGGTTTCGGCGAAGCGATCAAGGGTGTCTTTGTTTTCGGTTTCGGTTGGCTCAATCATCAGGGCTTCGGTGACGATGAGCGGGAAGTAGTTCGTCGGCGGGTGGAAACCGTAATCCATCAGACGCTTGGAAATATCCAGGGCGCGCACGCCGCTATCGCCCACTTTGCCTTCCATCACAAACTCGTGCATACAGATGCGGTCAAAGGGAATTTTGTAGGTATCGCGCAGCAGCGCCGCCAGGTAATTGGCGTTCAGGACAGCATACTCTGAAACATCGCGCAGACCGTCCGGGCCGTGCATGGCGATATAGGTATAGGCGCGTACCAGTCCGCCGCCGAAGTGACCGTGGAAGGCTTTCATGCGTCCGATGGTCTGGGTGGGGGTGACGAAGCCATACAGCGGGGGAACATCGCCTTCGGCGGGTTCGAGGATATCGACCAGCGGGGCAGGCAGGAAGTCGGCCAGCCGTTCGCTGACGCCGACCGGGCCGGAGCCGGGGCCGCCGCCGCCGTGCGGGACGGCGAAGGTTTTGTGCAGGTTGAAGTGCATCACGTCGAAGCCCAAATCGCCGGGGCGGACGATTCCGAGCAGGGCATTCAGGTTGGCGCCGTCGCCGTACATCAGACCGCCGCAATCGCGGACAAGTTTGACGACTGCCTCGATGTTCTCGTCGAACAGGCCGAGGGTGTTCGGGTTGGTCAGCATCATGCCGACGACGGTCTCGTCACATTCGGCTTTGAGCGCGTCCAAATCGACGTTGCCACGCGCATCGGAGGGGATGACCTTGACCGTCATGCCCAACATGCCTGCCGAGGCGGGATTTGTCCCGTGCGCGGCATCGGGGATGAGCATCTTGACGCGTTTTTCGTCGCCACGCGCTTTGTGATAGGCGCGCATCATCAGCACGCCGCAAAATTCGCCGTGCGCCCCGGCCGCCGGTTGCAGCGTCACCGCCGCGAAGCCGCTGATTTCCTTCAGCCATTCCTGCATCTGATACATCAGCAGCAGGTTGCCCTGGGCGGTCTCGATGGGCTGGAGCGGGTGGGTGAACAGGAATCCCGGCAGACGGCAGGTGTCTTCGTTGATTTTGGGGTTGTACTTCATCGTGCACGAGCCGAGCGGGTAGAATCCGGTATCGACGCTGTAGTTGTAGCGCGAAAGGGCGGTGTAATGGCGGACCACGTCCACCTCGGCCAGTTCGGGCAGGGGCAGGTCGTCGCGCAGCAGGCTTTCATCCGGCAGGTCGAAGCGCGGCACGTCCGATTTGGGGAAGGTCACGCCGGTGCGTCCGGGGGAGGACAGTTCGAAGATGGTCGGCTCTCTCATGACAGCACCTCCTTGACCACTTCCACGAACAGGTCAATTTCTTCTTTGGAGTTCTTCTCGGTGACGGCCACCAGCATGTGGTCTTCCAGCGCGGGATAATCCTGGCCGAGGTCGTAGCCGCCCAAAATGC
>Ga0116204_1002258_pt1 | contig 10438 bp, 12 predicted proteins | sample LakKivwa52mmetaG_FD_94481 | JGI IMG/M metagenome (GOLD analysis project Ga0116204, IMG submission 94481) | Anoxic lake water microbial communities from Lake Kivu, Rwanda to study Microbial Dark Matter (Phase II) - Lake Kivu water 52m metaG | ecosystem: Environmental > Aquatic > Freshwater > Lake... | reverse complement strand
TGATATCTCATAACGATATCATTCCCGGTCTTTATGATCAAATAGTTCAGTTCAAAGCTATTCAGAACCAGATATTGGAGTGTTCTGAGGTCTTTTTTCAGGAAACGGGTTCCAGCTCCTTACCCAAGGAGCATCTGAAGTGAGGCCATCCCCCTTGCATAAGCTAATTCTTGCCATCCTGCTCTTGCTGGTTTTCTTAGCCATATTCTGTGTTCTCTTTCTTAATCAGCTTAGTTTGCAATTGATTGGTTTTTTGCTTGTGTCTGGGATACTGATTCTGCAGACAGGCCTCAGGAAGTATCTGCACGAGCTAAGGAACATCGTCCCATTTGCCGGGCTGCTAATGGCAGTTTATCTGCTTTTTGGTTTTTTTGGCCTGAGGATGTTCCAGAACATCCAGTCCCAGGAGACAATTTTTCATTTTTGGATGCATTATGGTCTGGTGCGGGTGCTGCTCCTGATGACCACTATTTTGCTGCTCAGGTTGATCTTTTCCTGGTTCAGCTTGGATGATCTGGCTGGGCTTCCGCTTCGTATCAACCAACGTAAGTATCTGATATTGGGTATGATATTATATAACTACGCATTCAAGTATATCCCGGAGCTGATCCAGTTTCAGGAAGCAATACCCTTATATCAACACTGTAAACAAAGTATCAGCCATCGTTTTCATAAGCGCCTTGTCCTGATCCTGGCTCTGCTGATCCTGGTTATCCGGCAGGCAAAAAACAAGGGAGAATTAATTGATAACAGGATTTTGCACTGTTACAAAGGAGATGAAAGATAAAATGGTATCTTGTGGTCGGATTGACTATTATGGTGATGGTGGCAACTCTTCTGATCAGAATTCCGCTTCCGGCGGGAGGATACTTGAACTTTGGAGATATAGTAATTGTGTTTACAGGTCTGTATGCTGGTTCAAAAGCCGGACTTATAGCCGGTGGACTTGGATCGGCTTTGGCAGATTTGATCGGGTTTCCGGTTTATGCCCCAATCACGCTTGTAGTGAAAGGTCTGGAGGGTTTGGTATGTGGTTTTGGATATCAGAAAAAAGGATTCCTGAGTTTCTTCGCTCCGCTGGTTGGTGTGTTAACAATGGTTACAGGTTATTTCGTTTTCGAAGTTTTTTATCCCCAAACTGGTGTGGCCGGAGCAATTGTAAACTTACCGGGAAATCTGATCCAGGCAGTATCCGGATATTTGGGAGGACGCCTTTTGTATCAGGTGTTTATCAAGCTGGAATTGTAATTATACTGGAGCAAAATCCAGAGGCGAATTCGTCGTCATTACTGCATATTAGCATGGCAAAGTCACGCTTTAGATCTTCCAGGATGGAAAGTAATCTTCGGCGCTCGTTGCTACTGAGCAAATAGAGCGGATTATCGAAAAGCAAAACTCTGGGCTTGAGCAACAAGGCCCGGATATAGCAGAGCAGTTTCTTCTGAGCTGCCTTTACAAAAGCAGGCCGGAGGGACAGGTCTGTTTTCAGTTCAAAGACCTGCATCCAGTTCTCCAATTCCTGCTCGAAACTCTCTCTCTTATCATTTCCAAATCTCAGTTGGAATGGCAGATAGAGGTTTTCCACAAGAGTGAGATTGGAAATCATTATCCCTTCGTCGAATACATAAGCGAAGACGTCTGAACCTCCAGCCGGAAAATCACTTATCGGGGTCTCATCTATCACGATAAGCTGTTCAAAACTGTCATTGATCCCGCACAAGGCCTCAAGCAATGCCTCTGCTTTTACATAGGTCTCGTCCTTCAGGAGGATCACCTTGCCGGGTTCAAGGCTGAGAACCAGATCACTTCCCGGGATTGGGAAGTCCTTTACCTGCAGTTTCATGCAATGCTCCAGAATGCCCATGTAATCAGAATATCGAGGACTATGATCAGGAAAAGCGACTGAACAACTGCTTTGATGGTTCGTTGGGGAACCTCGGTTGAGGCCTTGACCACACTCATTCCCTGAAAGGAAGCAATTATTGCAATTAAAAACCCAAAAACTACCGGCTTGATCAATGACATAAACACGTCCGAAAACTTCAAAACTCCCAGGAAGTCATTGATAAATGCCCGAAACTCGATCCGATTGAAGATATTGGAGAAAAACCAGCCACCCAGAACCGCAACGATATTGAAATAAAGCGTTAATGCCATCATGGCTATGATCACTCCGATCAAGCGTGAAAGCACCAGATAGGAAATGGGAGAAACACCAAAAGATCGCAAAAGATCGATCTCCCGGTTGACAACCATGTTGCCAAGTTCCGTCGATATAGCAGTTCCACTCCTGGCGACAACCACCAAAGCTGTGATTATGCTGCTCAGTTCCTTGACAACAACAGTTACCAAAATAACGTGTATCCATACACCCTGACCAAAATTACTAAGCAAAGTATAACCCTGCAAAATGATCAATCCACCAATCCCCAAAGCAATAAAGCTGATAATTGGTAATGCCTCAAATCCTGTGAAAAGGATCTGCCGAAAGATGACAGTTGAGTTTATATGCCGGTTCCGGGCTATGCCAAAAGCCGCAAGAATTGTTGTTACCATGAAGAAAAAGAAGCCCCGCTGGGACTTCTTTTCAAGTTTGACTTTCATTATGTGATGAAAAACTGACTTATCTCAAAATAAGGGTCTTCTTAGTTGATGTATATCGGGACTGAAATGATACGACAACTTCATATCTGCCGGATGGTACAAGGAACCCATTATCACCAATCCGGTTCCAGGACAGAAGCAATTCCCTGTTCACATCACCTACAAAGAGATTTTTGACACTGCTTTCGTTCGCATCAACTATGCGGACTGAAACATTAACCGGCTCTTTGAATGAAAGAGCTATGTGGACAACTCTATCCATTGGATTGGGACTGATCTGAAAGTTCTGGATCAGATCATGCGAGGTGGCTGCCAATATTCCTGTAAGCACTGATATAACAATCAGTAGCGTAAATTTGATGTTCGCCTTTTTCATGGTTCCATCTCCTATTTTCGATTACTTATTCTGAATGCAAGTTCTGTTCCGTAACAAAAATGAATTGGTCATTTCAGAGCTTGTTTCACCATTTTTGGAGTCGTTATCACGCTATTGAGCCTTGTGAGCAGTCCAGAATTTGAGGTTTTGAGCAATCGGTTCGAACCCGGCTTTGGAATAGACCTTGATGGCTTCCGGAATTGCGGAATACAGATATAGATGATTATCACTCAAGCGCTTGTGATACTGGATAATATAATGAATAAGGGTGCTGGAATAGCCCTTGCCACGGTAGAACTTATGGGTGTGAACATCATCGACTCTGGAATAACCTGCAAAGATGTTAACGGAGGCAACAGCAACCAAGGCTCCGTTTACATAAGCTCCCAGCAGGTGATAATTGGGATGGCTGAGGTGTCTCTGGACTACCTTGATAGTGCTTTCACCTTCCTGGTTCTCAGTTATGTACTCTTGCAGTTCCGGTGTCATCTGGCGGATACGCTCAATGTGAATGTTGCTCTGGGCTTCGATCAAGCTATCCTTATTATGCAGATAGAACTGGTGAGGATGATTATTAATTACGAAGTTGTGGTTTTGCAAGGCTGGGCCAAGTCGCTCAAGCTCTTTTTCTTTGAAGGAAGGATACAACCAGGGTTGGATCCCTTTGGCTTTAAAAAATGTCTCAATGTCCTTCAATGAGGATTCTACTCCTACAAAATCTGTAATAATTGCATGGTTGCTATCGTGAGAATCCTTGTTTGCCTCATTCCAATACACCAGTCCATAGGGCTTAGGCGTTACATTTGTGAAGCGTTTTGAAAAGTTTACTTCGGTATCTATCAACCTGTTAACGTCAAAAGGCAGGGGCATGGCATCTCCTTATGGATTCATCATTTTTACCTGATTCCCACAGAAAAACATAATCAAAAAACCGTCAACATTTATTTCTGCAAGCCGTCAAATTCTCCAACCTTTTATGAGCTATGTATTCGTGCCGAGCTGTCTAAACTCATGAAAATGGGACTGATTGCAAACCAGGGAGAAGATTTATCTTGACAAAAATCCATCCCTGAAAATAGTGACTTAACCATGACGCGAGGTGGAGCAGTCGGTAGCTCGTCGGGCTCATAACCCGAAGGTCGAAGGTTCGAGTCCTTCCCTCGCTACCATTTTTAGGAGACGATAGACAAGATACCGTCTCCTCTTTTTTTATCAAAGGCGGCGGCGTAGCTCAGCTGGTTAGAGCGTCGGAATCATAATCCGCAGGTCCGGGGTTCAAATCCCTGCGCCGCTACCAAACTTCTGCGCCAGTAGCTCAGTAGGATAGAGCAGCAGCCTTCTAAGCTGCGGGTCAGGGGTTCGAATCCCTTCTGGCGTGCCACTTTTATTCCTTTAATCACTTGGTTTTTACGCTGTGGTGGGCGTAGTTCAATGGCAGAGCACCGGATTGTGGTTCCGGGCGTTGTGGGTTCGACTCCCATCGCCCACCCCATTTGTTCATTTACCGGAACTGGTCTTCAGATCAGTTCCGGTTTCTTTTTAGGAAAAAATACTTCGGATATGGTCTGGTATTTGGTCAGTTTCAGCAACCCTTCCAGTTTTGGCAGGACACTGTCCATATTGACATAGCTCTTGAAATGCCGGAATGCATTCATTTTTATCTGGGGATGACTGGGATCAAGTTCTCTGGGATGGATGTATATGGTCAATGGCCTTTGCATCAATACCTTTTCAGCTTGTGAAAGAATAAGCTGCCGGGGGAAAAACCTGAGATAACCGCCTCCGAACATGCTTACTTGCAGACAGCCAAAATCTGCCATCGAGACTGGAATCTCCAGAACATCACCCTCCTGAGTATTTACCATGAAAGGAGAAGTGTCCATGTTTTGAACTATTCTGTGTTTTCGTCTGTTTGGAAGCAGCGATGAGTCATATTGATAACCTGCTTTTGCCAGACTCTCAAAATACCAACCGCAGCCTCTATCGATTGAAAACCCGGCACTGCGAAATCCCCTGACCTCAATTCCAAGAATGTCTTCCAGGATCTTCTTGCTTGCAGAGGCATCTTCCAGAAATCTTTTTCTCCCCTGTTTATAGACCTCAAGGTGATACATGCCATGCGAGGCAACCTCGTGTCCCAGTTCTGCTGCTTTCTTTACCAGATTGGGAAAACGCCCGGCAATATAACCCAGAAAGAAACAAGTTGCCTTAGCCGAATACCTCTCCAGCAATTCAAAATGCTGCATCAATCCATATTCAACCCTGGATGGAAGGACGTCCCAGGATGCAATTTCGGGAGTTCCACTTACTCCGATGATATGAAAATAATCCTCGACGTCGATTGTATATAGTCCGGGATGTTTCGTGGGCATTATTCTTCCCTAAAAAAGGAGAACTCCTACAATAAGCTCTTATTGCAGGAGTTCTTTAGCAAGCAGCAACGGTGAAACCAATCACCAAGGAACAAGGTAATCAGAAGCTCGTATTTGTCAAGCAGATTATTTTTTTGTCTGTTGATCACGCTGTTTTTTCCACCATTCAAGGCGTTTTGCGATCTCTTTTTCAAAGCCAAAATCACCGGGTTCGTAATAGCTCTTTTCTTTCATCTTATCCGGGAAGTACTTCTGATAAAAGTATTTGTTTTCGAACTCATGATCATATTTATAATCCTTGCCATAGTCGAGGTCTTTCATCAGCCGGGTGGGAGCATTGCGAATATGCAGAGGAACTCCATAGTGGCTGCTTTCCCTGGCATCCTCTGCTGCCCGGGAATATGCCACATACAAGGCATTGCTTTTGGGAGCTGTGGCAAGGTAAACCACCAATTGCGCCAGAGCATTACTGGCTTCCGGCATACCGATAAAATGGATGGCATCTTTTACAGCAATGGCTTGAACCAGAGCATTGGGATCGGCCAGACCAACATCCTCACTGGCAAATCTGATCAGCCGTCGGACGATATACAGAGCATCCTCACCAGATTCAAGCATACGAGCCAGCCAATACAGACCGGCCTGGGGATCACTGCCCCTCAGGGACTTATGTAAAGCCGAGATCAGGTTGTAATGTTCTTCCCGGTTTTTGTCATAAAACATGGTCTTTTTGGCCAGGATCTTGGCCAGTTCTTCTGCCGATGGATCAGGATTGCTCTTCAGGTAGGGAGCCAGCAGCTCCAGATAATTCAGTGCCCTTCGGGCATCTCCTCCACTTTGCGAGGCAAGCCAGTTGACGGCATCCGGGCTGGTACTTATCTCCAGTTCAGATAATCCCCGCTGGATAATTTTACTCAGCTCTTCCTCACCAAGCATTTCCAATACAAAGACATGGCATCTGGAAAGCAGGGCCGGGATCACTTCAAAGGAAGGGTTCTCTGTCGTAGCTCCGATCAGTATCACAGCTCCGCTTTCAACGTAGGGTAAAAATGCATCCTGCTGGGATTTATTAAAGCGATGGATTTCATCAATGAAGAGAATGGTGGATTCATTGCGGGTGCGGTGATTGTAATCGGCATCCCGCATGACTCCCTTGACGTCATTGATACCGGAAAGCACTGCACTGAAATGAACAAACCGGCTTTGGGTGCTGCGCTCAATAATTCTTGCAATGGTGGTCTTTCCCGTTCCGGGCGGTCCCCATAGTATAAAAGAGTGATATTTCCCCGTCTCAATCATTCTAAAGAGTAGCGAATCCTGTGAGATCAGCTTGTTTTGACCACAGAGTTCTGTAAGTTGGCTGGGTCTGATCTTTTCTGCCAGAGGAACAGACCTGGAACTGATCTCTGCTTCTTCAAACAGCAGGGTCTGATCTTTTTTCATGCTTTCATCCTTTCCAGATACAAGGAGATAGCTGCTTTTCCAATGGGAGCAAAGGGATGGACCGCCACAAAATCCTGCAGCTCTTCAACCGGCACATAGACCATTTCGTTATGCTCATCAGAGTCAATGGCAGACCTGCGTCTTTCCTCTATCTCCTGGGCGGAGAGGGAACTACGAAAATAGCAAAGAAATTCCGGTTTATGGATGCCTATATTTTCTCCCAAGCCAATACATTCACAATGTGTTACATCTTCTGGATCAATCCCGAGCTCTTCTGTGAGTTCCTTCAACATGATCAAAACCGGATTGAGGGCTGATGACTTTTTGGCTGGCAGCTTCAATTTATGCATCAATGGAATGAAATATTTCCAGGCAGATTCACAATCCAGCGTTCCCCCCGGAACATGCCAAAAACCAGCCCCTTCTGCCATCCTGTTACTTCTACGTCCTATCGGGATCATGGCATCGGAGGTCTCAAGAACATCGCAGACAGCTATGGCATTGGCCATTTCCGCAGGAGCTATTCTCAAAGCATCGGAGGAATGACATATATTGGTTCCATAAAATGATTTATAATCCGTCCTCTGTACTGTAACAGCCAATCTTTCACAATCCCGTTCAACATTATCTCCCCCCAACTTCACAACTTCCGAACCAAGATAGCTTAATACACTGCCATTGAATAGATTTAGCTCTGGATTCAAACGTGCTTCCTGCCAGGCTTCGTTGATAAATTTCCTGATTGAGGATGCATATTGTCTTTTACCCGGTAGAAGCATCATTTCAATGTCATTTGCAGAAAAACTGCCCCGGTGGATGATCCGGAATTCCACTATCTCGCCTCCAAAAGCAAGACAAACTCCCCCTTCCCAAGCTGCTGGGAGAGAGAGCGCAAGTCCCCAAGATTGCAAATAATTACTCTCTGATCAGGATATGTAAGCCGGTAAAAAAGACGCACTTTGCGATCTGAACCCAGGACCGAGGTCATATCCTCAACGAGTGCTTTCAGCCGGTATGGTGCTTCCAGGAAGAAATAATCCACCCGGCTATCGCTTTTGATCTTCTTCAGCTCCGCCAGACGCATATCCCGGTTGGCATTGAGAAAGCCATAATAATAGAAACGCTCAATCCTTTTCCCAGCCAGCATCAACGCTGCCATCAGCGATGATGCACCCGGAAGGCAATTCACTTTGATCCCATGCTGATAACAGAGGCCAACGATTTCAGCCCCGGGATCGGCAAAACAGGGAGTACCAGCATCCGAGATCAATGCATAAGTCCCTTCCGTTTCGATAAATAACTTGTGGAATAACTCGCGGATCTCCTCGGAGGAGGAGTGTTCATTCAACAGATGGATCGGTTTGGAAAGCCCAAGTCCCTTCAGCAACACAGCCCCGATCTTGCGTTCCTCGCAGATCAGTGCATCGACGCATTGCATTGTGTGAATTACGTTTAGAGTAATATCTTTGGCATTCCCGATCGGTACTGCCATCAGATGCAAAGTAGATGGCAAGCTCTAATCCTCGACAAAGCCATTTAGTTCTGAAGGGTCATACCATTGCATCATTCCCTGCAAACGCTGTATCTCGGTGAAGAGGATGGTCTTGTGGTCAAGTTCCTCCTGGGCAAATTGATACAAAAGATTTTTCAGCTCAGCATCATTTGTGTCATCAGCCAGAGCGAGGTAAATGTCATGAGCAATCTCTTCCCGGGAGATGGCATATTCCAGGACATTCTTTGCCTCCCGGATCTTGATGCCCTTCAGGTCTGGAGTCAGGTTTTCATCGAGTTCCAGAGTTGAATCCGGAAACTCTTTGGCATAGATCAATCGCAACTTTTCCTCGTGCAACACTTCCATGGGAACCAATTGCTGGAAAAGGGTGCTGGTCTCGGGATTGGTAAAGCTCTTTGCCAGGGCTTTATACAGGTTCTGGGATTTGATCTCGGCTTGGATGGCAAGCCGGATGGTTTCTTTTCTTTCCATTTTTAACCTCATATTATTTTATGCATTTTGCCGGATAAGATCTATTGCTTTGATGCTTTTCAAGCGCTTGAGCGGTAGCACTGCACTAAGCAAAGTGATAGAAAATGATAAAATTACAACAACTGCAACATCCAACCACCGGACAAAAACAGGCAACACAATCGCAGTGCTGCTGCTGACGGTCAGCCGGATCAACCCCCACTGAATCTGAGCTCCCAGAAGCAGGATCGAGAGCAGCAGCCCCCCTGAGATCCCAATCACGCAGAGGATAAGTGCCTTATAGATAAAGAGCCGAGTGAGATCATGTTCACGGTAACCAATGGCTTTCAGCAGCCCCAGATCCCGTTTCCGTTGCGCAATGGTTTTCAGCATATTACCTGTAAGATTGAACGAGGCAATTATATACATAAACATCATAATGATGAACATGATATATTTTTCAAATCTGATGGCCGAGTATAAACTCGGATCAAAGCTACTCCAGTCCGCCACAGTCATATCCGGAAAAACAGCTCTCAACTGCTGAGCATAATGCTTTGCCCTTTTGAAATCCGGGGTTTTGATCTCAAGGTAGTCGATCTCATCTCCATAACCTGCCAGATATTGTGCAAGACCAAGCGGTATATAGGAATAGAGCATGTCATATTCCGGCATTCCAGCCCTGAATATTCCAATCACCCGCACTGTTCTGACCCGGGGCGTAAGTCCAAAGGCGGTTGGTTGTGTGAACATCGGAGACATCAGCAGAATGTTCTCAAAAAGATTTATACTAAGCTGCTGCGCCAACCCAGCCCCCAGAATTATCCCATCCGCCCGGAATATCTCATCGGAGGAACTCGACCCCGCAATAAGTCCCTGGTCGATAGAACCGTCACCGCTGCTTTTTTCCGGAATGGTGTAGGGGATTAAATTCTTGCTTACCCTTTTTTGTGCTTCGAGATCGATGCCAAACCCGGTTGTGGGAACCATCACCTTTCCTTTCTTCAGGATCAAGTCCTGCCGGATCACCGGAGCAACGCTAAACCCACTATCTGCAACCTTTTCCAGCAGCTTGGGATAGTCAGACACAGGTTTGTAATCCATCCTGCTGATCCTGATCTCGGATTGGGTGCCAATAATCCTGGATTGCATATCCCGGGCAAATCCATTCATCACAGAACTCACTGCGATCAAAGCAAATACACCAAGGGCGATACCGATCACAGAGAGCAGGTGACCTCCCGAAATCAGTTTCCGGTTTTTTCCACTCAGGAACTTGCGGGCAAGGAATAAGGTGCTTCTATTCATCTGACTCTCAATTCTTTACTTAATATTGCCAGAGATATCAATCCCTCTGCCTTGTCAAGCTGAGATTCAAGCAGTATAAATCTGCCAGCCGCCCCGTGATTCTATTTCATCAGCATCATCTTCAATGTCCTGCTGCTTTGTTCCTGGCTGATCCTGGCAAGATAGATACCGGAAGAAAGTGCTCTGCCTGCATCGTCCAACCCATTGAAGTACAGCTTGTGATGGCCGGAGGAGAAATGCCCATCGGCAATAGTTCTCACCTTCTGCCCTTTCAGGTTATAGATCTCAAGGCAGGTACTGCCTCCCTCAGGCAGGAAGAAGGAAAGCGTGGTCTCCGGATTGAAGGGATTGGGATAGTTGACGATTGAGATT
>Ga0116204_1002257_pt1 | contig 10442 bp, 5 predicted proteins | sample LakKivwa52mmetaG_FD_94481 | JGI IMG/M metagenome (GOLD analysis project Ga0116204, IMG submission 94481) | Anoxic lake water microbial communities from Lake Kivu, Rwanda to study Microbial Dark Matter (Phase II) - Lake Kivu water 52m metaG | ecosystem: Environmental > Aquatic > Freshwater > Lake ... | reverse complement strand
ACGTGATACAAAAGACTCGTGGACATACTCCCCCTCCCATAAAAAGAAATCGTTTCCAATTTCTTTATGGGGTTGTATGTCCATCTTTTTCAAGTCAAAAGTATGCATCAACCGGATGAACCGTCTTTCCCCATACTCGATCCGCCGAAGCGAGACCCCGCCCGGCGGCGGGGATTCCCACCCGCGGGGAGAATTCTCCTCGCGCGAGCAGAAGGAGGCATCGATGAACCCACAGGACACGATATCCAGCTATCTCCTCCGGCGCCTCCACGAGCGGGGCATCGGGCACCTCTTCGGGGTCCCCGGGGATTATGTCCTCGATTTCCTCGACGAGGTGATCGCCAGCCCCATCCGCTGGGTGGGAAACTGCAACGAGTTGAACGCCGGCTACGCCGCCGACGGCTACGCCCGCCTGAACGGGGCGGGCGCGGCGCTGGTCACCTACGGCGTGGGCGGGCTGAGCATCCTCAACGCCGTGGCGGGGGCCTTTGCCGAGCACGTCCCCCTGATCCTCGTGAACGGCGCCCCGCCCGCCCGGCGGCGGGAGGCGGGGGCCCTGGTCCATCACCTCGTGGCGAACTACTACCTCCAACTGGAGATCTTCAAGAAATTGACCGTCGATGCGGCGATCCTGACGGACCCCCGGACGGCCCCGGCGGAGATCGACCGCGTGATCGAAAGATGCATCGCCGAAAAGCTGCCCGTCTATCTGGAACTCCCGGCCGACATGGCCAAGGCGCCCTGCGGCGAGCCTGCAGCGCGCGACGTTGCGGCGCCCCCTTCTTCCGACCCGGAGGCCCTGGCGGAGTGCGTGGCCGAAGTCGCCGCCCTCTTCGACCGCGCCGCCCACCCCCTGCTCCTGGCCGGCGTGGAACTGCTCCGCTACGGCCTCGGGGAGAAAACCCTGCGCCTCGTCGAAGGGGCGGAGGTCCCCTTCGCCACCATGCTGGGCAGCAAGTCCGTCCTACCGGAGCTGCATCCCCAGTTCGTCGGCCTCTACCAGGGCGGCTGGAGCCGGGAGGCGGTCCGCCGCCAGGTGGAGGAATCGGACTGCCTCCTGGCCCTCGGGGTATGGATGACCGACCTGGACACGGGCCTCTTCAGCATGAACCTGGATCCCCGCCGGATGATCTCCGCCGGCGGGGGGCAGGTGCGGATCGGCAGCCACTTCTATCCCCGGATCCGATTGGGGGATTTCATCGGGCAGCTTGCCGCGTCGGTCCGGCCCCGCTCCTACCTCGCATCCCATCCGGCGGAGCCCTATCGTCCCAAGGCACCCTTCGTCCCCGAAGCGGGCCGGGCGCTGACGGCGCCGCGCCTCTACGAAGCCCTGAACGGCTTCCTCGACGATGGAATGGTGCTCTTGGCCGAGCCCGGCGACGCCTTCTGCGCCGCCCCGGACTTCGGCATCGAGGAGGCGGAAAACTTCATCGTCCAGAGCTATTACTGCTCCATCGGCTACTGCACCCCCGCCGCCCTGGGCGTGGCGCTGGCCCGCCCCGGGAAACGGCCCGTCGTGCTGACCGGCGACGGCGCCTTCCAGATGACGGCCCAGGAGGTCTCCACCCTGATCCGGGAGCGCTGCCCCGCGATCATCGTCGTGATCAACAACGACGGCTACCTGATCGAGCGGGTCCTCCACGAGGACGGCCCCTACAACGACATCCAGCGGTGGCGCTACGCCGAGCTGCCCGGGATCTTCGATCGGGAAGGCCAGTCCGTCGGCCTCCAGGTCGAGACGGAGGAGGAGTTGGCCCAGGCCCTGCGTACGGCCAGCCGGGAGGGAGACAAACTCGTCCTCATCGAGGCGTGCCTGCCGAACCGCGACTGCTCCGCAGGCCTGGAACGGCTCGGCCGGGCCTTCCGGCAGGGGACCCAGAAAAAGCTTCAGATCAATCCGAATGCCTGCGATTCGTCTTTTTCCGCTGCCGGGCCAAGCCGATGCGCCTGAACGCCAATCTGCCAGTGGTGGGCCTTATCGACGGAATAACCGGAAGGGTTCAGCCGGGTGGCGGAGAGGCCATCCTGTGGCTGCATGGCTATACCCTGGACTCCTCCTCCTGGGGACAGATCTGGTCGCTGATGCCCGGTTGGGAACACGTGGGCCCCGACCTTCCCGGTCACGGCGGCTCTGATCCCGTCTCGGCCTCGTACAACCTCACAGACGTTGGACACCGCTTGGGAATGTTCTGCCGGGAGCGAGGGATCCGGCACCTGGCGGCCCTCTCCTTCGGAACTCTCACGGCCATGGAGATTCTCATTCAATTCCCGGACCTGTTCGCCTCGGTTGTCCTGGGGGCACCCGCCCTGGCCGGAGGCCATTCCGACCCGGAAATGGCCGAGAGCTATTCGAAGCTGATCGGCCTCTACCGGCGGGAAGGCCCGACGCCTGCATTGCAGCGGATCTGGCTGCAATCCCGCGCCTGGAGGGGCATCGAAAAAGCGCCCGGACTCCGGGAGTTGCTATCGGGGCTGGTGGCCCGTCACCGATGGACCGAACTGGGGGCCTTCGCCTGGATGCGCCAGTTTACCGCGCCGACCAAGCTCGCCGAACTCGAACGGATCCGCTCCGAGGTGCTTGTCCTGGTGGGAGAAGACGAAATGCCCGCTTTCCGGAAAAACGCCGACCTTCTGGAAAAGACCATTCCCCGGTGCGTGCAGCGCCTCCTTCCCGCCACCGATCATCTCTGCATGCTGCAGGCGCCCGCGCTCGCCGCGCCAATCATGGATCGGCATTTTCGAACCCATGCCCACCGGACTCCGGAAAAATCATGACCCTCCTGCGGGCCTTCGATATCTACCTCGATCGGTCCATGCGCAGCCGACGCTCGGCTTTCTTGAGAGCACGGGAAAAAGTCCTTCGCCGTTCTTTTCCCGCCAGGGTCTCCAGGCAAAGCTGCGTCAGGGCAAGCAGGAAGATCTGTCGCTTCGATGGATCGTAATGGTCCCGGTGCAGTGCTTCCAGCCCCAGAGCCGCCTCCACCAGCAAGGCGCCCAGGAGCCGGAGCCCATCGGAACTCAGCGACCCGCTGTAGACATGGAGCCGGCCCTCTTCCGCAATCGTCGGCCACTGCCCCAAACCGAGGAACGTAAGAAGCCAAGAGGCCTTGAAGTCCCCCATGGCCGAAGTGATTCCCGCCCAGTCGCTGATGATTTCATCGTGAAGGCCCTGTTCCGTCCTGCCGAAAAGGCGCAGAAGGGTGTAGTGGGTGAACTCGTGTTCCAGGCGGAGCGCCATGGAACGTTCCTGCCAGCGGGCTTCATCCCAGTCCAGCCCGAGGGCTCGGGCCGGGACGCGACTGTAGGGGGACACGCCGAGGAGCACCAGCCGATCGTAAAAGCGCCACTTTTCCACCTGCGAGACGCGCGCCATTTCCCGACCCCATTCCAGATCGCCGGCAGGGGCGTGATCGCGCCGCCATTGTCTTTCGTACCGGCGAACGCGCTGCCAGTTGATAAGCCCTGAAATGAACTGTCCATTGAGAGACGGATGAACGGGCACTGGTTCGTTCCGACAGGCCAGAACATGCACCAGCATCTCGAAATCTTCCCGGGATGATGTGACGATCACAGGCAGAGCGCCGGCCGGATGTTCGTGAACCATCATGCGAAAGCCCTCAGGGTGTACCAGACGGGGACCACCCGAAAGGGGATGGCTCGCGGGGTTTCCCCTGCGGACGGCTTCGGCATAGGCGGATGTTTTCGAGACGCCGGCCTGAACGGGGATGCGGAGCTGGGGGAAGCATTCCTGAAGAAAACCGAACGGGTCTCCCCGTTGCTCTGCAGCGTACCCCCGCCAGTCGGAAACGTGTCCTTCGTCCGGAAGGGGAAAGGCAAGGACGCTGGGCAGCGCCTTCCAGGAAAAGGGCGGCGCGCCGTGAGACAGCACCTCCTCGACGGCGCGCTCGTCTCCCCCCAGCGCCTGGAGCACTCTTCTTTTCGCTTCTCGATCCCATTCAACGGGCAAGTTTTCGGAATCCATGGGAGAACTTCCCGCTGCATGGCCTGGAAGGAAAAGCCAGGAAGCCCCGAGTGAAACAGGGCTATTCTGAGTGCGGACGGGGCCTATTATTCAGCCGCCTTCCCCGGGATCCAGACCACGCCGCCGCTACCGAAAACGGTGCCCGTGGCGAAAGCGATGTCCACCAATGCCTTCTGGTGATCAACGATCGCCGCGACCAGTGCGGTTTCCGCATCGGCCATGGTGGTCAGCGCGGTGAGCACGTCGGTACTGGTACTGAAACCATTTTGAAATTCGATGATCTCACTTTCATAGGTTTCAGATGCCAGCATGACCGCTGTCCGGTTTGCCAGAATCCGCTGCCAGTTCTTCTCGGCGGCGTCGAGGGCGTCCAGGACCTCCTGCTTAATGGATTGTTCCAGGACCTTGCGATTGGCCTGGTTCTGCTGCTGGCTCAGAACGCTCGCCCGCAGTTTCGCCTTCGCGGCGCGATTTCCCTGGAGCGGCAATTCAGCCGTCAGGGAAAAATTGTAGGTGGTCAGGTAATCGTTGAGAAGTTGATCGAGGGCATCGCCGAATTTCGGTTTACTGCCCGAATAGGAGTAATTGAAGTTGAAGAGAAGGTTCGGAAGGACAGCGTTTTTGTTCATAAAAACTGCGACGCGGTCGATGGCCTGCTGCAGTTCGTTGTCCAGGAGTTCCATCCGGTTCTGAAGGGCGAGTTCGATGATGCGCACGCGGTCGAAAAAGAGCCCCTCCAGACGGGGGCCGGTCTTGGGGATGATGATGGTTTCGGACTCGAGGGGCAGGTCGGCCCGGTTCATGAGGCGTTTCAAATTGTTTTCGGTACGGCGCCGAAGGCCTTCCGCGAGGAGCACGTCCTGAAACTGACGGGCCACTCCGGTTTCAGCCCGGGTCATTTCCACCTTCGTGCGGACGCCTTCTTCCACCAGTCTTCTGGCGAGATTGGCCTGCTGCCGGGCGCGGTCATATTGAGCCACCTCGATTTTGAGGTTTTCGTACGCCCCGTAGTAGTCCCAGTAGGCCTGCTCCACATTGGCGAGCAACCGTATGGTCGCCAGCTTGAGCGCGGAGTCGGACTGGAGGAGTTTCAGCTTCGCCGTTTCGATGGAGGCATTCGTGACTTTGAACCCTCCGCCGCGCAGCAGGGGCTGCGTCAGGCCGAAACCCACGGCGGGGGTTTCCAGGGTCGTGGCGGGGCTGAACGTCCCGTAGGCGCCGGTATTCACCCGGGTATAGGAGGGGAGATTGAGGTTAACCGTACCGCCGCTCTGGGCAGGGATTTTGACCGTCGGCGTAAAATTGTAGGTGTGCGTATTGACGATCGAGCCCGATCCGGGCGGTTGATAACCGGATCCGGAAGAGGAGGCGGTGTTGGTCTTGGTGTACACTGTCGAGGCGGCCAGCACCGCTTCGTACTTGGCCTGTTCAACCCTCAGGTTCTGCTCGGCAATAGCGGGATTGAAGGCGCTGGTCTGCAGGCCCAGGTTGTTCTCCACGGTGACCTTCAGGGCCTCCGGCAATTCGATGTCCAGGGTCTCCGCCGTCTTTGATCCGCCCTCCCTGGTCTCCGGCTTCTTTTTATCCACCGCGATGGTCTCGGCACGTTCGAAGATCTCGCCCTTGTGTTCGGGAGGCACCTCATCGAGTTTCACCTGACGTTTGAGCAGATGCTCTTCCTGGAGGGTCGTTGCCTTGCGCAACTTTTCGTGGACCCCGGGCGGAAGCGGCCGATTGATATTGAAGTCCCGGGCACAACCCCACTGAGAGGCGCTGACGGCCAGCCCGATCAGGACCCAGGGCAGGTTCCCCTTCAATCCGCGGCTGATTCTGCTGAAGAACTCACTCCCCTTGTTGCTCATGCCTTGCTTCTACCGAAATGCGGGTTCTCACCGAGATACCGCAATGAATCTTCCCGCCCGAATGGCAGGCTCATCCGCCGACTGCAAAACGGGACTTTGTCCTCGCCATGACTGTCCCCGTCTTTCCAAACGGCCGCAGTGCCTCAAGCGTATCAGATATCGCTCCTCCGTTCCACACCATTCCACCCGCCTAGGGCCCGCCCCCTTTTCGCAGGAGCGGAATGACGAAGCTGATCGGGGTGCGCTCCTCGATGTTCACCATGGCCGAAGCAAGCGAGCCCGCCGTGACCTCCGTCACCGGACCGGCCGAAAGGTCCCACTGATATCCCGAGACAGAGCCCGCGTCCCGCAACAGTTCCGCGTAAACCTCTATCTGTTTCTCGTCGCGAGTGAAAAAGGCGGCGAGCTCGGGATTGCCCGTCACCCGGATAACCTTTTCCGTCGTTACGGGGTAACTCGAAACCGAGGCTACGCGGGCGATAATGCTGCCGTAGCGTTCCCTCTGCACAGTGGCGGGTGTGAGCCGGATTTTCATCCCCGGTTTGATCTTCTTGCCTTCAGCCAGTTTGAAATAGGCAACCGCGCCGAGAATATCCTGGGCCATCCGGGTATCCACCCTTCCCAGACTGTCTCCCTTGTTGATCAGCTTTCCGGGGCCTGCGGTCAACTCCAGGATGACTCCGTCGTATTCGCTATGGATCTCGCGGTTATCGGCCAGTTCTCTGACGAAGCGGTCCATCGCCCGGACAAGCTCGCTGGCCTCCATTTTCATGCTGTAAATGGTTGTCGCAAGCTGTTCTTCGAGTTGCGCGCTCTTGCTTGTCAGTTCTTCAGCCAGTTGTTCGAGATCCTCGACGGAGGCCTCCGCATCGGCAATGCGGTTCAGGGTCTGCAGTATCGATTCCTCGAACTTGATCTTGTCCAATCCAATCTGGATCAGTTGCAGGCCGAGCTGGTTGACACGGTCTCGATGATTGATCTTCTCCTGTTTGACCGTCAGCAGCTGATCCTCGGAACGCAAGGATTGCTGACGAAGCTGCCGGGTGAGTTCCAGTTTTCTGGACGATTCCGTTTCTCTTTGCTTACTGAGATCCCGGACCTGGCGAAGGTCTGTCTCATGCCGGCCCAGATAGGCCATCTTGCGCTTGTAGACTTTCTCCACGATCGCCTTGTCCTTGGCGATCTCCTGCTGAAGAACCGCCACGCGCTCCCGGATCATCGCCCCTTTGCGGACCCCGGCGGCTTTTTCCATTTCGATGTAGGTGCGCACGAACATTTCGAGCGATTTGTTCTTCGCTTCCACATCGTTGAGTTTTTGCTTAGCAAGCGCAAGCTGCTCCTCAATCACCGGCTGGTCGAGGGTGGCCAGCAACTGGCCTTTCACCACCGATTCCCCGACCGTGACATGCCATTTTCGGATCATCCCCCCTGCCTTTGCCTGGAAGGGAATGACCGTTCCCGGAACCAGAAACATGCCGTCACCTTTGGCGGTAATCGGGATTTCGCCGAAGAACAGGTAGCCGAGGGTAAGCAGAGCGAGCCCTGCGAAGACAAGGGCCAGGGCCCAGTGGCGGGGAAATACGACGACAAAACCCGGTTTTGCCCGCCCCACCCCGTGGTTCTGTGGCTTTTTCAAATTCTTCCTCAGAAAATCGAGAAACATCGTGGGTCCGGTCCCGCCGCCTCTATACCATCTGCCGAGCCATCAGCGACCGGAAGGGTCCGTCCTGACGGCTCAGCTCCTCATAATTGCCGACCTGCACGATCCTGCCCTTGTCCATGACGAAAATTCTGTCCGCCTGCCGAATGGTGCTCAGGCGATGGGCAATGACGATCCTTGTCACCTTTCGACGATCCAGCGCCCCGCTGACAACCGCCTGTGTGTGATTGTCGAGCGCACTGGTCGCCTCGTCGAAGATCACGATCTTGGGCCAAAGCGCCAGGGCTCGGGCAATAAGCAGTCTCTGGCGCTGCCCGCCGGACAGGTTGCCGCCGCCCTCGCTGACCAGCGTATGGATCCCCATGGGCATTTCCTGGATATCATCGGACAGCGCCGCGTCGGCCACGGCATCCCAAATTCGTGTCAGGCTCAGGGGAGCGTTGTTGGCGATGTTGTCGATAATGCTGCCGGCGTTCAGCCGCCCGTTCTGAAGGACCGTTCCGATCTGGCGCCGCACGGCCAGCACGTCGAGTCCGCTGAGATCCTGGCCGTCAAAGAGGACCCGCCCGTACTGGGGTTTCTCAAAACCGAGCAAAATGCGCAGCAAGGTGGACTTGCCCGAACCGGAGGGTCCGACCAGCGCAACATATTCTCCGACCCCGACATCGAGGGAAACATCGTCGATGACCAGCGGGCCGTCATGGGTATATCGGAACTGGATATTTTCGACACGTACGGCACCTTTCAGACGTCCGGGGTCGGCTGCATCGGTGCGGACTTCCGGACCCTCCTCGATGAGGGGTTTGATCCGGTATCCTTTGGCGACGGCATCGAGCATCTGAACCAGTGCGTTGGTCAGATCCGTCCATCCCGTCAGGTAGAGCGTGAAGGCTGTGTTGAACGCGATGAAATCACCCAAGCTGATCAGGTTCACATCTGCGGGATTCCCCGGCGTAACGCTCGCGGTTCCCAAAATCACATCAACGGCTTTCCAGAAAATGACAGCCGTGGCAAGCGGCATGAGGATCCGGTTCACCACGCTCATCACGTCTTTGAGCCGCTGCAACCTAAATAGGAGTTGCAGTTGCGCGGAATACTTGGTCAGCCAGAAGTTGATGGCCCGCTGCTCGCTCCCCGCCACCCGTATCTTTGCCACACCGCCGATCATTTGAATGACCAGGCTCGACGTGTCGGATTCCGCCTGGAGCAGCGACTTGGACACTTCCCGGACGAAATGGCCCACGCCCAAAACGATGACGAGCATGATCAAGCCGACGAGCAGCGCCCATTTGGCCAGTTCCCAACTGTAGTACCACAGCAGCAGGAAGTTCAACAGGGCCAGCACGCCCGAAATGAAGGGCCGCATGGTGGCGGCGTTCATATCGCGGCAGATCTCACCGACCGCATTGACCCGCATCTGGAGTTCGCCGCTTGTGTAACGGCGGAAGAACCGGGGGCTCAATTTGAGCAGGCGGTCCCAGAGGGCGGACTGGGCCCCCACGTCCACCAGCAGGCCGCTGCGCAGCGTGGTCATGACCTGGACGAAGGTGAAAATGGCCGCTGCCACCCCGGTGGCGCCCAAAATCAGCGCCAGTTGAACCACGTACCCCCGGTCCGCGGAAGGAATGGCGCTGTCCACCAGCTCACCGATGATTCTCGGTACGAGCATTCCCAGGAGCGTAGCGAGAACGCCCATTGAAACGATGAAAAGAACATCCCCCGTTCTTCCCCCGAGCGCAAACCTGGCCACCTGGATACCCCGTTCCACAAAGTCCGGGAAGGGTCTGTAGAACATATAGGCTTCCGGATGGATCAGGGCCCTGACGGGCTGTGTGAGCGGTTCCCGGCGCCGCCCGTCCGGATCCACATAATCGTAACCGGAACCGTGCGGGATCAATACGATCGGCCGGCGCTCCTCGCCGGCAAACGCCAGCAGCGGGCCGGAATCGCGCGTCCACCAGTTCGGGGCAAGCCTGATCTTTCGACAGCGGATTCGCGATGCCCGGGCAATGGCTTCGACGGGGTCGTTGACAAGACTCAGGTCCTCGGAAGGCGCAGGAGGATTGATTCTGACCCCATACAACTGTCCGAGCACCGACACAGCGGTCAGCAGCGGCGTCTCCCTGACCGGGAAGTAGTCTTTCGGTTTGGCGACGGAAGCAAGTTTTTCGCTGGCGGTGGTTGCGGCCAATTTCTCCTGAGCCCTGCTCGCTTTGCGCCGTTCGATGAGGGAGGTTTCTTCCTCGGCGAACTGCAGCCGCAAATGAAGGCTGAAAAGCCGGTGCAGCCGTTCAAAAGCGGAACGAAACAGGGGGGCATCCCCGGGATCGCCGAGGAATCGGACAGCGATTTCCGCTTTTTCGCTCATGACCTGAAGCCACATCTTGGCTCCCATGAGAAGGGGACCCTGGTTCGGCTCTATCGTGAAGTCGCTGCGGCCGAATAGCGCCACTGAGCCGGAAATGACCTGAAGCAGCACGAGTTTCTGTGATGGGGGAGCGAAGACCCTGCCCCTTTCAAAGGGTTGATCTCCCGGTTGATCTAACGCTTCGGGAATGCCGGGCGGCTCATGGCCGCGGCTCATGTGGGTGTGGATTTCTTCAATCCAACTTTCGGTCAAGGGGCGGCATACCGAGTTCTCGGACAGCATCTCGGAAAAAAACTGCGAGAACCGCATTTCGCGCACTTCGGTATCCGCAGCGGCGACTCCCACCCAGCCCGGTTCGGCTGCGGCTTCAACCGGTTGGAAACCGAAGGCGAGGCTTCGGGCCGGCAGTTGAAACAGGTAGTGCCGCCTTCCCGCCGGCCTCCCGTCATGGTAGTCGGTGAGGTGCAGCTCGAGCCGGCCCCGCTCCACCAGCCATACCGCATCCGGATCGGTCAGGAGAAGCGCCTGGGCCGTCTTCAGATGATGGAGGAAACCGGGCAGCGGGAGGGT
>Ga0116204_1002256_pt1 | contig 10445 bp, 6 predicted proteins | sample LakKivwa52mmetaG_FD_94481 | JGI IMG/M metagenome (GOLD analysis project Ga0116204, IMG submission 94481) | Anoxic lake water microbial communities from Lake Kivu, Rwanda to study Microbial Dark Matter (Phase II) - Lake Kivu water 52m metaG | ecosystem: Environmental > Aquatic > Freshwater > Lake ... | reverse complement strand
CGTCGGGCGAGAGGGTGGGCTTGGGCGTTGGGGCGGGCTTTTCGCCTTTCAGCTTGTTGACCAGTTCTTCGGTCTGGCGCACGGTCAGGTCATGTTCGCGCACCTTTTTCAGCGCGGCTTCCTGGGCCAGCGGGTTGGTCAATCCCAATAGGGCGCGAGCGTGCCCCTCCGAGATGACGCCGTCCACCAGGGCTTGCTGCGCTGCTGCGGGCAGTTTCAGCAGGCGCAGGGTATTGGTCACCGCCACGCGGCTCTTGCCAACGCGGGTTGCAATCTCTTCGTGTGAAAGTTTGAATTCTTCGGAAAGCTGGCGGTAGGCGTTGGCTTCTTCGAGCGGGTTCAGGTCGGCGCGCTGCACGTTTTCGATCAGCGCCAGTTCGAGCCGTTCCAGGTCGGTGGTCTGGCGCACGATGACCGGCACTTCAGCCAGCCCGGCCAGTTTGCTGGCCTGCCAGCGGCGCTCCCCGGCGACGAGAATATAGCCATCGTTCTCATCGCGGCTGACCAGCAGGGGCTGGATGACGCCATGCTCGCGGATGGAGGCGGCCAACTCTTCCAGCGCCGCCGGGTCGAAGTGCGAGCGCGGCTGGCGCGGGTTGGGAACGATCTTCCCGATAGGCACATTCAAAACGCCGGAACCGGCCGCATCCGCGCTGGGGCGCATCTCCGGCGTAAACCCACCGGGGATGAGGGCATCCAATCCTTTGCCGAGGCCGCTATGTTTGGGCATATTCTCTCCGTTTTGTACCACGAGATTCATCTCGTGTTTTGAGCGCGATAAAATACCGCGTTACAATTTCACGCCATCCCCGGCCAGCACTTCACGCGCCAGGGCTTCGTAGGCTTGCGCCCCGGTGGATGAGGGGGCGTAGGCGGAAATCGGCAGGCCATAGGAGGGCGCTTCGGCCAGCCGCACCGAACGCGGCACAATGGCGTTGAAGACCTGTCCCGGGAAGTGTTTGCGCACCTCGCCAACTACATCGGTAGAAAGGTTCGCGCGGGCGTCGTACATCGTCAGGGCAACGCCGCGCACTTGCAGGCCGGGAAAAATGGAGGCGCGTACCCGCTGGAGGGTGGTCAGCAACTGCCCCAGCCCCTCCAGCGCCAGGTATTCACACTGCACCGGGATGATGACCCCGTCGCGAGCTGCCATCAGCCCGTTGACGGTCAGCAGGCTGAGGGAGGGCGGGCAATCGATCAGGATGTAGTCGAAACGTTCGGAGAGTGGTTCCAGCGCCTGTCGCAGGCGTGATTCGCGCGACTCGGCCTCCACCAGTTCCACTTCCGCGCCTGCCAGCGATGGGGAGGAGGGCAGCAGCGATAGTTTCAATCCCGGATTTGCCAGCAGGCTGCCCGCTGCCGAGGCCAGGCCGAGCAGGGCTTCATACGTTCCGTGCTTGACTGTCCTTTTATCTACGCCCAGGCAGGAGGTGGCGTTGGCCTGCGGGTCGAGGTCGACGATTAACACCTTCTGCCCCAGTTTTGCCAGGTAAGCACCCAGGTTGATGGCGGTGGTCGTCTTGCCTACCCCGCCTTTTTGATTGACCAATGTATAAAAACGCGCCATGCGCACTCCAGAAGATGAAATCGGACTTGATGGAGTTAATTGTACATGAAGAAATGCTTCCTGTGCCGAAAAAAGGTAGCAATTCTCAAGATGGCCTGAAACCGTCCCGAAGGTTTGCACAAAACGACCAAGGTTGTGCCAAAAAACCTTCGGATTGTTTCATTTTTAATTTGGATGGAGAATTTCTGGAAAATACGGCTTTGTGGGAATTCCAGGGAAAGGGAAAATGGGAAAATTGATATCTTGATAAATCCAACAGGGACGGCTATAATTTCAGTTCCAATGGCAAGCAGGAAAAAGCTCGCCGGGAAAAGCTGGTTGACGGAATCGGTTTTCTGCTGTAAAATCGCTGTCGCCCTAAAAACGGAATGGGCCCATAGCGCAGTTGGGAGCGCGTCTCAATGGCATTGAGAAGGCCGAGGGTTCGAATCCCTCTGGGTCCACACAAACTTGTAGGACGGGATTAATCCCGTCCTACGCATAAAAAGCCATGACAGGAGTAGTAGGTCATCCCGTCAGCGAGTTGGGAGAGCAAGGTGGAAGCCCAACACAGCGCCCATCGGGAGCGCAAAGGCATCGCCTTGAGCGAAGTCGAAAGGCCGAACTCGCCTGTTTTCCCAAATAGGGAAGGCTGTGCCGATGAAAACTTGAGTAGTTGGCGTCGGGTATGCCCGTTACAGCGACTAAAGAGCGGTTGAACGTTGGATGTTGGAATGTTGAATGGTGCTAAACCTTCAACTTGCAACTTCCAACTTGCAACCGAAGCCGGGTGGTACCGCGGAGAGCGTTCAATTTCTTCGTCCCAGTGTGGATGAAGAAGTTTTTATTTAACCCGGCAAAGGAGGCCACTATGAAAAAATTTACGGAAGGTATAAAAAACACTGTTCTCAGGATGCGCAACCTGCTTGGTCGTCTTCTTGGCGCGCCCGCCTCCAAACCCGCGCTTCAACCCGTGCCTGTTCGTTCGCGCCGTGTGATATGGCGGAAATAAGCCAAACTTTTCTGCTAAAAACCTGGAGATTTTTGACTCCAAACAACGAGGAGTAAGAATGAGCAAAGTCTACACCCCGAAAGAAATTGAACCAAAATGGCAGGCCAAATGGGAAGCCGACGGCCTGTATCTCTCAAATATTGATGAGACCAAACCCAAGCATTACGCCCTGACGATGTTGCCCTACCCCAGCGGCGACCTGCACATCGGCCACTGGTACGCCATGACGCCCTCCGACGCGCGCGCGCGTTATATGCGCATGAAGGGCTACAATGTAATGTTCCCGATGGGATTCGACGCCTTTGGCCTGCCCGCCGAAAACGCCGCCATCAAGAGCGGCATCCACCCGATGGTGCGGACGCGCGACAATATCGAAAAAATGCGCAAGCAATTGCGCTCGATGGGAGCGATGTTCGACTGGCGGCGCGAGATGGTTTCGTGCGAACCGGATTATTACAAGTGGACCGAGTGGTTTTTCATCCAGCTATATAAACACGGCCTGGCTTATCGCAAAAAGTCGCCGGTCGATTTCTGCCCGAACTGCAACACTACCCTGGCGCGCGAACAGGTCTGGGGTGAGGACCGGCACTGTGAGCGCTGTAACACCCCGGTCATCAAGAAAGACCTGGAGCAATGGTTCTTCAAGACCACCAAATATGCCGATGAAATGCTACGCTACGAGGGCATCGACTGGCCGGAGCGGGTTAAGACCCTGCAAACGAACTGGATTGGCAAGAGCGAAGGCGCGGAGGTTCAGTTTCCAGTAATCAGTAACCAGTCATCAGGGGAAGCAGACGAAGCGATTACCGTTTTCACCACCCGGCCTGATACGCTGTGGGGCGCAACGTTTATGGTCTTTTCGCCGGAGCATCCGCTGGTGGAAAAAATTGTCTCGCCAGAACAGAAAGCGGAGGTCGAAGCCTACAAATTGCAGGCCGCCCGCCAGAGTGACATCGAGCGCGAGGCCGTCGATCAGGAAAAAACCGGCGTCTTCACCGGCGGCTATGCCATCAACCCGGTCAACGGCGCGAAAATCCCGATCTGGATTGCGGATTACGTCCTGATGACCTACGGAACCGGGGCGATTATGGCCGTCCCGGCTCACGACGAGCGCGATTTTGCCTTTGCCCGGAAGTTTGAGCTGCCAATTGTCCCGGTTATCCAGCCTGAGGGTGAACCGCTCCTGGATGGGGCCACGATGGAAGCAGCTTATAGCGGCGGCGGCCTGATGATTAATTCCGCCCAGTTTAACGGGACATCCGTCAACGATAAAAAGGGCAAAGACAACCCCGGCATACTCACGGTTGCCAAATGGCTCGAGGAAAAGGGTATCGGCAAGCTGGCGGTGACGTATAAGCTGCGCGACTGGCTGATTTCACGCCAGCGCTATTGGGGTTCGCCGATTCCGATGATTTTCTGCCAGGAACATGGCTGGAATCCCGTGCCAGATGACCAACTGCCTGTGATGCTGCCCGAAGATGTCGAATGGAAGCCGACCGGTGAATCCCCGCTCAAACTGCATCCCACCTGGAAGAACACGACCTGTCCAATCTGCGGCAGCCCGGCGACCCGCGAAACCGACACGATGGACACCTTCATGTGCTCGTCGTGGTATCACCTGGGCTACCTCTCGCCCTGGAAAAAGGACGCGCCTTTCGACGAACAGGAATATAACTACTGGATGCCGGTTGATACCTACACCGGCGGCATTGAGCACGCCACCATGCACCTGATGTACACGCGCTTCTTCCACAAAGCCTTGCGCGATGCAGGCATTACCGAAGGTCATGAGCCGATGACCCAACTGCGCAATCAAGGCATGGTGCTGGGCGAGGATAACGAGAAAATGTCGAAGAGTCGCGGCAATGTGGTCGCGCCTGACCTGTTGGTCGAACGCTACGGCGCAGATACAGTGCGTGCCTACCTGATGTTTTTTGCTCGGTGGGACATGGGCGCTCCCTGGGACAGCCACGGTATCGAAGGCTCGGCCCGCTGGGTGCGGCGGGCGTGGACGTTGTTCACCGACGATGTGAAGCAGGGCACACCCTCCGCTGAAACGCTGCGCGGTTTGCGCCGCAAGGTGCATCAGACCCTGAAGCGCATCACCCGCGACTTTGAAAACTTCGAGTTCAATACGATTGTCTCCGGGCTGATGGAATTGCTGAACGAGATGTATAAGGCGCGCGAAGCGGGCGCGGCTGGCTCGAAAGAGTGGCAGGAAGCCCAGGAAATCTACGTTAAAATGATGGCTCCGGTCACGCCGCACATTGCCGATGAACTGTGGACAGAGGTGCTGGGTAAGAAATACAGCATTCACCAGCAGCAATGGCCTGCTGTGGATGAAGAAGCCGTGAAAGAGGACGAAATCACCATCCCGGTGCAGGTCAACGGCAAATTGCGCGAGCGGGTGGTGGTGCCTGCCGAAGCCAGCGAAGAAGACATCAAAACAGTGGCATTGCAGGCAGCGGCGGCGCACCTGGAAGGCAGGGAACCGAGGAAGGTAATTGTGGTGCGCAAGCAGTTGGTCAATATTGTTGTGTGATGCGTGTCGAGTGATGAGTGACAACGTCCCTGAAGGTGATCAAGCCTTCAGGGACGTTTTGTTTAACCTTTCATTTTGGTAATCATATTGCAATCCCCCGGCAACTTTACTGCAATCTAATATGTGACAGCCTCCCTCTACAATGCAAACATGAGTTGAAAGGAAGGCTATCTCCTGCGCCTGGTGAGATTATGGGTTTGAGCGCCTAACCTCGGTTGCCCAATCAAGTAGCTGCCTTCATCTTCAATATCTTCGGACTTAGGAGTGAAAACTAATTATGAAACTATGACGCGGAAAATTATAAAGAACAGAGTTCGGCTCGGCTCTCTCTTGTCCTTAAACCCACTATCCCCACTTGTTCTTGAAAGGAGAATGTCCAAATGAAAGTTAAATACCTGTTTCGAGTCTTTATGATACTCGTGCTGCTCGCCGGAGTTGTTGGAGTTGTTCAGCATGCACGGGCTAGCGCCAGTTCGCCAGATGAATCGGGTGTGTCGATTATCACCCGCGATTTGTCGGTCTGGAATGCCACTTATTTCGGCTATATAAACGCCAGCACGTATGAAAAATGGCAGTTTACATTCACCGAAACCCACACATTTGTCGTCAATGTCACTGCGATTAGCGGCGACCTGGTGCCAATGCTTACCCTTTTGGATTCGGACAATAACCAGCTTGACCAGGCGACTGGTTCGCTGACCAGCACCCAATCGGCTGGGAATTACTCCATCCAAATCCAACCGGCTTCGGGCAGCGGCTACTATATGATGACCTTCAAGAAAGTTGCGCCGACGCCCACTGAAACGCCTGAACCAACCGAAACGCCTGCCCCGACTGAAGAACCCACTGAAACCCCGGCTCCAACCGAAGAACCGACTGAAACACCGGTTCCCACCGAAACACCTGTGCCGCCCACCCAATCGGCTTCTACGGTTGTTCTGCCAACCAGCATCGAAATCGGACAGACTTCCATCGCTACGGTCAATTTGAATAACATCACCGCCGGAGGCTATACCAGTGCCGAGTTCTCCTGCACGTACAATCCTGGCCTGGCTTCCGTCAGCAACATCTCCGTTACCGGCTTGTTTGGCTCTGATCCTGCGGTTGCCATGAGCGGCCCACAAGACGGCAGTTTCATTGTGGCGATTGCCGGTAGCAATGGACAGAAAGCTGCCGCTGACGGCGCGGCCTTCACCTTTGATGTTTTGGGCCTGCAAGCCGGGCAAACCGATATTGTATGCGCCGCGCGTGTTTCGACTGGCAATAACACCCTGGCTGCGATTGACGCTGCGGGCGACAGCTTGACCATTGGCAGCGCTCCGACTGAAACGCCTGCTCCCACCGAAGAACCCACTGAAACCCCCGCTCCCACCGAAGAACCCACTGAAACCCCCGCTCCCACCGAAGAACCGACTGAAACCCCTGCTCCCACCGAAGAACCCACTGAAACCCCCGCTCCCACCGAAGAACCCACTGAAACCCCTGCCCCGCAGGACGGGACAATTTCTGGCCAGGTGCTGGCAGCCAAACCGGTGCTGGTTGTTTTGACCAACGCTGATGAATCGGTTGCGGGTTCAGTGCTTGTCAACCCGGATGGTACCTTCAGCCTGACCGCTCCGGCAGGAACCTACACAATCTTTGCTGGCGCTATCGGCTTCCTGAGCGCCGAAGGGACAGTATCGGTGACGGATGGCGGCGCAATTACCTTGCCGGCTATCACCCTCCTGGCGGGTGACATTGACAACAACAATGTCATCGACCAGTTTGACGCCATGACAATCGGCATGAACTACAACGCTGCCTCTCCCGAAGCCGCCGATTTGAATGGCGATGGCGTTATCAACGTGCTTGACCTGGAACTATTGGCGCAAAACTACCGCGCAACAGGGCCTTTGGTCTGGCAATAAGCGTCACCACGAAAAGAAATGGGGGGCGCGCGGAATGGTGCGCCCCCATTTCTTGAACCTGGAGTCCTATGATGAAATCATTGACCGCATTTTTCCTTGCCATTATTTTTTCCTTTTCGCTCGTTTTGAACGCCAATGCCCAGGACGCCGAAAGCATTTGGCTGGCTGCCAGCACCACCTCGTATAAAACCGGCGAGACGATCATCGTTACCGTCAATGCTGCCTCGGCCACCCCCATCCAGGGATTTACCTTCCAGGTGAGCTACGACCCCGAATGCTTGCGTCCGGTGAATGCCGCCAGCACTGTCCCCGGCATGAACGGCCTGCCCCTCCCGCAGCTCTCTGGCCAGGTGGACGGTTCTTATGCCAGCACCACGCCCCAGGTTGTGAATGGCGTCCTGGCAGAAATCCGTTTTACCGCTTTGCGGGGCTGCGAGACCAACCTGACGCTGGAAAGCGCCGCGCTTGCCATCCGCAACGAGTCGGGCTTTGCCGCCCCGATGACCGGGGTAACAATTGGTGAAACAACCGTCGCGCTTTCGATTAGCATGGAAAAGGGAACGCAAGAAGCCTTTCAGGCGATACCTGGCTCTGTCCTGCCGCTTGACCCTCCGGCGGCTGCCCCAAAATCCATCCCCGGCTGGGCAATCGGCATTGTGTTAGCATTGTTGGCCGGTGGCGCAATTGGCGGTTTTATGCTGTTTCGTAAGCAACCTGTGGTTGCCACGAAAGCTGCAACTTCATCACGGCATCCTCGTGTGCAGTTTAAGCGCGGGCCGCAGGCTGGTAAGAATTTCATCCTAAATAAGGTTCCTTGCCTGATTGGCAGCGACCCCAGGAATGATATTTGCCTCAATGACGCGAACATCAACAGCCATCATGCGAAGATTTTCACCAACAACAATGCTTACTACTTGATGGACCTGGGTGGCGGAACCTTCATCAATGGACAGGCCATCAAACGAAGTTCCACGCCCCTCAAGCCGGGAGATGTGGTTCGCCTGGGAAAAAGCGCCCTGTTTGTTTTTGAATCTTAATCTTGGAAATTGCATACCGGCACACAAAACCTTGCTTGCATAGAAAGATTTTTGACTGCACTAACCGGCAAGGGCGTCAGGAGTAGACATATGAAATCCAATCAATTCTTTCGAGTCGTTGCTTTGTTAGTGATTGTTGCTGTATTGCTGCCAGTGACCAGCGCAAGCGCCCAATTTGTTGAATCTATTCCGCCGGTCGATATGTTCCAACTCCCCTGGGAGCAGGGCAAGGCCTGGGTGGCGCTGGATGGATTTGATAACGGTTTCAAACGTCCGCGCAGTAGCCCGCACCATTACATGAACGGCGGAGCAGTCGATTTTGCGCCCTACAATGGCATCAAGACCGGGGTCGATACGTCCAACTTCTGGGTCACAGCCGCGGCTGCGGGGACGGTGACAGAAGTGGGTTGGTGTCATCTCAAACTAGACCATGGCAATGGCTGGAGTTCGGAATACCAGTTCCTCGCCAACATCCAGGTCAGGGTGGGCGATACAGTCTATCGCAACCAGCGGCTTGCCGTCATTGCCGATGGTCTGGGGCAGCCATATTGCCTCCCGCATGTTGGGGAAGGCGAGCCGCACCTGCACTTTTCGGTGCGCCCCAACATGCGCAACGCGACTTTTGCGGGCTGGCTGTTCGAGTACGTCCCGATTTTGAACTGGACGACTTTTACGAAAGGTGGCATCAAACTCGGCTCGTATCGTCCCCTGATGAACCTTCCTTCCCTGCAAGTTGTCCTGCGTGAGCCGCTCGTTTGGGATATCATCTACACTGGGAGTGTGGATGCCGCCCGCTATGAGCGTTGGCCGCTCACCTTGACCAGCTCGACCAACTTCACGCTGACTGCGTCCTCCAATACCGGCGGATTGTCCTTGCTGGTGCTGTTTCTCGATGCAAGTGGGAGCGAAATTGCGCGCAGCGCGACCGGTATCTTTGAAACAATCCAGCCTGCGGGGAATTATTTCGTCCAAATCCAGCCGCAAGCCGGGCAGGGCTTTTACAGCCTGATTGCGCGCAAACAAGAACAACCCTTGCCGACCGGGCCGTATGTGTATACAGAAGTTGCCCTGTCCGGTATCGATATCGGCGATTCAACCCTGGCAACCGTCGGCCTGGGCAACGTGCCAGCCGATGGGTATACCAGCACCGAGTTTACCTGCACCTACGATGCCAGCCTGGTCGAAATCAGCAATTTTTCAGCCACCACCCTTTTCGGCCCCGACCCGGTGATGGCAATCAACGGTCCGCAAGACGGAATGTTCATCGTGGCAATCGCGGGCAGCAAGGGCAGCCGGGCTACCTCCAGCGGCGCAGCCTTTACTTACACCGCCAAGGGGTTGCAGGCTGGACAGGCCACGCTCGAGTGCCGCGCGCGTATCTCCAAAGGTGACAAGGTACTGACCAGTATCGATTACATCCCCGTCGATTTAACCATCCGGGGCAGTAGCCCCCAGTCCACGTCTACACCTGTCACCTGGCCGACGCCGACAGCGCAGCCGGGGTCTACGCAGACGCCTGTTCCAGATATATCGCCAACACCCGAACCGGAAGAATCTCCCACGCCAATTACGCCCCCAACCTTTGAGCCTACTCCTGCGCCATCCTCCACGCCTGTTGCTTTGCCAGATTCCCCTGGCACGCTGACAGGCCAGGTCTATGCCAGCAAGACGGTCACGGTGAGTTTATATGCTACCGACAACACCCTTGCCAATTCGACTGTTGCCAGTACCGATGGGACGTTCAGACTGGATGCTCCCGCCGGGGTTTATACCATTGTCGCCACTGCCAGCGGTTTCCTGAACGCGCAGGGGATGGCAACCCTGGCCGCCGGGCAGGCCACAGCCATGCCCCCGGTCAGCCTGCTGGCGGGCGATATCGACGGCAATCATATCATCGACCAGTTCGATGCCCTGACAATTGGCATGAACTACAACCTGGCCTCTCCCGCCGCCGCCGACCTGAACGACGATGGAATTGTCAACGTGCTCGACCTGGAACTCCTCGCCAGGAGTTATCGCAAAACTGGCCCCAGCCTCTGGCAATAGCGGCTGGTTTGCCTGATGTAAAAATCCCGCCCTTTACAATGGGCGGGATTTTTTGTATTCGTTGGGAAATAACGTTGCAGCTGCTAAATTTATGCGCACCTATCAATTCCTTATCAACCATGCCATCGTATTTACACACGATTGTCTTGCATGTATAATCTCTGTAGCATCCATTTACCCTAATCAGGCGAGATGACTCATGGCGCTCCGCGGGAACCTTCGAGATTTTACGGTTACGCAATTATGACTCCGCTGCAAAAAGGATACGATAAAACCTATCCAAATTGCACCCTCCTCAAATGGCGAGGAGTTTAATATAATATGGGCAACCCAGCCTACCCGGAGAAACCCATGT
>Ga0116204_1002254_pt1 | contig 10452 bp, 9 predicted proteins | sample LakKivwa52mmetaG_FD_94481 | JGI IMG/M metagenome (GOLD analysis project Ga0116204, IMG submission 94481) | Anoxic lake water microbial communities from Lake Kivu, Rwanda to study Microbial Dark Matter (Phase II) - Lake Kivu water 52m metaG | ecosystem: Environmental > Aquatic > Freshwater > Lake ... | reverse complement strand
TGTTAATAAGAAAACCAATATGAAAAAATTTCTACAATTTTTCCTTTTATTCATCATCACATTTCAAGTTTCTTTTGCACAATGGAATTGCGGCGATTCTCTGACAGATAGTCGTGACGGAAAAAGATATCCAACAGTGTTGATAGGAACACAGTGCTGGATGGCTTCAAATCTCAATGTTGGAGTTATGCTTTCAGGAGCAATATCGCCTACTGATAACGGTTTGATTGAGAAATACTGCTACGATGATCTAACGGCCAATTGTGATGTGTATGGAGGATTGTATTCATGGGACGAAATGATGAGCTACGGTAACAATGAAGAAGCAAAAGGCATTTGCCCAGATGGGTGGCATGTACCTTCAGATTCTGAAGTAATTATACTTGAAATGGCTCTCGGCATGGACTCAACCACAGCACATCTGGCAAATACATGGAGAGGTAGCGATGTGGGAGCGCAAATGCTTAATGGGGGTTCTTCAGGGTTAAATATTCTTTATGCAGGGTCACGATCAGGCTCAGGAACATTTATGGTTATCCAATCCTATGCATATCTTTATACATCAAGCGAAGCTGGCATAAATGCCTGGAGAAGATGTTTGAGAACAAATGATGCCCGAGTAGGTCGATTTAATACTTTTCCAAAAGACTATGCCTTTTCTCTACGATGTGTCAAAGACACAAACAATGTAACTCCGGGTATGCCTGAACACACAAACCAACAACAGATTTCATTTTTCTATGCTGATCATACATTGGTGTTATTTTCAAAATCACTTCATCCGATTCATTCAGGTATTCGCATTTTTGACATGACCGGCAGAAATGTCTTTTCAACCAATGCAACATTTGACGCAGATAATACAAAACATTCTATTCAAATTCCCCATTTTTTATCCGGTATATACATCGTGGTAATTCAATATCAAAACAGAATTGAAACAGGAAAAATAATTATGTATTAATACAAAGAAAAATGAAAATTTACAAATATCTTTTATTCCTTCCGGTATTATTTTTACTCATTCTGTGTTCATGCGAAAAAGATAAACCACAGGATGTTGACCGTCCACTTGTTTTTGAAAGCCTTCTGGCAGAAAATGACACGATTATACCGGGTGGATCAACCAATGTAACTGCAACAGCAGATGGAGACGGCATAACTTATACCTGGTCAGCCAATTCAGGTGATATTCTCGGAAACGGATCAACGGTAACTTACATTTCTCCGCCCTGTATTATTGGAAATAACACCATAACTTGCACTGTCAAAGACAAAGCTGACAATACGCTCTCAAAAAGTATTACAATAACCGTATTATAATGTTACGCAGTATAATAATTGTTTTCCTATTTTTTCAATTATCTGCCGATATTGCCCTTTCTCAGTGTTTTGGTTCGCCAGGTAACCCCGCTGCGGGAACATCAAATCTTGGCACTTTGAAAAAAAATGTGCTGAGAGTTAATCTTTACCATCGGTACAGTTATTCTGACTCATATTTTAATGGTTATACTCATTCTGATTTTTCACTTTATGACAAAGCCTATTATCATTTTCTGGGAAACCTCACTGCATTTGGTATTACTGACAAATTTACAATCGAGGCTGAAACGGGATATTTCATTAATAAAACCATTCATTATGCTCAGCATCTCGCACCAACTCTGCCCGAAATGATAAAAAAAGGATACGGCTTTAACCAAACAATACTTTCGGGAAAATTTCTGATTCTAAGTGATGACAAATTTCCTGTGAAGTGGTCAGCAAGTACCGGAATAAAAATACCACTCAGAATAAATCCGCAGTATCATAACAATACACAGCTTCCCCAGGATGTTCAACCATCAAATATGGCATGGGGTATAGTTTTGCAATCATACCTGCTTAAGGAGAATTCGTTCAGAGGTCTCAGATATTTTATGATCAACAGATATGAATATAATTTCAGGAACAACCAAAATTTTCTATGGGGACAGGCCCTATATAACTCATTTTACTTATCAAAAAGACTTCATTTTAAAAAAGCCTGGCTTACTGAAAACTGGACTGGAATATTCCAGTTAAGACATGAACTGAGAACACACAACTACAATTACGATCTTATCAGTCCTGAAGTCTCTGCTTCGGGAAGCAGCCTACTCTACTTCACACCACAAATAAACTATACTGCCAAAGAAATATGGAATTTTTCTCTGATGTTTGATGTTCCGCTATTTCAATATTATAATAAAATTCAAATCGGCAATAAGTTTGCGGCCAATGTCAGCATTACCAGAGACTTTGTAATAAAAAAATAAAACGATATATTCGTGCTTCCCTGTTTTGCAATTCACTACTTTTATGCAGAATTTAATTCCTCCCTTCTGAATAATCTTCACATGTATTAATCCATGAAGCCTTTGGATTTTTCTTTTGATGTTATCATCACCGGTGCAGGACCTGCAGGATGCACGGCAGCTCTGGCAATGGGAAACTCAGGACTTAAAGTACTCTTAATTGACAAACAAAAAAATTCTAATAGTAAGATTTGCGGAGGTGCTCTGGCAGCATATATCCCTAAAGTCTTACATTCAATAAGACCTGATTTTGCAGACGCATTTCATCAATGGAACCAAAAAAATCCTGTCAACACATGCTTAATTTCATTCGATCGGAAACAATCTGTTGAATTTATATTTTCTCAAACCGGATGGATATGCCGAAGGGAAGAATTTGACAGCTTCATGCTCGAACTTGTCAAAACATTGCCTAATGTTACAATCTGCAAAAACCAAAAGGTCATTGATGTTTTCCAATATAAAGACAGAATTGATATAAAAACTTATCGCAATGACATCTTCCAATCCAAACTATTGATCGCATGTGACGGAGCAAACAGCATTATCCGGAAAAAACTGTTGCACAGAACTATTGACAAAACACAACACGCAACTGCTGTGAGAGCAATATATAGTAATGTCAGCGGATTAAAAACAAACACTTTTGAGATGCATTTTCTGAAAGAACTTTCACCCGGCTATTTTTGGATTTTCCCCCTGAATGAAAATGAATGTAATGTGGGTCTTGGAATGTCAACTCAAAAAATCATCAGAAACAAAGTTCAGATGAAAGCTTTGCTTTTGAAAACAATATCTGAATATCCTCAATTCATCAGTCGGTTTGAAAATGCACTACCCACCGGAAAAATTGAGGGTGCTGGCTTACCGCTGGGAACGACGAAACTCCCTGTATCGGGCAGCAGGTTCATGCTCTGCGGAGACGCTGCTTCTCTGATTGACCCACTGACAGGTGAAGGAATCGGGCAAGCGATGATTTCAGGCAGATATGCAGGATGGCACGCAATTGATTGTTTCAGAAAAGACTCTTTTCATAAAGAATTTATGTCTCAATACGACACAACTTTATACAATAAACTCTGGAAAAATAACCGAAGAAGAAAACGAATAGTCAATCTGATTCTCAATTTTCCATCTATCTTTAAAGCAGGTTTACTTCTTACAGGAAAAAGCAGATTTTTTCACAAAATGATCAGAAAAAAACTTGAGTCTTCATAGAAATTTCAAAGAGGAATTAAGCAAGCAGGCATTAACTGAAGCCTTTCAGTTCTTCAATAATCTTCATAACATTTTCAATGACTGATGAATGATTATCATTTACAATTACATATTGGCAAAAGGGCACTTTCTGATCTTCATTCCACTGAAAATTCATTCTCTTTTTCACGTCAGCTTCTGATGTGCCGTCGCGTTGAATAATTCTTTGTATTCTGATATCTTCAGGACAAGTTACAAGTACAATAACATCAAAATATCTATCAAATCCACCCTCAAATAAAATGGCATTCTCCATCACAACGATAGGTTCTTCCAAATTCTGAAGAGTCCATTCTTCAAAGCGTATCATCACTTCGGGATGAATGACAGCTTCGAGTTTTTTCAGGGAAATTTTGTCTGAAAAGACTATCTGAGCCAGTTTCGCAAAGGAGACGTCTTGATTATCAAACACCTGATCACCAAACAGAGATTTTACTTTTTTTACAATAAGAGGATCGGAATACAGTTCTTTTGCTTCAGCATCTGCATAGAATACAGGAATACCAGTGCTTTCAAAAATCCGGCTTATGGTTGTCTTGCCACTGCCCATATTTCCTGTAATAGCTATTTTAATCATTGCCTCAGCGAGTTATTTAGTGATATCTTTGGATTCTTCCGTACGATAAGCAGAAGCATTACAAACGTCAATAATCCGTTTAATATCAGCAACTCAAATCCAAACTGATAACCATTGAACCAGGATTGACTGTTTATGCTCAGAACGTACGATATCAATGGAGATGCCAAAGCAATCAAAGGAACAAACTTTTCATACACAGAAAACTTTGTAAATAAACCAAAAGCAAATAAACCAAGCAGTGGTCCATAGGTATAGCCTGCAATTGTAAAAACCTGATCAATAACCGCCTTGCCTGAAAACAGGCTGAATAATAACACCAAACAATAAAGCAATCCTGTTACACTGAAGTGGGTAATCAATCTTGCTTTTTTTCTTTTTGCTTCAGTATTATAACGTTCATCAATATCCAGTACATCCACAATAAATGAAGTTGTCAGAGAAGTGATGGTACCATCAGCACTTGAATATGCTGCAGAAATGAGCCCAATAATAAAAACCACAGCCATAACCGGACCCAAAATATTCAGTGCAATCATAGGGAAAACCCTGTCTGTAGATTCGGGAAGAGCCAAGCCTGTTTCTGAAGCAAAGATATATAAAGATGCTCCCAAAATGAGAAATATCATATTGACAATCAGCAGTATAATGCTGAATGAAAACATGTTTTTCTGTGCATCTTTCAGAGTTTTACATGTTAGATTTTTCTGCATCATTTCCTGATCAAGTCCTGTCATTACAATTGTAATAAACATTCCGCTCAAAAATTGCTTAAGCCAATGCCGTGGGCTTGTCCAGTCAGAGTCTATAAATGTAAAATAACTGCTTTTTGTTATCTGGTCAACCAAATCCATAACGCTTATGTCCAAACGATTGGCAATAAATACAACTGCAATAATCACTGATGCAATCATAAAAGTTGTTTGTAGTGTATCTGTATATACAATGGTTTTAATTCCACCTTTAAAAGTATAAAGCAGAATAATCACAATAAACAAAAAGGCACTTAAAAAGAACGGCACGCCGAAATATTGAAGTATGAACACATGCAGGACATAAATCACAAGAAACATTCTTAAAGAAGATCCAACACTTCTTGAAACCAAAAACAGCAATGCGCCCGACTTCTGTGAAAACAGCCCGTATCTTTGTCTCAGATAGGTGTAAATGGAAGTAAGCTGAAGCCTGTAATATAACGGGAGCAGCACAGTGGCAATGACAAAGTATCCTGCCATATAGCCAAGCACAATCATAAAGTATGTAAATCCTGATGTTCCGACCCATCCCGGAACAGACATAAAGGTTACTCCAGACAATGAAGCACCAATCATTCCATAGGCAACCAAAAACCATGGCGAAGACTTATTTCCGGTAAGATATGTGGCGTTGGTTGCTTTGCGCGATGTGAAATGGGCAATGGTAAAAATCAATCCGGTATAAAGTAAAAAGAAAATTCCCGTGAGTATTGGTGACATTCAGAATATTTGATTTGATGCAAAAATATGAAAATATTCCAAGTGAAAACATCAAATCATCCATCATTCCATATTCCAAGAAATAATAAGCTCTGTTTTTCCTTTTTTCGTAATTTTGCATAACAACTTCAACTTTCTTTCAGTGGAAATTCCTTCAAGACTTATTGAATCTGCGGTCAACGAACTGGCAAAACTTCCGGGAGTGGGCAAACGAACCGCTTTGAGATTTGTTTTACACATGCTACGTCAGGAACCACGACATACTGAAGCACTTGCCGAAAGTCTTTCAAGACTGCGTGCTGACATTAAATCCTGCAAACAATGCTACTCCCTTTCGGATCATGACATTTGTGATATTTGCAATCATCCCCTTCGAAATCATCAACTTATCTGCGTCGTTGAAGATATCCGTGACATGATGGCTGTTGAAAACACCAATCAGTTCAAAGGTGTCTTCCATGTGCTCGGAGGCCTCATTTCTCCTCTTGATGGAATTGGACCTGATAAATTAAAAATCAGCGAATTGATTGCACGTATTCAATCCGGCAAAATTCAGGAAATTATCCTTGCTCTTCCGGCTACAGTTGAAGGTGATACTACAGGGTTTTACCTGTTCCGGCAGCTTCAAAAATTTGATCTGACAATCACCACTCTATCAAAAGGAATTGCCATTGGCGACCAAATTGAATATGCAGATGAGGTCACTTTGGGACGTTCATTACTGAACAGAATTCCATACGAAGGAACAATCGTCAAAATATAATAACAGGTAAAACTGTTTCTGACAACTAAAGGTAATTTCATTTTTATTTTTCAACCTTATTAAAATGTTGTGGACTGAGGTTGAATTTCTCAGGATAACGGGCAGTAACATTTTTATAAAAATCATAAATCCCTTTAAAATCTTCTTCCACATTTCCTGTTGGAACCAGCATCCCTCCTATTCCACCCTCTTTCCTGGCATAGTCAAGATATCCTAACAGAACCGGAACGTTGGCCATCAGAGCAATTTTATAAAATCCCCTTTTCCAGTGATGATTCAGATTTCTGGTGCCTTCAGGAGTAATTACAAACATAAACTTCGTTTTTTCATGAAACATTTGAGCGATCTCTTCAGTCACATGACCGCTACGTTTTCTGTTAACAGGGACAGCTCCCAGTAATCTCAGACCCACTCCCATGGGAAACCAGAACATTTCCTTTTTTATCAAAAATTTTACAGGAAGTTGAATATACCAAAATGCAAGCCTTCCGATCCAAAAGTCCCTCATACTTGTATGCGGTGCCATTATGACAACAGCCTTATCAATCCTGTACTTATCATCCACATTAATTTTCCATCCTAAGAGACGCAAAAACCATCCGCTTACTTTTTTCATTCTGCCTTAAACTTATCCGGCAAAGTTACAAAAACGTCAATAATCATCAATATCTATTACAATTCTTTGATTGCCATTATCATATAATACCAATTCGGGTTTGAAATATTGCAACCAATTTTCAGTTATATCAGTCATATAACAGAATTATTCTTAATTTTACAGCCCTTTTAAATCTCTGTCATACCTTCATTGTTTATTTTATGAAAATACTCAAATATCTGATTGCCCTTTTCATGTTTCTTCCGATTGTTGCAATTACTCAAAATACCTCAATCAGAGGGTTTATATATGAAAAGGATTCCGGAGAACCCGTAATTTTCACTAATGTATATCTTCTTGGTACAAACTTCGGAGGATCAACTGATGTTAACGGATATTTTACCATTACTCAGATTCCCGCGGGTGACTATACCCTAATCGTAACATATCTTGGTTTTGATACAATCAGAGAACCTGTTTCACTGAAAGCCGGTCAAATTATAAACAAGAGATTATATATGACCAAATCTGCCCTTCAGCTCAAAACTTTCGAAGTGTCGGCAGAAAGACAGGAAGCCCTTAAAGAAACAAAAACATCAGTGATGAAAATCACTCCGAAACAGATCAGCAGTATCCCTTCAGTGGGAACACCAGATCTTGCACAGTATCTTCAGGTTTTGCCCGGTATAATTTTCACGGGAGATCAGGGTGGTCAGCTTTATGTGAGAGGAGGTCCCCCAATTCAGAATAAAATTTTACTTGACGGACTTGTAATTTACAATCCTTTTCATTCAATAGGATTGTTTTCAGTATTTGAAACCGATATCATGCGTAATGTTGATATTTTTACCGGAGGATTCGGTGCAGAATACGGCGGAAGAATTTCTTCAATAATGGATATCACAACCCGTGACGGAAACAAAACCAGACTCATCGGTGCCGTTGGTGCCACAACCTTTGGTTCCAGAATCATTCTTGAAGGACCAATTGTAAAACTGAAACCCGAAACAGGAACCAGTGCATCGTTTATTTTTGCAGGCAAAAACTCATACCTCAAACAAAGCTCAAAACTGTTTTATAATTATGTTGACACTGCCGGGCTACCGTTCAATTTTACTGACTTATACGGAAAATTAAGTTTAAACACTGAAACGGGAAGCAAAATAAATATTTTCGGCTTTAATTTCACTGATAATGTAATCTATAACGATATTGCTGAATTTGACTGGGAAAACAGCGGTCTTGGAGCCAGTTTTATTCTTGTTCCCGGAAGCACAACGACTCTCATTGAAGGGAATATCGGTTATACTGATTATAAGATAACCCTTGATGACAAGCAGGGCAATCCCAAAAGCAGTGAAATTGAAGGATTTAATCTCGGTCTCAGATTTAGCTATTTCTCTCCCGTACATGAAGTAAAATATGGCATTGAAACTGTTGGATTTAAAACAACATTTAATTTTATGAATTCTGCAAACAGGGCGATTATTCAGGAACAAAACACAACAGAAATCGCTTTTTATATCAAGGATAAAATAACTCTGAAAAAACTGATTATTGAACCCAGTTTTCGTCTTCATCTTTATGCATCACTCTCCGATTTCTCTCCCGAACCAAGACTTGCATTCAAATATGTTTTATCTGACAGGGTTCGCCTAAAAGGTGCCGGTGGACTGTATTCGCAAAACCTTATCGCAGCGAATTCTGACAGAGATGTGGTCAACTTGTTTTACGGATTCCTCTCAGGTCCTGATAATCTTCAGGATGAATTTGACGGTGAAGAAATCACTCATAAGCTGCAAAAAGCACAACATGCAATTTTCGGAATTGAATATGATCCTGCCAAACATGTTACGCTGAACATTGAAGGTTATTACAAGTATTTTTCACAACTTACCAACCTCAACAGAAACAAGGTCTTTGACGACACAAATGAATACTGGGACAAACCGGATTACCTTAAGAAAGACTTTATTATCGAACGCGGAAATGCTTATGGGCTTGATCTTTCAGTAAAATACGACAGAAAAAAGTACTATTTCTGGGCTGTTTACTCTTTGGGATACATCAACCGATATGATGGTATTTCTGATTATGTTCCTCATTATGACAGAAGGCACAATGCAAATCTTGTGGCAACTTTTCTGATGGGTGGAAAACAAAATTCCGAACTCAGTGTCAGATGGAACTTCGGATCCGGATTTCCGTTTACGAAAAACAGAGGGCATTATCCGCTGGTAACTTTTGAAGACGGACTGGACACTGACATCACCACCGCCGACGACGAACTGGGAACATTGTTTTCCAATATCAATGACGGACGACTTCCATATTACCACAGGCTTGATATCAGCTATAAAAACACCCAGTATTTTACTGAAAATATTAAAATGGAAATCATTGTGGGCATTACCAATGTGTATAACAGAGCAAATATTTTCTATTTCGACCGTATTACAAAAGAACGGATCAATCAATTGCCGATTATGCCAAGTCTCGGCTTAACGTTAAGGTTTTAATAACAAATACAATTGTTAGAGTATCTTTGACGGAACCAACTTATAGATTTTATCATTTCGCCGAACAAGTTCATGAACGGGAACCGAACAAAGATCACCCTTCACTGAACATTCAACTGATTCAAGATTCACCCTGATTTCGTTTATTATAAGTTCTATTACTCCTGTTGTGCTGCCTGTGATCAGAATTTCATCTCCAATGTAAAGTTCTCCGCTTTCCATCAGCACTTCCATCACATTGAGTTTTGAAAAATAATTTGTCACTTTTCCAATATATTCTCTGGTTTTTGTTGCTCGTGATCCACCAATTTCAGCCCATTCTCCCATTTTTCTGCCCAAATAATACCCATCCCAAAAACCTCGGTTAAAAACTTCAGACAATCGTGCATTCCAAACCATTTTTCTTTCCTCTGAAAAGCTACCCTCATCAATACTCGCCACTGCTTCCTTATAAACACTGGTAACTGTTTTCACATATTCAGCCGACCGTGCCCGTCCCTCAATCTTCAACACACTGACTCCTGCCTGGCAAATAACATCCAGAAAATCCAGAGTCTTCAAATCCTTTGGAGACATAATGTATTCATTGTCTATTTCCAGTTCAACCTGTTTATCAATATCTTCAACTCTGTATCCCCTTCGGCAAACCTGTATGCAGGCTCCCCTGTTGGCCGACATATTGAAATGATCAAGACTCAGATAACATTTGCCCGAAACAGCCATACATAGTGCGCCATGTGCAAACAATTCAATTTTCACATGATCTCCCGAAGGACCGCAGATATTCTGTTCCATAATTGCTGCAGTAATCTCCGAAACCTGCTTCAGATTCAATTCTCTGGCCAACACCATCACATCACAAAATTGCGAAAAGAATCTCACCGAAGCAATGTTCGAAATATTCAACTGTGTTGAAGCATGAACAGG
>Ga0116204_1002252_pt1 | contig 10456 bp, 8 predicted proteins | sample LakKivwa52mmetaG_FD_94481 | JGI IMG/M metagenome (GOLD analysis project Ga0116204, IMG submission 94481) | Anoxic lake water microbial communities from Lake Kivu, Rwanda to study Microbial Dark Matter (Phase II) - Lake Kivu water 52m metaG | ecosystem: Environmental > Aquatic > Freshwater > Lake ... | reverse complement strand
TCTATTAGAATGTCTCATGAATTTCACGAAATGCGATTGCCTCTATTATAATGAATGGTTGAAAATTGGTCAATATTTATCCACCTGGAAAGAAATTTCTACGAAGACTTACGAAAATGAATCATTTACCCCGTTAGAAAGCCCCGCAGCAGAGCTGCGGGGATGGTGACTGTTTCCTTTTCAGCGAACACGGAGTTTACTGAAAAAATGGGCCTCATTGCCCTTACCATTACCCCATAGCCTTCTATGGAATTTTCTAAAAAACTTGACTTTTTTTGGTTCTTTGATTAAGTTTTGATTATTTAAAGAGAGCGTGGTATTATTTGATTCTAAGGGAGGACGTTGCATCCCGCCAGTGGCGGGACTGAAACTTTGCGCTACAAAATGCGAATTGTTTCATACTCTGGATAATAAATGCTTTAAAGAAGAGGGACCCTTTTGGCATTCGATAAAGAGAAGACTTTAGACCTTGCTCAGAAATTAATCATGAAGGGCCAGGGCAAGAAGGCGATCGTGGAATATATTAAACTGATCGAGGCCGACCCCAAAGATACGCGCCTCTATTTAAAACTGGGCGATCTCTATTATAGGAATGGGGAAAATGAGAAAGCGATCGCAGAATATTTGAAATTGGCAGAGCTTTATGAAGAAGAAGATCTTAATTCGCGAGCAATCTCCATCTATAAAAAAGTTCTCGCCATCAATCCAAAACACATTGATGCTCTTCATAAAATTGCAGGGTTATATCTCAAGGAAGGGTTATCGGGAGATGCCAAAAACTATTACCTGAGCGTCCTGGAGTTAAAACCCGATGACCCGGAGGCGAAAAAAGCACTGAGGGGCTCCGATGCACCGCCGCAATCCGGAGATATCCTCAGAAATATCTCCAAGGATATCCCTAAAACAATGCCGGCGGTTGAGTTTCCTTCTCCTGCGGCTTTTCCATCACCTGAAGAGATAAAACCTTTCGATGACAAATCCGATCTTTTTCCCTCTTCAGTCGTCGAACCTCAGAATTTACCCAACTATAGCGGGGCTGAAGTTCCCTCCCCTGACAAGGATTCGGAAATGCACTATCATCTGGGGATCGCTTATAAGGAGATGGAGCTCTTTGACTATGCCATTTCAGAGTTTGAATTAGCCGCCTCGAATCCTGCGATCAAATTTGACTGCTACCTCATGCTTGGAAGTTGTTTTCTTGAGAAGGGGGACAGCGCCCAGGCGATACAATGCTTTAAAGAAGCCTCTCAGATTCAAGGGTTGACCCAAGAAAAACTGGTGAGGCTTCACTTCAACTTAGGGCTCGCCTATGAAGCCAGCGGAATGTTTTCTCAGGCCATCGAAACCTTTAATCAAGCCTTAAAGCTGGACCAATCTTTTTCGGAGGCTCAGGAGAGAATCAGAAGGCTTCAGCAACTCCAGAAGTAAACCCCGTTAGAAAGCCCCGCAGCAGAGCTGCGGGGCTTTCTAACGGGGTAAAAGTCTTGTAAAAGTTTAACGTTGACGATGCTCGTACCTGCCCGCCATTGCCACTCTTCGCTGTTGCTGTAATTACTGGTAGAGGCGCCAGTTCTCAGGCCGGGATCGGCCGCTAATCCAGTTGCGTTGGCAGGCGGATCGAGGCAGGGAACTCGATGCCCGAAGCTCGATAAAATTCCGAGCCTCCAGTTTCGAGAAACGTGCATTCCTGCTTACCGGCGGGCAGAGGGATACCAGCTTCGACAACGACAAACGTTAGACTCCCTACCATGGGGTTGTAAACGATGTTTTGAGGGAGTTTTTCGTTCTGCCATTGAACAGCCCTGACTATTATGCCCCGAAGAGTCACAGAGGGAGGTCAAGGGATGTCTGAAGGACATGCTTGCGCTGGGTTTGCCAGGCTGCTCGAACCCTATCGGGGCCTACGCGGAGGCTGTAGTCCATGATCTGAATCATCGACCCCGGCCCCGTCTCAATGGCAGGACTTCCTGCCAGGTGTTCTTTGAATCTGGCCATAAACCGGCCTTTACCAAAAGGGAAAGGGGGGAGATCTACGATTGTGTGACGGAAAAGGCAGAAAAGATCTTACCAAAAGTCCAAGAGGTGAAAATCCTTTATTCGTCAATTCGGTCAATTCGTATTCTCCCCGTGGCAGAAAAAACACGTATTATTCTTTGTCCTATGACTTGGCCTCCCCTTAGAATGGTTAAAGTTATATTGCCGCCTGAGGCTGTAGAATTTGGATTAAATTCGAAGTTAGGCGTTGAAACAGCGATCCCTACTCCGGCCGGTAGTGTTTGTTCCGCTCCCTCATTAATCCAACCTCCGGAGTTTCTTATCAGGATGTAACTACTTGGGTTGCCAATAGTAAACGAAACCCGGTGGTCCATATTGGTTGAAATAGCCCGCATCTGAGCTGTTCTCATTGTGGAAACGATATCCCGTGTTGCGCTCCGTAAGCGGAAATTCGGGATCCAGGCGCCAATGGCAGGGACAAGCAATGTAGCCCCGATGGCGATGATGACCATAACGATAATCAATTCGATCAATGTCACTCCTTTTTGGTTCTTCATATTTAGCTCCTTCTCTTAAAGCAAAAACCGGATTACCTTTCCAGCCACGGTAACCCGGTTTCCTGAGTTTCGACTTCGGCAACCCGGCCATCCAAGGAATTTGCATTTGCAAATTCACTTAGGATTACCCTTAGCTAATAGCTAAGGATAAGAAACCCCTTTGGGGTTTCTTTTTAGATCCGTGGCTTTCCCCGCCTGCATCATCTCTGAAGCAGTGGGCCCCCCACCTATTACGGCGGGCAGGCGCCCCACAATCGCTCGTGGTTTGGCTTTTTCGGTCTATATTCAGTTGGACTATTTATATAAAGCAAATACTATGCCATTCGGATAAAATTCTTTAATATTTTGATTTTAATGACTATTTTCAATATCACCCCCCTTATGAGATGGCTTATTCCCAAACATTGTGTCTACAATGCATGAAAATTTTTCTATGTTTAATAGCCAGATTCACAAAACCACTTCTCCTGCTTCGATAATCTCAGCAAGAAAGGAAAAAGTTAATGATTTCAATGTAAAAACCGTTCACCTCGGTTGCGAGTCGAAGCGACCTGAGCCTGTCGAAGGGTGTTTTTGTTATTTCATCATGCTCTTAACAACTCAAAATACCTCTCTCCAGGACCTTGTTCTAGCCACAGGCCATCCGAGAAATCTAATCCGGATGACATTTTTTGCATCCATATTGGATGAGACATAGATATTTCCATTCGTTACAACAGGCGAGGTGGGAATCCCTGGGCCTATGGTTATATATTCTTTTACTGGTTCAGGACGTCCGTGAATATCAAGTGTAACCAGTCCTGCAACCCCTCCGTCAAAACCTACATTTGAAATTCTCAAACCGTAAAGCCTCCCCGACCCTGCGCCACAATATTCACTGCTCGCTGTGTAGAGCCATGAGGTGAAATAGACAACATAATTGGCGATGACCGGTGATGAGAGCACCTTCTGCCCGGTTAAGATCTTTGGCCAGTTCGAACCGATGATTCTTCCTGTTCCATTATCGTCCCAGACTTCCCAGAAATAGTTATCTGTGACGGTCAGGAGGTTCAGTTCCTCTCCGGTGCCGAAGAACACCAGAATCTTTCCTTCGTTATTTTTAACCACCGTGGGGGAATAAAATATTGGTTTTCTCTGGGCTTCGACAGAAGGTGTAAATAATGGTACGCAACTCCAATCATTTTTATTTTGACTTGTCACATTGACCTTCCAGAGCGTTCCCTTGGTATCCCCAAAATAGATAGAATCAGCCACACCATCACTGTTCACATCAAAAGCGGTCGGACCGGAAGGAATCTTGTTATCGTTTGCTCCCAAATTCACCCAGCTTTTTAATGTGGCTCCTGTTTCAATATCAACGATGTAGAAACTGTTGCCTTCGTTGCTCTGTGTTGAATAGCCGCCAGTAATAAAGGCTACATACTTGATCGTGCCCCCGTCATTGATCTTCCCCACATCGGGTTTGGCCCAGGAGTTACCCATCTTCGAATCAGTCCATTCCCAGAGAATCCTTGGAAATTCAGGTCCATAGGCATACCCATCCGGATTGGTGACATCAACGGCAAAGTAGTAGGGGCCACCCTCTCTTAATCCTGTGATAAGAACCGTCCTCCATTTCTGCCATATTTCCGGAGAGGCAAGGTTATTGAAGAAAACATCGTGGGCTTTGGGGGTTGTATCCACATAATAATCGTGATCTGATCTCAGTTTTTTCACCTTTCCGAGTGGTGTCCTTTTTGGAATGATGGCAATATGTTCCCTTCCGTCGGCTGGATCTGATGGGTTTTTCTTTATATTCTTAATCCCGTGGAGCATCCCGTCATTGGCACCCACATAGACCATCTGAGTTCTGTTTTTATATTTCTGATAGAAAGTGCTGTAATTATTTTCTGAAAACCCGAAGGGAGGGGCTGCCACAAATACAGGTGTGGAATGGTAAATGTCACCGAGTTTCCAGCCCTTGTTGCTGATAACAGGTCTCTGTCCTTTATGATATCCGGGAAGATGGGTTCCCCCTGTGGGTCTATCATCGAAATTGGGATCCAGTGTGTAACCGATGATCGTTTTTGCGTCATCGTCGTCTATACTCCCATCTCCATCAATATCCTCGCTTCGGGGATTCGGGTAAACCTGGTCATAGAGAGAGGAAGTGTTTATATCAAACAACTGCCTTGACGGGTTTAACTGGTCGTCTTTCCAGGTCCAGACGGTTCCCCTTCCACTATTTGTTAACTTCTCGCCTGCATCCCAGACTTGAGGAACGATGATGCTACCTGTTGCTTTATCCACATCGTATGCATAGAGTCCGCCTTTCCACGAATTATCGGTGGAAAATTCGAAGAAACCCTTAAAAATACGGTCTCCGGATTTGGTGATGACGGGGTTCGACCTTCCATAGGAGGTTTCGAGAATGGCCTGAAAGATGGCCTCAAGGGCGAGTTTTAAGGTAGGCAGGTCTCCTGCAAAATAAGCATTATTCGTTCCGCCGGAAGAAGCGATACTATTGAGTGTGACATTCCCCTGGAGATCTGTTCCGAATCCAATGACAAAAGTCTTCACATTGATGGTTCTGAGGTTAGCCGCCTCTGATGCCGCAGCTGCATAGTCCGGAAGTGAGCCTGAAAAACGGGCGCTCTCTAATCCATCAGTGAGAAGGATAATGAAATTTCCACGGCAAAGTTTACCAGGATTATTGGGATCTGCGATTTGGCGACTTGGTGGATCTCCTCCATTAAAGTTTTGGATGTAATCATTAAAATATTTGAAGGCATATTTGAGGGAATCGGCAAGGGGGGTAAAAAAGGATTCGGTCGTATTCGATGTCAACCCTGCCCTTCCTCCAAATGTATGGACAGGCAATTTAGTCCAGTATCTAAGGGACTCAGGGCTCTGAACAGGTGTCAAGTCGAGGAAGGACATGATCTGATTCCTGTTCGCTGCTCTGATTGCAGGCGTAAACCCAGCGTCTTTGTCATCAGGAAAGTTGATGAAGAAATAACGGTTATCAAAGGTCCCGGGGTTGTTGTTGAAATTCCCTCCACCGTCCTTTGAAGGATAATAATTGGGAAGCTGTTGGTTTTCAGGCCAGTTTAACCCGCTCATTTTAAAATAGCTCCAGATATGGGGTTTATTATTTCCCCCATCTGCTGGATAATAATAGGTGGACCAGTCATAACATTTGGCCGGAACCACCTGAGTCCATCTTGTCCACTGGTTCGCATTCGGAGGAAAATTATCCGCCCCTGATTCGGCAGGACAGCTCGTCTCGTTGAATTCTAACCAGGCATATTCTGTCCACATAGGCCCCAATCCACCGACAACTTCAGGGACGTGAATAGGACCATAGCATTGCCATTTTGCAGAATTGGCAACCTGGTCGGGGTCTGATGTGTCAAAGGTCTGGTAGGTCCCCCAATTCTTCGAAAAATGGGCATCACATGAGATGGGGTTATTATTGGGACGGTTCACATACCTCCATGCCTCTTCATAGTGGTCGTGAAAATCGGAATGATAGGTGTAGGTATACCGGTTATATTCGGCATTGTAGGTGATACTGGTTACCGTATATCTTAAGTTTGCGACATATATCCCGGGGGTTTGCCCCAAAGGGTTCATTGGGGGCACTGTGGAACCATTGTTAGCGGGCGAATTATCAAAGGTATGGGATTTGTTAAACGAATATCCACCAGCAACTCCAGTATGTTCCACGGGTGGAGAAAAACCGTCTACAAAACTGTTTGGACTGTAGGATATCACAGAGCCCGAATGCCTGTAATGATTAAATTTCCAGTATAGTTTACGCCAGTACCAATATTCAGAGGCGGGAGCGGTGTAATTCCAGCGGTCTCTCTTGTAGTAGCCTCTCATTTTATCTGTTTTGAATTGGGCATAAGTCGAAAAACCCAGATTGACCCTGTCTTTAACCACCTCTTCAATCACTTCTTTTAACGCCAACTTGGCCTGGTAGAGTTTGCTGGAGGGATGATTTGCACCCCCCTCAAAGTTGTACAGGGTATAAGGAGAGACGCAAGGTGGGTTACCATCATCATTTGGTGATGGTGTATTGGGTTGAAGTTTTCCAAGGGTATCGACACAGACATTTCCGGAAGTTGCATCAGCTTGATTTGGCTTCTTTTCCATTGAACTGGAGGTGTCGAAGATGATCATCACATTGGGGGTTTTGACCTGGAAAATGTCCTCCTGACCAAAGGCCAGAACAGGGAATAAAAGCAGAAATGATAAAATAGATGGGATAAGTCTGATCATCACTTTCCCCTTTTCATCTCATCAGTTATATTTTCTAACCTCGGCTATATTTCCTCCGCCACTTGGATCGCTCTCCTCGATCGTTTCAACCGAAACCCTGCCTGCGAATGGAAAATTTGGAGCCACACCTTCTGAATTGACTCGAAATACTTGATAAGCCACCCCTCCACGGTTCACTTCTCCGAGATGGGTGGCGGTTATGTTATAGGAGATGTTGCTTCCCTGAATCGTTTCTGAATAAGAAGTTTTGGTCCCATCCATGATTTGAGGATCTCTCCGTGACCTTGCCCTGAAATCATCGATCCCACCATCTGCGCCATAAAAAGCGGTATTGTATAAACGCTGATTTCCGGAGATACTGGTTTCAAAAACAGTGGTATTAATGGCATTGATGCCGATGATGGTCAGAATTAAAAGCATTATCAAAGCGAGCACCAGAGCCATTCCATCCTGTTTTTTAAAAACGTTCTTCTTATTCATCTCAATCTCCTTTGGCATCAAAGGCCTTCCATTCCCCTTCCCATATTTCTCAATTGAATGGTCGAAACAATCTGCCTCCGACGAAATCCGCCATCACTGCCGTAAGTGGGATCGGGATCCTTCGTCCTTGCTGTAATGGTAACCTGAATGGATGCAACACTATTCGCACTATTTTGAGTTAATATTTGGCCCCCATCTGCATTAAAATACTGAAACTGAAGACCATCTATATTATCCGCCAATCGCTGAGGGGGACCAACATTGATATCTCTACGGAGCTGCAATCCATTTAAGCGATATGTGACTGCCCGAATCTTAAAGATAAAGTGGCCCACTGGATTATTGGGAACCCTGTCAAGTGTTAGAGTACGAACGCTTCGGCTCACAACAACGAAACTTTCCTCGCCTCCGATGGAAAGAAATTGATTATTAGCTCCATCAAACTTATCTGTTGCAAAATTTAAAGTGATCTGGTTTCCAGATGCCGATTCAATGACAATAGGGTCGCCATTGTCTCGCCTGATTTGTTCAAACCCTCCGATAACGGTAATGTCGTTGGGGTTCGTCGTTAATACATCAGGGAACACCTGTCCACCAATATTCATCGGTAATATGTTACTGACAAAAGTCCCACCATTTAAAGAAACAATCCGTCCGAAGTTGACCATCCTGATCTCCCTCATCATTTTGTTGATGGCGGCCCGGACATTTTGCTGCATTTCCACTACTTGATCCTGAACGGTATAGGAGCGTTGTGTGGAAATGAAAATCCGGTAGATTCCAGCTACAAGAATGGCGCTGATGACAAGGGCGATTAATAATTCGATTAAAGTAACACCTCTTTTATTCATCCATTTCCTCTTAAGGCGATCGAACCGTTGAGAATGATACCTCGTGATCAGAGGTATCTCTCCATCTCACAGTAACCCGGATGACCCGACTGTCGGGTAAATTAGGATGGGTTTCAACGACATGAGTCATTGAAAAATGGGTTCCTCTTATCGTAATGATCTTATCGGGAGAAGTTTCTATACCCGGGGGAGTAGAAAGGGTTTTCAATTGTTCCAGGCGATCCTGACCCAGGATCGACGCCTGCATCATATTGTCCGAGAAGAAGTTTCCTCTGATTGAGGTCATCTGCATCCCGGCGATGGCTAAAATGCCGATGGCTAAAATGACCAAACCAATAAGAATTTCAAGCAGTGAGAATCCCCTCCGGTTCAATTGAGACTCCTCTTTCCTCAAAATGGATAGATCACGTCAGTTCCTTACAAGGGTGGGTTAACCACTATCCTACCCGTGGATGTAGTCAACGTGATCGTCCTTGTACTTCCCTTGGTATTTTTTATCGTCAATGCTCCTGATATCCAGGCGGTGGAATTAGGGTTAAATCGAAAAATCCTTGGGAAAGTAGTAAATTCAATACCTGTGGGGAGTGTTTGCTGTGATCCTTCAGCGACAAAGACACCAAGTGTATTCCTATATTCAAGCACATAAGTCGTCGCAGTCGAGAAATTTACCTGATAATCCGTATTGATTGAAATTGACTTCATCTGGGCGGTTCTTAAGGTTGAAACAATATCACGGGTTGCCCCTTTTAAGCGATAAATCGGAATCCAAGTACCGATGCCCGGGGCAAGCAATCCCGCTCCAATGGCGATAATCACCATAACGATGATCAGCTCAAGTAAGGTTACACCCCTTCTATTCATTTTAGCTCTATTTTCCAGCAAATAGTATGCCATTTTAAAAATACAAATAACCCTGTTAAATCAATGAGTTATTTTTAGTCTCTTCTTTAAAACCTAAAAAAATCCTGAAAATTGTCTCATGGGGTATAAATTTATTTCATAGTAAGACTTTCACGATGGGTTTGTCACTCTCCAAGTATGAAAATTTACAGGTATTATGCACATGGATGGTAACTTAATTGTTCTAATGCCCCAGGGGGGCCTGCATGACAATAGCCCAGCGATTCATCGCTGGGAAGAAAATAAAGTAAAATAGTCCCATCGGGACGATTGAATCTGATGTAAGCATTGGCTATTTTCAGTCCCCATTTTCATTCGTCCCTACCGGACTCCTTTCTCATTCAAATCTCCCGATTTTGGGCCTGATTTTAAAAGAGCGTATGTGAAGAATAATTCTCATTTAATCATATAATAAGAACAAAAGTCAAACATTGTGAAAGAATTTGTGGGAAGGGTAAGGAAAAAATAAGGCAAAACCATCAAATATCGGAGGCGTTCTATTTACCAAAAGGATACCATGTTTTTGAAGACCTATTCAGAAGTGCAGGTTTACTATTATGGTCTGAATTCCACATTCAAAAGGTATCGTTGAGCGCTTCTTGCTCCTTCGCTATCAAAGGCTTCAATCTCTATCTGGTGGGTTCCTTTGTCTTCCTTCCGAATCTCCCAGCGGATGAGTCCAGTATTTTTGTCAATCTCCATTCCCTTTGGCCCTGATTTTAAAACGAAGGTCACGGGATCATGGTCAGGGTCATTTGCTTTGACCTGATAGAGATAGGTTGATTTCTCTACAGAAGTTGGTGGGGATGAAACAATGATGGGAGGGCTGTTGGATATGATGACTGCATCCGATTTTTTGGGAGCGCCAGCCATTTCCCGATCATCCGAAGTCACCATGACAGTAATGGAGTCTCCTTTTTTGAATCGATTTCGTTCCAATATCTCCTTACCTTCTTCCGGTATGAGCATCCCGCTCTTTTCCCATTTGTAGGCGTAATAGATAAAATCCCCATCCTGATCAAACCCTTTGACGACCGCCTTTAAATCCTCGTTTGCAGAAGCAACTTTCGGTTCGATTCTCACTTCCTGAACAATCGGTGGAGAATTAAGGACTTTTACCGGATTTGACAAAAAAGGCTTTCCTTCCACCTTGCCATCGGAGGGCACCACCTTAACTTGTAGGATATCCCCTTTTTTAAAAGTTCCGCTTCTGAGGAGATACATCTTCTCTCCTACCATCTCTTCATCGTTTTTAACCCATTGGTAGAAGTAGGTGATGGGGTCCTGGTCCGGGTCCTCCCCCTGAACAGTCACGGCAAGGTCTTTTTCCCGCGTGGGATTCTCCGGGAAAATCGTAGCCGACCTGATTACAGGCGGCGAATTGGTTTTTGATTTAGGCTCTAGTGT
>Ga0116204_1002251_pt1 | contig 10460 bp, 8 predicted proteins | sample LakKivwa52mmetaG_FD_94481 | JGI IMG/M metagenome (GOLD analysis project Ga0116204, IMG submission 94481) | Anoxic lake water microbial communities from Lake Kivu, Rwanda to study Microbial Dark Matter (Phase II) - Lake Kivu water 52m metaG | ecosystem: Environmental > Aquatic > Freshwater > Lake ... | reverse complement strand
TCATTTCCGTCCAGAACAGCCGTGGTTTTGCTGCCACCGGCATCAGAACCGGCTGTTGGTTCGGTAAGGCCAAATCCCCAGAGTCCCTCTCCTGCACAGAGTTTTGGCAGGTATTTTTTCTTTTGTTCGTCGGTGCCATAATATAAAATGGGAGAAGTGCCAATTCCTGTGTGTGCAGCAAAGGCCACTGCAAAGCTGAATCCTTTTCCCATTTCCTCGGTGGTAAGCATGCTGGTCACAAAATTTTGCCCAAAGCCTTCGTATTCCTCAGGAAGCGAAATACCCAGCAGTCCGAGCTGACCGGCATCGCGCAGCAATTTGGCCAATAGCACCCTGTCGTGCTTTTCGAGTTGATCCATTTGTGGAACAACCTGTGTTTCAGTAAACTCACGGCAGCTTTGTGCCATCATTCGTTGTTCTTCGGAAAACTCCTCTGGAATGAAAATATCCCCCGCCTGGGTTTCTTTAATCAGAAATTCTCCTCCCTTAAGCATGTTTTTTACTGTCATGATGTATGGTTTTTTAAGGTTTGTTGATCAATTTGTGTTTAAGTTTTCAAAAATGCCTGCTGCACCCTGTCCGGTTCCAATGCACATGCTTACCATACCATAGCGGCTATTCCTACGCTTTAAGGCATTGAAAATCTGCACACTGAGCTTAGATCCGGTAGCGCCCAGCGGGTGACCAAGTGCAATGGCACCTCCATTGATATTAACGCGGTCGGGATCAAGATTCAGCTGATTAATCACGGCAATTGCCTGTGAAGCAAAGGCTTCATTCAATTCGATGAGGGAAATGTCATCTTGCTTCAACCCGCTATGCTTCAACACTTTAGGAATAGCTGCTAGCGGACCGATTCCCATTTTATAGGGTTCAACTCCGGCCACCTGATAATCAACCAAACGGGCGATCGGACTTAGATTGAACTGTTTCAGTATTTTTTCGGATACAACCAAAACAAAAGCAGCTCCATCCGACATCTGGCTTGAGTTTCCGGCCGTTGAGAAACCTTTGGCTGCAAAAGCAGGTTTGAGCTTCGACAAAGCTTCGAGATTCGTATCACGGCGTGGGCCTTCATCGGTATCGAAAATGTAGGTTCTGCTTTCAAGGCGATCGTTTTTCACATAGTTCTCCTTTACCTCAATTGGAACAATTTCATTCTTAAAAATTTGATTATCAATTGCATTAATTGCTTTTTGCATGGATTTGAGCGCAAATTCATCCTGAGCTTCCCTTCCAATACTGTACTCTTTGGCAACCATTTCGGAAGTGAGACCCATGTTCAGATACCATTTTGGGTGCAGCATTGCCACTGTAGGGTTGGGTACTTGCCGCCATCCGCCCATCGAAATCAGCGACATGGTTTCAGCTCCGCCGGCTATAATGATATCGGCAATTCCTGCGCTGATTTTTGCCGATGCAATGGCAATGGATTCGAGGCCGGAAGCGCAATATCGGTTAATAGTAGAACCCGGAACTTCAACAGTATCAAGTGACATCAGCGAAAGAAGTCTGCCCATATTAAAACCGGTTTCGGCTTCAGGAAAGGCATTGCCAACAATTACATCATCGATCAGACGATGCTCAATCATCGGAAAATCAGCCATCAGATGCTTAATTACGGCAGCCGCAACATCATCGGGGCGCATAAAACGCAAACTGCCTTTTGGAGCTTTGCCTACTGCCGAGCGATATGCTCCTACTATATATGCTTTCATGTGTGAATCGTTAATTGTTTACCTAATTAATTTCTTAGAATTTTTCCCGACACAATCAGGCTTTGCATCCGCTCGAGCGATTTGCGTTGCATGCATAGCTCCAGAAATGCCCTTCGTTCGAGGTTCAGCAAATATTGCTCGCTTACCTCGGTAAGTGCCTGCGAAATATCGCCCCCTGCAAGTACGAAGCCAAGTTTGGTGGCAATCAGCTGATCATGCTCGCTCATATACTCAGCAGTGGTATAGCTGTCGGCACCAACATACACCATGCCCATGGCTTCGCGGCCAAGCACCCTGATGTCGTTTCGCGTAACAGGTTTTGTATACCCCTTATCGGCCATTGCAAGTGCCGTTTGTTTGGCATACGACAGCTGATGTGCACGACTTACAATTACTTCATCAATTCCGGGCCGCAGATAGCCAAGGTCAAAGGCCTCATAAGCTGAAGTTGAAACTTTTGCCTGGGCAATACTCAGGTAGCGCTGCAAAAATGCATTGGTACGCACGTCACCATCTTTTAATTCATCCGAAAGACGCAGCGTAAACTCTTTCACTCCTCCGCCACCGGGAATCAATCCAACGCCAAACTCCACAAGCCCCATATAGGTTTCAGCATGTGCAATTACTTTATCGGCATGCATGCAAACCTCACAGCCACCGCCCAAGGTCATTCCGTGCGGAGCCGCTACAACAGGAATGGAGGAATACCGCAGACGCATTGTTGTTTTCTGAAACCATTGAACTGCCATATCCAGTTCTTCCAGTTCCTGCTCGATGGCAAACATATAAATCATTCCAACGTTGGCTCCCGCCGAAAAATGATCGCCCTCATTGGAAATAATCAATGCCTTGTATGAAGCTTCAGCAATATCAAGGGCCTTGTTTAATCCCTCAAGAACCCCCTGGCCGATAGTGTTCATTTTGGTGTGAAAGGCAATATTCAGCACTCCGTCGCCAATATCATACAAAGTAGTATCATTGTTTTTCCAGACAATTTTTTCTCCTGACAGGCGCGACAGCGAGAGTGTTTGTTCCTGGCCGGGAATTGCCAGATATTGCTTTGTTGCGGGATCATAATAGAATTTAAGTCCGTTTTCGGTCATAAAAAAGCGCTGAAATCCGGCCTCAACCATATCGTACACCCACCTGGCTGGCGGATATCCTTCTGCTTCCATCTGTTGAATGCTGGATACCAGTCCGGCAGCATCCCAGCTTGCAAACGGCCCCAGTTTCCAGCCAAAACCGGCACTCAAGGCATCATCCACCTTATAAATTGCATCGGCTATCTCGGGTATTCTTGCTGACACAAAGCTGAACAATGCATAATAAGATGAACGGTAAAAAGCACCGGCCTTTCCGCTATCCGAAAGCAGCAGTAGAATACGCTCTGCAACGCTGTCAATTTTCTTGGTTTGCTCCAAAACCGAAAGTTTTGGCTTTGGTGCTTCAGTATATTCAAGTGTGCCAAAATCTATCGAAAGAAATTTCTTTTCGCTCCCCTGGACTACTTTCTTAAAAAAGCCCTGTCCGGTTTTATCGCCCAGCCATTTGTTCTCCAGCATCTTATTCAGATAGCCGGGAATGGCAAAAACCTGCTTCGACTCGTCATCGGTTAAATCTGCAATATTTTTGGCAACATGCACCAGCGTATCAAGGCCAACGATGTCGGCGGTGCGGAAAGTTGCCGATTTTGCCCGTCCGATTACAGGTCCGGTTAGTTTGTCAATTTCAGGTATGCTTAATCCATACTTTTCCACATTGTTGAAAAGATGCATGATTGAAAAAGTACCGACACGGTTGGCAATAAAGGCAGGTGTATCTCTGGCAAGAACAGTAACTTTACCCAGAAAGCGCGAAGCATAATCGCTTAAAAAACTGATTACTTCAGCTGAGGTGTCGGCTCCCGGAATAATTTCGAAAAGCTGCAGATAACGTGGCGGGTTAAAAAAGTGTGTTCCACAGAAATGACGGCGAAAATCCTCGCTCCTTCCTTCTGCCATTTTGTTGATTGAAATGCCCGAGGTGTTGGATGAAATTATTGATCCTTTGCTGCGCAGTGCGTCAATCCGCTCAAAAACCTGTTGTTTGATATCCAATCGTTCCACCACAACCTCAATCACCCAGTCGCAGTTTTTGATCAGCGGAAGATCATCATCAAAATTACCTGTTTTGATTCTTCTTGCAAAAGAGGCTTTGTACAAGGGTGAAGGTTTCGACTTTAATGCAGCAGCAAGGGCATTATTGACAATTCTGTTCCGCACGGCTTTGTCGTTCATACTCATACCTCTGGCTTCTTCTTCAGCCGTGAGTGAGGCTGGCACTATGTCAATCAGCAAAACATCAAGCCCGATGTTGGCAAAATGACACGCAATACCTGAGCCCATGACACCTGAGCCCAGTATTGCAACTTTGTTGATTCTTCTGGTCATACGTTATTTTTTAGCTGTTATTCAATTCCTGCTGGCAATCTGTTTGTCCAAAGCGGCTGATTTCACGGCAAACTTCCAGGCGTATCACACTGCAAACCTTTACAAAAGCCTGCAACTCAATTTCGCTGATTTCTGGCATCACCTTTTTATTGAATTCAATCACTGTCTGCCGCACTTTTTTACGCAGCTGAATCCCTTTTTCAGTCAGGTGGATATATACAATACGGCGATCATCATCGTCTTTCCTGCGATAAACCAGACCGTCGTCCTCCATAGTTTTAAGCAGTCGGGATAAACTGGTGGTCCCCATTCCCATCATGGGAGCAATACGTGTGGCAGCTACCCCGTTCTTCGGAACATTGATCAGTACATAGGCAACTCCTTGCGTAGTTCCCAACTCTGCAGCAAGTAGGTTATACATCCTGCGCATGGCAAATAGTGTCCCACGTATCTGATAATCAACTGTATCTTGAATTCTCATATAAATAATTGTTATGCGTGCATTGCAAATGTAATGTAAAAGTTTACCTTTACGCAATCGATTGCTGTTAAAATTTAACATTGTTTAATTTTAACACTGTTGTTAGAAATGTCGGAAACCCCGCGTTGTGCATGCGTTTCAGGCGAATAAAAAAAGTTTTAGAAAAAATACACAACAAAAAAAGTTGCGGTAAAACCGAGAAAAGATGGCCAAAAAATTTCAAAAACTCCATGAGATCCTACAGATCGACTACCCGATTCTTGTAGCGCCCATGTTTTTGGTGAGCAACACCCAAATGGTGATAGCTGCTCTTGAGTCAGGAGTAACAGCGGCAATACCAGCCCTGAATTACCGCACTGATGGTGAATTGCGGAAAGCCATTCTGGAAATAAAGGATAAAACAGATCGCCCATTTGGCATCAACCTGATTGTAAACAAATCGAATACCAGATACCGCAGTCAGTTGGCGACTGTATGCGCCATGAGGGTTTCCTTTGTAATCACCTCGCTGGGCAATCCAAAAAAAGTAATTGAAAAGTGTAAACCATTGGGCATTAAAGTGTTTTGTGATGTTGTAAATCTGGAGCATGCGCAAAAGGCTGAGCAACTTGGGGCTGATGCACTTATTGCTGTTGGGCGTGAAGCCGGCGGACATTGCGGGCCGGTTTCGCTGAAGAAACTTGTTCCCCAACTGGTAGCCAATTGCTCAATACCGGTGATTGCGGCAGGAGGAGTTGGAAAAAAAGAGCATATTGAGCAATTGCTTACACTAGGTGCGGCCGGAGTTTCGGTGGGTACAATATTTATTGCATCAAAAGAGTCGCCTGTTTCGGATGAATACAAGCAAGCGATCATTCAATACAGTGGAGCAGACATAGTGCTCACCACCAAGCTTTCGGGAAGCCATTTAACGGTGATCAATACCCCTTATGTACAGCAGATCGGAACCAAAGCAGGCCTGCTCGAAAAGCTTATGAAACGCCACAAGTGGTTGAAAAAATGGTTGCGAATGCTGATTTTTGCCCGAGGCATGCGAAAAATTGAACAAAGCGCTTTCAAAGCAAGCTATCAGTCGGTTTGGGTAGCCGGCCCTGCTATTGAACATGTTAAAGCTGTTTGTCCGCTAAAAGCCATTGTGAGCGAGCTTACTGAAGGATTACAGTTTTAACAGACTGAATTTCCAGAATTTAACCTGGAATTAGTATCTGACCCCAAAAACCCTCACCTTTTTCCACTTTAAGATTCCCCAACACTTTAACCTGGCACGAAAGCCTTAGTTTTGGTTCAGCACAGAAAGGAGGCAGCGAAAGTCTGGTTTTTTCAATGCGCGTCATCCTGCTTACAGGGCCTGTGATTTTCACCGCACAGGTGCCACAAGTACCCAACCCAAAGCAATTAAGCCGCAGTGCATGGCCATTATAAGGGGCCAGATTGTTCATAATCAGCGCATCCCGCAGGTTATCGCCCTCATTACAGCTGATCAGATTACCCATGAACTCAATTGTTGGCATAAGTGTAAAAGTTGAAGGTTAATAAACAAGCAATTGTTAAGTTTGTTTGGTCAAATGCTTAAAAAACAGCTAAATTACTATTAACACTATTTTTATATTCCTCCACCTTATACCGTTTATGCGGCCTCCATTCACCGACAAAATGCAGCTATTGGCCGAAAAGTTATAGATTTACCCTGTTGTGAGAGCCTATCTTTGCTTCAAATTCAGATAATTCACGCATTTAATACTTAACAAAATGGAAACTAAAAACACAAATTTGGATCGCAGAATGGTTACCGGTGTTTTAATGATATTTGCCGGTGGGCTATTACTGCTTGATATGCTCGACCTGATTTCGTTCAACCTGCGCTACTATCTCATTTCCTGGAAAACACTCCTTATTTTCATTGGACTTATTACACTTTCCAACCGCGAAAACCGCACCACCGGCTGGATTTTAATTGGATTGGGATTACTTTTCTGGATGCCGGAACTGATGGACTACCGCGTTCGTTTGAGTACAATATTCTGGCCTGCCGTGTTAATTGGCGTTGGCCTGGTGATTATCACCCGTCGCGATAAGTTTAACCGCGAATCAGCCCACCGCATCAGAAGCGCTTTTGAAGGCAGCAATAAAGATCATGTAAACGCTGAGGACACTATTGATGAGATGGCTGTTTTTGGGGGCGGAAACACACGCATTACCTCGACTAATTTTAAAGGCGGAAAAATCACAGCCATTTTTGGCGGCTCAGACATTCATATGATGAACTCCACACCATCACCGGAAGGCTGTGTAATTGATACCTTTATATTGTTTGGCGGAAGCAATATGATTGTTCCCGACGACTGGCAGGTGAAATCGGAAGTAGTGTCTATTTTTGGGGGATACAGTGACAAGCGGGTATTGCCTGCCAGCAACAACCCCGAAAAATTAGTCATCATCAAAGGTATGGTTCTGTTTGGCGGACTTGAATTGAAAAGCTACTGATCAAAGTTGGAACTATTTCATAAAACAATGCCCTTGCCGGCACTAAAAGTACCAAAGCAGAAGTTAATACACCAGTTGATCTGCAGCAAAGGGAAGCCAGACAGAGGAATTGAACTGAAATATACCACAACCGTTTTCAATTTCATCAACCAAAACAACACATCATGCTCAATCCATTCATAAAAAATCGCAACTATCTTTTCATGTACCTGATTACATGGCTGGTAGTTGCGATTGTTCAAACGGTGATCCTGAACTATTATCAGGACATTGATTTGCTGGCAAGTTTTCTCGACTCGGCTGTTTTCAATGGAATACTGGCATTTCTGGGGTTCAATATGTGGTATGTGCTGAGGTTTAACCTGAAAGAGCAGCAATCACTTTTTGATCTGATTATCAATCATATACTGGCTGCTGTTTTAATTTTGGCCATGTGGCTTGCGGGCGGTTATTTTACTTTGGCTGCCCTTGAAGCAGAAAACACCGATTATCTGAACTTTCTGTTATTGTCGCTTCCCTGGCGGGCTATCATAGGGGCGTTCATATACCTGATATTTGTACTCATTTATTATATGATGCTGTATTATGAAGATTTACAACAGAAACTCAAGATCGAAGCTGAACTGAACAATCTGGTGCGTGAGGCCGAACTCAACGCTCTGAAGTCGCAGATCAACCCTCACTTTTTGTTTAACAGCCTCAATTCGATTTCATCGCTAACCATGAGTGATCCTGATAAAGCGCAGGAAATGGTAATCAAGCTCAGCGATTTTCTGAGATACTCTCTCAGTCACGACCGTAACGAAACCACAACGCTCAGGCGCGAACTCGAAAATTCGGAACGTTACCTCGACATTGAAAAAACCCGATTTGGAAAGCGATTGAAATATGTATCCCATGTGCCGGAATCCTGTCTGGATCAGCAAATACCCAATATGATACTGCAACCATTGCTCGAAAACGCCATTAAGCACGGTGTGCACAACAGCACCGAAGAAGTGCTTATTGAACTGAAATGCATCCCTCATAACGAATTTCTTGAGCTGCATATCCTCAACGATTTCGATCCGGAAGCAGCAAGGCCTAAAGGCGAAGGAATTGGCCTGAAAAACATCCGCAACCGACTCCAGTTGCTGTATCATCGCGATGATCTGCTGGAAATACGCATGGGCAAAATTGAATTTGAAGTAACTTTACGCATTCCAAAAAACCCATAAAATGGAAAAGAAAATCCGCGCACTGATTATAGAAGATGAACAACCTGCCCGTGATTTACTGAAAAGTTTTCTGAGCAGTTTCAACGAAATTGACCTGATTGGCGAGTGTTCGGATGGATTCACCGGCCTGAAAGCCATAAACGATTCCAAACCCGATCTGATATTTCTCGACATTCAGATGCCCAAGCTAACCGGCTTCGAACTGTTGGAACTGCTGGATGAAATGCCTGAGGTGATATTTACCACTGCCTATGACGAGTATGCCCTGAAAGCGTTTGAGCTGAACGCCGTTGACTATTTAATGAAACCTTTCTCGCGTCAGCGTTTACGTCAGGCAGTTGACAAAGTGATTGAACGTTTCAAACTCAAAACACCAGCTCACGACAACATCTCAAAACTGGTTGAACACCTTCATGAAAAGGCGCGTCCGCTGGAAAGAATCGTTGTGAAAAGCGGTTCAAAAATACAGGTGATTCCGGTCGACTCAATCGAACAAATTGAAGCTCAGGATGATTACGTTATGATACACAGTCCGGCTGGCCGTTTTATGAAAAAGGAAACCATGAGTTCCATGGAACAAAACCTGCCCGAAGACAAGTTCCTGCGCATTCACCGCTCACATATCGTTAATATTAATCAGATACAGCGCATTGAACAATACGGTAAAGAAAGCTATCTGCTGATTCTGAAAAACGGAAATCAGGTAAGTGTGAGTAAAAGCCGGATTAAAGACTTGAAACGAGAACTTGATTTCTGATAACTCAAAGCGGGCTATTGGCATGGCCCTGATTTTCGAAACTTGTTGTTTCAATAAAATAAAAGGCATCACTCATTGGGATGCCTTTTATATTTTTCGATAAAAAAACAATTGTTAATACCTGTAATGATCAGGTTTATAGGGTCCATTCACAGGAATCCCGACATAATCCGATTGTTCTTTGGTGAGCTGTGTAAGTTTTACCCCAATCTGATTAAGGTGCAGGCGAGCAACCTCCTCATCCAATTGCTTGGGTAAACGATAAACATCCACCGGATATTTTCCTCTGTTCTTCCACAGGTCAATTTGGGCGAGTGTTTGATTGGTAAACGAATTGCTCATTACAAAGCTGGGGTGACCTGTAGCACATCCCAGATTTACCAGACGGCCTTCAGCAAGAACGAAAATAGCATTGCCGTTTTCGAAGGTATACTTATCAACCTGTGGCTTTATGGTTGTTTTTTCAACATCCTTGGCAGCATCGAGGCGGTACATCTGAATTTCGTTGTCGAAATGTCCAATATTGCATACAATGCTCTGGTCTTTCATTTGACGCATATGCTCCAGTGTAATAACGTCCTTATTGCCAGTAGCCGTAACATAAATATTTCCAATTGGCAAAGCATCTTCAATGGTTGTAACCTCAAAGCCTTCCATGGCTGCCTGCAAGGCGCAAATAGGATCAATTTCGGTAACAATCACCCTTGCGCCGTAGGCACGCAACGATTTTGCCGATCCTTTGCCCACATCGCCATAGCCAAGTACCACGCAAACTTTGCCGGCCAACATCACATCGGTGGCGCGCTTGATACCATCGGCCAGTGATTCGCGGCAGCCATACAAATTATCAAATTTCGACTTGGTAACCGAATCGTTCACATTGATGGCAGGAACCAATAGCTTTCCGGCTTCTTTCATCTGATATAGCCGGTGAACTCCTGTTGTGGTTTCCTCGGAAACCCCTGCCCAGCTGTCGACCGTACGGTGCCAATGGCGTGTGTCCTCGTTAAAGGTATCAGCCAAAATCTTCATTAATGCGGCTTCTTCGGCATTCGAAGTTTCCTGCGAAAGCAAGGATGGGTTTTTTTCAATTTCGTAGCCCTTATGAATCATCAGGGTAGCATCGCCACCATCATCCACTATGAGGTGAGGACCTTTGCCGCCATCGAAAGTTAAGGCCTGACGGGTACACCACCAATACTCTTCAAGGGTTTCGCCCTTCCAGGCAAAAACAGGAATGCCCGCTGCTGCAATTGCAGCTGCTGCATGATCCTGCGTTGAAAAAATATTGCAGCTCGCCCAACGTACTTCAGCACCAAGAACCACAAGTGTTTCAATTAACACCGCTGTTTGAATGGTCATATGCAGTGATCC
>Ga0116204_1002247_pt1 | contig 10466 bp, 11 predicted proteins | sample LakKivwa52mmetaG_FD_94481 | JGI IMG/M metagenome (GOLD analysis project Ga0116204, IMG submission 94481) | Anoxic lake water microbial communities from Lake Kivu, Rwanda to study Microbial Dark Matter (Phase II) - Lake Kivu water 52m metaG | ecosystem: Environmental > Aquatic > Freshwater > Lake... | reverse complement strand
CTATGCCTTTGCGAATGGCTTCCTCAAAAACTTCATGAATAACACCCAAACAAATAAGAACTGATTGCTCCTTATTATCAGGTTTACCGATAATCAAACCGCTATTGTCATAGATTTCCTGCCAGCTGATGGGAGCCGATTCCTCAAAAACCTGAATTAAATCAGCTATTTTCATAGTTGTTGATTTATATACATTACTTCAAAATAATTAATGTAAGGAAACCGAAAACATGCATTCAGTTATCCAACCAGCCACAAAAATACCATGAATAACCTCACGAATTTAAAATAACACAGAAGCACAAATCGGTTTACGGCCGTTTTTATTATGGTCAGACTTTAGCATTTGAAGCAACCGCCAAAAAACCTCAGCTGACTTCTGAAATAGTTTTCCAGATTGAAAGAGTGAAGTGTTATGTAACCTTTGCAAAAAGTTAACGTACAACATGCAATTTAATAAATTGTTTTATAGTAATTTAGCAACGGAATTAAAGTTTTTTGGGAAAACATCATCAGGACACTGCTATCAATGAAGATATTGCTTTACCCCTTTGCATTGCTCTACCATATTGCGGTTTTCATCAGAAACCTAATGTTCGATTGGGGGTTATTGAAATCTGTTGGTTATGAGATTCCAATTATTTGTGTTGGTAATTTAAACGTTGGAGGCAGCGGCAAAACTCCCACTATTGAATATCTGATCCGTTTGCTTCAAACCAGGCAACAAGTTGCAGTGCTGAGCAGAGGATACAAGCGTAAAACCAAGGGTTTTAAATTAGCTGATGCGCAATCTACAAGTTCAGATATTGGCGATGAACCCATGCAATATTTTAAAAACCATCCGAATGCAATTATCGCTGTAGATGAGAAAAGGGTACGAGGCGTGCAACAACTCTTGTCGGCAGAAAAGCCACCCGAAGTAGTTCTGCTTGATGATGGTTTTCAGCACAGAGAACTCAGGGCAGGTTTGAACATTTTGCTTACCGATTATCATAATTTATACACCAAGGATTATTTATTGCCTGCCGGAAGGCTTCGCGACTCCAGATCATCAGCGAAAAGAGCAAATATTATTGTCGTTACCAAAACACCTATTGTTTTATCCCCGTTTGTCGAGAAGGAATTACTTGAGGAGCTTAAGCCAACTGTAAATCAAAGCGTTTACTTTTCTTACATTAAATATAGCCGGCTTATACCATTTGGCGACCATCAAAACAAGGCCCCGCAACATGTTAGCAGTATTTTATTAGTTACTGGCATTGCGAATCCTTATCCTTTGGTAGAGCACCTGAGTGGCAAATGCAATGAGCTCTTTCACAAGGAGTTTCCCGATCACCATAGGTTTTCAGAAAAAGATATATTTGGACTTCAAAAGCGTTTTCTCGACATAATCGGTAAAAACAAAATTATTGTCACAACTATGAAGGATGCTGTACGTTTGGCAGATTCTCCGTATTTTAGCCACCTCAAAGATCTCCCATTGTATATTCAGCCAATGGAAATAGGTTTTCACGCGAGCAAGCACAAAAGTTTTGACGAATACATTTTGGAATATGTTAGAGAAAATAAACCAAACCAAAAAATTTATACAGGAAAAAGTAAAACTTGAACCTGAAGTTGGCATCATATTAGGCACAGGTCTGGGTGGGCTGGTTGAAGAAATCGAAGTGAAGCATGCAATACCTTATGAGGATATCCCGAATTTCCCGGTATCAACAGTTCACGGCCATAAAGGCAGGCTTATTTTCGGCAGCTTAAGCGGCCGGCAAATTGTAGCTATGCAAGGGCGGTTTCACTTCTATGAAGGTTATTCAATGGAAGAATTAACCTTTCCTATCAGGGTAATGAAAGCACTTGGCATTAAACTGTTAATGGTTTCAAATGCCAGTGGTGGTTTAAGGGCTGAGTTTGAGGTAGGCGATCTGATGCTGATCAGTGACCACATCAACCTGATGCCCAATCCATTGATTGGGAAAAACGATGACAATCTTGGTCCCCGCTTCCCGGATATGAGCGAAGCCTATGATCACAAAATACTTCAACTGGCGCACAAGGTTGCCCGAAAATGCGGGATTAAAGTTCATGAGGGCGTTTATGCTGCTGTAACCGGACCAACTTTCGAAACACCTGCTGAGTATTATTACATTCATGTTATTGGTGGGGATGCAGTGGGTATGTCAACAGTACCGGAAGTGATTGTTGCCCGACATATGAATTTACCTGTTTTCGCTGTTTCAGTGATCTCTGATTTGGGTGTAAAAGGCAAAATTGTCCAGATTTCTCATGAGGAAGTTATTGATGCTGCTGCTGCAGCTCAACCCAGAATGAGCACTATTATCAAGGAGTTGCTTAAAGAAAACATTCTTTAATAAAGTAAATCTTGGCTGAGCCTAAGAAAAATATCTATTTCGCCTCCGATTTTCATCTGGGTGTTCCGGATCATGAAAACAGCCTGTTTCGCGAAAAATTATTCATTCAATGGCTAACTACCATTGAAAATGATGCAGCTGAGATTTATCTTATGGGCGATTTGTTCGATTTCTGGTTTGAATATAAAACTGTTGTGCCAAAGGGATTTGTCAGAGTACTGGGTAAGCTGGCATCGCTTACTGACAAAGGAATCCCGATACATTTTTTCAGAGGCAACCATGATATCTGGGCTTTCGATTATCTGGAAAGAGAAGCAGGCCTGCAACTTTACCGAAAACCAGAAGTGAAGGTGATTGAAAACAAGACCTTCTTTCTGGCGCATGGCGACGGTTTAGGCCCGGGCGATGAGGGGTATAAACTATTGAAAAAAATATTTGAAAATAAAATTAATCAGTTTTTATTCAGATGGTTACATCCAGATATTGGCTCGCGGCTTGGGTTATATTTTTCCAAAAAAAGCCGGATTGCCAATATTGAGAGAGAAGCGAAAAACGACTTCAAAGTAGATATTGACAGCGAAATGCTTTTCAGTTTTTGCCGCGAAATCTTGAAGACACACCCATCTGTTGATTATTTCATTTTTGGTCACAGGCATTTTCCCATCGTTCACAGTTTGAACACTCAAAGCAAAATGGTTTTACTAGGCGATTGGGTAACCAACTTTACATATGCTATCTTTGATGGTAATGAGCTTAAATTAAGAAGTTTTAATCCTGATCAGCATCACACTCATCAATGAATCTTAAAGGTTCAAGCTCTTGGTCAGGAGGGCATTGCTTAAACATTCGTTCCATTAAATAATGCGATAATGAAGGCGCCATAATTGCTCCTTTGGCTCCCAAACCGTTCATGATCCACAATTTTGCACAGGAAGGATGGCAGCCCACTACCGGACGTCGATCGGCCACCGAGGGCCGCACTCCTGCTAAATGATCCAACACCTCAAATGGCAGATGCACCAGCTTTCGCAGTCCGGCGATCAAAAATTCTCTGGCTTTGTTTGTCGGCAATTCGGTTAGGTCGTCCCAGTCGTAAGTTGCTCCAAGTTTAAAAATATCATTGCCCAGAGGGAGCAAAAATATACTGCTATTAAGTATCTGTTTCAGACCGAGACCCGGAATACTAACAATCAATATTTCACCCTTTACAGGCCTGAAAGGCACAAAATCAAACATTGGATTTATGCGGGCCTGATAACCTTCGCATAAAACCAACCGATCGAATTTCATTCCCTGATAATCAAGTCTCGAATCTGAATGTTTCAGCCACTGCACATCAAACTTCTCGTTGATCAGCAGTTTTTGTTCTGCAAGTAGTTCTTTGGTTCTGTTGATCAATGTTTTCAGATCTACCCATGCCGCCTGGTGAACCTGAATAAACTGACCCGGTATAAACCCTTCCTTCTGAGTAAGATCGTGTATAACTATCGGGCGCAGATAAGCGTCAATACCCGGCCTAAGCTCACTTTCCAAATACAGTTTTTTGTCTGTAGCAGGAATAAACCTCAACATATCAGACGGATACAATAACCGAACCCCAAGGAGTTGCTCTGTCTTGCGGTAGTATGCCATCGCCTCTGGCAAGTATATATTCGCTCGCCAGCTGAGGGTCAGGTATCTGAAAACCAAAGGATTCATTATTCCTGCTGCCACAATCGAGCTACGCGAGAGATGGGGAGCATCCATTACCAGAAAAGGTTTTTTGGATTCCAGCATTTGAAGTGCCAGACAAGTACCGGCCAAACCTTGGCCAACAATCAATGTTTCGGTTTGCTTCACCAGGCAAACTTTAGAATAAGTTCGGCCAATCTGCTGGCATAGCCCATCTCGTTATCATACCATGCAACAACTTTTACAAGCTTGTTTTTGTCGCCCAGTACTGCCGTAAGACCGGCATCGAAAATTGCCGAGTGGGTATTTCCGATAACATCGCAGGAAACAATGGGATCCTCGGTATACTGCAAAATTCCTTTCAATGAATTTCGGGAAGCTTCTTTGAATGCGTTGTTTATTGCTTCAACACTGGTTGATTCGCGCAAGGTGCAAGTGAGATCGGTTAGGGATCCGTCGGCCACAGGAACACGAATACCGGCTCCGCCCAGGTTCGATTTAAGGTGAGGGAAAATTCGTGTTGCAGCTTTGGCTGCTCCAGTAGTGGTAGGAACAATTGATGCGGCAGCAGCACGGCCCCTTCTCCAGTCTTTGTGCGGCCCATCAACAATGTTCTGATCTTTGGTGTATGAATGAACGGTGGTGATAAAGCCTTTTTCAATTCCCCAGTTTTCATCAAGTATTTTAATCAAAGGGGCTACATTATTGGTGGTACATGATGCATTTGATATTAAAACATCCTGCTTATGAATGATATGGTCATTCACACCAAGAACAATATACTTTACCGTTTCAAACTCATCCTTTGCAGGAGCTGACAAAATTACCTTACGAGCACCTGATGAACGAATATGTTGCATGGCCTGTTCGGGGGCGGTGAAAAAACCGGTAGCTTCCAACACTATATCTACACCAAGTTCCTTCCAGGGAAGGGCTGCAGGATCAGGTTGATTGAATACTCGCACAGGCTTTTCGTTTACCACAAGATTTCCTTCCGCCACACTAACCTCACCGGGGAATAGTCCGTGCACTGAATCGTACTTTAACAGATGTGCAAGATTTGCTGCATCGGCCAGGTCGTTTACTGCAATCACTTCAATATCAGGAAAACTCATGAGACGCCGGAAGGTGACCCTTCCAATACGACCAAAACCATTGATGGCTATCCTTATTTTTCGCATACAACAAAATTTAGGCAAAATTAGACTTTTCAGCCACTAGCGGCACTGCTCGCTGAAAAAAGCATTCCATGTTTACTAACCCCTGAACGGATTAAAAACATAATAAGCAAACATGTTTTCAACTGTAAATCAGTTCAGATAAAACAGAAAACAATCTGCCAAAAGAATCTTCATCATTGCTGCTGCCTTCGAAATCTTCCATCATTCAAAAATCATTTACCTTTGTAAAGCATAAAATTTCTTTCTAAGAGCATGCAAAAAACTTTAAGCATACTTTTTCTGGCAATCTTTTTACGGCAGCTCAGCGCACAGGTTGTTGAGCCGGTTCGAATTGAAATGCCTGCCCGTATTGATGTAGCTGCCTATCAGACCTTATTTTTTGGTGAACAGGGAATGATGGTGTATTATGAAAGCACCGAAACAGATGAACAAGGAAAAAGAAAGTGGTATTTTTCCAAACTTGACACCACATTGCGCGAGCAATGGCTTCAATATGTTCCGCTTACTGATGGATTGGTTCGGTTTGATGCCTACAACGACAGCAATGGTGCCGTGATTTTATTTAGCAATTCTGAAAGCAAAAGAAGTAGCTCAACGAGTTATGAAGTGTTGATTTTTAATGTTTTAAACTCGAGCTTTCAGCTTGTGGGGGGTAATTTACCCGAAAAATCAACAATAAGAGGCATGGGTGTAAGTGGCAATAAACTATTGATAGGAATTAATTTACCAAAATTTGAATCTGACTTATTGTTGTTCGACCTTCGGGATGGCAGTATGCAGAGCGTTTCTCATGGCATCACCGGTCAATCGGTTATTCAATCGATAGAAGGCAGTCAAAAAACAAACCGTTTTCAAATTGCTGTAAAACGATTTGAAAACAACCGCATGGCTGAAGATGTTTTTCTAACCATTAACAATAATGGTGAGATTACCGACAGATGGTCCTACATTGCAGATGGCATGTATCTGCATTCGATGACATTGCTTGAAGGTGAGGAAGGTTCATTAATTGTGGCAGGAAGCTTTGATAATGACAGAAGACGCGCCACTGCACGCGCAGCTGCCAGTGCCAGTGAACTTAATTTTGAGGCTAAAGGCGTTTTTTTTATGCGATTTTCGCCTAACCAGCCTGTAACAGCCAGTTTTCGGGGCTTCGACTCGTTCAGTAATATATACCGGGCCTTGTCAACCGATGATCTGATTCGCAGCCGAAACCGCATCAACCGGGGCAGGATGATAGGCCCCGAGCCGCAAATTACATTTCAGTTTTATAAACCCAGGCTGCTGGCTTTCAATGACCAATGGATTTTTTCGGCAGAAGCCTTCAAACCACAATACAGATTTGAAACACGAATGGACTACGATTTTTATGGTCGGCTCGTACCATTTACCTACAGTGTTTTTGAAGGATATCAGTTTTTTTCAACCATACTTCTTTCATTTGACAGCAGTGGCAATATGCTTTGGAGCAGCGACTTCGAGACAAGAAATATTCTGCTTCCTTCGCTGAGAAGCAGCGTTGCACTGATTCCCGACAGCAATAATATCGTTCTCGCATACGTACTGAATGGAATGTTAAATTCAAAAGTAATAAATGCTGATGGATCACAACTTGGTCAGAATGAACAGGTTAAAATTGAAAGCACTTACACAAACGATCGGCTTTTAGAAGAGAACTTTGCATCGTTTCACCCTTGGTTCGGACCATATTTCATTGCGACGGCCAATCAAAGAATCAGTAATAACCGGCTGAGAACCAATAATCCACGGTCAGTTTTCTTTGTTCAGAAAATCATTCTGGAGTAAACACAACAAGCATTGCTCTTATATATCCTGCAAGTTTGGCCAAAAATTATGAATTTTCGGATGATTGAACATTTTTCTTTCAATATCTGAAGTACACTAATTCGTGTTAATTCTACGTTAAGAGAAATAGTTTTGTAATTTTGCAGCCTGCTTCATAATTGAACTGCTATCAGCAGACAGATTATTTACTAACTAATACCATTGCATGAGTGCATCGCTATTGCATCTCGCGGACTATATAGGCTATCTGTTTCAACGAAAAGGGCCACATCGGATTCATTCGCCATTCGTATTTGATTTTGTCACGAAAGTGTGTCACGACAAAATGAAATATGATGATTATGAATTACTTAAAAAAGAAAGACGCCATTTATACAGCAACAGGAATCTGATTGAAACCGTTGACTTTGGATTAAAAGCCGGTGAAAAAGAATTCATTACCTACCGTGTCCGTGTTCAGGAACTGGCGAAAAGCCGAAGTCTTCCTGAAAAATATTTGTTTTTCATGTACCGTCTTGTAAGGCACTTTCAGCCACTTCAAATGCTCGAATTTGGCACTTCAACAGGCTTGAGCGGGCTGGCCATGGCACTTGCCAATAAAAACGGCAAGCTATTAAGCATGGAAGGATGTGCCTCAGTGGCGTCTGTTGCCCAGGGTAATTTTGACAGAAACAAGGTTGAAAATGCCGAAATCATTATTGGGAACTTCAGCAATGTGCTGGCACCTGCATTAGAGGGCTTATCAGGGCTTGATCTTGTGTTCTTTGATGGCAACCACCGACCTGAGGCACTACTTGATTATGTAAAATATTGCCTGCCCTTCACAAACAATCAAAGCATCTTTGTTTTTGATGATATCCATTCATCTGCATCAATGAAAAGTGCATGGACAGCAGTCAAGAATCTTGATGCTGTTAGCCTTAGTATTGATCTATATCGAATGGGAATAGTTTTTTTCAGAACGGGCATTCAAAAACAACATTTTGTAATCAGTATGTAGTACTTTTGTTCTGCAATCTGATTAGCATGGAAAAAGAAGTAATTAAGCTGAAAGGCATTTCGCGTCATTATAAAGTAGGTTCTGAAATTGTGAGGGCACTTCGCACAATTGACCTTGTAATCCAACGAAATGAATACGTAGCCTTGATGGGTCCTTCGGGATCGGGCAAGTCGACGCTGATGAACATCATAGGCTGTTTGGACACACCAACTGATGGCAGTTACTGGCTGAATGGTCAGGATGTGAGCCGGATGGACGACAACTCACTGGCAGAGGTAAGAAACAAGGAAATTGGGTTTATCTTTCAAACATTCAATTTATTACCGCGCTCAACAGCACTTGAAAATGTGATGCTGCCACTGGTATATGCAGGTGTTTCGAAAGCCGGCAGGCTCGAAAAGGCCGAAAAGGTGTTGGCTGATGTGCAACTTAGCGACAGGGTTAAGCACAAACCCAACGAATTATCGGGTGGTCAGCGGCAGCGTGTGGCTATTGCCAGAGCGCTGGTAAACGATCCGTCAATTTTGTTGGCTGATGAGCCAACCGGAAACCTTGACTCCAAAACATCCATCGAAATTATGGGCCTGCTTGAAGATATCCATAAAGCCGGCAACACCATTATTGTGGTAACCCATGAAGAAGACATAGCCAAACATGCGCATCGGATAGTAAGACTCAGAGATGGCCTTATTGAGTCGGACGAAATCAACAGTGATATAGTGAGCGTAAAAAGCAGGCAACAACCGTAAAAGGGATTGCATTGTTTAAGACAAGCAAAAGATTTCAAAAATTCTTTTTGGAGTCGTCCGTCAATATTTCAAAACAAAACAACCTGGCTGTTGTTATAGAGCAAACTTACATCATGAAAATTTACACAAAAACCGGTGATAAGGGTCAAACTTCATTAATAGGAGGAACCCGTGTACCCAAGCACCATAGCAGGATTGAGGCATATGGTACTGTTGATGAATTGAATTCCTTTGTTGGGCTTATACGCGATCAGCTTTCGGTTGAAGACACAAACCGCGAAGTACTTCTTACTATTCAGGAAAAACTTTTCCGGCTTGAATCGCATCTTGCCGAAGACCCCGAAGGCGTGAAAACACGTTCGATGCCTGAATTGCTTGAATCTGACGTTCAACTGTTGGAAGCAGAAATGGACCGCATGAATACTTATCTTCCGGAACTTACCAGCTTCATTTTACCCGGAGGACATGTGATAAATTCCTATTGCCATATCGCACGCACCGTATGTCGCAGGGCTGAGCGGATATGCACGCGACTGGCAGAAAATCATGAGGTTGATTCGATTGATTTGCGGTATTTGAATCGTTTATCTGACTACTTTTTTGTTTTGGCACGCCATTACAGTTATGCAACAGGCAGCAGTGAAATCGCCTGGAAACCATGACCCTAAAGAGTTTCAGCTATCTTGTGTTTTTAGTTGACAAGAATTGAAAAAAAACTACTTTTGCAAAAATTTTCTACCTAATATATTAAACGATGTACTGGACACTAGAGTTAGCCTCAAAGCTTGAAGATGCTCCCTGGCCGGCCACTAAAGACGAGTTGTTGGAGTGGGCTATCCGCACAGGTGCGCCACAGGAAGTGATTGAGAATCTGCAGGAGATGGAAGATGAAGGAGAGATCTACGAACGCATCGAAGACATCTGGCCCGATTATCCAACCAAGGACGACTTCTTCTTTCACGAAGACGAATATTAAAAATTAAGCCGGCAAAATGCCGGTTTTTTTTTGACCTATTTCCGATTCAATCAGATAAGGGTCGCTCAGCTTCAAAAAAACTGAAATGCACTTTTCCATAGTTTCGCATTTCAGTAAAACCGGGATGTTTTGAATAGTCGATCTGTTTGTGGTGTTCAATTACAAGAATACCTTCCGGTTTCAAAAGTTTGCGTTCAAAAATAATGAGTGCCAGTTTATGGTAGTCCTTGGCATCTAAATCATAAGGTGGATCAGCAAAAATGAAATCGAAAGGAATTTTCTGTATTGACAGAAATCTGAATACATCTGCTTTTATTGCCAGCAACTCATTCATCTGAAACAGATTGGCTGTTTTAATAATGTATTGTATGCACTTGCTGTTGTTGTCGACTGCAGTAACCGCATTACAAGCCCGCGAAACAAGTTCATAGGCAATGCTTCCTGTTCCGGAAAAAAGATCCAGTGCCCTTGCACCTTCCAGTTCAATGCGATTTTCGAGAATATTAAACAGGCTTTCTTTGGCCAGATCAGTAGTTGGCCTGACAGGCAAACCAGCTGGCACATGAAGTAGCCTGCGCTGAAATTTTCCTTTTATAATTCGCATAACTGTGCATTAAACAAAACCGCATGCTGGTGAACAGGGAGTTCTTCAAGCACATAGCTGTACTCGAAGGTTTGATTTCGCTGTGAAAAGCTGATGTTTCGAATGTATTT
>Ga0116204_1002245_pt1 | contig 10468 bp, 6 predicted proteins | sample LakKivwa52mmetaG_FD_94481 | JGI IMG/M metagenome (GOLD analysis project Ga0116204, IMG submission 94481) | Anoxic lake water microbial communities from Lake Kivu, Rwanda to study Microbial Dark Matter (Phase II) - Lake Kivu water 52m metaG | ecosystem: Environmental > Aquatic > Freshwater > Lake ... | reverse complement strand
GACGACATCGGCGCCGCCCCCACCCAGTTGCTCGGGAAAGTGCAACCCGAGCAAACCGAATTCCCCAAGCTTGCGAAAGGACTCGAAATCGAAGCGTTTGGCCAGGTCATGGGCCTGGACCCGGGGCACGATTTCCTTCTTGGCGAAACGGATGATTTCTTTTTTGAACAAGAGTTGTTCTTTGGTGAAGGCAAAGTCCATGGTCAGGCCTATCGCTCGTCATTTGATTGAATAGTATTCAGCAACATAATTTAATTTTAAATTCAAAACAAGATATTTTTCAATCGGGGTTGAAACCACGGGCCCGTGTTTCCTATAATGAATCCCAACCCGGACGAGCCGGAACCAAACGGTTTTTTTCTCGGTATCGGTATCGGGGTCGGTATCGACAGAAAAACCGGATCAAACCCCAACGACCCATGCCCTCTGGGAGAAACGCACATGCGCATCGTGTCCCGGCCGGATTTTGACGGCATCGTCTGCGCGGCCCTGCTGCTGGAAGCCGAACCGGTGACCGAACCGATCCTTTGGGTTCAACCCGCGCAGATGCAAAAAGGTTTTGTGCAGATCCGGCCGGCCGACATCATCGCCAATCTTCCCTTTGATCCGCGTTGCAGCCTGTGGTTCGACCACCACGTCACCAACCGCATCGACCAGCCCTTTGCCGGAGTGCACCGCGTGGCCCCCTCGGCCGCCGGCCTGATCCACCACCACTATTTAAGCCGGTTCAGCAAGGACTACGGCGAACTGGTACGCTGGACCGACAAGATCGATTCGGCCGATCTGTCGATGGACGAGGTGCGCCATCCCGAAACCTTCCCCTATGTGCTCTTGTCCATGACGATTTCAGGCCGCGGGGACGAAGCGCCCTACTGGAACAAGATGGTGGACCTGCTGCGCCGGCACCATATCGATCAGGTCATGGCCGATGCCGAGGTGGGAGAAAAGTGCCGGGCCGTGAAGGCTCAAAATGAACGTTTCGGCGAGGTCCTGGTGGCCTGCACCCGGGTTGACGGCCAGGTGGCCATCACGGACTTGCGTGCCTTTGATCCGGCCCCCGAGGGCAATCGCTTTTTGGTTTACGCCATTTTCCCCGACACGTCGGTGAGCGTCAAGATCCGCCAAGACCCTTCCGATCCCGGCCGTGTGATTCTCAGCGTGGGCCGCAGCATCTTCAATCCCGCCTGCCGGGTGAACGTCGGACAGATGCTCACGGCCTTTGAAGGCGGGGGCCATGCCGGCGCCGGTGGTGCTACCTTTGCCGCTGAAAAACTCGCGGCCTACCTTCCCCGGATCATCGCCCAGCTTAAGGCCAACCAGCCCAACGACCAATGACCAATGATCCATGACCCGTCACGGGTTATCCTTCACCGTTTTTTTCAGGTAGGGCGGCAGCAGCGAAACCACCTCGATGGGGGACTTGAGGGGCCGGCGCCGGTCGATCTGCAAACCCGGGTCCGTCACCAGGGAAAGATCGATCGGATCGGCCTGGAGCTTGAGGGTGTGGCCGCGCTTGTCGGTGAAGGGCACCACGATCGGACCGTTGGCGTCAAGGATATAGGCCATCTGGCCGCTTTGCAGGTGCAAGATGCTGCCCGGCGGATAAATACCCACGACCTTGACAAAGGCATGGATGATGAACTGGAGCATCTGGTCCTTGTGGGCGTACTTGCGGAAAAGCTCCGTGACCACGCCCACCGGGTTGAAGGCCTCGCGGTAACAGCGCTTGGATGTCATGGCGTCGTAGACATCGGCCAGCCGGCACACTTTGACGTAGGGCGGGGTCTCGATGGGCTGTTTTTCATCGGGATAACAGCTGGGCTCGCCGTTGAACAGTGCCCCGTGGTGGTAGCGCACGCAGTTGCGGACAAAGGGGTTGTCGATGGCAAACCTGTCGAGCAGCTCCATTCCCAGTTCATGGGAATGGGTTTTGACAACGGCGTATTCCTTGGGGGTTAGGGGGCCTTTTTTGTTGAGAATCTCCTGGGAAACACGGGTCAGTCCGATGTCGTGAAGAAAAAAACCCAGGCTGATGTCGGCCATGTCCTCGGGCAGGTAGTAGATGAACGACTGGGCGCTTTTGTAGGCATCGTCCTGGGTGTCGTTGATCGCGGCATTGGCCAGGGCGTTGTTGACCACGCGGCTGAAGTGATCGTTGAACCGTTTGAGGATGGCGGTGCCGATGGTGCACACATTGACCGAGTGGTTGTACAGATACTCGTCGTAGTGAAAAATATCGCTGGAAATATAGGAAAAGGCCGTCTCGTTCTGGTTGATAAAGCCGATCACGTCGCTGATCGTTTCACTGACATGGCCGATATCGATGCCGTCTTTGCCTGAGGTGATGGACTCCATGACGATGCGGATGTTTTTTTTGGCCTTGTCGTGGCGGACAAAGGCTTCCTGCTTGATCTGTTCGATCTGCTGGATGCGCTGCTCCACTTCGGCGCAAGGCCGGGTTTGCGTGCGGCTGGGCGGGGGCGGCGCGTCTTCCTTGATGGCGATGGGGTTGCCGTCCTTGTCCCACAGGCCACCGCGATTGCCCGGATCAAAGGGGACGCTGAGCAGCCCGTTGCTTTTGAGCACGAGCAGGTGCTGCACGTTGGCGATGCGCACGCTTTTTTCGATGAGCAAGGTGCCGCGCTTGTTGTAGACATTGATGCCGGTGCGCACGCTGCCGCCGCGGCTGACAATCTCGATGAGCCGATCGATGCTGATGTGAGGGCCTTTCATCGCTTTTTCCTTTGACGAACGCCTTTTTAGACCGTTATGGGTACACTTTCATGCAAAAGCAAAAAATGTGAAAACAATTTGATGGTTGCAACCCGACCGGTTGAAAAGCCGGGCATTCTTTGGTAGCGTTTTAGGCCCAAGATCCAACGGCTGTTCACCCTAAAACGAAAGAGCGCTGTTTGACCGTCACTTCCAACGCCCTGGCAGTCAATCTGGCCCGATACCACGTTGATGTGGCCATTGACAAACGGTTTGACGACCTGCAAAAGGTCTTTGCCCCCTATCCGGGCCTGATGGAGGCGGTCAACAGCCTGCTGCTCGAACTGTCCCACCCCTACCGCAACTGGTCCTTCATCGTCGCAGAAACCCGCAGCTTTGCCTTAAACCAGTTTCATTTGCTCCAGGCCCATGCGCGGGGACCGGAGGCGGCCCGGCTGTTCGTGGCGGTTTTTGCCGAGGCGGTAATGGCCGACACCGGTGCTGCCGTCAAGGCCGAGGCGGCCGACAGTCTTTTGTTTTACATTAAAAAAATTATTTCCTCGGGGGCGGCCCCCGCCTTTGCCAAAGCCTTGGGCGAAGCGTTGCAGCCCATCGCCGACAGCGACGCGGAAACGTTTTTTTTGTTCGTGCGCAGTTTTCACCAACTCCATCGCATTGTCCAGGCCCTCAACACCAACGGCCGGCAGCCCGTTGCCGGGGCCGAGGCCCTTGCCCTGCGCTATCTGCAAAGCACTTACGGCTACTGGCTGGAACAGCCCGATCCCTGGTCCTGGTTTGTCCATGAGGTCGGGGCCGCAGCCGGGGTTGATGGCCTGGCCACCTTGTTCGACCCGGTGTCCCACAACCGCCTCAAAGGCTATGTGCAGGCCTTGGCCGATGGGTCCGGGTTTGCCGATCTTCCCGGTTTCAACGATCTGGTCGATGACTACCGCCGTATTCCCGACGGCCTTTTGAAGACCGGTGGCGCCAATGGCCTCCAGTGGAAACTGATCTTTTTGTTTCACATGATGGGTATCGGCGGATTGGCCCCGGTTCATGAGGAAACCCTCGGGCAAATCAACCGCACGGTCGGCCAGTTGATCGGCGGGGAAACGTCGCGGCGCGAGGTTCATCGCTTCATCCTGCGCACCTTTGCCGTTCTTGGTTCCCGCTGGGCATACTTCCCGGCCGCAGCCCTCAACTGTGTGCTCACCATGGGTCAGGTGATCTACCGGGCCGGCGACCCTGACCTGATCAACGGTTTTGTCGATGCGGTGATCGAGATGGGCTTTCAGGCCCCCCGGCACGAGGGCATCGGGGACGACTGGCAGCTCAGGGCCAATCCGGTCCATGTGCTCAACATCCGTACCTGGTTGCAGTTGATCGATTTGAACCCCCGGGCCTCGGTCCGGCTGCTCTCCTACCTGACCATCCACCTTGCCCTTTGCGGGGTGTTGATCAAGGACACCGATCTGTTTTCCAGGGATGTCACCGGTTTTCTCAACGCCGAGATCGCGCCGGTCTACAACCTGGCCAAGCAGTTGGCCAGGCTGTTTCCGGCCTACTTCAACGACATCGGCGCCGAAGGCCTGCTGCGGGACATTTCCACCCGGATCGACGAAATCACGGGCCGTCAGGACTTGCTGATCCATTTTTTGCGCAAGCAAAGCCACGTGGAAAGCTCCAACCTGATCATTGCCTTCATGGAAGCGGTGCTGGGATTTTGGCAGTGCCGGGACAAAACCGGTCTTAAACCCTTTGTGCCGCCCTATCTATACCAGCAGATCGACACCTCCGGTGCCTTCATCGACGGGGTCAACGCCATCATGGCCCACCTGGACAAAAAAGGGATCCGCCTGCCCCAGGGCCTGTTGACCCTGGCCCCGCGGCGGCTGCGGGCCCTGGGTGCCCAGGTGGCCGATGCCACCGATGTGGACCGGCAGCGGGTGGAGCTGGCCGCGGGGTTTTACCGGCTGCTCAACCAGAAGTACAATCTGGAGTTTGCCGAAATCACCCATAGCCTGGACCGGCTCAAGGCCGCGGGCCTGCCGGACTGCGATATGCTCGAAGAGGCCCTTTCCCAGAGCGATGTGAAGCAGAAAATCGCCAAACTGCTGGCGTTTCTGGAAAAGCTCAAGGCCCTGATCCTTTCGGGCCAGCAGTTTGAAATCAAAGAAAAAATCTTTCAGAAACGCCATTTTGCGATCGATATTCCCTCGATGTACGGCTCCTACCACGAGCTTAAATTCGACGCCATGGGCCTGACCCTGCGCCTGGAATCGTTGCTCAACGTGCTGTTTGAAAAACTGGTGGCCGACATCGACTTGAGCCTGATCACCAAGGCCACGTTTTTCCAGATCGCCGACCGGCTCAAGCTCTTCGGCCGGGCATTGAAACTGGACGGAATCTCTTCGGTGGAAATCGAGCGCCAGCTCGACCTGCTCTCCCATTCACTGGAGGTCAAGGGCCTGACCTTCACCCAGTACCTGGACATTTTCAAAGGCCTGACCCAGGCGGTCAAAAACATCATCAACGACCATTTCACCAACATCCACAAGGACAATCTCAAGCGGCTGCTGGACACCATCCCCGCCACCCAGTTGCTGCCCAAATACCTGCCCGCCGATGGCGCCATCACCGACCCGCAGAGTCTGCGGCACCGGGTGTCGGAGATTTTTTTCCGCGACCGCATCGCCCATGCTTTGGGCTTGCAGCAACTGGACCTGTTTTTGAGCCGGATACTCAACACCTTGTTCACCCAGTCCAACAAGCTGCCAGCCGACAAGCTCAACAAACTGCTGCTCTACGACCCGGCCAAGGTGATCACGTCCATCGACCGGGTGGGCCGTTACGTGGCCGGGCAGATCTACCTGGGCAACAAGGGCTTTAACCTGGTCAAACTCAAGTCCTTCGGCCTGCCCGTGCCCCCGGGGTTCATCATTACCACGGAAACCTTCCGCTGGCGGGTGCTGATCAACAGTTACGGGCCGGCCGAGCAGAACCTGCGCCAGCAGGTGCTCAGCCAGATCGACCACCTCAACCTGATCACGGGCAAGCGCTTCGGCGATCCGCAAAGTCCCCTGCTGCTGTCGGTGCGTAGCGGTTCGGTGATCTCCCAGCCCGGCATGATGGACACGTTTTTGAACGTGGGCATCAACGACCAGATCACCGCGGCCATGGCGGCCATCACGGGCAACGAGTGGTTCGCCTGGGACAACTACCGGCGTTTTTTACAGTGCTACGGCATGGCTTTTGGCCTGGAGCGCGACCAGTTCGACGCCATCATCAGTTGGTACAAAAAGTTGCTCGGCATCCCGCTGAAACGGGGCTTTTCCGGTCAGAACATGAAAGAGGTGGCCCTGGCCTATAAAAAACTGCTCGTCGACAAGGGGATCGGGCTTTTCGAAGATCCCTTCGAGCAGCTTTTCCTGGCGATCAAGCTCGTGCTTTCCTCCTGGGAGTCGTCCAAGGCCAAGACCTACCGCAAGATCATGGGCATTTCCGATGACTGGGGCACGGCGGTGACCGTCCAGTCGATGGTGTTCGGCAACCTGTCGCCCACCTCGGGCTCGGGGGTGGTGTTTACCCACAACCCGCGCTGGGCGGGTGAAAGCCTGACGTTGTGGGGGGATTTTACCATCGGCAACCAGGGCGAGGATGTGGTGGCCGGACTGGTGCGCACCCTGCCCATCTCCATTTTCCAGCAGGAAACCGAGTTGCGCGACACCGATATCACCCTGGAAACCCATTTTCCCGAGATCTATGCGGCCTTGAAAACCTGGTCCGAAGAACTGGTCGAGCACCGGGGCTGGACCCCCCAGGAAATGGAGTTCACCTTCGAGTCGGATCAACGCGGCGACCTTTACCTGCTCCAGTCCAGGGACATGACGATTCGCGAACGCCAGAGCGCCACGGCCTTTGAACTGGAACAGGCGGCCAGTGCCGTTGTCCTGGGTGGGGGCATCGGGGTCAGCGGCGGGGCCATGAGCGGCAAGCTCGTTTTCAGCCTGGAGGAAATCGAGGCCTGGCGCCAGAACGAACCGCAAACCCGTCTGATTCTGGTGCGCAACGACACGGTGCCCGATGACATACGGGAAATTTACGCCGCCGACGGCCTGCTCACGGCCAGAGGGGGCGTTACCTCCCATGCCGCGGTTGTGGCCCACCAGTTGGCCAAAACCTGCGTGGTGGGTTGCGCTAACCTGGCCTGCGACGAGAAGAACAAGGCCTGCCGCTTCGGCCAGCACCTGCTCGGACCGGGGGATTGGATCAGCATCGACGGACAGGAGGGCTCGGTTTATCTGGGCCAGGTCGCCATTCGCCGGGCAAGTTGAAAGCTCACTTTCAAAAAAGGGGGAGGCCATGACTAGGTCAGGGCGCATTCTGGGAATCAACGGGTACGGCCGCATCGGCAAGCTGACCCTCTGGCAACACGTGGGCCGCAAGTATTTTTCCGAGATCGTTGTCAATGTCGGCCGCAAGGTCGGCACGGGACTGGCCGACATCGCCCATTACACCGAGCGCGACTCCACCTATGGGGCACTGCCCCATTTTCTCTATGGGGTCGGCGCCAAGCCGGTGATCAGCGATCTGGACGAAGCCAGCGGTTCCATGCTGGTGGATGGGATCCGGGTGACCTTTTTGCGCACCCACCGCAATCCGGCCCAGCTGGACTGGCAGGAAAAGGGGGTGGGCCTGGTGGTGGACACCACGGGCATGTTTTTGGATCCCACCCTGGCTGCCGAGCATCCCCAGGGCGCCTTGCGGGGGCACCTGGCCGCCGGGGCCCAAAAAGTGGTGCTTTCCGCCCCGTTCAAGATCAAGGACAAGGTCGCCGCCATGCCCGAGGACGCCGTTACCACGGTGATGGGGATCAACGACGGGGATTTTGACCCCCGGCGCCACCGCCTCGTGTCCAACGCCTCCTGCACCACGACCTGTCTGGCCCACATGATCAAACCCCTGATTAATGCGCTTGGCCCCAAAAAAATCCTCTCGGCCTCCATGGCCACGGTCCACGCCGCCACCAGTTCCCAGGTCGTGCTGGACCGGTTGCCCGCCGGCGGCAAAACCGACCTGCGCAAAAACCGCAGCATCATGAACAACATCATCCTGACCACCACCGGTGCGGCCAACGCCCTGCGCCTGGTGATCCCGGAAATGCAGCGCATCGGGTTCATCGCCGAGTCCGTGCGCATCCCCACGGCCACCGGGTCGTTGATCATCCTGGTGGTCAACCTCCAGGAAGACCCTTCCGGGGCCTTCACCAAGCGCGAACAGATCAACGCGATCTTCCAGCAGGCCGCTGGCGCCGACCCCAACGGCTACCTGCACTACACCGACAAGCAGAATGTGTCCGGCGACATCATCGGCTGCCCCAAGGCCGCGGCCATCATCGAAGGCCATGAAACCCACACCCGTACTGCCGAAGTGGTGATCGACTTGACCAAGGTGCCGGGCCTGGACCCCCATATTCCCGCCGCTTTGAAAGAGCCGGTGCTGCGCACCCCGGTGACCCAGGCCGTGATCTACGGCTGGTACGACAACGAGATGGGCAGCTACGTCAACATGCTGGGGGACCGCACGGTGTCGATTTGTGAAAGCCTGTAGGGCCTTATGGGCGAGATTCTATGCAAAACGGCAACAATTTTTCGGGAGCCCATCGGGGCCGGGGGCCGGGTCTTTCTATCCAGTTTTTATTTCGATTCAGGTGCTCGTCACCCGTCACTCGCCACAGCCCTTTTCCCTGGAGCGTGCACCGTTGAAGCCTTTACACGGGTTGATTTGCATCCTGCTCTGCCTGACCGCCTTGCCGGCCGCAGCCCAACCCCGGCTCGAACAGGCCCTGGCCAAGGGCCGCTGGATCGCCTACACCCCGCGCAGTTACGCCAGCCGGGGCCATGTTGTGGACCCGGCCACGGCCGCGGGCATAAGGGCCGATCTGGCCATCCTCAAGCCCCATTTTGACGGGCTGATCACCTATGCCTGCACCGACGGGATCGAGCAGGTTGCAGCCATTGCCGCCCAACAGGGCTTTGCCCATCTGATTATCGGTATCTGGGACCCGCAAAGCGAGACCGAACGCCAAAAAGCCCTGGCCGCGGCCAAGGCTTTTCCGGCTCTGGTCGTGGGTGTGGCCATCGGCAACGAAGGGCTTTTCGGCCGGCGTTACACGGCAGCGGATGTGGCGCAGGCCGCGGCCTGGTTCCGTTTACGGGCCCCGGTCCTTGCCCTGACCAGTTCCGAGCCGTTTTTTCTCTATCTCAAACCGGAAAGCGCCGACTGGGCGGGTGTCCTGGATTTTTTTCTGCCCAACGTGCACCCGCTCTGGGAACCCTGGTTCAAGGGTTCGCCGCTTGCCGCCCAGATCGCCTTTGTCCCCAATGCCGTGGATCTGTTGCGCCAACGCTGGCAAAGGCCCGTGCTGGTCAAAGAAACCGGGCTGCCCAGCGGCCCTGCCGGATCCGGGTTTTCCGTGCAAAGCCAGGCGGATTTCTGGCAGGGGCTGTGGCAGGCCTTGCGGCCCAGCCCCCAAACCGCCGTGGCCGGCTTCGAGGCCTTTGACGCTCCCTGGAAACCGGCCGAACTGGAGGCCCATTTCGGCGGTACCCGTCCCGAAGAAGCCTTCTGGGGCTTTTACGATGCCGCCGGCCGTCCCAAGCCGGTGGTCAAGGCCCTGGGGTCCCGCATCCCCTGAGCGTTTATCTGTTTTCCCAACCCGGACGTCCTGCAACCAAGGCGTCGTTGCCGGGCCGGAGTTTAGAATCGGTATTGCATGAAAACGGGGCCATAGCGACCCCGTTGCGCTATCCGACAACGCCTATCCGTCTTTTTTGACCCTCTGGGCTGCCACCAGTTTGGCCAGTTTTTCGTAGGGCTGTGCCCCCACCAGGCGGTTTGGCCCCAGGATGAAGGTGGGCACGGCGGTGACACCCAAAGTGCGGGAGCGTTGCCAGTGATCGTCCACCGCTGTCCGGAAGCTGCGGCTTGCCAGCGCTGCCCGGGCCTGGGCCGGATCGAGTCCAACGCCGGCGGCAATGCCGGCAAGCACATCGGTTTGCGCGATGTTTAGGCCATCGGCAAAATAGGCGCGAAACACGGCCAGGTGAAAGGCGTGGCCCCTGCCATTGGCCTCGGCCCACAGCCCCAGTTCCTGGGCCAGGCGACTGTTGTAGGTGTGGGTGCGCTCGGTAAAGGGCAGGCCCAGGTCCGTGGCGGTTTTGGCCAGGCGGGACTTGATCTTGGGAAGATCCACGGGCCGGCCGGCAAAAAGCTGCTCAAGCGTCATGCCCTCGGTGGGGGTTTCCGGATGCAGGGGAAAGGCCAGCCAGCGCACCGTGATGTCGTATTCTTTTTGGAGCCGTTCAATACCACCGGTAATGAAGTAGCACCAGGGTCAGACGTAGTCGGAGAAGATCTCCAGCATGTCAACATCGGGCATTGGCTTATCCTCCACGGTTCTCGGTTGCCGGTTAAGACCCCGACCCGGACCAGCCGGAGCCAATCGTTTTGTCTACAGATACGATCGCGCGCCCATATACGTTTTTTTGTACAGGGCCTCGGACAGGGGTTCGATGCGCACGGTCTGGCCGGATTTGGGGGCATGGATGAAGCGGCCATCGCCGATGTAAATGCCTACGTGGGAAACGATCCCGCGCTTTTTGGTGGCAAAAAAGACCAGGTCCCCCTTGGTCAGCCGGTCCGCGGACACCGGGGTTCCCGTGGCAAACTGCTGCCGCGAGTTGCGCGGCAGGTT
>Ga0116204_1002244_pt1 | contig 10471 bp, 9 predicted proteins | sample LakKivwa52mmetaG_FD_94481 | JGI IMG/M metagenome (GOLD analysis project Ga0116204, IMG submission 94481) | Anoxic lake water microbial communities from Lake Kivu, Rwanda to study Microbial Dark Matter (Phase II) - Lake Kivu water 52m metaG | ecosystem: Environmental > Aquatic > Freshwater > Lake ... | reverse complement strand
TGGTTCCTCGGGTGGATCAGCCGCCTCCGTAATCTCAGATGAAGTCATCGGGGCCATTGGCTCAGAAACTGCCGGCTCTATCCGCCAACCTGCCAGCTGGTGTGGTGTAGTCGGTTTTAAACCAACTTATGGACGAGTTAGTCGATATGGAGTAGTTGCCATGGAAGCATCGCTTGACTCACCTGGTCCTTTAAGCAAAACTGTTGCTGATGCCTCGATCTTGCTTGGCGTAATCGCCGGCAAAGATCAGCTCGATGCTACCACTCCAGATATAGCAGTTCCAAATTACTACCAAGATTTAAGCTCCGATCTCAAAGGTCTTAAAATTGGACTACCCAAAGAATATTTTCATCCAGACACCCAAGCCGGTATCAACGATATGGTCATGCACTCTGCCAAACATCTGGAGAGTCTCGGAGCCAAACTAGTCGAAGTCACCATGATGGATCCCAAATACTCAATTGCAGACTACACAATTATTCAAAGGGCCGGCGTCTCTTCCAATCTCTCTCGTTATGACGGAGTGCGATACGGTCAAGGTCGAGAGTATTTTGGCGCCGAAGCCAAGCGCCGCATCATGCTCGGGAGTTATGCACTTTCTTCTGGCTATTACGACGCATATTACAAACGAGCTCAACAAGTTCGGATGCTTCTCAAACGAGATTTTGATCGGATCTTCAGTACAGTGGATGTCATCTTATCACCTACCGCTCCATCCACCGCTCTGCCTCTAGGGATTACCGAAGGTCAGTCCATGTTTGGTGAGCTCTCAGACTTGTTGATTGAAGGAAGTTCTTTGGCAGGACTAACTGGTATAAACGTCCCAGTCGGACTTCTCTCAGGCTTGCCAGTAGGGATGCAACTAATTGGTAATCATTTTGGAGAACAGTTAATCTTGAATACTGCCTATGCGTACGAACAGGCAACTTCCTGGAAGGAAAACTCTAAATGACAAACTATCAGCTTATCTGTGGAGCCGAGATCCACGTCGAACTCAAAACCAAATCCAAGATGTTTTGTGGCTGCAAAAATGATCCCTTTCACGCACCTGAGCCCAATATATATACTTGCCCAGTTTGTCTTGGATTACCAGGGGGATTGCCAGTACCCAACAAGCAAGCCATCGAGGATACTATCCTCTTGGGACTCGCTCTTAACTGCGAAATACCTAGTTTGGCCCACTTTGACCGCAAGCACTATTTCTATCCCGATCTACCCAAAGGTTATCAAATCTCTCAAAAAGATGAACCGTTTTGTCTAGGTGGCTATGTGGATACTTCCTATGGCCGTGTCAGGCTCAACCACATCCATCTCGAAGAAGATGCCGCCAAAATGCACCATGAGATGGTGGAAGCTCGTAAAGTTAGCTTAATCGATTACAATCGCTCCTCTGTTCCTCTCGTAGAGATAGTGACGGAGCCAGATATTCACAGCCCAGAACAAGCCAAAGAGTTTTTGAAAAAGGTCAGAGATATTATCCGTGCTCTCGGGATTTCCGATTGTGACATGGAAAAGGGGAGTATGCGTCTAGAAGCCAATATTTCCTTGTCACCTGATGGTAACTTGCCGAATTACAAGGTCGAGGTTAAGAACATCAACTCTTTCCGCTACTTTGCAAATGCTCTAACCACAGAGTCTGCGCGTCACGCCAAACTCCTCAATCAAGGGCAAACGCCGATTCAAGAAACAAGAGGCTATCGAGCTGATTCTGGTACGACTGTCTCGCAGAGAACTAAAGAAGATGCAGCGGACTATAGGTACTTTCCAGATCCTGACATTCCTCCGATCGTCATCTCATCTGATTGGATTGCAAGCATTGCTAAACGCTTGCCCGAACTCCCAACTGCCAAAATCGAGACACTGGCAAAGCTCGGCATAGCCGAAAGCACTGCCAAAATAATTGTGTCTAATCAAGAAATGATGGAATATATTGAACACGTGAAAGATTTGAACCCAAAATATGTTCAGTCGGCTGCCAACGATATAGTCAATAAAAAAATTGATTACACCAAACTAACAGCTGAGGTATACATCAAAACACTTGAATCAAAAATGGCCAGCAAAATTACTGATCAATCACTTCTTGAACCAATTATCAAAGATGTTCTAATCCAGAATCCATCTGTAGTAGCCGATTACCAGGCTGGCAAGCAAAATGCTCTCGGATTTTTTGTTGGGGCAGTGATGAAAGTCACGTCAGGCAAAGCAGATGCAGGTGTCGTCAATCAATTACTCAAGAAATTGTTATGAAACAATTGATCGTTACTGCCGACGACTATAGATACACCAAAGCCATCAACGAAGGCATCATCAAGAGCGCTACCGAAGGCATTGTGACAGATATTGCAATGATGTGATGGTCTTGAGCGATCAGAGTGATATGGATCATGGCATCTCTCTTCTCAAACAGAATAGACTTACTGAAATCGGCCTCCACACTTCACTCTTCCCCTGGGGCAAAGTCAATCGGCCACAGCGAGCAGATTTTGTAGAATTCTTTAAACATGCTAGCGATGAAGATATCAAGACAAAAGCCATGGCAGAAATCACAAAATTTGAGAGTATTTTTGGCCACCCACCCAAATTCATCTCGCCTCAATTCAACATGCATGGCAATTTAAGACTTCTCAAGGTGATGGCTGAATACGTCGTCAAACATAATATTCCGATGAGAATTCCCCGAGCACTGATCGAAAATGAAGAGATCAACGACAACAATTACTCAGCCGAAGTCTATCTCAAGCGTTTAGGTGTCAAGATGACTAACCATCTCTTCGCCCATATTTTAGGCGCTGACGCCCATCAGGTAAAACTCAGCTTTTTGACAGAGTTAGCGCAAGTCCAAGATAATCACTCAGTCGAGATTATTCTCCATCCTGGTTACAATGATCAAGAAACCTTTGAGTCATCTAGTCTCAATTATGAGCGCAGTCGCGATCTCTCAATCGCCTTAGATCAAAATTTTAAACGTAGTATTTTAGAACTCAATTATCAATTTACCCATCTGTCGCAAATATGAAGCCACAAGTTATTTTGACAGGTCATGACTTAGGACACTCGCAAGCTGTCAACATTGGTTTTGAATATGCCTTAACCAAGCTACCAAAAGTTTTTTCTGAACTATCGCTTTTACCCAATTCACCATACAGTGTAGATGGCGCAAAGATCGCCAAAGAGAGTAGCATCTCGACTCATTTATCTTTTTGTTTTACTACCAGCCGATTTAAAGCATTAACAGGTATTAGTTCACTTACAGATAGTCAAGGATATTTACACTCAGTCCCCAATGTTGATACCTGGGACTTCTCAGTTATCGATACTTTTGATCCAGTCGATATAACAAAAGAAATTGAAGCTCAGTATGAATGGTTTCTCAAACACGTAGGTAAAAAGCCCTCTGCTTTGGTAACCCAAAAAGGTGAGCATGGCGACCCCAAAATTTTAGAACCACTTATCAAACTCGCCAAAGCCGAGAATCTACCCATGAGGGCACCACTTTGGAACTGGCAAGCGAACTACGGCGCCCAATCATTAGTCGAGTCAGAAGGGATCAAAACGACCAGTCAATTCTTAGTGTGTTTCAAAGATTGGCAAAAGTCATCTGGATATGATCTAGAGCTTGATTTTGAGCGAATTGTCAGCAAAGTCAAAGCGCATCAGGGAGTTAGTGAGCTCGCACTCTTTTGTGGTTTTTGTGATCAAGAGTTGTTTGACACAACGAGTGTCTCTTGGCAACGAGGCCAATTGCTCAACATTCTCAAGCGAAAATATTATCTCATCGAAAGACTCTATGATGAATTTGAGATCATTACCTATGCAGACTTGACTTAGAGGTTTATACTATCATAACTATACTTTAAATAATATATATACTATTTCACATAGTATATATATCCGAGATTAAAGGATGGGATCTTAGCTTGGTTTTTCAAACAACAAGAAGTCAAGGGAATTCAAGCTAACTCCACTGAAGGAATGCCTGTGATAGGTAAAAGCTCTCTCGCACCCAGTTTAATCAAGATGATTACTGAGCGCTTAAAGATTGATATGAATCGTCCAGTTGAACCGATTGATGAGCGTATGCTTGAATAATATATCTACCCCCCGATTTCTGCTAAACTAGAACTATTCCTTCCTGCCTAGGAATTTCTTATTATGAGCAAAATCGACTTTAACCATCTCCACGTCCATACCCAGTACTCCCTCCTTGATGGATTATGTAAAGACGAAGATTTAGCTCAAGCAGCCAAAACCTATGGGATGGACGCCCTCGCTATCACCGACCACGGGGCTATGTATGGCACAATCCATTTCTACAACACAATTAGAAACTCAGGGATCAAGCCAATTATTGGACTCGAAACCTATTACACCCCAGGCAACCGTACCGACAAATCTCGCGAGTTCAAAACTAATCATCTTCTTCTCTTAGCTAAAAATCTTACCGGATACCATAATCTGCTCAAACTTACCTCTATTGCTCATCTCGAAGGTTTTTACTACAAACCTCGTATCGATTGGGAAACACTTAGCAAATATCACGAAGGTCTGATCGCGACTTCCAGTTGCATCCAGGGAGAAATTCCTCAGTTACTCATCAAGGGCGAAATAGATAAGGCTGAGTTGCGTCTGAAGGATTACTTGCAGTTGTTCGGCGATGATTATTATATCGAGCTCCAACGTCACGATGGTCTAGAGAACACGCTCAAACCCCTGAACGAAGAACTGCTTAAACTCTCGCGCAAGTTTGGTGTACCGCTCATTGCGACCAATGATGTTCACTATGTCCGCCAGGATGACGCTATAGCACAAGACGCACTCCTTGCTATCCAAACACGAACTACCCTCGAAGACAAAAATCGCTTTACGATGATCGACTCTCCCAGTTACTATCTCAAATCTCAAGAAGAGATGTCTGATCTCTTTGCTGATCTCCCCGAGGCGTTGTCCAACACTAGATCCATAGTTGATAAATGTGACCTCACGATTCCAACTGGCAAGATGATCTACCCCAAATTCCCGGTTCCCGAGGGTATGACCCCAGAGTCATACCTCAAGCAAATGGTCTATGACAAAGTCGAGTCACGCTATTCTCATCCTGGCAAAGAAATCATGGAGCGGATTGACTATGAACTAGAAGTGATTTGCTCCAAAGGGTATGCCTCCTATTTTTTGATTACCCAAGACTTCATTAACTGGGCCAAGGGCAATGGGATCCGAATCGGTCCAGGTCGTGGTAGTGCTGCCGGTGCAATAGTTTCCTATATTCTGCGCATCACTTCGATAGATCCACTTGCACACGGTCTCCAGTTTGAGCGATTTATGAACCCCCAACGTCCCAGTCCACCCGATATCGACGTAGATATTGCCGATGTTAATCGTGACCGTGTCATTGAGTATGTAACCGAGAAATATGGTATAGATCGGGTCGCTCAAGTTATTACTTTTGGGACTATGGAAGCTCGGGCTGCCATTCGAGATATAGGTCGTGTCTTAGGCCTACCATATTCTGATCCAGATTTAGTCGCCAAGTTAATCCCGGTAGGTAGCAGTATCGATGAAGCTCTAAACAGTGTTACTGAGCTCCAAGAGCTCTACAAGAATCCCAAATACAAAGAACTCCTTGATTTAGCTAAGAGAGTCGAGGGAGTCGCCAGGCATAGCAGTACACACGCCGCCGCTGTCATCATTGCCGATGCACCCCTAACCAACTATGCACCTATTCAAAAAGATTCCAAACTCGGCAAGATTACTACTCAATATGACATGTATGCGATTGATCTAAACGTCAAACCTGACGCCATTGGTCTTCTGAAAATGGATTTTTTGGGACTTCGCAATCTCACTATCCTGCAAAATGCCATCAAAATAATCGAGAACGATCGCGGTGTTAGAGTAGACCTCTCAGGTCTCCCCCTGACAGATAAAAAAGTCTTTGAGATGCTCGGGAGAGGTGAGACGACTGGAGTCTTCCAGATGGAGTCGCCTGGTATGCGACGTCTTGCCAAGCAGCTCAAGCCAGACGTCTTTGGCGATATTGTCGCTTTGATTGCGCTCTATCGCCCAGGCCCTATGGCGCTCATTCCCGAGTTCGTCAAAGGCAAATTAGAGCCAGATAGTGTCAAGTATCTCCACCCTGATCTCAAACCAATCTTAAGTGAAACCTATGGCATTGCGGTCTATCAAGAGCAGGTGCTCAAAATCGCCAACGTCATGGCCGGCTATTCGCTCGGAGAAGCGGATATTTTACGTCGAGCCATGGGTAAAAAATCGATCGAAACCATGAACAAAGAGCATAAAAAGTTTATCGCCCAAGCAGTCAAACTCAATTACTCAGAAACCATGGCAGAGAAAGTCTGGTCATTTATCGAGCGTTTTGCTGGCTACGGTTTCAACAAAGCACATGCCACCTCCTATGCCATGATCTCCTACCAAACAGCTTACCTCAAAGCTCATTATCCTGTTGAGTATATGACTGCCCTCATGTCTGCCGAATCTGGACGTGAGGATAAAATGGCCCTCTCACTAGAGGAGTGTCGCACCATGGGTATTAAAGTCTTGCCTCCCGATATCAATAAATCTGATATCGATTTCAAAATCGAGGCAGACTCAAAATCTCTAGAGGGTAAAGCCATCCGCTTTGGTTTTACCGCTATCAAGAATGTCGGAACCGCCGCGATCGACAATATTCTTTTAGAACGTACGGGTGGTGGAGAGTATAAAAGCTTTACAGATTTTATTGCCAGAGTAGACACTCAAAAAGCGAACAAAAAAGTCCTCGAGAGTTTAATCAAGGTTGGCTCCTTTGATGCTTATGGTAAGCGGGCTGTCATACTTGATGAAATAGAGCGAATCCGCGCCAAAGTCGGTAAATCAAGCGCAGAAAAAGATAGTAATCAAACTGGTCTTTTTGACAATTTGATCCAGGAAGAGGTCTCTATCATTGATGATTGGCAATCCACTAAAGAAGAATTCAACAATCGAGAATTGATGGAGATGGAGCGTGAGCTACTGGGTATTTATCTCCGTGAGCATCCCTCCCAAAAAATCCTTAAGACTGCTAGAACTGAGTGGACTAAACCTCTCTCTGAAATAAGCGATTACAAAGACCAAAAAATCACGGTCGCGGCCATCATTAAAACCGCCCGGACTGTCGTCACCAAAGCCAAGCAACAAGAGATGGCTTTCTTGCTCTTGACTGATGAAGGGGGAGAGATCGAGGCCGTAGTCTTCCCCAAGACCTACGCTCAAGTCGAATCTTTCCTAATTCCCAATAGTGTCGTAATTGTCAAAGGCAAGGTAGAGGAACGCGAAGATCGGCTCTCGCTGATTATCGATAGTATCGAATTGGTTCCAGATCCTCTCACCTCCGAGGTGAAGGGTTCCCACACCTCGGAGGTGCTAGACTCCAACACAATCACTGTTCCACGTGGAACTAGCAAAGCCACTCTCCTTTCTCTCAATAAGCTCTTACAAGACAATAGGGGAGATGATCACATTACGCTCATTTTTCAGAATGCTCACGATTCGCGTGAGCTCAAGCTCCCTTTCGGCATCAACTACTCTGACTCTCTCAAGCAAGCAATCGCTCAGCTTCTCCAAATCACTCCTCTAGAATAGCTTGACATTCGTCCTTTCTTCGGTTTATAACTAAATCATGATCCAAAGAATATCCGAACCAGTCTCAGTCGTCTCTGCCTTCAATGCCCATGATCGGACGGTCAGACCCATCTCTCTTGAATGGTCTCGTCGGACTTACCCCGTTCTTCAAGTCGGTCTGCGCCATACTTATCGTGATGGTATCACTCGCCATCATGTCTTTTCGGTGGTGAGCAATTCCCTCTTCTTTCGTCTCAACTTGAATACCGAAACTCTCCACTGGACCCTAGAAGAGGTGAGCGATGGTTTGCCTGATTGAACCAACCTCACACACTAGGTCTGTGATGTTTAATCCCTCCTCACCTAGAGTCATACATATCGATCTCAACTCTTGTTTTGCTAGTGTCGAGCAACAGGCCAATCCATTTTTACGTGACAAACCAGTTGCCGTCGTCCACTCAGACGCTCCCTATGGTTGTATTCTTGCCCCCAGTGTCGAAGCCAAGCTTTGGGGAGTCAAAACTGGGATGACTTTATCCGAAGGCAAGTCACTCTGTCCCTGGCTCATTTCTAGAGTTGCCGACCCTCCTAAGTACCGCCAGATTCACTCTCAGTTTGCCCAGTTGCTCGCTCTTTATTCTCCCGATGTCATCTCCAAGTCCATCGATGAGTTCGTCCTGACCCTTCCAAGCAAGCCTACGAGGTCTCACCTTGAAGGTCTATCTGTCGAGATCAAGTCTCGCATTAGGTCGGAGATCGGCGATTACCTGCGTGTCTCGATCGGGATCTCTACCAACCAAGTCCTGGCCAAACTAGCCTCCGGTCTCCACAAACCAGATGGTTTTGACATCATCGACCGAACTAACTATACTGAGATCTATGGAAGGATAAAACTTCAAGATTTTTGTGGTATCAACATCAGAAACGAGGCCCGGCTCCACCGGGTAGGGATCTTTACTCCTAGCCAGTTCTATAGTGCCGATCTCCAGACTCTCAAGCAGGCTTTTCAGTCTATTCTCGGTCGCTATTGGCATACTCGTTTACGTGGATACGAGGTAGATGACTTCGAGTTCAAACGTCAGAGCTTTGGCCAATCATATGTCTTGCCTCGTCCAATGTCAGAGTCAGAGTGGCGTCCCATCCTCGCCAAACTAGTCGCCAAAGCTGCCAGAAGAATGAGATCTAGTGGGTACTATGCCGAGGGAGTTCACTTGTCGCTGCGCTTTGGCGACGGGGCTCACTGGCACACAGGTCGTCGCATCAAGGAACGTCTCTATGATGATGTCAGTTTGCTTACTGTCACACTCAATCTTTTCCCAAGTGCCCTCCAACATAAAAAAGTGAAAAAGATTGCCTTTACCTGTTTTGGTCTGTCTCAGGAAAGTGGTCAACTAAGTTGTTTCATAGACACTCTCAAGCAGAAGAAACTGGTGAGCTCTCTGGATCAGCTGAACGATAAATGGGGAGAATATAGCGTGACTTATGCCTCCATGATGGGATCTAGTGGTCATGTTCGCGACGCCATTGCCTTTGGGAAGTAGCTTTACAAACTATAAGGACTTGATAGACTAGATCAACTCTATGCAATACACACTAATTCGTGCGCACAAAAAAACTCTCTCTCTCCAAGTTAATTCATCTGGAGAGGTGATTGCCAGAGCCCCATACTTGATGCCGAAATTCCTGATAGATCGTTTCGTCAAGCAAAAAGAGGGGTGGATCACCAAAAGACAAATAGAGATTGCCAAGCCCAAGCGACCCAAAAAACAATACTTCACCACACCTGCCTTGCACAAGTATGTAGAAGAACAAGTTAAAATTTATAGTAAGAAAATGAACCTATCGTATTCAGGCTTACGCTACACCAACGTCAAGTCGTACTGGGGAACTTGTGCCCCCTCCGGACTACTTTCTTTCAACATTGCCTTACGCTACACGCCCAAATCAGTTGTTAGCTATGTAGTCGTACACGAACTCGCTCATCTCAAATGGAAAGGTCACGGCAGAAGATTTTGGAACATGGTCGAAAAATATTATCCCAAAACTAAAGAAGCCAGAAAAATTTTGCGTCAAACTCCAAGATACCTCTAAATCTGATCCGCTAAACTTTTAGCAAATTCAATCAATAAATATGGGGGCACTCCTTGATTATGGAGACCATGCAAATTGAATATTGCCTCCTTTGCTTTTGGCTCAATGGGGGATAAAGCCTGTGTTATCGATGCAAATAACTCAATTTCACCTATAAAAGAAATTCTCCTAGCGATAAATCTATAAAGAGGGCCAAACTCACCTTGAGGCAAAGGGGTGTATGGTTCACCCTTATCTAGTTGAGATCGCACATTTTCAGATAGAGCATTATAGGCCCCTACGAGAGAAGTTATGTCTGGACCGTACTCTAAAGCCACAAGTGAATCATGAGCTAGAATAAAAGTATCAACTACAACTTGGCGCGCTTCTCTCGTTTCGGGAAAAGTCACCCCACCATTTTCTATATACTTGGATCCAAAGTCTTTAGGTAAACTTAGAATACAATTCTAATGCATCAGTCAATTACTACCTCACGAGAACGATCGCGGTGGGCAGACTCCGACCGGGGCCGACTATATATCCACTCGCCCACAATGCCGCTGAGCCACCTCCATCCAAATTAAGCGCATTTTCTAATCCCAAAGTTTTTAAAACATGAGCTGTATCGGCAAATGACGCTGAGTGAACATGACCTATCACAATTGTACTTCCTCGTTGTCCGACGTGAGTTCTAAACGGAAATGCACCACCTGCAATTAAAATGCAGGACATGACATATTTATCCAGTTCCGATCGAGACAGCATTGCCGTGTGGTTTGCGGCTGAAGTACCTATACGAGAG
>Ga0116204_1002243_pt1 | contig 10474 bp, 11 predicted proteins | sample LakKivwa52mmetaG_FD_94481 | JGI IMG/M metagenome (GOLD analysis project Ga0116204, IMG submission 94481) | Anoxic lake water microbial communities from Lake Kivu, Rwanda to study Microbial Dark Matter (Phase II) - Lake Kivu water 52m metaG | ecosystem: Environmental > Aquatic > Freshwater > Lake... | reverse complement strand
CTTTGGCATTGGTGCTGATCCCGGTGGTGACCCAGCGGTCGGTTTCCGCATCGGTGAGCAGCAGACAGGCGCGCTGGCCGGTAAGAATGAAGGCTTCGGCCGCGGCTGGGGAAAGCTCACCGATGCGGCCGGCCTGGGTCAGGTAAAACCCCCAGCGCTCCAGGGAAAAGCCGCACCGGCTGGCAGCGGATTCGCGCAGATAGGCGGCGGTCGCTTTCCACATGCCACGCCGGTTGGCCTGCAAGGCATCCAGGGCATGGCGGCCCCAGGCAAGAAGTTGGTCAACGCCTAAATTGGCGATGGCCGCAGGGGTGGAAGTCAAAAAGGCGATGCCCACGTCGATGTCACAGCGACAAAGCCCAAGGGCCAGGCCGGCCCACTGGCGGGTCAATTCGTTCCTGGCAGGCAACGCGCTGACGGCGCCCAAAAACGGCTGGGTCGTGGCCCAGTTGAAGCCGGCCAGGCCCAGCAACCCTTCCACCAGCGCCCCCCGGCAGGGGTGCTTGTCCAAAGCGGCCATCTCCGGCCAAATGGCCTGGCAATACTGCCTGACGGTCTGGGGCCGCAGGTGGGTCACGCCGGCGCACAACCGGTCGTAGGTCTGGCGGATTGTCGGGCTCAGGTCGTTGCTGGAATCCATGGAGCTATCGTCTTTATCCTGAAAAATCAGAAAAGACCGCCGGCGATTTCAGCGATGGCCTCCTGCATTTGCGCATCGTCGGACATGGCCTGGGTGACGGCGACTCGGCAGGCCGTTGCCGGCGCCAGCCCTTCGGTGATCAGCATGCCCGCATACACGAGCAGCCGGGTGCTCACCCCTTCTTCCAGCCCGTGCTGGCGCAGGTTGCGCACCATTTCGGCCAGGCGCACCAGCCGGTCGGCCGTCTCGTTGTCCACCCCGGTTTCCTTGACGATGATGGCCCTTTCTTTTTCCGGGGCCGGATAGGTGAACGCGATGGCCAAAAACCGCTGGCGCGTGGAGTGCTTGAGTTCTTTGATCACGCTTTGATAGCCTGGATTGTAAGAGATGACCAGCAAGAAGTTCGGATGGGCCTCCAGCAGCAACCCGCGCTTTTCCTGGGGCAAAATCCGCCGGTTGTCGGTAAGCGGGTGAATGACCACCGTGGTGTCCTTACGGGCCTCCACCACCTCGTCCAGGTAGCAGATCGCCCCGTGCTTGACCGCCAGGCTCAGCGGGCCGTCCTGCCAGACGGTTTCCTCGCCCTTGAGCAGGTAGCGGCCCACCAGGTCCGAGGCGGTCAGATCCTCGTGGCAGGCCACGGTAACCAGAGGCCGGGCCAACCGCCAGGCCATGTGCTCCAGGAAACGGGTTTTGCCGCAGCCTGTCGGTCCTTTGAGCATCACCGGCAACTTGAGTTTGTAGGCCTTTTCAAAAATTTCGATCTCATCGGCCACGGGCAGATAAAACGGTTCGGATGCCAGGGTGTAGTTTTCAATGGCAATGCCATTGGGACTGTGCGGGGCGTTCATCGGCCTTGTGTGTTCTCCTCAACAAACCGGGGCGGATCGGTTCCGCCCCGGACTTGAAAAAAGGTGATGGGTCAAGTGTGAAGGGCCGGGCCTTCAACGGCCTTGTTTTCCTTCAGTCTTCAGCCTTCAGCCTCTCATTTAGTACTTCCCGTAAAGCTCCGCGGCTTCCATCATGGCAATGGCGTTGAGCAGCGAGCCGTTGGGCGGGAACTCGCAGCCGGTGGCCAGGATGAAGCCGCCGTCCTTGCCCAGTTCCTCGATCTGCTTTTTGCACTCCTGCCGCATGTCCTCGGGCGATCCGAGGAACGCATAGGCCGCCGGGCTGACATAACCGCACAGGCTGGTCTTTTTACCGTATTTTTGCTTGAGTTCGGCCATGTCCTTGGTATCGTCGGCCGGATAGGCAAAGGAAATGGCCACCGGTGCCATGGCTTCGATCTGGGCGTCGAAGTAGATGCCGTTGCCGCAGTTGTGGACCATCACCATGCAGCCGCACTCGCGGACCGTGTCTGCCAGCCGGGTGGTAAACGGGCCTTCGATTTCTTTCCACATCTCTTTTTTCATGATGGTCTGGGAGGCGAACAAGGTATCCAGGACGATGGCATGGACCCCTGTCTTGCACATCGCCTTGATGTAGTCGATCAGCATGCCGGTGATCACATTTTCGGCGTGGATCACCGCTTCCTTGTGCTTGTAGCAGTCACGGAAGAGGTTTTCCGCGCCGCGCATCATCGATAAAATGCCCAGCGGGCCATAGACGAACCCCATGATCGGAACGGTTTTGGCCAGCTCGTTGGACACGATGCCCATGTATTTGAGCACTTCTTTCATCCGCGGGGCCTTGGTCGGGTCCACCGGTTCGATCTTATAGTAGTCGTCCGGGGTTTTGATGAACGGGTCATCGTAGGTCGGATGGGCCGTGTCCTCCACGGGAAAGACCACTTTCTGGCCCAGGTCAGCGGCCTCCACGGACAGGTCCACCAGGCCGAGGACCCCGTCAAAACCGATGAGCTTTTGGGCCTGGATCATGGACTTGGCCATCAGTTCGCCATCCTGTGACCATTCGGCGTAGGTGACGCCGTAAACCCGGCGCGAGGCGCCGCAGACCAGCGGGGCCGCGGGAACACGGTCGGGGATTCCTCCCTGAAGAACGGTTGCCACTCTTTCCAACGAATTCATGGTCAATCTCCTTTTGTTGCGGGTTGAAGGACATCGTGTTTTGTAAAGCCACCAGCGCCTGGGGCCGCCAAGCCGCCGTCGCGAGCGTGTCCTGCGAAATAACGGCCCGGCCTGGCGCCTTTGGTTCGGCGGTTAGAAACCGGCGCCACGGCCATTGATCAACTGCTCCAATACCTGCCTGATTCCCCGATCGGCCGTTGTGCTCAAGGCGACAATCCCGCCGGCCCGGCCGAGCTGCGCGGCGATGGCGGTGATCTGTTCGGTCCCGCTCAGGTCGACCTTGCTCGCCGCCACGAGATCGGCACCCGCCACCTGTCCCCCGAGCAGTGCGGGACGTTCCTGCCACTGGGCCTCGAACACGGGAGTGTTGACCAAGGTGATGAACGGGCCGATGTCGTAGACCGTGTCCCGGCGACCCATGGCGGCAACGTTGCGCAACTCACTGGTCACCACCATTTCCGAGGGTTCGATGAAAAGAAAATCCGGATCATGGTTGCGTTTGATTTCCTTTTGCAGGGCAACCAGCCTGGATGCCAGCGAACAGCCCACTCAGCCGCCGCGGACGAATTCGGCGGCCACGACATGGTTCTGTAAAAACGCCGGGTCATAGGCCGCTTCACCGTCTTCGTTGACGATCACGGCACTGCGCATTCCCCGGGCGCCGAGCCGCTGAATCAACGTGCGGATCAAGCTCGTCTTGCCGCAGCCGCGCATGCCGCTGATATTGACGATTTTCATCCGCGCTTGTCCTGTTCAAACTGCTCGGCGAGCTTCTTGATAAAATCCTGTTTGGAAGCGGTAAAATCGAATTCGTCAAAATAGGTGTGTTCTTTTTCCTTGACCACGGAAAGCCCCCGCTGCTCGGCAACTTCATGCATGCCATCCAGGGTGGCCGCCTTGACGGCATCTTCGGGGATTCCCTGCACAATGCTGTTGATAGCCAGGTAGAGGTCTTTGACCGGATGGGAGATCGCGCCCGAAGAAAAACTGCCGTGGCTCACCCCGATGGTGTCGGCCTTGATCGTTCCGGCCTCGGTACGCAGGTGGCTTTTGATATGGCCGATGCACTTGGCCCCGAGGTCGATACAGCGGCTGGCGATGGCCATCATCATCGCCTCGGCCATGGCTTTGACAAAAGCCTCGGGCATGGGTTCGTTGCGGCTGAGTTTGGCGGCAACCCCGTAGCCGCTGACCCCGTGTTCGGTGTAGCATCCGCTGACCGGTGCGCTGTCGTCAGTCATGGCGTTACTCCTTCCAGTTGAGGATGCGCTCCACCAGGGTGTCGATTCCCAAGCCGGTGAAGGAAGACAGATTGACGATGGCCGCTTTGGCGTTGAGTTCGGTCACCTTTGCCGTGGACTCATCGATGCAGCCAGGATCCACGGCATCGACCTTGCTGATGGCGACGATGTCGGCGTCCTTGACCTGGGTGGTGACCAGTTGGCCGAGCATGTCCATGTCGAGCAGCTCGGCCGGCCGGGTGGCGTCAAACAGCACGATGGCCGGTCCCACGGAAATTTTGGCATCCCGGCCGCTCATGCGGGCGGCCAGTTTGACCTGGTGGGGAACGGCAACCCCGGTGGGTTCGACCAGGACATGGTCCGGGCGAAAGTCGCGGTACAGGTTGTACACGGTCTTGGCGAAAGTGGCGGCGACTTCACAGCAGATGCAGCCGCCGCCGATGTCTTTGACCTGCATGCCGCTTTCCTCGATCACCTTGCCATCCACGGGGATTTCGCCGATCTCGTTGACCACAAGGGCTACCTTGCGTTGCCCGGCCCCGGCAAGCCGGCGGGACAATTGCAGCATGAGGGTGGTTTTGCCGCATCCTAAAAAGCCTGCGATCTGAGTGATTTGCATGGTACCTCCGGAAGAGCCGCTGAGGGGGCGTCATCGGTTGAATCTTGATTATTCAAGATGACATAAGCACCGGGGCCTGTAAATGACCGGTTATGGGTAATAAATGGGTATTTTTAGCTACCCGGATCAGGCAGCGGTGGACGGCGCGGGGCTGGGTGATGAATTCAGGTAGGAGTCACGGACCTGTTTGAACAGCCCGACCAGGGTCTGGCTGAACCCGGTTTCCTCCGGTTTGGCCAGGTGGAACAGGGTGTCCATGAAGCGGCGATCCTCGGCGGAGACATAGCCATGGCAGTCCCACCAGAACCGGGCAAGCGCGGGCAGGCCGCTTTTCGTCAAAACCCCGATGGGGGCAAAAAGGCGCCACTGGCGGCACAGCCACAGGGCTTTGATCCAGGCATGGGGCTGCATGGACCGGTAGCGTTGGGCCTGCTCGTCGGAGGGGCCGAGGCGGTGGTACCAGTGGACAAGCTGGGCAGGGGCATGGCCCATGGCGACCAACATCTGCACGGCCATCATCCCTTTGAGACCCTCTTCGAGATGGGCCGTGAGGTGGCGGACCAGTTGCAGGGCGGTTCCGGTCACCGGGAACAGGGGCAAGACGGTGCGGCTGAAATTGAAGGTGTTCACCTCGGGCCGGGCGCCGACAAGGGCGCCGGCCAGTTCCAGATCCAGGGCGGCTTGCAGGACATCAACCGACAGGCCGCCAAGTGAGGAGACGTGCAGATCCAGGGCAAGGCGTTGCTCACCGGTTTTGGCCGAAACCAGCGGGGGTTGGTCCCCGTCGCCGTCTCCTGCCACCGGTGCCGTTTGCTCAACCCTAACGACCACCTCCAACCGCGAACCCGCCGGTGCGTCCCGCCAGAAGCGTTCCACGAAATCCCTTGCCAACCGCAGCAGGTCCTGGGGATCATCGGCAAGCAGGGGCGTGTCCATGGACTCAGCGGGCGGCCATTTTTTGAAACAGCGGTTTGGTGGACAGGTACACCTGAAGGTTGACTTTACGCCGGCTCAACCCGAGCTTTTTGCGGATGTTGCGGCGGTGGGTCTGGACGGTTTCCAGGGAAAGGTTCATCAGTCCGGCGATTTCCTTGGCGCTGTGGCCTTCCTGGATCAGGTGACAAACCCGCATTTCCGTGCGGGTCAGCCGCAAGAACCGCCCGTCCAGTTCCTTTGAAAACCCCTTGGTCAGGCCGATCAACTGCTCGCGCATGAAGTTGAGGAAACTGGTGCGGATTTCGGCATCGGTTTCGGTGCGGATCTTTTCCAGGGCCGGCAGCAGCACGGTTTCTATTTTGTGCGCGATGCCGCCCTCGATGCTTTTTTTTTCCTTTTCAAAGGCCTTCATCAGGTTGCGCAGGGTGATGTACATCTCCCGGCGATGGTTGCGTTCCTGGCTGAGCAGGTCTTGAAGCCGTTTGATCGGGCCTAAATCGCGCAAGACCGCCAGGTACAGGGGGCCCGCTGGGGCCGGGAAGCGTTTGACGGTGATGTCCAGTGAGAATACTTCTGTTTCCCCGCGCACGGCTCTGAGTTCGTAGATCCAGTTTTTGTAATTTTTAAGAGATATCAAGGCCTTTTCGAAAACGGGCCGGTCGGCCTGGGCCAGCAGCAGGCGGCAGTCCCGGCCGATCAACTGCCCCTGTTCCAGGCCATGAACCTCCGCAGCCCGTTTGTTGGCGGCAAGGATGGCCAAGCGCTGATCGAGCAGCAAAATGCTGTCGCCCGATTCGACCAGCAGGTCACGCAGCAGGGCTTCGTCCACCCAGCGGGTGGGGGCAAGCGCCTGGGCCGGCACATCATGGGGCAGCGGGCAGGTCATCATCTTCATGTCCTTGGGTCGGTGGTCTTTTATCAATGGAATTGAATGCAACACAGCATCAAATTTTTCCGAGCCCATCGGGGTCGGTATCGGTATCGGGGTCGGTCTTTTGTTCCGGTTTTTCTGTCGATACCGATTCCGATACCGACCCCGATTCCGAAAAGCCTTTCGATTCCAAATCTTGCGGGTTGCAAAACTGCATCTCACGGATCAGCCCCAGGGCTTCCTCGATGGTCAGGGGAATTTGCCGATAGTCGGCCAGGTCGCCGCCAAGTTCCTGAAACAGTCGGGTGAGCAGGGGGGGTTCAAGCCGGCTTTGTTCCAACAGACAACGGTTGGTGAGAATGGTCCGCGGACTGCCATCGGCAACGATGGCGCCCTGATCGAGGATGATCACCCGTGTGGCGATCTCCGAGGCCAGGTTGATATCGTGGGTCACCGTGATGAGGGTGTAACCATGGTGCGAATTGAGGTGGCGGATCAGGCCGACCAGATGACGGGATGATGCAGGGTCAAGGCTTGCCGTGGGCTCGTCGAGTAAAATCAGAGGCGGCTGCATGGCGATGATTCCGGCCAGGCCCACGCGGCGCATCTCGCCGTGGCTGAGGCAGTGAATGGGCCGCCGGCGCAGGTGGGACACTTCCATTAGCTCCATGGCCGTTTCCACCAGGCGGTCGACCTCATCGAACGGCAGTTCCTTGTTGACCGGCCCATAGGCCACGTCCTCGCGCACATGGGTGCAGAACAACTGATCGTTGGGGTCCTGCAGCAAAAGCCCCACCTTGTGAAAGGCTTCGGTGCGGTTGCTTTTGTCCAAAACCTGACCGTCCAGATGAATTTGACCGCTGTCAGGAAGCAGGATACCTGAAAAAAGCTTGAGCAGTGTGCTCTTGCCCGCACCGTTGGGTCCGCACAACACGACAAGCTCGCCGGGTTGGACCGTCAACGAGACCCCGGACACCGAACGGTTGTGTTGGTAGGCGTACGAGACATCGATGCAGCGAAGCACCGGCTGGCTTGGGTGCTGGCGGTTGGGCGTGATGTCGCAGCGGTTGGGGCAGGCACCTTCGGAGGGATTGCCGTAGGCATGGGTGATGCCATGTTCGGTGCTTTGCCCTCTGGCGGTCATGGCCTGCTGGATCCGATGGGTCCGATCGTAGGCCTGCAGCACGATTTGGGAGAGGATCAGCGCCGTGCTGCGGCAGCAGGCCAGATAGCCGCCAAAACCACCCCGTGCTGTGGCGGCGACGCGCATTCTGACGAACTGGTCCATGAGCAGCCAAGCGTAGCGATAGGCCATGGCCACCGCGTCAAGCAAGATGGCCGGAACCTTGAACCAGGCCAACGCCGCCATTGCCGAACGGAAGGTGGTGGTCAGGCAGACGGCTGCAATCCACGACATTTCACACGCTACACGGGCCGCTGCCCCCAACCCCAGCAGCATCCCCTCGCGGTAGACGGTGACCGGCCCAAGCGAAAACCATTTCTGGGAGCCGAACCCCATGCTGAACCCCAGGGCGACCAAAAGGGTGGCCCAGGCCGGGGCAAGGAAAAAAAAGGCGATACGCCGCAACGCAATTCCCGAACCAATGGCCAGAGACAGACCCACCACCAGCAGCAGCGCCGAAAGCCAGAGCTGGGCGGCCACGACGTTCATGCCGATCGCCGCGGCCAGGACAGCGATTTTGACCCGCGCATCCCAGTGGTAGAGCCATCTGGTTCCCGGCGGCTGTTCCGGGCCATCGCAGCTGTCGCAGTTGTTGACCAGGGATTGGGCAGGCCAAGCGTTCATGGGGCAGACCGGTTGGGCTTTGCCCACAGCAGGTGCCAGCCACGTCCCAGCACGAAACCGCAGACTGCCCCCGCGCCGAGCAGCAGCAGATTCCAAAGATCCCCCATGGACTCGGTGTCGATGAAAGGATCGCGCGGCGGTCTGCCGGCCTTGGCCGCCAGATCCTCATTGACCGCTTCATCCATTCCGGCAAAAGCTTGGGGAGCGCCTTCGCTTTGGCGTGCGATGGCCGGTGATGGCTCATCCGCTGGTTGGGCATGGAGGGGCCGGGTCAGCAGGAATACCGAGCCAGTGACAACCAAAGCCACCAACATGGCATGGTTGAATTGATCCCGAACGTCGGCCGTCACGATGCCAAGGGCGTTGAGCACCTCAGGCCGCTGGCGGGCTGCATGGTGAAGGGCCAGACCCGTGATGAGCATCTCCGCAAGGGCAATGGGAAGCTGGGTGGGCAAATAGGCCGCGTAGATCACCAGCAGATAACCACCCAGGGAATATTGGGGGTTGGGGGCGGTGGCCAGTGTCGTTCCCAGGATCATCCCGGAGGCCGCATAGACCATGATGTCACCGATCAGACCGCCGGCCATTCCGGCTGCCCAGATTGGCAATCCCATCCGGCGGCAGAGCTGAAACAGTGCCCAGCCGAAAAAACAGCCGCAAAAGCCCAATGCCAGCAGGTTGGCGCCCCAGGTGCCAAAGCCCCCATGGGCAAAAAACGCCGCCTGAAACAGCAAGCTGATGCCGGCCAACGCCGTTCCGATCAGCGGTCCAAGCAATATGCCGATGAACGGTGTTCCGCAGGGGTGGGAGCAGGTACCGGTGAAGGCCGGAATCGGCAACAGGGAGATGAAAAACACCAGGGCGGTGCCCATCCCCAACAACAGCCGGTTTTCCGGGCGTTTCCTGGCAAACGACTTCATCCGGGAAACGCCGACGCCCATCAGGGCGATACCCACACCGGTGTAGGCCAGGGCCGCTTTTCCGACAATGATCCCTTCGGTGATATGCATGGAATCCTCCTCTAATGATGGCATCCCCGGTATCGGTGGCGCTGGATCGGGCACCGGTCCAAGCGGCCGTCCGGTGGGATCCGTCTTCCGGCGACGGTGCCGGGTGCCGAAGGATTACCGCATGGCGGGGGCTTGTCCGGCCTGGAGTACTGGGCAGCGGTTCGATTTCAAAGAGGCTCCATCATGCGGATAGCCAACCGCTTTAACCTTGGGAGCCCACTTTCAGGTGTTGAATCGGTAATCGCCGGCATGCTTGGCAGCCCTGGCCCCGTCGGCGCAGCCGGTGAGCACCTGGTAGAGGTCCTTGTCGCGGCAGTCGCCGGCGGCAAACAGGCCGGGCACGGATGTCATCAGCTTGTCGTCGGTTTTCAGGTACCCATCGGCCGTGGTGTCAACCGCCATGTCCAGCATGGTGGTGGCCGGTGTCCAGCCGATGGCCAGAAACACGCCATTGACGGGGATCTGGCGCTGGTCGCCGTTGGAGCTTACCGTGATGGCCTCAACCGTATCCAGACCCTGATAGGCGATGGCTTCGGTGCCGGCGAGCACGTTGATGCCGGGGTTGGGCGCGATCATTTTGCGATGGGCCGCGTCCATCAGCGGGGAGTCGTTGCGATGGATCAAGATCACCTTGGCCGGGACCCGGGCCAGGTTGATGGCGTGTTGGGCCGCGGGGTTGTCGCTGCCCACCACGGCCAGGGTGGCGTTTTTGCCCCGGTAAAGCGGGCCGTCGCAGATGGCGCAAAAGAAAACGCCTTTGAGCGCGTTGCCGGGGATGTCCAGGCGCTTGGGGGTGCGGCCCGAGGCCACGATGGCACAGGGCGCCGCATAGGCCTGGCCCATGGCGTCTTGGACCATGAATCCGCCGGTTTCGCGTGTCAGTCGCGTGGCCTGGGCCATGGTGAAGGTGGCGCCCTCTTGTTGGGCCTGGTTGAACAGCAGCAGCCCCAGTTGGGTGCCGCCCCCGGAAAAAGCCGGAAAATTGGCCAGATCGTGGATCATGTAGAGGCTGCCGCCGGGGGTGTCCCCGAACACCAAGGTGTTCAACCCGAAACGCTGCGCGTATAAGGCGGCGGTCAGGCCGGCCGGCCCGGTACCGATGACGATCAGATCGTAGGCATTCATGGTGTTGTCCTGGTGAACCAAGAGGCGTGTCCACTGAAAAAAGCGATCGTTACCATGAAGGACATGAAGAATCTATCGCGGCAAAGCCGCAACCAAAAGGACAAAAACCAATCTCGCGCAGAGCCGCTGAGAAAAACGACAAATCCAAAAAAACGCTACATGCTGTCAAGTCTGTCGGGCCAAGCAAACCGTGGT
>Ga0116204_1002241_pt1 | contig 10483 bp, 11 predicted proteins | sample LakKivwa52mmetaG_FD_94481 | JGI IMG/M metagenome (GOLD analysis project Ga0116204, IMG submission 94481) | Anoxic lake water microbial communities from Lake Kivu, Rwanda to study Microbial Dark Matter (Phase II) - Lake Kivu water 52m metaG | ecosystem: Environmental > Aquatic > Freshwater > Lake... | reverse complement strand
TTGATACAAGACGTATTGTTCGGGATACCTCGAGCCGGTGTAGCCGTCGTAGAGGCTTTCCATGCAGCCGCCGAGAAGACGGCCTGTGACGCGGCCGCTTCCGTGAAGCGTCCGATGTCCCCGCTTCTCTTCATGAACGACGCGCTTCGTCCCCAAAGCCGCGGCCGAATAATCGGTGCGTTCCTCGTACCAGACGGGCGAAGGGGCGATGATGCGCCGTTGCGGGTTCTCGAAATAGCGAAGGAAGGCTTCCTTGGTGTAGGGAAGCATCGCTTCTTCCAACTCCGCCAAATCGGACAGGAAGTTGGGACCGTAGAACGAGGTCATTCCGAGCTTGAAAAACATCAAATGGTTGTTCGTTGTGTCGGAAAAACCGGTGAACAGCTTGGGATGGGTCTTGACATGCGCGACGAAGGCATGATCGTCGAAAAGATCGGACAGCAGGCGAAACGTCTCGTCGCCGCCGATCGCGCAGACGATCCCTTGGATGCGATCATCGAAAAAAGCTTGTTTCAAATCCGCGGCCCGCGCTTCGGGGTGATTTGCGAGATACTCGCTTCCCTTCAGGGCATGGTCCATGAAGACGGGCTCGAGTCCGAACGCCTTCAGCCGCTTCGATCCCAGTTCCAGCTGATGCGCGCAGAAGGCTTCGCCGAGGATTCCGGAGGACAGGCTCACGACGGCGATCTTGTCGCCCTTCTTCAAAACCGGAGGTTTGATCATCGAATCAGGATTGTCGCAAGGACCGCAAGCAGGAACGACGATGCCGCGAAGACGGGACGGAAAACACCGACGGGATTCCAACGTTTTGCTTTCGATCCGACATGAAGGAGGGTCAGCGCGAAGATCCAACTGAGCGTTCCTTGGACGAGAACGAATTCCACAAGACCGCGGACACTTTGCAGATACGGCGCGAACGCGCCGATCAGGGCGCCGTTGATGACTTGATACAGGACAAACGCAACCTTCCAACCGATCGCGACGGCTCCGACGAGCAGGGCTGTCTTGAGCAGGCGGTCTTTGGCGAAAGCATGGACCACGACGGAAGCCAAGGCGGCTTCGATCAGGATCGCGACCATCGGATTGATCGCCTTCCAGATCGTCAGGTTGGGCATGAACAGATTGACGCCCTTGATCGATGCCGCGACGACGCCCATCAGGAAGACGCTGGTTCTGGAATTGGTCTGCAGATAGCCGTGGCGGAGAATCAGAAGGGCCAGCGGAAACAAGAGCGACCCCGCAAAGAGCGCGGGCAGCCAGTGCAACGCGTAGCCGACGGTGGCTTCCAGGATGCCCCAGATCGAGCCGTAGAGAAGAACGATGGAAAAGAGTTGGACTTTGGTTTTGGGCGTGTTCATTTGATTTCCTCGCTTCGTTTGGATGTTTGAGACAGTTGGAACAAGGTTTCCGGCGTCATCGGGAGCTTCCGCGCCCGGATGCCGACGGCGTTGAAAATCGCGTTCGCGATCGCGGCGGGCGGGGTGTCGATGCCGATCTCGCCGACCGACTTGGCGCCGAAGGGGCCGCTTTCTTCGTACGACTGGGCGAACTTCGTCGTCAGTTTGGGGATTTCGAACCGCGAGGGGACGCGGTAGTTCAGGAAATCGTTCGAAATCAGTTTCCCCGATTTCGCATACAGGACTTCCTCGTAGAGCGCCATGCCCATGCCCTGGACGATCGCGCCTTCGACCTGGCCTCTGGCGAGCATCGGATTGATCGTCGTGCCGCAGTCGACGACGCTCACGTATTCGAGCACTTTGGTTTCAAAGGTCTTCGGATGGATCATGATCTTCGCGAACCCGGCCATGAACGGCGGGGGACTCTTGTGGCCAACATAGGACTCGGTGACGGTCAATTGCTTCTGATCGTGGTTGTAATAGAGGCGGTTGGAGAGTTCCTTCAGGGTGATCGAACGTTTCGTCGCTTCGTCCAAAAAGACGTTGCCGTCGAATTGGACGTCTTCCGCGTTCCCTTTCAAGGCGATCGCGGCTTCTTCCTTCAGCCGACGCTTCATCGTCTGGGCGGCTTTCAAGACCGCGTTGCCCGAGACGTAGGTGGTCGAAGACGCATAGGCGCCGGTGTCAAACGGCGTCAAATCGGAGTCGGAGGAATAGACGATGACCTTGTCCAAGGTCGTCTCGAGTTCCTCGGCAGCGATCTGGGAGAGGACGGTGTCGGAGCCTTGGCCGATCTCGGTCGCTCCGACCATCAAGTTGAAGAAACCGTCGTCGTTCAGTTTGATCGTGGCGGCACCCATGTCGATCAGGGGAATCCCGCTGCCCTGCATCGCGATCGCCATCCCGACGGATTCGATCCAGCCGTCCGGACGGACCTTGCGGGGATAGGTGTCCTTCCAACCGATCAGCTCGCTGCCCGATTTCAGGCATTCTTCGAGTTTGCACGTCTCCATCGTCATCGCGGTGCCTTCGGTGCCTTCGCCCATGATCGCGAAGATCGGCGAGGTCTCGCCTTCCTTCATCATGTTTTGTTGACGGAAGGCCAAAGGATCGAAGCCGCCTTTGGCGCACAGCTCGTCGATCGCGCTTTCGAGGGCGTAGTTGCCCTGGATCGCGCCGTAGCCGCGGAACGCGCCGGCGGGGGTATGGTTGGTGTAGACGACGTCGCCGTGGAAACTTACGGCGTCGACCTTGTTGTAGAGGGGCAATACTTTCGAGCCGGCGACCATGAAGACGGTGAGCGCGTGCTCGCCGTATGCTCCGGTGTCGGATAGGATGTGACAATCGATCGCCTTCAGGACGCCGTCTTTCGTCGCCCCGAGCTTCATCCGGAGTTTCATCGGATGACGCGAATAGGTCGCTTCGAAGACTTCCTTGCGGGTGTAGACCAGCCGGCAGGGTTTGCCGGTGCGCAAGGTCGTGGCGGCGGCGATGATCTCGCCGTGGATCGCCTGCTTTCCGCCGAAGCCGCCGCCGACACGCGGCTTGATGACGCGGATCCGGGAGAGCGGGACGGAAAGCGCCGAGGCGATGATTCGGCGCGTATGGACCGGCGTCTGGGTCGAGGAATACATGACCAGGCGGTTCATGTAGTCGAGGCGGCAGTTGGTCGCGTGGGGCTCCATCATCGAGTGGGCCTGGGCTTGCGTGTAGTAGGTGCTATCGACGACGATGTCGCAATCCTTCAGGGTCTTTTCGACGTCGCCGACCTTCATCTGGTAGCTGGCGGCGACGTTTCGCTTGGGTTCGAATCCGATCGGGAACATCTCGTGGATTCCGTCCTCGGGATGAAGGACGATTTTGTTGTCCTTCGCGGTCTCGAAATCGAGGATCGGCTCCAAGACCTCATATTTGACTTCGACGAGCTTGAGCGCTTCTTCGGCGATCGCTTCGGTCCGCGCGGCGACGCTCAGGACCTCGTCGCCGATGTAGCGGACGTAGTCGTCGAACAGGAACTTGTCGTGCGGAGAGGGTTCGGGATAGCCTTGGCCGGCCCGGGTGAAGGAGATCCGGGGCACGTCGTTCTTCGTCAGGATCAGTTCGACGCCGGGAAGCGCCTTGGCTTTCGCGACGTCGATCGAGACGATCCTGGCAAAGGGATGGGGGCTTCTTAAGACTTTGACGACCAGGCTGTTGGCTTCCGCAAGGTCATCGGTGTAGGCGGGTCTGCCGAGCATCAGCCCGGCGCCGTCGACGGACGGCAGACGGTGGTTGACGATCTTCATTGGAGGTCCTCCAGATAACGGCGGATGGCGTGGTGCTGGGCCTGGTAGCCGGTGCAGCGGCAGAGATTGCCCACGAGGTAGCTTGCGATCTCGGCATCGGTCGGATGGGGATTCTTCTGTTTCAACGCATAGACGACGAGCGCCAGCGCGGGATTGCAGAAGCCGCATTGATCAGCGCCTTCGTCGCCGAAATACAGGGCGAGCCTGGCGGCTTCGTCCTGGATGCCTTCGATCGTGGTCACGTGCTTGCCTTGCAGCCGCACGGTGAACTGCGAGCAGGAAGGAACGGGTTCGCCGTCCAACAGAACGGTGCAGACGCCGCACGAGGTCGAGTCGCAGCCGCGCTTGACGGACAGGATCCCGTGTTTGCGAAGCGTGTCGATCAGCCGTTCGCCGGGTTCGGCATGCACGGCCATCGGGGCGTTGTTCAAAACAAAGTCGACCCTCATCGCGCTTCCACCTCCTTCATCATGGCTTCCAGATGCGTTTCGAACAGCTGGGTCCGGTATTCTTTGCCGGCCCGGACATTCGCCCCTAAGCCGGCTTCCAAAAGCGCGGAAGCGACCACGTCCTGGATCGGTGCGCCGCCCTCGTTCAACAGCAGTTCGGTCTGAATCAGGCGCTTGGCGACGCCGGGACGGTTGCCCGCGACGATCCGCCAGCCGTCCGTCGCGTACGCGGCGCCCAGCGTGAGCATCGCGAAATCGAGATGCGTCTTGGCGGCTTTGTGGAACGCGTATTTGCCCGATTGGGGCGGGATCTTGACTTCGAGGACGATGTCCTTCTCCCGTTTGCGTTCGAGATACGTTTCGAGGGTCATCTCCCCACCGTGGAAGAGCACGACGTGCGCCCGCAGCAACAGCAACCCCACGAGGACGTCGGAGAAGGCGTAGGCGCCGGCGATCGTCCCGCCGAAGGTGGCGACGTTGCGCACGGAGGGACCCATCACGGCTTCGCATGCCTTGACGAGGACGCCTCCCGCGAAGGATTGGAGGAGCGGGCTTTCGCAGGCGCGCTGGAGGCGCGTCATCGCGCCGATCGTGATCCATCCGCCTTCTTCCCGGATGCCTTCGGGCAGAAGGCCTTCCAAATCGATCAGATGGTCGGCCTCTTTCAAGGTCAGCTGGAGCCAGCCGCCCCCGGAGATGACATGGCGGTTCTCGCCGCCGACGTACAGGGCGTAGGCTTGTTCGATCGAAGACGGTTTCAAATAATGTTTGACGTTCACGTTGCGTCCTTTCCGGATCCGAGTCGCTCGTAATCCTTGACGGTGTCGATGTCTTGATGGATGAAGGGATCGTCGACGACAATCGTTTCGACGTCGAAGCGGTCGCGGAAGTCCCGGAGATTCGAAGTGGCCGGTTCCTGTCGGAGAAGTTGGGCGACCCTTGCGGAGAGGTAGAGCGGATGGCCGCGTTTCCCTTCATGGACGGGAACGCGGACTTCCTTGCTTCCTTGGAGCACCTTCCGGATGGTCGCAGGGGAAATCAACGGAATGTCCCCGGGCAGGAAGAGCAGTTCTCCTTCCGGCGCGGCGGCGGCGCCGCAGAGGACGGAAGTGAACATGCCCTGACGGTGGAAGGGATTGTAGACCACGCGGACGTGTTCTTGATCTTGGAAGACGGACGCGATCTCGTCGTGGTATTGCCCCGTGACGACGATCGTCGAAACGACAAAAGGCGCCAGGCTGGATACGGCGCGTTCGATCATCGTTTGGTTTCCGATCGGGAGGACCATTTTGTTTTGGCCGAAGCGGACGGAGGATCCGCCGGCAAGAACGATTCCTGTGATCATCGACACCTCGTCTACAAAAAAGGAAGTTCGGGTCAAGCGAACAGGTTCATTCGGATTTGTGCGGGAATTATCGGTATTATAGCATCAAGCGGAAGAACCTTCCACCGGTTTTCGGAAAATCGTGAGCAAACTAGTCATTTTTTTAAGAAAAATGACGCCCTTGAAGGACGTCATTGCCGTTTTCCGCTGAGGTTGTATTGAAAGGGAGCGTAGGAAAACACACACTTCTCGCGGTCGCCTTCGGCGTACATCTCCGAAGATTCGGGGACCGGCGCGATCTCGAGCATCACACCGTCGAGTTTTTCGAGTGTTTTTCGCGAAGGCAGGTTGTCGGGATCGCAGGTGATGATGATCTCGTCCATGTCGAACCGCCGCGCCATGGAAAACAGACATAGGCAGGCTTGATAAGCATAGCCGTTCCCACGGTGGGGTTCGTCGACCGCATACCCGATGTGGCCGAAGAGGTAGACCTGGGACGGTGTTCCGATCCGGAAGTTGGCCCAACCGACCGCCTGGCTGGTCTTTTTTTCGAAGATCCGGTAGCGGTACTGGGCAAGCCGGTGCGTGATCGGATTCTCCGGCTCGTGCTGAAGCAGCTGCAGATACACCCGATCGTTCTCATAACGTTCGTGTTCGATGTGGAATCACTCCTCGACGCTTGTTGGATTCATTATATCATGCAATTGTCAAGGCGGAAGGGACTTTTCGAAAAACGCCATCCGGGAAGCATCCCGAAAGGACCAAACGAGTGGTTCAAAATCGGCACGGAGTATGCGTCCGTCGTGGTATAATTGAAACAATTCGTCGTTTCGACGACATCTAGGAGGACTTTATGGCTTTGTCAAAACCGCAAACCATAGGCGAAGAGATCGCCAACTCTGTCTCCCATATCGTCGCCGGCGCGTTCGGCCTTGTCGGAACCATCCTGCTTCTCGTCAAAGCGAGAGGCTTCGGCGAAGTCCTCGGCGCTTTGTTGTTCGGGCTCGGCATGATTCTTTTGTACACGATGAGTTCCCTCTATCATGCGTTTCGCGACGGCAGCACCGTCAAGAAGGTCTTCAAGCGGCTCGACCACATCGGCATCTATCTGTTGATCGGCGGCACGTTCGCCCCGATCTTCGTCGTCGTCATCGAAAAACCGCTCGGGTGGTTCCTGCTTGCCGGACAATGGGCGATCATCACCCTGGGAATCGTCTTCAAAGCGGTGAAGATCAAGAAGTTCGCGGTCTTGCATCTGGCCTTGTTTCTCTTGCTCGGCTGGAGCGGGCTCACCTTGGTCGGCCCGCTGTACGCGACCTCGGTGGCGGCGTTCTGGCTGATCTTGGCCGGAGGAATCGCCTACACGATCGGCGTCGTCTTCTATGCGCTCAACTGGTTCAAGTTCGCCCACTTCATTTGGCACATCTTCGTCTTTTTGGGAACGCTTCTTCATTTCATCGCGATTTACGGGTTTTTGATGTAAACTTCAAGCATAACGAACATGCTTGACTCCCATTCAACGGAGTCTTTTGAACGATTTCAACGGAGTCTTTTGAACGATTTCAACGGAGTCTTTTGAACGATTATAACGGAGTCTTTTGAACGATTGTCCAACCAAAAAGTCTGGTCTGCCGCTTGGCAAACCAGACTCTTTTGATATTCGTTCTTACTTGTCTTTGAGAATCGCGGCCATCGGGATGAGCAGGAACGCCAGCCACGAGTACGCGAACGCGCCGGGCACGAAGAAGCCGACCAGGTAGAAGATCGTCGTCGCCACGAACGGCATGACCGCGACCAGGATGTTTTCCTTTCCACCCTTGCGGACGATCGCCTGCACGGGGACGAGGAAGAAGATGACCCACAGCCAGGCCCACGTCGTCGGGAACAGGATGCCCGCCGTGATGTAGGCCGCGATCGTCAGGATCACGACGATCTTTGTGAACCAGTCGCCCTGGAAGATGCGGATCTGGATGTCGCCCGAAAGGATGCCGTAGACGACGGGAATCAGGAACGACAGGGCAGCGAGCGTCCACTCGCCCATGACGTAGCCGATGTAGAGGTAAAGGCCGATCGCGATGACAAACGAGAGTTCGAAGACGATGATCTTGCCGATGTTCTTGCCGTTCAGAATGCCGATCATCGGGATCGCGAGGAAGACGAGCCAGCCGGGTTGCCACAAGCCGAATTCGCCCAGGATGAAGAAGGCGAGGATGGCCATAAACGGCGAGAGCGCGGTCAGCGTCGACAGGATGTTGCGTTGTCTGGATTCGAGGATCGCGACGACTGGGATCGACAGGAACACGAGCCAACCGGGATGCCACATCCCGAGTCCAAAACCGAGCGCCATGTAGACGAGGACGGAGACGAAGGGCATCAGCGGCGTCAGGAAGTGGCGCTTCCAACGTTTGTTCAGGCCTTCGACGACGATCGCCGTGACCGGGATCAACAGGAAGGCCATCCAGGACAGATGCCACAGGTGGTAAGCAAAGCCCAGGACGAAGAAGAGGATCGTCGCCACGAACGGCGACAAGGCGATTAGCTTGCGGCCCTTCATCGGCTGCTTGACGATGGTTTGCCGGCGTTCGCTCGAGAGTTCTTCGACGATCGAACGCGGCGTGCCGAGCTTGTTCATGGTTTCTTCGTCGGTATGCCCGCTGGCGACCATGTCGTCATAGAGTTGCGAATAGTCGGCGATGATGTCTTCGATGTCTCTCTTTTCGAAGTTCTTCTCTTCGAGCAATTCGCGGATGTCATTGAGATACTGCTTTTTCATGTTCGGTTCCCCCCAATATTTTCATGACGCCTTTTAGGAAGGCGTTCCATTCGGCGCGGGTCTCGTCGTCGCGTTCGACACCGGCCTTGGTGATGCGGTAGTACTTTCTGGGCGCTCCCAGATTGGTCGATTCCGTGTAAGTCTCGAAGTATTCCTGTTCGGTCAGCCGTCGCAGGATCGGGTAGATCGTGTTCTCGTTCACGTCGAGTTCCCGAGAGAGGGTGTCGATCACTTCGTATCCGTACATGTCTTTGGAACGGATCGCGTGGATGACGCACATCTCGATGATGCCCTTTTTGAACTGGGTGTTCATGCGGCCACCTCCTTACTGTGTCATGCACACTATTAGAATACACCCTTACTGTGCAAAACACAATACCTATTTTTCGATTTTTTTCACATTTTTTTCGAAAAACAAGACGACTCTTAAAAAGAGTCGCCGGAGAGTTCTTGCCAGGTGGTTTCGTTCTTCGGACCGCGATACGCCACGACCTTGGCGTTACCGGCCAGGTGGATCGCGCCGACCGGACAATGGTTGACGCAGCGGTAACAAAGCGTGCAAGCCTTGCCGGGAAGCGCTTTGTGTTCGACGAGTACAAAATTGTCCGTCGGACAGGCGTTGACGCAGATTCCGCAGCCGACGCAGAGATCCTTGTCCACGCGCAGACGGGTTGTCGCCCAGGATTCTTCCATCGCGCGAAACGGAATCCTTTGAAGGAGTCCCAATGCCAACGAGAACGGATTGGATCCCTTGCGACAAAGGTGTCCGCGACGGATCCGGCGGACGAACGCGGCGGCCTTTCGGAGCGTGCGCTCGCGGATGATCTCGGGAGCAGCGCGTTTGAAAAGGCGCAGGAGCGCGACGTCGCTGATGTTGTTGGGAAGGAAGAAATGCTCCTGCCACCGGACGGAAAAACCTCGTTTTCGAAGCAGCCTTCCGCCGACGGCGGCGCCGTCGCCGGAAAACAGCAACTGCGTGCAGAACACAAAACAGGGCTTGCCCTTTCCGGTCAGGTTCGCAAGAAACGTCTTGACGATCTTCGGCAGATCGGATCCGTAGATCGGGTAGCCGATCCCGACGAGATCGCTGTCATCGACGTCCTTCTGCGCATCGTCCATGTGGTGTTCGATCGATCGTAGCTTAACGGTTTCCCCATCGAAACGATCCGCGATCGCCTGCGCGGCGAAGCGCGTGTTGCCCGTGCCCGAAAAGACGAAAAGGACGATGTTCATCACGGTTTGATCGCCAGCGTCGCGAGGAACGTGTCGATGTAGGGATCGAGCAGATCGCCCCAACCCGAGTTGTCTTCGAAAAAGCCCGCGATCAGGAAACCCGCGTCGATTTGTCCGCCGATCAGATCCTGCAGGGAGTGGCCCCATTCGATCGGTTCGCCCGCCTTCAAGCGTTCATCGAGTTCATCCTTGGGCAGGCTCTCCAAGTCGGAATAGGGGATTCTGTACTTGACTTTCATCTCCTTTGTCTTGTCCCAAAGGTTCAGATCGAAGATGAAGAGGACGGGATTCGCAACCCCCGAAAGGAGTCTTCCGCCCTTCTTCAGCACCCGGTGGCTTTCCCTCCAAACCGCCCGGACATCGTCGACGAAGATGTTCGAAACGGGATGGAAGATGAGGTCGAACGTTTCGTTCGGAAAGCGCGACAAGTCGCGCATATCGCCCTGTTCGAGGCGGATCGAGAAACCTTCCCTTTCGGCGACGAAGCGGTCCTTGTTTAGTTGAGCGGGACAGTTGTCGAAGACGGTCACGTCCGCACCCATGGCGGCGAACAGCGGACCCTGCTGGCCTCCTCCGGAAGCGAGGCAGAGCACGCGTTTGCCCTTCACGTCGCCAAGCCATTCGTTCGGCGTGGGCTTGGTCGGCGTCAGAAGCATCCTCACATCGCCAAGCCTCGCTTTGGCGACTTCTTCTTGCGAAACCGGGATCGTCCATTTGTTGCCTTCGGCCGCTTCCTTTTCCCAAGCGGCGCGGTTGTATGCCAAGATATCCATGAACGGCTCCTTTCAGCGCGTCAGCGCTTCGATGCGCGCCGCGATCGGCGGATGCGTGTAGGTCAGTTTGACGACCAGCGGATGCGGCGTGAGATGCGCGAAGTTGGCCCGGGCCAGCACCTTGAGCGCTTGGGTCATCGGCGCTTCGCCAAGCAGCGATTTCGAATACGCGTCGGCCGCGAACTCGGCCTTCCGCGAGATCCACGAGGTGAGACCCGTCAGAAGATCCGAGAACGGCGAGATCAGGAT
>Ga0116204_1002239_pt1 | contig 10488 bp, 6 predicted proteins | sample LakKivwa52mmetaG_FD_94481 | JGI IMG/M metagenome (GOLD analysis project Ga0116204, IMG submission 94481) | Anoxic lake water microbial communities from Lake Kivu, Rwanda to study Microbial Dark Matter (Phase II) - Lake Kivu water 52m metaG | ecosystem: Environmental > Aquatic > Freshwater > Lake ... | reverse complement strand
TTCAACGACTCCGTCGATTCGTGGCGTATCGAGCGTCAGTCCGCGGCGCAACGCGGCACGGTGGGTGGGCAGTTGCCCGGGATCAAGGCCGATGATCCGGCACACCGCGGAATCGGTGGCCGCGGCGTTGGCGCCGGCGATGACCACGCCCAGGGGCCGGGGCCGGCCGCCAAGGCCAGGGCCGTCGCCTTCCAGGGCGAGGACCCCGTCGATCAGCGTTGCCACCGGGTTGACTTTTTGCCAGATCGCCACGAGCAGGTCGGCAAACCGTTCGGCATCGACCCCGCAGCGCATGTGCCACTGGGGTTTTTGCAGGCCCACCACGCAGCCGAAACAGTTTTTCACCCCCAGGGTCAGGCGCATCTGGGCATGGGTCTTGAGCTTGGCCAGATTGATCACGGCATCGGCGGCCAGGGCCTGGCGGGCCAATTGGATTTTGCCGAAGGGCCGTCCCACATCCACGGCCACGGTTTGTTCAAACGGCGCCACAGCCACATCCAGCCCCTCAAGGGCCTTGGCATAGCCGCCCAGGCGCCAGATCCGGCCGAAAGGACCCACGGCCGGGCTGTCGCCGATCACGACCTTGGCGCCCTTGGCCAACACGTACCGGGCGGCGGCCCTGACCACCAGCGGATGGGTGAGCACGGCCCGTTCCGGCCTGGCCGGCAGCAGCAGGTTGGGCTTGATCAAAACGGTTTCGGCCTGCCCGATGGCCTTGCCGGCGACCTGGTCGAGCAGGTCGAAGACCAGCGGGTCCAGGCTGGCGTCATAGGCGGCCCGGCGAATGTAGACGGTGTTCATGGGGGGCTCCGAGTCATGGGGAATAGGATACAGAGGCCGTGACGGGTGACAAGTGACGGGTAACGAGTAAAAAAACAAGGATCGTTTGGCGTACCCTTCAACCCGTCACCTGTCACCCGTTACCTGTCACAACGCCCTGGGAACCGATAAGCCAGGCATTCATTCGCCTTGCCGGCCCGTTGTCTGGTCGTTGCCAGTGCGGTTTACAAACCGGGACACCCCTGTTAAAAAGGCCCACCGGTTGTTGACAACCGCTTGACCACAACCCCATTGGCGCTTCACCGATGACGACAAACCAACTGCGACCGGGCTGGGGCTATGTGTTCGCCATGGCCGCGGCCATGCTCTGGGGCGTTTCCGGCCCTTCGGCCAAGTACCTGTTCAACGCCGGGGTAACGCCTTTCCAACTGGTGCAACTGCGCCTGACCATCACCGTGGTGGTGATGCTGGCCTGGCTGTGGCTGCGCCAACCCCGACTGCTGCGCATCGCCCGCAAGGACATCGCCTACTTTGCCGTTTTCGGTATCGTGGGCATGGGGGCCTGCCAGTTCACCTATCTGTACGCGATCAGCAAGATCCATGTGGCCGCAGCCATTTTGCTCCAATACCAGGCCCCTTTTTTCATCGCCCTGCACGCCCTGGTCATCCAGCGCGAGCGGCTCAGCCGGCCGGTGTGGATCTGCCTGGCCGCGGCGGCCGCGGGGTGCTACCTGGTGGTGGGGGCCTACAACGTCAACCTGCTGTCGATGAACATGGCCGGTATCGTCACCGGCCTGCTCTCCGGCGTGGCCTTTGCCTGGTATTCGATTCACGGCGAATACGGGATGCGCCGCTACAATCCCTGGACCGTCCTGTTTTACGCGATGCTGTTTGCCGCCTTGCTGTGGAACATCGTCCATCCGCCCCTGGGCGCTTTTTTCCGGCCGTACAGCCCGGCCCAGTGGGGGTGCATCGCCTACATCGGCATTTTCGGCACCTTGCTGCCCTTTGGCCTTTACCTGGAGGCGATCAACCGCATCCGGGCCACCCGGGCCAGCATCACGGCCACCTTGGAGCCCATCACCGCCGGCCTGGTGGCGTTTGCCTTTCTCCAGGAGACCATGGAACCCCTGCAACTGGCCGGGGCTGTGGTAGTGCTTGCCGCCATCGTGTTTTTGCAGCTCAACCAGGAACACGACGCCAAATCCCCGGCGGCGATCCGGGCCAGAACCGGACACGGGGACGCGGAGACACGGTGACACGGGGACGCGACGCGGGGACGCGGGGCCCACAAACCCTGACGCGATCCCTCGCTATTCCCAGTTTCAGCCTTGCGCGACCGCCAGGCCCACCAGCTTGGTGTCAAGGTACTCGGCGATGCCCTCGCGGCCCCCTTCGCGGCCGATCCCGCTTTGCTGGACCCCGCCGAAGGGCGCGGCCGCGGCCGTGGGGTTGATGTCGTTGACCCCGATGATGCCAAAGCGCAGTTTTTCCACGGCCCGCATGGCCCGGGACAGGTCCGGGGTATAGACATAGGCGGCCAGGCCGTAAATCGTGTCGTTGGCCATGGCCAGCACCTCGTCCTCACTGTCAAAGCCGATGATCGGGGCCAGCGGGCCGAAGGTTTCCTCCCGGAAAATCGTCATGGTTGCGGTGACATCGGCCAGGACCGTGGGGGCATAGAAAAACCCCTTGTCCAAGCCGTCGTCCACCAGGCGCTTGCCACCGCACAAAACCCTGGCCCCCTTGGCCAGGGCATCGGCCACCTGGGCCTGGATCTTGTCCAGGGCCGCGGCGTTGACCAGTGGTCCGATGCGCACGGTCTCGTCCAGGCCGCTGCCCGCCTTCAACGCCTGGGTGCGGGCGGTGAATTCCTTGGTGAATGCTTCCAGATGGCGGCGGTGGACGAAGATGCGGTTGGGGCAGATGCAGGCCTGGCCCGTGTTGAGGAATTTCACCAGCACGGCCCCCTTGGCCGCGTGGATCGGATCGGCGTCTTCAAAGACGATGAACGGGGCATGGCCCCCCAGTTCCAGGGAAACCCGCTTGATCTGGCCGGCGGCGCCCCTGGCCAGCAGCCGGCCCACCTCGGTGGAACCGGTGAAGGTGAGCTTGCGCACCGCGGGGTTGGCCAAAAATTCCTCGGCCACGGGCACAGGATCGGCCGCGGTGACCAAATTGGCCACCCCGGGGGGAAGGCCGGCTTGATCGAGGACCTTGAACACTTCCACGGCGCACAGCGGGGTGTCCTCGGCCGGCTTGACCACCACGGTGCAGCCCGCGGCCAGGGCCGGGGCGAGCTTGCGGGTCACCATGGAAATCGGGTAGTTCCAGGGCGTGATGGCCGCGGCCACGCCGACGGGTTGGCGCATCACGACAAAGCGCTGGTCGGGCCGCTGGGCCGGGATGGTCTCCCCATAGACCCGCTTGGCCTCCTCGGCGAACCAGAGCAGAAAATCCGCGGCGTAGGCCACCTCGGCCTGGGCCGCGCGCAGGGGTTTGCCCTGTTCGGTGGTCATCAGCCGGGCCAGCTCGTTTTTGCGGGACGTCATGATCTGCCAGGCCCGGTACAGATAGGCCGAGCGCTGGTAGGCGGTCAGCGCCGACCATGTGCCCAAGGCCCGTTCAGCCGCGGCGATGGCGGCTTGGGCGTCGGCCTGCCCCCCGTCGGCCGCCTGGCCGATCACCTCGCCGCTGGCCGGGTTGGTCACGTCAAAACGCTTGCCTGAAACCGCCTCGGTCCATTTGCCGTCGATGTACAGCATGTGATTTCCCCCATCCGGAAGACAGTTCCGGCGTAAGCATGCAACCCAAAAACATTTGGCCGCAAAAAGGCGCAAGATACGCAAAAAAAGCATCGACGCTTGTGCCTTTTGCGCCTCTTTGCGGCCGTTTATCCTTTGATTAGGTCCGACGTTGAAACCTGAGCGCACCGCCCGGCGGTTGCCCCGTTGATCGAATCAGGGGCTATACTGCCGGCCCGTGCAGCCGGGCCGCCAGGCCGGCCACCCGCTTGCCCAGATTGGCCACGGTGTCCTTGCCGAAGCCGTCTGCCGTGTACCCCTGGGGATGGCCGCTCCACATCGTCCCGCCGAAGTGGAAGGTGGCGAACCCGTCGCCCACCAGGATCATGTCCTGGATCAGCATGGCGGCATGCACGGCCTGGATGGTGATTTCCTGCCCCCCGTGGCGAAAGCCCCCCACGGCGATGACCCCGCCGACCTTGTCGCGCAGCAGGCTGCCGGGGCGCCGCAGCATCACGCTGCGGTCCAAAAAGGCGTTGGCCTGGTTGGTCATCGAGCCGAAATACACCGGGGTAGGGATGATCAGGCCGGCCAGGGCCGGATCGGTGAGGATCGGCAAAAACGACTCGAAGTCGTCTTTTTGGCTGCACGCCAGTTGCTTGGTGCACTGGCCGCAGGCGATGCACCCGTTGACGGTCTTGCCGGCCAGATCGATGGTGAAGGTCTCGACGCCGGGGGCCGCTTGGCTGGCCGCGGCCAGGCAGGTTTCCAGCGCAAAGGCGGTGGACTGGCCCTTGCGCGGGCTGCACGCAACACCGACGATTTTGATGGCCATGGGGTATCTCCTTTCGTGATGAGTCGTTTGGGTCCCGGATTGTTCGGGTTCGGCCATGCGGGTTTTCCGGTGCCATGGTCAAGTTCGGGTCACCATACCAGCATTTGCGGAAAAATAAAGATGTGGTAACCTGCCGCCATGCAACCGGACAATCACCGCTGATGCCCCTCACCCAACGCCACAAGGCCTATGCCGCCTGGCTGTCCGTGTGCTTTTTCTGGGGCACGACCTACCTGGCCATCCGCATCGGGGTGGCCCATCTGCCCCCGGCCCTGTTTACCGGGATTCGCTGGGCCACGGCCGGTTTGGTCTTTTTGGCCTATCTGAGGCTCAAGGGCCTGGCCTGGCCGCGCCGGCGTGAGATGGGGCACATGGCCGTGATCGGCGTGTTGCTGCTCGTGGTGGCCAACGGCTGCGTGGTCTGGGCCGAGCAATGGGTCCCCAGCGGTCTGGCCGCCCTGATCGTGGCCACCTTGCCCCTGTGGGTGGCCGGTATCGAGACGGCCCTGCCCCGGGGCCCCCGGTTGACCTGGGCCAAGGCTGCCGGCATCTTGCTGGGCTTTGCCGGGCTGGTCGTGTTGTTCTTCCCGGATATCCAGGCCGGGATCGATCCGGCCTACTTCAACGGTACCCTTGCCCTGCTGGCCGCTCCTTGCGCCTGGGCCATCGGATCGCTTTACGCCAAAAACCACGCCGTTGATGTCGATCCACTGATGGCCGCGGCCGTGCAGATGGTCGTGGCCGGGGTCGTGCTGGCGCTGATCGGAACGGCCATGGGGGAATGGACCCGCATGCAGATCAATGCCACCGGCCTGGCCGCCATGGCCTACCTGATCGTTTTCGGTTCCATCGTCGGCTATGGCTCGTTTGTCTATGCCCTGGCCAATTTGCCCGCCGCCAAGGTTTCCTTGTTCGCCTACGTCAACCCCGTCATCGCCGTGATCCTGGGGTGGCTGATCCTCGATGAGCGCCTCGACGGGTTCGTGGCCCTGGCCACGGTGATGGTTTTTGCCGGGGTGATGTTGGTCAAGTCCTCGCGGACCTGATGGCCCTTCTGGCCAGGTTGAGGTTAAGGCTATGGATAGGCGATTGACAGACATCGCTTAAAGCCATTAACATCGTTTAACGCGTACCTCTATTTTCCGCTGGGCCGGCGGGGCTTCTCGTTAACCGCTGCCAGTGGGCTTGCCCTCGGGGACCGGGTCCATGGACGATTGCCTGCCGCCCGACTACATCGGCACCATCCTGCGGGAGCCTTATTCCCCGATGTTGCGCCAGCGCGTTCTGGACTTGATCCGGTGCTGTCGCGATTACGACGATCTCAACGGCCCGGTTGTGCCCTATCTGTCGGCGTGGGCCGAAGATCAGGGTGCCCTGTGGTACGAATATGCGGGAAAAGGGCTCACCGGCTGGCTGGGTTGTGACGCCGTCAACGCGGCCCAAACCTTCCGGCAAACGGTCGTGGAGCGGCGCACCTATGACCAGCGCCCGGCCCGGGAGATTGAAAAACAGTGCCTTGACGTCAACCAGATCGACCATCAAAGGCCGGGGCTTCGCCACGAGAGCCTCGCCAGCGGCCGGGTGGAGGCTGTTTACAAGATGGCCCTCGGGCCGGAAAAGTTCCTGTGGCTCAAGGATCAGGCCCATGTGGTGGTCAGCCCTGCAGACGGGGTGAACCTGGCCCTGGGGTGCCTCACCGACGTGTCCAAGGAAATGGAAGTGGAGGCACGCTGCGAACGGCTCATCGCCCATCTGCGTCAATCCCTGTCCCAGATCAAGACCCTCGAAGGTCTATTGCCCATCTGCGCCGACTGCAAGAAAGTGCGCGACGACAAGGGGTATTGGAATCAGATCGAAGACTATATCCGCAACCATACCCAGGCCCGGTTCAGCCACGGCATCTGCCCGGATTGCGCCCGGCGCCTGTATCCGGAACTGTATGCCCAGGGTCTTGCCGCCCATGAGGATATCGGCCGACTCAGGGACGATGTGATCGACATCGACGCGTTTTTGAAAAACCTTTAGTGCGTTTGATCGAGGAGCGCCCATGCAGCCCCAGTCCAGCCTCAAGCGCAGCGTCCTGGCCGGTCAGATCGTTGTCGCCCTGATTTGCATCTGCGTGGTGGGTGCGTTCTGGCTTTTTTCCAAATACCTCGCCTTTCACCGGGAGATCAACGAACTCAAGGCGGTCTTGCTGGCCTCCCAGCAGGAGACCCTCAAAACCCAGGTGGCCCAGGTCGTGGATTACATCAATTACCAAAAGGCGCAGACCCGCCAGCGCCTGCAGGGGGATATCCGCAACAGGGCTGACGAGGCCTATGGCGTCGCCATGAACCTCTACCGGGAAAACCAGGGGCGGATTCCGGATGCCGGTATCCAAAAAACGATCAAAGATGCCCTGCGGCCGGTCCGCTTCAACCAGGGCCGGGGCTATTATTTCATCCTCGCCATGGACGGGGTCAACGTGTTGCAGGCCGACCGGCCGGAAATGGAAGGCCAGGACCTGTTGCCGGTCCAGGGCGGCGGGGGGCAATTCGTGGCCCGGGACATCATCGCCCTGGCAAGGGACCAATCCGAAGGCTCCTACGAATACACCTGGACCAAGCCGGGCAAGGCCGGATGGGGCCATCCCAAGATCGCCTACGTGAAGCGCTTTGCGCCCTTTGACTGGGTCATCGGCACCGGGGAATACCTCGATGACGTGGAAAAAGACATCCAACAGGAAACCCTGGCCCGCATCGAGCAGATCCGATTCGCCCACGGGGGCTATATCTTTGCCGGCACCTGGGAAGGGGTGAGCCTGGCCGGCCCGGGCAAGGGCCAAAACATGATCGGGGTAACCGATGCCAACGGGGTCCCGGTGGTGGCCGAGTTGATCCGTCTGGCCAAAGGCGGGGGCGGCTTCCTCGAGTACCTCATGCCATCGATTGGCCGCCCGAACGATGCGCCCAAGCTCAGCTATGTCGCGGGAATCGATTCCTGGCAATGGTACGTGGGCGCCGGGGCCTATCTGGACAACATCGACGCCCTGGCCGCAGGCCGCAGGGCCGAAATGGAACGATCCATCGCGACCAGCACCCTGACCATCGGCCTGATCCTGCTCACGGCCATGCTGCTTGCCTACCTGGTCTCCAACCGCATTGCCGGGCGGATCCAGGCCAGCTGCAACGTGTTGACGCGCTTTTTCAAAAAGGCGGCCACCCGCCTGGAGCCCATCGTTCCGGAAACCGTGGCCTTTGCCGAATTCCGGGAACTGGCAGAGGCCTTCAACCACATGGCCATCCAACGGCGCAAGAGCGAAGCCGAACGGGACCGGCTTTTTTCCCTTTCCATCGACATGCTCTGCGTGGCCGGTTTCGACGGGCGTTTCAAACAGCTCAACCCGGCCTGGACCAAGACCCTGGGCTGGTCCAGCGAGGAGATTTTAACCGAACCATGGCTGAACTTCGTTCATCCGGAGGATCGGCAAAACACCATCGGTGCTGCCAACAAACTGGCCGCGGGCCAGGCGGTTTACCAGTTTGAAAACCGCTTCCGCTGCAAGGACGGCACCTATCGCTGGCTGTCCTGGAATTCTTTTCCCCTGCCCGAGGAACGGCTGATCTATGCCGTGATTCGCGATGTCACCGGGCAAAAACAAGACCTGGCGGCCCGCCAGCGGGATGAATCCCGGCTGGAGGCCCTGTTGCACCTCAACCAGATGACCGAGGCCTCCATCGAGGACATCGCCAGTCACACGATGGAAGCCGCGGTGCGCCTGACCGGCAGCACGATCGGCTACATCGCCTTTTTAAATCCCGAGCAAACCGTTTTGACGATGCACGCCTGGTCCAAAGCGGCCATGGAACAGTGCCGCATCGCAGACAAACCCATCGACTATCCGGTGGCCGCCACCGGTTTGTGGGGCGAGGCGGTACGCCGGCGCGAACCGGTGATCACCAACGATTACCAGGCCGCCAATCCTCTCAAACGCGGGGTTCCCGAGGGCCATGTGCACATCCGGCGCCACATGAACGTGCCGGTTTTCGACGGCCAGCGCATTGCCATCGTGGCCGGGGTGGGCAACAAGGCCACCGATTATGACGAGGTGGACGTGCGCCAGTTGCGGCTGCTGATCAGCGGGATGCTGGCCGTTATTCAGCGCCAAAACGCCGAGCAGGATCGCCAAAAGCTGGAAGTCCAACTGCGCCAGGCCCAGAAAATGGAGGCCATCGGGACCTTGGCCGGTGGCATCGCCCATGATTTCAACAACCTGCTTCAGGCCATGCAGGGGTATACCGAATTGCTGCTCATCGACAAAACCCCTGCTCACCCGGATTTTCGTGCCTTGAGCCAGATCGGTCAGGCGATCCGCCGGGGCAGCGACCTGACCCGCCAGATGCTCACCTTCAGCCGCAAGGTCGAGGCCCGGCTGGAATCCATCGAACTGAACACCCTGATTGAAAACCTCGTGTCGATGCTCGAGCATACCATTGACCGCATGATCGCCATCCAATTGAGCCTTGAACCGGCGCTGTTGAATATCCGCGCGGACAAGGGCCAGATCGAGCAGGTGATCATGAACCTGGTGGTCAATGCCAAGGACGCCATGCCCGAAGGCGGCAAGCTGGACATCGCCACCGCCAACATCACCGTCGGCCCCACGGCAGCCGATGCGGATTTTGAAAGCCTGCCCGGCCGTTACGTTCAACTGACCGTGGCCGACACCGGCAGCGGCATGGCCCCGGACACCCTGAAAAACATCTATGATCCGTTTTTTACCACCAAGGCGCCGGGCAAGGGTACCGGCCTGGGCCTGGCCATGGTGTACGGGATCGTCAAGGCCCATGGGGGCCGCATCACCTGCCACAGTGCACCGGGCAAGGGCACGCGGTTTGTCATCTGTCTGCCGGCCCTGGACCGGGACGACAGCCTCACGGCGGAGCCATCGCCAGCGCTACCGGTGGGCGGCCGCGAAACCATTTTAATCGTGGACGACGAGGAATTCATCCGTGATCTGGGCGAACGGATCCTGACCCGTTTCGGCTACCGGGTGGTCACGGCCCAAACCGCGGAACAGGCCCTGGATATTGTCGGCGGCGGCTGGTCCATCGATTTGGTGATCCTGGACCTGATCATGCCGGGCATGGGGGGCCGCAGCGGCCTGGCCCGGCTGCTGGCCGATTTCCCCGGCCTGCCCGTGATTGTGGCCAGCGGCTATTCGATGGACACGTCGGTGGCCGGCCTGTTGACCCAGGGCGCAAAAGGGTTTATCCACAAGCCCTTTCAACTGGTGGAGATGCTGCGCCTGGTGCGCGGTGTGCTGGATAGCTCATAGCGGATAGCTCATAGCAAACGGAAACAGTCATGGAAAAACGAATCATCAAGGGCAAGGGGTTGGTTGCGCTGCTGGGGCTGTTGCTGATCCTGTGCGCCTGCGTTTCCACCGGGACAAGCCGGGTTGAAACAGCCCCGGTTTTGCCTCCCAACGTCAAGGCCCAAAAGCAGGTCAAGGTCTTTGCCCATTCCCCGACCATGGCGGACACCGGCCTGGACCTGCAAAAAGGCGACATCGTCACGGTTTTGGCCACGGGCAAGGCCACGCTGTGGAAAAACCAGCCGGCGCCCATGTGCCCTTCCAGCGGGGTGCTGGTTTACACGGTGACCGGGGGTTCTTACGGCCCTTATCTCATGGCCACCAGCGGTCACACCCGGGCCGCTTCCGATTCGGGCCGGCTGTTTCTCGGGATTTCCGACGGCGGATTCGACCCTTCCACCCGCAAGGCCCTGTCTGCTGTGCGCTACGGGGACAACAGCGGCTCGTTCATCGTGGACATCGTGGTGTGGCAAAGCGATGATTATGTGCGCATCGCCGACTGGTTGGAGGAGCGCAAGCGCCAGGATCCCCAAAACCAGGCCCTGATCGATGCCGTGGCCCAGATCGAGCCCCTGCGCAAGGTGCAGATCGCCCAGGCCAAGGCCTCCGAGGAACTGGCCCAGTTAAAAGAGGTGGTCATGTCCACGACGCCGCCCGGGGCCACCCCGCCGATCCTGCCGCCGCCCCCGCCAACGCCCGTGCAACCGGCCGGGGATGCCGGCGATCTGCTCAACGCCAAAATGGCCCAACTCACCGAGACCATGGCCCAGATC
>Ga0116204_1002236_pt1 | contig 10493 bp, 11 predicted proteins | sample LakKivwa52mmetaG_FD_94481 | JGI IMG/M metagenome (GOLD analysis project Ga0116204, IMG submission 94481) | Anoxic lake water microbial communities from Lake Kivu, Rwanda to study Microbial Dark Matter (Phase II) - Lake Kivu water 52m metaG | ecosystem: Environmental > Aquatic > Freshwater > Lake... | reverse complement strand
TCAACCCTTCACCTATACTGCCCGCGAATGGGACAAGAGCTTATGATTCTTTTCGCCTGAACTTTCAGTCCACCACTTTAAAATCACTTTAATGAATACATTAAGTCTTGTGTTTAAATGCAGTTTGCTTCAAGTCTAATTTCTGCAATTATGCCCTTGATCTATAAGCTACATGGCTTCAATAAGCGGGACCCCAAGTTGTTCCAGTACACCGCCTAATACCTGATGAGTACAGTAAACTAGTAGCAGGCGTTCTTGTTCAAAGTCTGAACCCAATATACGGCAGTTGTGAATAAAGGCGTGGCTTTTTTCGGCGAGTTCCAGGGCATACTGACCCAGAACGGAAGGTTCACGGAGTTGTGCGGCTTCTTTTGTTTTTTGTGGCCATATAGCCAAAGAATCCATAAGGCTTTGTGTAGTGGCTTCGGATAAAACTTCAAGCTTAAGATGAGGGATGTGCGTGCTCAGGTGTTCAGCAAGATTGAGGCCGTAGGAACTTTTTCGCATAATGCTCGATAAACGCACCAAGGCATTTTGTATATAGGGGCCTGTATCTCCCTCAAAAGATAAAACTGCATCCCATTCAAATTTGACATCACCCAGTCTTTTGTTTTTTAGATCATTGAACACCAGAGCGCCTACCGCAATTTTTTGCGCGGTAGCCCGGCGGTCAATTAGACTGGGGTTTTTTTCTAAAATAATGGATTCAATTTTATCAGTTGCTTTTTCTAATACATCGCGCAAAAGACTGGCTTGGCCTGCGCGGGTTTTGCCTTTTTCCCATTTGCCTTCCGCATTTTTATTGAGTATCAGACCAAAGGGTATATGTTCACATTTGTCTACAAAGTCACAGCCCATTTTATTTAAAACAGAAAAACACTGTTTAAAATGTAGGGCCTGCCCATTATCGACTATATAGAGATTCGCATCAAAATGGTATTCCTTATTGCGGAAGAGGGCTGCACTCAGGTCTCTGGTAGCATAAAGGGTGGAGCCGTCTTTTTTTCGGAGGAGTAGGGGTGGAAGGGTATCATCGTCCATGGGTACAATGAGGGCACCTTCGCTTTCCCGAGCTAAACCCTGATCAATTAGTTTTTGCGTGAGTAATTTAGAATCTTCAATAAAAAATGATTCGCCCCGCGTATCATCAAAGCCAACTCCAAGCAGGTTATATATACGATTAAGTTCACTTAGGGTTGTGGCCCGGAAGGCTTTCCAAAGCGATACATAGGGCTCCTCTGCTCTTTCTAGGCGGGCAAAAGCGTCACGGGCCAGATTTTCAAGATCAGGATCATCTGTGAGAGCTTGTGTGAATTTTTGATAAAGAAGATTGAGGTCCGAGATGGTGAGTGCAGGAAGTTCCGCAGCAGAAATGGTGGGGTTTTCACGCAGTACCATAACCATAAGTTTACCGTACGAAGTTCCCCAATCACCTAAATGGTTAACCCGCACAACCTGATAACCACAGTCTGTAAAGATATGTGCTAAACTGTTGCCTAGCATGGTTCCGCGTAAATGATGAAAAGCCAGTTCCTTGCCTAAATTGGGAGAAGAATAATCAATCACTACTGTTTTTCCGGCGCCAATTTCGCTTTTGCCGTAATGATGTCCCTTCTCAAAAATATTTTTGAGCAGACTGCGCGAAAATTCGTCACGGTCTATACAAAAATTTACATATGCACCAGCAACTATGATTCGTGAAAACCCTTGAGGGAGAGGGCAGGTTTTTGATAATTCTTGGGCTATATGTAAAGGTGACTTTTTCTGTTCTTTGGCAAGCGCAAAACAGGCATAAGAAAAATCACCTTCAACCTGAGGCGGACAGCTTTGTATATGTATTAGTAGATCAGCAGGAGCACAGCCCAGCACTTGTGCCAGGCTTTCAGCAATGGATAATTTATAAGTAGCTATCATCTGATTGTTTGGCGGCTTTACGACGGGTAGAAGTTTTTGCTGGGGCTTTGGGTTTTTTGGTTGGTGGTAGTGCTTCATCTATTGAATCAATTGAAGGCTTGATCAATTGTTCATCTAACTCAATCAGGGGTGCATCGGCCCATAGCCTTTCCAGGGAATAGTATTCACGGGTTTTCTTTTCAAAAAGGTGAACCATAAAATCACCGGCATCTAAAACACCCCAACGCACACCAGGTGTATATTCTTCGCGAAGAGGGCTTACCTGACCTTTGAGTTCACGCCGGGCGGTATTGAGCACACTGCGCATCTGAACTTCGGATTGGCAGGTACCAATAACCACAAAGTCATAGGGAAGGGTTTTAATTTTACGCACATCTATAAGTACCAGTTCTTCAACTTTTTGACCCAGTAAAACCTGAGTAGTAAGGGCTAATTCCCGATTATCACTGATTAATTTGTTCATTTTCTTCCATAAGTTGATAAAAATCTTTGCCAATAATAATAGTAGCTTCAACCATCTGAGTGGAGTCCAGGAGAGTCATTACCTGATCGGTTCCCAAAATTTTACCCAAATCTTGGGCAACTCTGGTGTTTGTTGTACGGGCCAATACTAAAGTGCGGGGGTAACTCCAGTGAGGTGCGTTTCCAAATTCTACTATATCAAAGCCATGTTTGCTTAAAAAACTACGCATGTCTTCCGCCACCCCTGTAAGACCGCAGCCATTGAGTATTTGAATTTGTCCTGTATGCGGTGTCCATTGAGTTGGGGAGGCGGACTTGTGCGATTTATCGTTTTTTTCTTTGCAGGCAAAGAAGGCCATAAGGGCAACTAGAATAAAAAAGGATTTGCCGAAAGAGTTAAACAAGCTGTTTATAAGAGTGCAAGACGGATGTTTGTTTTTTGAGAAGCCCATGGAATTACAAATCAAAATATAGGTATTTGTACATCTACCTTTGAATGCACATTCAGGTTAAAGAGGAAACCTGGAAAGAGATGTGAGCACAAAGCGCCCTTGTGAAAAAGAGTTGCTAGCAGTGGGAACCTAATAAGGCCAAGATTGACCTAGGGGGACCATACCGGGTCTCATATGGGTGTATTGAAAAGCGAGTGTTAACTTGTTGTTGGGCTGATATACAAGACCAAATCGCGGCGAAACCAGAGAGCCGTAAGGCGTTGATCCTTGTTGTTTGCCGAAAGAGGAACCAGAAGAATGAAAGGGGGAAAAAAAGCCTAAATCCAAAGTGAGTGTAAGAGGCGGGAGCAATTGATAACTTAAATGGTTCATATAGAGACCGTAAGAGTATTGCCCGCCACCACCCATTCCAAAAGATGTGCTATAGCTTTGGGACATGGAAAGGCCCTGGGTATTTAGGGAGGGGACAGACTGCGAATTGTGGATTAATGAGTTTTTGGAAAAAGGTTGTTGCCTGGTTAGGGAGGGAGGCGCAGCAAAGAGCGAAAGCGAATTAACGGCTAAAAGCAGAAAACCAAGCGCTTTTGCAGAAGCAACCCAGGGAGCAAAATAGAACCGCTGTAGTTTAAAAGGGGTGAGCTGGGGCAAAGATGAGCCTTTTTAAGGGTGTTTGCAAACGAAAAATGTTCCCTCTTAATCTATTCCTTTTTTGGAGAAACGGCCAATATTTGATTATTTTCATCAACTTGAACCAAAACGGGTTGATGATCTTGCGCTTCTTGAGGGGTATATTGGCCAAAGGCCATAACAATACAAAGATCGCCCTTTTGAACTAACCTTGCAGCTGCCCCGTTGACACAAACGGTACCAGAGCCTCTGGTTCCTTTAATAATGTAGGTGTCGAAGCGAGCGCCATTTTGAATATCAACAACTAAGACCTTTTCAAATTCATGGAAACCAGCAACTTCCATAAGAACAGGATCGAGAGTGATGCTTCCCTCGTAATGAATATTTGCATCGGTAATAGTAGCTCGGTGTACCTTTGCCTTTAAGAGTTGAACTTGCATGATCCTTAAAAAATCCTTTAGAGGGCAGAGAAAAAAAGTTTAAAATTTTAGAGTGTAAGACAAAACAACACCCTGGGGTAAGGGTAACAAAGTGAATCGATTTGCATCGGGATTAAAACGATGCTGAGTGTAGTACCAAGCATCAGCTGAGCTCCATAACATAGAACCCAAGAGGGGAATTAAGTAATAAAAATTAGTGCTTTTTTTTGCTTCCTGAGAATTGTCAGGTTTGGATTCGTTTTGGTGAAAAATTAATCCAGCCAGGGACAGAGTTGCTAGACCACTCATACTGAGACCATGGTACAAACGGTCAGAACGGTAGGCATAAAAACCGGGTAGAAAAAATGAAATGAGTGGAGCAGTGTTAAACTGGGCAGAACGACTACCAGTATGTTCGAGATCAGCATTTTCGAGACCAGCTTTGCGGCCTGAAACCCATTTTTCTTCTGAAATACCCAACTTTTCCCAGGGTTTATCGAAATATTCGGTGGGCATAATTCCGTATTCAACAAGATCTAATAGCTTTTTGCGCGACATTCCATTTTTTTTGACCAATTCAAATTCGCCCTCACTTATTCCGGCATCTCCTGGCTTAAAATTGCGCCACTCATTGGCATAGTCAGCTAGCAATAGAGAGGGGAGTATAAAAAGGGCAAGGAGCAGTGATAAAAAGAGGTTGTTTTTCATAGGTCCTCTGTAGTGTGGTGAAGAAAAACTGCCGGGGGGGGGACTTGAACCCCCACAGGGTCGCCCCTACTGGATTTTGAGTCCAACGCGTCTACCAGTTTCACCACCCCGGCGCAGGTTTAAAATATAATTCAATTCAATTCAATGATGTAGTGGGGAAGTTGCTTTGGCACTATATATTTTTCGAGATAATCTTCGGCAGCCCTTCTTTGAGTAAAAGAGGGGGAAAGGATTAACCATTTTTGACCATTAGCTGAGGCCTCCGGTTGGGGATTGAGGGGAATTCCCATAAATTTTAATTCAGAAAGTCTCCGTGAGGCATTCTCTCGATTTTGGAAAGAACCCAGTTGAACAGCAAAGCGGGTGGTTTGATGCGGACTGGCAGAGGCTTGTACTCTAGTTTTTGGACTTGATTGAATGGATTGGTTTGACAGGCCTGATTGCCCTGATGATAGAGATCCGTTTTGAACCTGGAGCCTAGATGAGGAAAGAGTGTCAGCTTTGTTGGAGTAAAGAGAATCTGTGCGCACATTGGTGGTGTTTGCACCCTGGTAAGGGTTTTCAACTGGATTTACAAGTGTACCAGGGGTGAGAGCCTGAGTTGTTGAGTCGGATAAAGTCTTATTTTGGGGCGGGGATTCATTTTGGATTTGCGGCGCTGCGGTGGTTAAAGAACGGTATTCAGGACTTTGTGGATACTGGGTTTTTAAGATGTTTTTGTAGTAGTCACGGCCTGATAAGTCCTTTGACATGCGTGAGGCTTGATAGAGCAAGAGATAGAGACCGGGTATTTGCTGCGGTGCGGCAGTCTCAAGGGCCTTGAGCAAGGCATCTTTGGCTGAACTTGGTTCTTTTTGGGCTAATCGTGATTTGGCAATCCCTTCCAGGGCCAAGCTGTAAAAGGGTCCACTGGGCTTTTGTAACTTGAGCAGTTCCGTGAATATACTTTCGGCTGAATCGGCCAGGCCTTCGCGGTGCATCAATACAAGGGTGCTGCCCCACTGATAAAGCGCCTGAGCAGCCAGGGGACTTTGAGGCAAGCGCTTGTATAGATCAGACCAATAATAAATTGCTTTGGAGAATTGGCCGGCTGCAAAATACCACTCACCCAATTGTATCAAGGGTGCACCCTGATGTGTTGTTTGGGAATCGGTGGGTATACTGAGTAGTATATCTTCAATGGGAGATCCCTGTAGGTTAAGGCGGGCTAACAAAAGAAGTGATTGAGTTTCTAGAGGATAGTGCTTTAATCTTTCTTCAAGGTGATGATGTGCCGCAGTTGGGTTTTGATGTTTGTAGTAAAGGGCAGTTAAGCTATCCCAGGATATAAGATTTGGAGAGCTGTTGGCAAAAAGTGGAGTGAAAGTTAAAAAACTGCAAAAGGCCAATACATACAATAAAGATGTTTTTTTGATTAGGGTATAAGGAATAGAAGGTGACAGGGTTAAGAGGAGGAAAGTAAGGAGCTGGCGAGGAAGGGTATATTGACTTGAAAGTATCTTCATGTTTATGCTAGATGTATAGAGGGAAAAAATTAGGGGACCAGACTATCCCAAGATCCACAGGAGCTGCAAAGCCAGGAGGGCTTTAGAGTTTGATGGTGACAAACCCGACAGGTAAAGGGAAACTGAGATAAGTGATGGTGGATAAAATGAGTAAGTTGGATTTTTGAACCTGATTCTTTAAAACTTTTTTTGTAGAACTGGGTAAGATCCGTAAGTGATACCGAAAGGGAAGGCAATTGCGGCATGGCTTTTTCAAGATTGTCCCAGGCCTGATGTAACTCATTTTTTTTTAAAAAATACCGAGCCAAGGTTAAATGGGCATAGGCAGTATGCGGTCCTTCTTGAAGGCAGAATTCGTGATAAATTTCCATAACCTGATCGAGCTGGTTTTGATTAAAAAGAACTTCTTCCATTTCTCGAAAAACCCAGGGTGCGCGTTGGGGGCAAAGGGTGAAAAGTTCTTCCCAGGTATCGAGTGCTAAACCCACTTGTCCTTGGCGGAGATAGTCTTGGGCCCGTACAATGAGGACTGCATAACACTTCGGATTAATTTTAAGGGCCTTTTGCAAGAGTTCGGAACGCGCTGGAAGAGTGAAATCAAGGGCTAAAGCTTTTTGTACAGAATAAAAGGCAAGGCGATTTGCAGGGTTTTCGTTTGCTATTTTTGCATAAGATGTATAGGCTGTTTCGGCTGCCTCCCAATTTTCCATTTTTTCGAGAACTCGTGTTAGCAGGAGGTGTGAATGGGCTTGGTTGGGTTGAGTTTTAACTGCTTGCATGGCAAGGTTATGTGCAGGGGACAGATCGCCAATTTTTAGGTAAAGATCTATAAGAGAGGTTTCGACTTGTTCTTTAAAAGGAAGCGGAAGCAGGGGGCGCCGCAACAAGTCTAGATAGATCCGTTTGGCAGTAGTTGCTTGACCAGAATCGGCTTGGAACTTTCCTAAAAAGTAGTAGGCGTAATACTCGTCAGAGTTTGATTCAACTGCCTGTTTTAATAGGTTTGTGCCTTGTTCGGACTGGCCATGTAAAAGTTTGCTTAAGCCCTCTACCAAGAGGTGATGGGAAGGTGCAAGAACTTGTTTTGCAAAGGGATTTTTCATTTTAAAAGCAGGAATTAAAGGAGATTGTCTTCTTTGAGGCTGGCATTGCGGTGTACATCGAGCTCCTCTTTAGCCTCTTTATAGCGTGTTTCGAGATCAGAAAGTTGCTTGCGCAAAGTGAGCTGAGAACGAAGAGTCAGTAAAAGACCTGCTACAAATCCTAAAAGGGCCATTACCAAAAACCAGATACCCAAGGGAGACTGTTTGCTAGCAAGGAGCTTTAATGTTAGGGGTGAGTTGAGAGCTTCCCAATTTTGAACAAGTAAAACGAAAATAAGGGCAAGTCCCATACCCAAGAGGATTTTCCCGCTGCTACCCATGATTGTTTTTAAAGACGACATATGTGTAAACCTTTGGAAAAGAAGGAGGAAGGAGAGGAAATTTTCCGGTTAGGGGATCTATACATTATTGTAATGTTTGTTTGGTTAGGGAGATGCGGGGGAGGAGGGTGGCGAGAGGATACTTTTCGGTTTTAAAATAAATTTTTTAGGGCTTGCTGAACAAGGGAAATTCTCTAGGGTTATGCGGGTAAAACGCATATTTCCCTTGGTGCAAGTGCAAGGGTTTACCCCTGTAAACAAAGGGATATCTATCAAAACCCTTGCACTTGTGGTCAGCCTAATTAGCGGGGGAGGTTATTGGCGAGCGAAGCGTTATGTGCCTGATCGTAACTGAAGGCACTAGCGAGCGAGCAAATAGGAGGGGGGACGCAGATCCGCCCCTCCTATTATAGATAAAAATTTAGGGTCTGCTGTAAAAATGGAGTTGTTCAGCAGACCCTATTTATGTGCGACCAAACAAGGGAAATATGCATTTCACCCTTGTAAACATTAGGAATTCCCCCTGTCTCACAAGGCCTCTTAGCAAAAAGGTTTTGAGTCTCAAATTCTAGACAAGATGAAGTTAACTTGCGGACCTTTTAGAGGGGTACGCCGAACAAGGTAAGACCCTTGCATTTGTTGAGCAAAACTGTAACGATCTGTCCTGGTCTTAGGTTTTCAGTATAGGGCAAGATTACTTTTTTGAAGTGGGGTGTTTTACCCATCCATTCATCGGGATTGCGTTCTGAGGGCCCTTCAAGCAAGACTTCTACAGTTTTACCTACCCAAAAGTCAGTTTTAGCAAAAGTAATAGGTTGTTGTAAATTTATTAGGGTTTGTAAACGATGGGCTTTTTCTTCGGCAGTCAGGGTTTCCTTAAAGTTGCATGCTTCTGTTCCTTCGCGTGGTGAATAGCTGAACATAAAAGCGGCATCAAATTGAATTTCTTCGACCAAGGAGAGGGTGGACTGAAAATCATCCAGGCTCTCCCCGGGATATCCAGTAATGATGTCAGTAGTTATGGCAATTCCGGGAATGGCCTGACGCAAGTTATTTATAATGGATAGATACTGTGCGCGGGTGTATTGACGGCGCATGGATTTGAGTATTTTGTCCGAACCAGACTGTAAAGGCAAATGTATATGAGGACAAACCTTAGATAAACCGGCCATAATATCAATGACACCGGGTGTAAAATGGCGGGGATGGGGAGATGTGTAGCGGATACGGGCGAGACCCTCGACCTGTTGTAGGTTTTGAAGTAGGCCAGCAAAATTGATTTGATGAGGTATGCGGTAACTGTTCACTGTTTGGCCTAAAAGGGTTACCTCGGGTATACCTAGATTTACGGCTTCCTGAACCTCTTGTAAGATTTCCAAATAAGGCCGGCTGCGTTCTTTTCCCCGGACAAAAGGGACAATACAGTAAGAGCATTTTTTGTTACAGCCACGCATGATAGCCACAAAAGCACTGTAAGAGCTGTCGAGTCGGGCCTTTTGGCCTATATAGTTTTCAGTATCGTTAGGTGTCGTGAGGACGGGGATGGCCTTGCGCTTTTTACTTGTGGAACTATTGGCATAGGGTGAATGGTCCAATAAATCTTGATCCAGCTGATAAAACAAGGGCTCAGAAGTGCTTTTTTGCTGCTGTGTTCCGGGGGCCTTTTGTGCGGGTGTGTTTGGGGGTGTGGGAAGGGTTTGATGAGATGTATAGACTAAATCAGTATCTGTATTTTCTTGGGGATGACTCTGTGATGAAGGGTTTTTTAGTGATGGAACTGGATTTGATTGAGCAGAATTTGTTGGCAGGGCCTTATTGGAGAGCACAGGGCTGTGAGACGAGACCCTACCCCCTGTTAAAACTTCTCTTGGAGTTGCCTGAGGAAACAAGAGATTTTCAAGTTCGGAGTAATGGTCTGGCCCAACTACAAAATCAACATGCTCAAGGGTCATGGGGATTTTTTCTTTATGATTCTGTGCCATACATCCGACCACAGCAATTTTTAGATCTGGGTTGTTCTTTTTGAAATGCCGCATGGCAGCTATACGCGCATAGGCACGGTCTTCCGCCCCTCCCCGTACCGAGCAGGTGTTGACGATGACTACTTGGGCCTCAGAAACTCTTTTGGATTCTGATAAGCCATTGCGCTCCAACATGGAAGCAATCAGGTTAGAATCGTAAACATTCATCTGGCAACCGAAGGTGGCTAGATAATATTTTGAAGATGCAGCGCCTGCGGCCATAAAAAAGCTGTTCCTTAGAAGGGAAAGAGGATTGTTAGAGGGGTAAAAAGTACATTTTACCAATTCGAATTGGACTATTGGCCCCTGATCCCATTGTATCTGGGTATTCCAAATTGCCTTGAGTTGCCCGCTTCTTTGATAAAAAATCAATCTGAATCTTATGAGGGCTTTTTAAAGAATTAATTACGGCTTGTTGAACAAGGGAAATCCCTAATATTCATAGGGCTTAGAGTGGATTTTCCCTTGTACCCATTTCAAGGTTTTTTCTTCAAAACAACAGGATGATTAAAAAAACTTTGGGGGTCTGCTGCTAAAACTCAAGTTATTCAGCAGACCCAAATTAACATGTGTGCCCAGCCAAACTAGCTGGGGGGAGGTATTTGCGAGTGAAACGAAATGTGCCTGAAGGTAAGTGAAGGCACTCGTAAACGAGTAAATAGGAGGGGGGACGCAGTACCCCCCTCCTCCTTTATATAAAAAGTTTGGGTCTGCTGCTAAAACTCAAGTTATTCAGCAGACCCGAATTAGCCTGTGTGCCCAGCCAAACTAGCAGGGGGACGGTATTTGCGAGTGAAACGAAATGTGCCTGAAGGTAAGTGAAGGCACTCGTAAACGAGTAAATAGGAGGGGGGGCGCAGTACCCCCCCTCCTCCTTTATATAAAAAGTTTGGGTCTGCTGCTAAACTCAAGTTATTCAGCAGACCCAAATTAACATGTGTGCCTAGCCAAACTAGCTGGGG
>Ga0116204_1002235_pt1 | contig 10494 bp, 8 predicted proteins | sample LakKivwa52mmetaG_FD_94481 | JGI IMG/M metagenome (GOLD analysis project Ga0116204, IMG submission 94481) | Anoxic lake water microbial communities from Lake Kivu, Rwanda to study Microbial Dark Matter (Phase II) - Lake Kivu water 52m metaG | ecosystem: Environmental > Aquatic > Freshwater > Lake ... | reverse complement strand
GGGCTGGTCGCCGGCAACTTCTCCGCCTTCAGGGAGGGACCGCCCTGGCGGGAGGCGTTGACCACCTCCTCGCAGTGGCGGGAGTTTGTGCTCGTGAAAATCTTGGTGAACTCGGGGATCAGCGCCCCGGCGATGGTTCCGCAACTGATGATGATCGAAAGGGCGAGCCACGCCGGAATCGAACCGGCCAGCAGAGGAATGTCGTTCAGCAGGAAATAACTCGCGATAAAGGTGACGATGATCGACAGGGAGGAGGTGATCCAGATCAGGTTGGTCATCGGATGCTCGAAGTTGAATTCTGTCTTGCCGGCGAAAAGGGCTTTGCTTACCGCGTCGTTGGCGAAGTAGGAGCCCAGCGAGGTCAGGACCATCAAGATACGCATCGCGAATATCCAGACGATCAGCTTGCCGCCCATCTCGGGATTGGCGGCGAGCGCAAGGGCCAAAAACGCGATCAGGGCGACGCCGGTGACGCCGTAGGTTTCGAAGCCGTCCGCCGTCGGGCCGACGCTGTCGCCGGCGTTGTCGCCGGTGCAGTCGGCGATGACGCCGGGGTTCTTCGGATCGTCCTCCGGGAGGTGGAAGATAATCTTCATGAGGTCGGAACCGATATCGGCGATCTTGGTGAAGATGCCCCCGCAAATACGAAGGGCGCTCGCGCCGAGAGACTCGCCGATGGCAAACCCGATGAAGCAGGGACCGGCCAGGTCTTTGGGGATGTATGCGAGAATCAGGATCATGAAGAAGAGCTCGATGCTCACCAGCAGGAGCCCGACGCTCATTCCGGAGCGCAGGCAGATGTTGATCAGGCTCAGGGGATCGCCGCTCAGGGAGGCGAAGGCCGCCCGGGAGTTGGCTACGGTATTGATCCGGATGCCGAACCAGGCCACCCCGTATGAGCCCAGGATTCCCATGACCGAACAGAACAGGATCATCGCGACGGATCCGAATGCGTTCCCCTGCAATCCGGCAAAATAGTAGACAATGCAGACGGCGATGAGCAGCCAGAGGCCGGCGAGGAATTTTCCCTGCTGGAACAGATAGGTTTTACAGGTTTCCCATATCGTATCGGAGACGTCCAGCATGGCCTGATGGGCGGGCAGATTCTTCGTCTGGATGTACTGCCGCCAGCCAAAAAACATCCCGATTGCACAGATGACGAGACCGAAGTTAAGGATCGTCAATCCTCCGAGAGAACCGCCCATGAAGCTGATCTGGGTCAGATCGGGGATCTTGATGTCCGCTTCACCTGCTAAGGATAGAGGGGTCATCAAAAATAGGGAGATGACGAGAGAACACAACTGAAACCATAGGCCGCGTTTTCCGGTGCACATGATTCAATCCTCCTTGGTTAGTGTGGAATTCCCTTTCCCGTGATGCCGTTCCATAGCCGCCTGAATGCCGGAGGAAATGATGTCGGCCGCCGCCTCGCCCGCGTTTCCAAGTAAGCGGGGCAGCGAGGCGATCTCTTCTTCAGAAAAGGGTGACAGGACGTATCCCTCTACCATCGACTTGCTCTCCGGTCTCCCGATGCCGAGCCTGACTCTGAGAAAGTCCGCCGCGCCGAGATGATCGGTTATGGAAATCAGCCCTTTATGTCCGCCAAGGCCTCCCCCCGCTTTCAAGCGGATCGTCGGAAAAGGGAGGTCCAGGTCATCATGCACGACGATGACATCCGCATGTTCTATCCGGTAATAGTCGGTCAATTTTCTGACCGCGATGCCGCTCAGATTCATGAAAGTCTGAGGTTTGGCCAGTAAAACGTCGCTGCCGGCGATTTTCCCCTTTCCGATGTGGGCGTCAAAGAGGGTTTGAGCGATCGATATGTGATATTGGATCGCCAGTTGATCCACGGCCAGGAAACCCGCGTTATGCCGGTTGAATCGATACCGCATCCCCGGATTTCCCAATCCTACGACCAATTTCACTCAAAATCCTTCCCCAGGGCCAGAGCGCAAGGGGACAGATTTGAAATCAGCCCCCTCCCCCCGATCTCCGGCATCCGGTGACCGGAGGTCGTGTCAGCCTTTGGCCTCTTCCTTTGCGGCCTCTTTACCCTCGGCCGGAGCGGGGCCTTCCCCTTCAACCGTTTCCTTCTCGGGCACGGAAACCTTCACGAAGGCGACTATCGCCACGCCGACATCACCCGGATCGAGGATCTCGACGCCATTCGGAACCTGAAGATCCTGGATCTTGATCGAAGCGCCGATATCCAGTCCGCTCACATCGACGTCGATGAAATCGGGCAGGGCGGTCGGCAGACAGGTGACTTTCACATCCCGTTTAAGATGCTGGAGCTCCCCGCCGTTCTCAACGCCGATGGGGGCGCCTACAAAGCGGAGAGGAATATCGACCGTCAGTTTGTGGTCCATGCGGATTTCATAAAAATCGGCATGCTGGAAGCGTCTGCTCACTGGTTCGATCTGCAGCTCCTTTATCATGGTGAGCTTTTCCAGACGCTTCTCTCCTTCGATGAGTAGTTTGATGAAGATGTTTTCTCTCTTGGTCTTTATGATCTTCAAAAGATCGGTCACATTCACCGATAGAGGAATAGCCTCTTGGCCGCGACCGTAAAACACGGCGGGGGTCAATCCTTCCTTCCTGAAACGTCTGGCCGGTCCTTTCCCGGATTCTTTGCGGATACAGGCCTTTAATTCGATAGCCTCCATGAAATTCCTCCTAAATGAATAATGAACTGACTGAGTCGTTATAATAGATCCTACGGACAGCTTCGCTCAGGAGCCCCGAGACGGAAAGTACCTTGATCCGGCTGCAGGCGTTGGCCTTGTTATGCAGGGGAATGGTGTCCGTCACGATCACCTCCTTGATGTCTGATTGTTCTATCCTTTCGATCGCAGGTCCCGAAAGGACGGGATGGGTGCAGCAGACGGAAACCTCAACGGCCCCATTCTCGTAGAGTGCCTTGGCTGACTGGACGACCGTTCCGGCGGTGTCGATCATATCATCCAGTATGATAACCCTCTTTTTCTTGACATGACCGATGATGTTCATGACCTGCGCCTCATTCGGTCCTTCCCTGCGCTTGTCGATAATGGCCAGGCTGGCGCCGAGTCTTTTGCCGAAGGCCCGGGCCCGCTCCACGCCGCCGGTATCCGGCGAAACGATCACGATGTCGTCGTCGTGATAGTATTTCTTGATATAGTCAAGAAGTACCGGGGTGGCAAACAGGTTATCCACGGGGATATTGAAGAATCCCTGGATCTGACCGGCGTGGAGATCCATCGCGAGAATACGGTTGGCCCCGGCCTGGGTGATCAGATCAGCGACGAGTTTGGCCGTGATCGGTGCGCGGGGCGTCACTTTCCTATCCTGCCTGGCATATCCGTAGTAGGGAATGACGATCGTGATACGGTCCGCAGATGAGCGGCGTGCCGCGTCGATCATGATGAGAAGTTCCATCAGCGTGACGTTCACCGGAGAGCAGGTGGGCTGAATGATGAAGACATCCATGCCGCGGACGTTTTCATTGATTTCCACCCGGGTCTCGCCGTCGGAAAAAGCAGTGACATGGGCTTGTCCGAGGGGAATCCCTAAATTCTCACAGATCTTCCCAGCGAGCGGCAGATTTGCGTTTCCGGAAAAGACCCTTATTTTTTCTAGCATGTGATGTCCTTCATTTTCAAACATTCATTGGCTGGGGCGGGAGGATTCGAACCTCCGAATGCAGGATCCAAATTCCTGTGTCTTACCGCTTGACGACGCCCCAATAAAAACAAATGAGAGGTAGCATGCGGTGGAAAAATAGGGAAAATAGGGTATCTGTCCCTATTTTTTATTTTCCCACAACCCATCACCCGCGCACCGTCACCATTATAGTGAATGTGCCCTAAAAACCGACCAGCGGTTTTCCTGCTTTTCCTGCTTCAGACTTTTTTCCGCCCGTAAAGCGGATGCCTCATCCCCGAAAACGCCGAAAACCGTCGGTCCGCTCCCCGACATCAGGGCGCCGGCTGCGCCGCTTTCGAGCAACAGGGACTTGACGCGCTCAAGAACGGGATGGGACCTCATCGTTACTTTTTCCAGATCGTTTGTAAGGCCGCGGGTCAAATGATCCACTGTATCAAATCGTGGGATGCTATAATTTATTCGACCGTTTGTCAATTCTAATTTAAGTTCCTGATACACCCATTTTGTGGAGACAGCAAAGCCGGGATTGATCAGGACAAACCACAGGGGGGGCAAAGGGGCGGCCTCGATGAAGCGATCTCCGATACCGGATGCCCAGGCTGCGTTCCCGAAAATAAAAAAGGGGACATCCGCCCCCAATTTTACCCCCATCTCTAACAGTTCTTCTCTGGTCAGAGGACAACCGGAAATCTCGTTCAAGGTCATCAGGGTCGTGGCGGCGTTGGAACTGCCTCCTCCGAGCCCGGCGGCAATGGGGATTTTCTTACGGATGGTGATTTCAACGCCCGGCGGGGCGGCGATACGGGGAAAAAACGAGGCCGCAGCCCGGTAAACGATGTTTCTTTCATCCTCGGGAAGCGGGCTGTCCGGGCAGCGGATGACAATGCCGCCTGCCCTTGGCGTGAAGGTCATCTCGTCGCAGAGGCTGATCCGCTGCATGAGGGAAAGGATGTCGTGATAACCGTCTTCCCTTCTCCGGAGAACGCGCAGATAGAGATTCACCTTTGCCGGCGACGCCCTCGTTATCACTTGTTCGTCATTTCCTTCACATACCTCATCCGGAGCTCAAAGAGAAGCCTCTCCAAAAGCTGTTTTTCATCCTCATCGAGATTTCCTTCCGTCTTCGCTTTGAGGATGCTCAGGATGTCGATGGTCTGCTTGGCGGCAGGCAGGTTACGCTGCCCTTTTTTGGTGACCGGATCGGGGAAGTCGCCGAAGTGATACATTGCGGTCGTACTGAGTGAAAAGATGAAGCTGGTAAAATTGATCTCGGGAAAGGGGCCTTCCTCGGTTTCGGAAGCGTCTGCCGTTTCAGGCGGGATAATAGGTTCGTCGGTCTTGGTCTCCGGCTGTTTTTCCGTCACCGCCTCCTCTTCCTTGCGGACGGAACCAGATTCGTCGAACAGGCGGCGGTCCTTGATGACAAATCCTTTTTCCTTCTTCTCTTCTTCCATGACACCTCCTTGGATCGTACTGCATGACGGCCGGCCTCCCTCTTCGGGAAGGGCTGTCGGCACAACTGTGGGGTATGGCTACAGGTCACATCGGTCGCATGCTTTTCAAACGGGCGACCCGCTCCGCAACAGGCGGATGGGTGCTGAAGAGGTTCATCAGCGAGCGCCCTGTCAGAGGGTTGACGATGAACATATGGGCCGTGGAGGGGTTCGCCTCCATGGGGATGGCCTGGGATGCCCGGGAGAGTTTTTCGAGGGCGGCTGCCAGACCGTATGGTTTTCCCGAGACCTTGGCGCCGCCGGCATCGGCAAGGTATTCACGGGAGCGGGAGATGGCCATCTGGATGATGGTGGCGGCGATTGGCGCGAGAACGGCCATGAGAATCAGGCTGATGACGCCGCCGCTGCTTCCCCCCTCCTCGCTGTCGCGGCTTGCCCCGCCGAACATGGCGGCCCACTGGGCCATATTGGCCAGCATGACAATGGCCCCGGCCAGTGTCGCGGCGATGGAACCAATGAGAATGTCTCGTTGTTTGATATGGGTCAGTTCATGGGCAATGACCCCTTCCAGTTCATCCCGATTGAGGATCCGCAGGAGGCCCTCGGTGACGGCCACAACCGCATGGTGTTCATTGCGCCCTGTGGCGAAAGCGTTCGGAGTGTCGCCGGGGACAATGAAAACCCTTGGCATGGGCAGGGATGCCTTCATGGCGAGATCCTTCACCATGGCATAGAGCCCGGGGGCCTCGCTCTCCGAGACCGGCCGGGCCTGATACATTTTCAGGACCAGCGTATCGGAGAACCAGTAACTGCCGAAATTGAGCGCCATGGCGAAGAGGAAGGCGATGACGACCCCATTCTGACCGCCGAAAAAACCGCCGATAAACATGAGCAGCCCGGTGAGGGCGCCGAGAAGAATGGCTGTTTTTATTGTGTTCATCTCTTTTCTCCTTTCCGAAGCACTATCTTCCCGCCGTCGCTGTCGATCACGATTCGATCGCCTTCGACGAACGAACCTTCCAGCAGGTTCATGGCCAAAGCATCCAGGACCTGTTTCTGAAGCACCCGCTTGAGCGGTCTGGCGCCATAAACCGGACTGTATCCTTGCCGGACTATATATTCTTTGGCGCCCTCTGTCAATTCCAGGATCAGTTTCCTTTCCTGCAAGCGCTTCCGGATGAGCCCGAGCTGGATATCGATGATCCTTTCGATGTCCTCCATCGCGAGCGATCGGAAGATGACGATATCGTCGATCCGGTTGATGAACTCCGGCTTGAATGTCGCCCGGAGGGCCTCCATCGTCCGATCCCTCCTTTCCCCGTCTCCAAGCGACGGATCCTGCAGCCACAGGCCGCCGATGTTGGATGTCATCACCGCGATCGTGTTCTTGAAGTCCACAGTGCGGCCGTGACCGTCGGTAAGACGGCCGTCATCGAGGATCTGCAGAAGGATATTGAAGACATCCGGATGGGCCTTCTCGATCTCGTCGAACAGGAGCACCGAGTAGGGTCTTCGTCTCACGGCCTCGGTAAGATATCCGCCTTCGTCATAACCCACGTATCCCGGCGGGGCGCCGATCAGCCGGGCAACGGAATGCTTTTCCATGAATTCCGACATGTCGATCCGGATCAGCGCCGCCTCGCTGTCGAACATGAATTCGGCCAGCGCCTTGGCCAACTCGGTCTTCCCGACACCGGTGGGTCCTAAAAAGATGAAGGAACCGATCGGGCGGTTCGGGTCCTGGAGGCCGGAGCGGGCCCTTCGGAGCGCGCTGGAGACGGCGGCGATTCCCTCGTCCTGACCGACGACCCTCTGCCCGAGCCTCTCTTCCATATGGATCAGCTTCTGGATGTCGCTTTCCAGCATTCGGGAAACGGGAATTCCCGTCCAGCTGGCAACGACTCCCGCGACGTCCTCCGCATCGACCTCTTCCTTGAGCATCCGACGGTTCTTTTGGACTTCCTCCAGTTTGTTGTTTTCCCGTTCCAGTTCCTTGTTCGAATCGACGAGCCGCCCATAGCGGATCTCAGCGGCACGGGCAAGGTCGCCCGTGCGCTGGGCGCTTAGCTCCTCGGCTTTGAATGCCTCGATCCGGCCTTTAATTGCCTGAATCTTTTTGATGGCCTCTTTTTCGTTTGCCCAGTGCAGCTTCATTTCCTCCATCGATGCACGGAGTTCGGCAAGTTCTTTTTCGATCTTCTCGCGTCTCTCCACGGAGGTTCGGTCTGTTTCGTTCTTCAGCGATTGCCGTTCGATCTCGAGCTGGATGACGCGGCGATCAAGGGTATCGATCTCCGCGGGCATGCTGTCCAGCTCGATCCGCAGGCGGGAAGCGGCTTCATCGATGAGATCGACCGCCTTGTCGGGGAGGAACCGGTCGCTGATGTAACGGTCGGAAAGGGTCGCGGCAGCGATGATCGCCGCGTCCTTGATCCGGACGCCGTGATGGACCTCGTAGCGCTCCTTCAGGCCCCGGAGAATCGCAATCGTATCCTCTACGGAGGGCTCCTTGACCAGGATCGGCTGGAAGCGCCGTTCGAGTGCAGGGTCCTTCTCGATATGCTTTCGGTATTCGTTCAGGGTGGTGGCGCCCACGCAGCGCAGTTCTCCCCTCGCGAGGGCGGGCTTCAGCATGTTCGAGGCATCCATGGCGCCCTCCGCTGCCCCGGCCCCCACGACCGTATGGATCTCGTCGATGAAAAGGATGATCTCCCCTTGCGAGGCGGTGACCTCCTTCAGGACGGCCTTCAGCCGTTCCTCGAATTCTCCGCGGTACTTCGCCCCGGCGATAAGGGCGCCGATATCGAGGCCGATCACCCGCTTGCTTTTCAGGTTTTCCGGTACGTCGCCATTGACGATCCGCTGGGCGAGCCCTTCCACGATCGCCGTCTTGCCGACGCCGGGTTCACCGATCAGCACGGGGTTGTTCTTCGTCCGGCGGGAGAGGACCTGCATGATCCTCCTGATCTCCTCGTCGCGGCCGATCACAGGATCAAAAGAGCCATTCCTTGCCAACTCATTGAAATCCCGTGCATACCGTGTCAATGCCTGATATTTTTCCTCCGGGTTGGGATCGGTGATCCGCTGATTTCCCCTGATCTCCACGAGGGCTTTGAAGATCGCATCCTTCGTGATGCCGTTGGCGCCAAGACTCTTTGCAACGGGGGTTCCTTTTTCCTCGGCCATTGCAATGAGAACATGCTCCGCGCTGACATATTCATCCGTGAGGCGCGCTGCTTCTGTCATAGCGGCGTCGAGGACTTTGTTCAATCCCGACGTCATATAGATTTGTCCGCCGGTCGCACCTTCGACCTTCGGCAGCCGTTCCAAAGCCTTACGTACTTCGCTCTCGATGCGGCGGGGATCGGCGCCGAGCTTTTTGAGTATTTCAGAGACGATCCCTTCCGGCTGTTTGACAAGCGCGAGAAAGAGATGTTCCGCATCGAGAGCCTGATGTCCCTGCTGACCGGCTAGCGCCTGCGCCTCCTGAATGGCTTCCTGAACCTTCAAGGTAAATTTGTCGAATCTCATCGAAACCTCCTTCATCTTGCGTCATCATCACTCCCGCAGTAAGTTAAACACCTGAGAAAAGGATGTCAAGACGGGGAGTAAATAGGTTTCTGTCCCTATTTATCGAAGGGAAAGAGATTGACTGTTCGGATGCATCCATTGTATGAATAATGCGGTAATCGCGAGTATAGGGAGTATGAACTCTTGGAAGTACCGGCAGTTACAGGGACGCTCGATCTCTATATGGCCGAGATCAGCCGCTTTCCCATCCTGACGGCGGAAGAGGAATTTCGTCTTGCCGTCCAGCTTGTCAAGTACAATGACATGGAAGCGGCGGAAAAGCTGGTTGTCTCGAACCTGCGCTTTGTGGTGAAGATCTCCCATGAATATCGGAATTATGGACTGAAGCTCGCCGATCTCGTCCAGGAGGGCAACATCGGTCTCATGCATGCAGTAAGGAAATTCGATCCCTACAAGGGCTACCGCCTCATCTCTTATGCGGTCTGGTGGATCAGGGCGTATATTCAGAATTACATCATCAAATCCTGGAGCCTGGTCAAGATCGGCACAACCCAGGCTCAGCGCAAGTTATTCTTCAAACTCAGCCAGGCCCGGAAGAAGCTCGAGAGCCTCTCCGAGAAGCGGCCGGAGTTTGCGGAAATAGCCGCGACTCTCGGGGTCCGTCCGGAGGAGATCGAGGAGATGGACATCCGGATGGGCAGCCGCGACCTCTCGCTCGACGCCCATGTGATTGATGACGGAGAAGCGACGCACATGGATTACCTGATGTACGACGGCGAGGATCAGGAGACGGCGCTGATCAGGAAAGAAGAGATGGCGCTTGTCCAGCACAACATCGCCGGGGCGCTTGCCAAACTCAACGAGAAAGAGAGCTTCATTATCCGAAACCGCGTAATGGCGGATAACCCGCTCACCCTCCAGGCGATCGGCGACCGCTATCACATCACCAGGGAACGGGCCAGGCAGATCGAAAAGCAGGCCCTCCGGAAACTGGGGCTTGCCATACCCTCTCTGGGCGGAGAGACCAAACTGCTCGAGGGTTAAGGCGTATTTTCCCCGCGGGCAAGGTTTTCAAACCGGGTGTATTTTTCCTGGAAGGCCAGCCTGACGATGCCTGTCGGTCCGTTTCTCTGCTTGCCGATGATGATCTCGGCAGTCCCCTTTTCCGGATTATCCTCGGATCGGTTGTAGACCTCGTCCCGGTAGATGAAGGCGATCAGGTCCGCATCCTGTTCGATCGCTCCGGATTCCCGTAGATCCGCCATTTGCGGACGGCGGTTGGTCCTGTCCTCCACTTTCCGGTTCAGCTGAGATAAGGCGATCACCGGGACGGCGAGTTCTTTTGCCAGGGCCTTCAGGGAGCGGCTGATTTCCGAAATCTCCTGCTCCCGCGAATCCTTGAAGGCGCTGCCCCGCATCAACTGGAGGTAATCGAGAATGATCAGGCCGAGGCCGGCTTCGGCCTTTAGACGGCGGGATTTGGCCTTCGTCTCGATCACGGTGATTGCGGGTGTGTCGTCGATATAGATCGGCGCTTCCGAGAGACGTCCCGCCGCAGTGGTGAGTTTCGGCCAATCCGTTTCGCCGAGGAATCCCTTGCGGAGACGCTGCGAGTCCACACGGGCCTCCGAGGCCAGCATGCGGGTCGCCAATTGCTCCTTGGCCATTTCGAGGGAAAAAATCGCCACAGGGACGCCCATCTCCAGAGCGGCATACTGCGCGATGTTCAGGGCAAAAGCAGTCTTGCCCATGCTCGGCCGACCGGCAATGATGATCAGGTCCGAGTTCTGGAGTCCCGAGGTGAGGTCGTCGATCTTGTCGAAACCGGTCGCCACCCCGGTCACCAGTTCCTTTTTGGCAT
>Ga0116204_1002233_pt1 | contig 10494 bp, 10 predicted proteins | sample LakKivwa52mmetaG_FD_94481 | JGI IMG/M metagenome (GOLD analysis project Ga0116204, IMG submission 94481) | Anoxic lake water microbial communities from Lake Kivu, Rwanda to study Microbial Dark Matter (Phase II) - Lake Kivu water 52m metaG | ecosystem: Environmental > Aquatic > Freshwater > Lake... | reverse complement strand
CCAGCTGGAGTAATCAGAGTTCATAGCATTCCTATAAAAGAGCCGCCAATCATCAGCTGAAAACTCCTCTTTTCCCTCACCCCATAAATCAAGACTCCACTGTAAGGGTTGGTCTGCAAACTCTTTTGCAGATGAGACTGGGAGCAGAGAAATTTGTGAAGAGTTAATTTGATTATTCATTTAATCAAATCAGGATGCGATCAGCTCGCCACACATTTTTTCAAATGCCTCGGTATGCGCATCAATATCTGAATCTGTTGTATCGGGTGAAATTAAAGCCATGTTGTGAAATGGAGTTATCAAGAACCCATCATTAAGCATTCGTAGGTGAATGTATTGTTCTAACTCAAAATCACCAGCATCAGCTGCCTGCCTGCCATTTATTGGCGCAGTTGGCGCAAACATGTACTCAGCTCTTGCCCCAAGCCGATTTACTGTCCACCCCAATTTGCATTGTTTGATTACCTTCTCAACTCCATCTGCCCAACGATTACCAAGTTTGATCATCCGATCAAAATTCTCCTGCGTTAGGACCTTACTCAATGTAGCCCGCATCGCAGCAAGGGATAACGCATTTGCAGCTAGTGTGCCACCAATTCCACCTGTATCAATCACCTCAAGCTCAACCTTTTTCTTAATCTGCTGCGCAACCTGTTCTGTCATACCAAATGCACCAGTTGGAAAGCCGCCACCAATTGCCTTTCCGATAGTTAGAAAATCAGGTGAAAGTGCAAGTTGAGCAGTCATTCCCCCAATACCAACTGAGATTGTGTGGGTTTCATCGATTATCAAAAGTGCGCCAAATTTTCTTGCTAACTTTTCTACCTCTTTAAGATAACCATCCTGCGGTAAGACTATTCCCACATTTGTCATAGCTGGCTCCATCAAAATTGCTGCCACATCACCACGCTGCAAGGCCGCCTTCATTGCATCCAAGTCATTAAAGGCCACCACTCGGGTGGTTTTATCCAACGCCACTGGTGCACCAATATTTCCCTCCCGGGCAACTGTTTTTCCTGATTCATCTAGGGTGGCAAAAGTTTCATCTACGCTTCCGTGGTAGCAACGATCAATCACAATTAATTTCGATTTTCCAGTGATTAGCCGGGCATAACGAATGGCATGACGATTGGCATCCGTCGCTGAGACCGTAAATTGCCAAAGCGGTAAATTAAATCTACTAGCTAACTCTGCTGAAACAATTGCAGCATCTTGACTAGGAAGCATCACTGATAAGCCCTTACCAACCTGCTCTCTAATTGCGGTAACAGTGGCCTCTGGTGAGTGTCCAGTCATAGAACCGGTATCACCCAGACACAGATCAATATAGGTATTGCCATCAACATCAACAAACCTTGCTCCCTTGGCCTCCGCCACAAATATCGGATAAGCACCGGGCCATTTAGACATCCATGACATTGGTACGCCATTTGGCATACTTTTTTTGGCTGTTGCAAACAACTCGCCACTTTTTGGATGATTTTTTAAAAAGCGTTCATCCTCAATAGCACGCAGATTGGCAAGTCGCTCTCGGTTGATCATGGCATTAACCTACTACTTACTAAATCCGTCTGATTGGATTTACTTCATAACAGGAAGTGCAGCAAGGGCTGCTTCAAAATCCTTGTCACTTAGTACTGAATCAACCATATTGCCATTTAAAAATGCATCATAGGCGGCAAGATCAAAGTGTCCATGACCACAAAGTGCGGTCAAAATTACTTTTTCCTCACCACTTTCTTTTGCCTTCAATGCTTCAGCAATTGCTACTGCAATTGCATGAGTTGGCTCCGGAGCAGGAACTATTCCTTCAGTTCTTGCAAATTGAACCGCTGCTGCAAAACACTCCTTCTGACCAACACTTTCAGCTGTCATCATTCCCAATTCATAAATGTGAGAGATAAGTGGTGCCATTCCGTGATAACGAAGTCCACCAGCATGAATAGGATCAGGAATAAAATCATGTCCTAGGGTGTGCATCTTCATTAGTGGTGTCATACCTGCTGTATCGCCAAAGTCATACGCATACTTTCCTCGGGTTAAAGATGGGCAAGATGCCGGTTCAACCGCTCTAATCTCAGGATTCATTTTGCCTTTGATCTTCTCCCGGATAAATGGGAAGGAAAGTCCAGCAAAGTTAGATCCACCACCGGTGCAACCAACTAACAAATCAGGTGTCTCTCCAACTTTAGCTAACTGTTTTAATGCCTCTTCGCCAATAATTGTTTGATGCATTAAAACATGGTTTAACACCGAACCAAGTGCGTAGGCAACAGTTGGGTCAGCAGCTGCAGCCTCTACCGCCTCTGAAATTGCAATACCTAAAGACCCAGAGTTATTTTTAGGATCAAGTGATAACTTGCGACCAGCCTCAGTTAATTGTGATGGTGAGCGGTGAACAGCTGCGCCAAAGACCTCCATCATCAACCTGCGGTATGGCTTAGCATCGTAGGAGCCACCTACCTGCCAGACCTCGCACTCTAAATCAAACAAGGAACATGCAAATGCCAAGGCGGTTCCCCACTGGCCAGCACCAGTCTCTGTTGTAATTTTCTTTATACCTGCTTTTTTGTTGTAGTAAGCCTGCGGTACGGAGGTGTTGGTTTTATGAGAACCTGCAGGTGATACTCCCTCATACTTGTAATAAATTCGAGCAGGAGTACCAAGTAATTTCTCTAATCTTCTAGCTCTAAACAAAGGTGATGGCCGCCAGGTTCGGTAAACATCTAAAACCTCTCCTGGAATATCAATATAGGAATCAGTTGAGACCTCTTGCAAAATTAAATCCATTGGGAATAGCGGTGCTAGATCTGCTGGCCCAACTGGTTGATGAGTGCCTGGATGTAATGGCGGTGGAGGTGGTGATGGCAAATCAGGAATTATGTTGTACCACTGAGTTGGCATTTCACTTTCATCCAACGTTATCTTGGTAAAACTCTTCAAATCCTTAGCTAATGCCATCTTTCCTCCTAGTGAGAATATTGGTCAAGATTAGGGCTCCTACTTGCCCATTAGCAATACTGTTTTAGATACAAAAAAGTGATCAAATCGCCAATCTACTGATCCAACGGCACCAAGAGACCAACCTAAGTTAGGATGGCAATATGAATGATTTGCAGGCACTTTCTGCCCTCACCTTTGGTGCGCAAGCCTTTGTAACACTTTTTGTGATATTGGATCCGCCGGGGGCTGCCCCAGTATTTTTAGGCTTAACAGCTGGTAAATCCCTAAAACAACAGCGACGACTTGCTTGGCAGGCTGCTGCAGTCTCACTTTTTGTAATTGTCTCTTTTGCACTCTTTGGCAATGCGATTTTAGATTACTTAAACATTTCACTAGCTGCCCTGCAAGGAGCAGGTGGAATCTTGCTGCTGATCACAGGATTAGGTTTATTAACTGGAACTCTGACGGATAGTAATTCGGCCACCAGTCAAAACATCGCATTAGTACCACTTGGCACGCCACTTCTTGCTGGACCAGGTGCAATTGTAACCACGATGCTTTATGTACAAAAAGCAGAGGGTAATGATCAACTATCTGCCTTGGCACTTGCCATCATTGCAGTTCATTTTTTAATTGGTCTAACCTTTATGTTCTCCACAAAAATCCTCTCTGTTATCAAAGATTCTGGGGTGGATCTGTTGGCAAGAATTGCTGGATTACTTCTATCTGCAATTGCAGTTGAGATGATTGTCAGCGCAATAAAAGCTTTTTTTAACATCTAGGTAGGTCAATAAAGCACTGTCCTTGCTGGGTAGTATCTTTAACTATGCAAAAATCGCTTCAGCAAACAACCTTTGTAATTGTAGATCTAGAGACGACTGGGGCCTCCCCAAAAAAAGGTGCGGCGATAACAGAAATCGGGGCGGTAAAGGTCAGAGGTGGTGAACAAATTGGTGAATTCTCAACATTTGTAAATCCACTAGCACCACTTCCAAATTACATAACCGAGATGACTGGCATAACAGATTTAATGTTGGCAAGAGCGCCAGTGATTGATGAGGTATTTCCAACTTTTTTAGAGTTTGCTGGTAGTCATACTGAAACGATATTAGTCGCCCACAATGCCCCATTTGATTTAAGCTTCTTAAAAAGTGCTGCAAAAGATTTGGATTACACCTGGCCTAAGTATCAAACCCTAGACACAGTGACAGTTGCCCGGCAGTTGCTTACCAAAGAGGATGTACCAAATTGCAAACTTTCCACCTTGGCGGCCTACTTTGGAACTAAAACTGAACCAACCCATCGTGCACTCGATGATGCCAGGGCCACCACCGAGATACTACATGGCTTGTTTGAAAAATTAGGTTCTCTTCACATTTATACAATCGAAGCACTCCTGGAGTTTGCTAAGAAAGCAGCACATATTCAAAGAAAGAACTACTGGGGTTTAACCTCTATCTAGCTGAGACGATTTCATTGCTTAACTCAATCCATCGCTTTAATACCGCCGCAGCTGCCCCAGAATCAATTGCCTGATTGGCCAAGACAAAGCCATTAGCAATTTGAGTTTGAAGTGGCAGTTGAAAATCTGCTTTAAATGCAGCTATAGCAAATGCAGCATTTAAGGCAATAGCATCTCGCATCGGGCCAGTTTTACCTGCAAAGACTTGATTTGTAATTTGTGCATTAAATTTTGCATCTCCGCCACTCAATGCAGTAATCGGCGCAAAAGTTATTCCTAAATCAGCTGGGTTAAATACCTCTTGCTTCAACTTTCCCTTACTTATCTGAATCACAGTAGTCGTAGTTGAGATTGATACCTCATCAATTCCATCATCGCCACGAAATACAAATCCCTCCTTACCTTGATCAAGCAATACTTGAGCCATCAGTGGTAGAAGTTCAGCTCGTGCAACACCTACTGCTGCGGCAACCGGCCTTGCCGGATTTGCTAACGGTCCTAAAATATTGAAAACCGTGGGCACGCCCAGCTCTTTTCGAGCTGCAACTGCATGTTTCATAGATGAGTGAAATATCGGCGCAAAGCAAAATCCAATGCCGATCTTGTGAACAGTTTGCTCAACCTCTTTGCCGGTTAAATCAATCTTTACCCCTAAGGCTTCCAGCAGATCAGCTGAGCCTGATTTGGAGCTTGCTGCACGATTTCCATGTTTGACCACTCGAGCACCAGCTGCGTTGGTGACAATTGCCGCAGCGGTTGAAATGTTAATCGTGTTAGCACCATCTCCACCGGTGCCAACCGAATCAACTGCCCGCTCAGAAATATTAATTGGTGCGCTGTATTTATACATTTGAGCAACCAGCGCTTGGACCTCTTGAGCACTCTCTCCCTTTGCCTTTAGTCCTGTTAGGAAGGCTTTGATATCTTCATTACTTGCTTGGCCTTCTAATATCTGGGCCATTGCCCAAGTGATTTGATCATTAGATAGATCTTTTTTATCAGCGAGTGCGGCGAAGATTTGATCCCACTTCATTTGCACCGCTTTATTTACTTTGCGAGCGCAGAATCAGATTTCAATAAGCCAGCACATTTGGCTGCAATAGTGAATGGATCAATTGGATGCATAACAGTTGCCTCAGCCCTTGACCAGGTGGCCAACCAATTATCGGAGGTTCGTGCCGTGATTAATAAAACTGGCGGACAGTTAAACACCTCATCTTTTAATTGTCGGCACACTCCCATTCCACCCTCTGGAACCGCTTCCGCATCTAAGATAAAAAGATCTACCTGCTTTTTGCTATCAACATATAGGCGTAATGCATCAGCGGTGGCAAACTCTTTAATCTCATGGTTTGGCAAATCCTTATCCAACTGTTTACCAAGGGCTGCAACAACTGAGCTTCGCACTGTTGAATCATCTGAGTAAAGGGCGAGAACCAACTTTTGCATGACGATAATCCTACCCAGCCTCTTTACTGAGTACTCCACCTGATTTATTGGGGTCAGGTGATCAGTTTCACCAGATAGTAGGGCTACTACCCCATCTTCAAATGAGGTTATTCCTACCTATTTTTGGAATAATCTCCCCCATGACGACCTACGCCACCCCATTAGTTAAGACCAACCGTCCTAACCTGGTTGCGGTAGGCACCATTGTCTGGCTCTCATCTGAGTTAATGTTTTTTGCCGCACTCTTTGCCATGTACTTCACCACCCGTGCGGTGCAAGGACCAAAGATTTGGGCCGAATCTACCAACTTGTTAAATATTCCATTTGCGGCAACAAATACAACTGTGTTGGTGCTCTCCTCAGTTACCTGCCAATACGGTGTCTTTGCCGCTGAGCGTTTTCAAGCTCGTCGAAGTGGCAGTTTGTGGCAGATAAGTAAGTGGGGAATGCGCGAGTGGTTTTCACTAACATTTTTGATGGGTGCATTTTTTATCGCCGGCCAAATATATGAGTACGCAATCTTGGTAAGTGAGAATGTAACTTTGGCATCAAGTGCTTATGGCTCTGTCTTCTATATGACCACCGGGTTCCATGGATTGCATGTAACTGGTGGATTGATCGCTTTTTTAATCGTTTTAATTAGAGTTTTTCGGGCCCAAAAATTTGGACACTCCCAAGCCACCACAGCAATTGTGGTCTCCTACTACTGGCACTTTGTCGATATCGTTTGGATCGCTTTGTTTGCCGCTATCTATTTGATTAAATAATTATGAAATTCATTTCAAAATACCGTAAACATAAGTTTGCTAGTCCACTCTTACTGCTCTTTGCATTGTTTGGAATTGGCTTAACCTTCTCAGTAGCAAGTGCCACCGAAGCTCCAAAAACTGTTGATGCAGCTGCTCGTTCAACATTGATTGCAGAGGGTCAACAAATATTTTTAAAGGGATGCTCTTCTTGTCATGGGTTAAATGGTGAAGGTGCTGCAGTTGCCCCATCTTTAATTGGTGTTGGCGCTGCCTCAGTTGATTTTCAAGTAGCAACTGGCCGTATGCCGATGCAGGATATGAGTCAGCAAGCGATGCGTAAAGCACCGGTGTATAACGAAGAGGAGGTAGCAGCTCTTGCTGCCTACGTCGCCTCCTTAGCACCAGGACCTAGGGCTTACACAAATGAGGAGATTAAGTGGGAGCGCGATGGCAACACCGCAGATGGTGGTGAGTTATTTAGAAATAATTGCGCGATGTGTCATAACTTTGCTGGTCAAGGTGGTGCGCTAACCCAAGGTAAGTATGCGCCAACTGTAATGGGAGTTGAGCCAAGACATATTTATGAAGCGTTGATCACTGGTCCGCAAGCTATGCCAGTTTTCTCTGACAAAATCATTACTCCGCAGGAGAAATTATCAATTATCAAGTGGATCAAATCTGCAGAGAGTGAGCCAAATCTGGGCGGTGCGCCACTTGGTCGAGTGGGTCCGGTAACTGAAGGCTTACTAGTTTGGACATTTGGTTTGGGATTGTTAATTGGAATTGCAGTTTGGCTGACTGCAAAGGCAAGGTAGCAGGATATGTCTAAAGAGTTAGAGCCATTAGCCGATCCAGGATTACCGGTGCATGTTCACCGAAAAGCTGATACCGACCCAATTGCAGCAAAGCGAGCTGAGCGTCAGGTTGCAATTTTATTCTCACTATCTGGCCTAGGCACCTTACTGTTTATCTACTCATTCTTTTTTATTAAGGATGATGTTTTTATTTTCCTACCGATCATGGGAACAACAAATGCTCACCAATTAGGAATTGGTGTTGGCATGGCAATGAGTTTGTTGTTTATTGGCTTTGGTGCAGTTCACTGGGCCAAAACTTTGATGCCCGATCAAGAGGTAATCGCACATCGACATGAGATGAGATCTGAGGAGCAGGATCGTCAAGATTTAGTTGCAACTGCTAAAGAGGGTGCAGCTGCTGCAGGATTAGGCAGGCGGCCACTCATTAAGCGCACACTTGCTGCTGCGGCCGGTTTAGCAGGGCTACCAGCGGTTATTTTATTACGTGATTTAGGACCACTTCCTGGAAACTCTTTAAATGAAACTAATTGGGCAACTGGTACAAGATTGGTAACTGATCCCGGTGATCGACCAATTAAGCCAAGTGATCTTGAGGTTGGTGGTGTTGCTCAGGTTATGCCAGAGCTAGCACCTGGAAAAAAGCGCAAGCTAGAAGATATTGCTAAAGATGCGGTGCTGTTAATAAGAATTCGACCATCTGAGTTTCAATTAGATCCAGAGCGTTTATCTTGGACTCATGAGGGAATCATCGCCTTCTCAAAAATTTGCTCTCATATGGGATGTGCGGTGGCGTTATATGAACAAACTACCAAACATCTTCTTTGCCCATGTCACCAATCCACCTTTGATGTGACGCGCGCCGCAAAAGTTATATTTGGTCCTTCCGCCAGACCACTGCCACAATTAGCAATTACAGTAGATAGCGAGGGTTACCTAGTTGCTAAACAACCATTTAGCGAAGCAGTTGGCCCTAGCTTCTGGGAGAGGAAATCATGACCGCACGTGAACGGGTGGCCGGAACAGTTGCTAATTATGTAGATGAGCGAACTGGCGCTGCCAAGTGGATGAGAAAGAACCTGCAAAAGGTCTTTCCAGATCACTGGTCATTTATGTTGGGTGAGATTGCACTTTATTCATTCATCATTCTTCTACTCTCTGGAACCTTTTTAAGTTTTTGGTTTGATCCATCAATGCGCCATGTCACCTATGAGGGCAGTTATCAACCATTGAAGGATGTAGAGATGAGTGCGGCTTACGCCTCCGCTCTACATATCTCCTTTGATATCCGTGGCGGATTATTAATGAGGCAGATTCATCACTGGGCCGCGCTGATCTTTATGGCTGCCATAGCGGTTCACATGATGAGAGTTTTCTTCACTGGTGCATTTCGTAAACCACGTGAGTTCAACTGGATTTTAGGTGTTGCTCTACTAACCCTTGGAATCGTAGAAGGCTTTCTTGGCTACTCACTGCCAGATGATTTGTTATCTGGAACTGGGGTACGAATTGCCCACGCAATTATTCAATCCATCCCAGTGGTTGGTACCTACTTGTCATTCTTCGCTTTTGGGGGTGCATTCCCAGGTGAGGTATTTATTCCGCGTATTTACATTGTGCACGTCCTACTGATTCCTGGAATCTTCTTAGCTTTAATTACTGTGCACTTGATGTTGGTTTGGTACCAGAAGCACACTCAGTATCCAGGACCAGGTAGAACTGAGAAAAATGTTGTTGGCTATCCATTAATGCCGGTTTACATGGCTAAAGCTGGTGGCTTCTTCTTCATCGTATTTGGAATTACCGCTTTCTTAGGTGCGGTTGCTTCAATTAACCCAATCTGGCTCTATGGTCCATATACACCAGGTCAGATTTCAGCTGGTTCGCAACCTGATTGGTACATGGGCTGGCTAGATGGTTTGGTTCGAATGGCCCCACCACTTGAAACCTATCTGTTTGGTTACACCATCTCCTGGAATATCTTGTTACCAGGATTAATAATTCCTGGAATTATTTTTACAGGTATAGCGCTGTATCCATTTATTGAAAGTTGGATGACAGGCGACAAACGCGAACACCACCTGTTAGATCGCCCAAGAAATGTGCCTAACCGAACTGCACTGGGAGTTATGTCATTGACTTTCATGATCGTGGCGTTAATAAACGGTGGTAATGATTTAATTGCCACTCACTTTGATCTGACCATTAATCAGATCATGTGGTTCTCTCGTATCGGTATCATCGTGCTGCCACCATTAGCATTTGTGATTACAAAGCGTATCTGTCTGTCATTACAACGAGCAGATCGTGAAGCGGTACTTCATGGCAGAGAGACTGGACGGTTAGTGATGCTGCCACATGGTGAGTTCATTGAGATTCATGAGGAGCTCTCACCAGAGAAGAAATTTGCCCTAACTCAACATGAGCAACCTAGAGCAATTGCACTAGTAACTGAGGATAACCAAGGTGTTTTAAATCCAAAGGGTATTAGAGCTAAGTTGCAGGCAAAATTTAGCGCAGCTAATGCTGAAAACATCGCTAAACCCACTGCATCTGAGGTTAAAGAGTTAGAGAGTGGTCACCACTGATAAAGGATTAAGAAATAGCCCTGCACATTAATTTGTGTGGGGCTATTTTTTTGCTCTCCCTAGATACCCCAATTGATGCTTGCTAAAACATAGTAACTTACAATGTGGGTGTGAACAGATCTTTATGGCGAGGTAGTACTCCCCTACCTGCACGAAGATCGATTACCTCCTCAAACTCATTTGACATTGCAATAATTGGTGCAGGATTTAGTGGTCTGTGGAGTGCTTATCATCTGAAGCAACTACAGCCATCTTTGAGAATTGCAATCTTTGAACAAAATTATGTCGGTTTTGGAGCAAGTGGCCGCAATGGCGGGTGGGCATCAGCTGAGTATCCAACCTCAAACTCTAGAGTTATTAAAGAGCATGGCGGTACAAGTTTTAGAGATCTGCGTAAAGCTTTAATTGAATCCATTGATGAGATAGGCCAAATCTCTACTGAAAATAATTGGCAAATTGAGTATGCAAAGGGTGGTGCCTTAGTTTTT
>Ga0116204_1002232_pt1 | contig 10497 bp, 10 predicted proteins | sample LakKivwa52mmetaG_FD_94481 | JGI IMG/M metagenome (GOLD analysis project Ga0116204, IMG submission 94481) | Anoxic lake water microbial communities from Lake Kivu, Rwanda to study Microbial Dark Matter (Phase II) - Lake Kivu water 52m metaG | ecosystem: Environmental > Aquatic > Freshwater > Lake... | reverse complement strand
TTGGGAATATCGCCTTCCTTCTAAAGCTATAGGGTTTGCATTGTCAGAGCTTAATGGGCGAGTTCCAGATCATGGCTGGATGAAAAACAAAGCTTGCAATGAAATATATTATGTGATTAGTGGTTCAGGAACATTATTCATTGAAGATGAAAGGCATGATTTAAAAGAAGGAGATGTCTTTTTAATTAAGCCAGGCAAGAAATTCTATGTTGTTGCCAATGATTTGCAACTTATCCTTCCCACGGCGCCAGCTTGGTATCCGGAACAATGGGAAAATATTTAAACTTTGAATATGAAAAAGAAATTTAAATATATTATTGTCGTTATTCTTATATTGTTCTTCTTTTTTCCAAAAGAAATTTCTAAAAACCTTGGGATTATTTATGAGGATTCTCATTCTAGGAATGAAGAATATAAGAAATGTAAGTGCTTTGGTTTCAATGACAAAATAATGTGTTTCGGAATATTATATTCTTGCGAGAAATATATCTTACACACAGATTATTTTTGACATAAAGACTTAAGACATCTAGCTTTTTTAAAAGCCAAGGAGCTTCCTTGGTTTTTTGTTTTGTGGTATTATATTGATAATAAAATAACGATCTGAAATTGCCGAAACTTTAGGTGTTGTTTTGAAATATTTAATTTATTGTTATGCCTAGAAATATTGAACAATCAAGACAAAGCGAGGATAGTCGACTATTTATTGATAGAGTGGGTGAACTATGTAAACTCAAAGAGGAGGTGTGTAGTAAAGTGGACTATGACCTGAGGCGGAAACTAGCAGAAGAGAAAATGGCTCTGAAAGAAGACATTGTACAAATATTAGACAATAATATATCCTTGGATTCAAAGAAAAAAATTCGCACTGTGAAGGACTTAATTTATTTACTTGACTGGGATCACAAAAATTCAAGTAAATTTATTAGTACAGATCAAGAAGAAGAAGCTCAAGCAAGAAGGGCCTTCGAGGCTAGAGTAGATGCCTTAGGTCGATTTTTTGATTCAATTTCCCCAGAAGAATTTTCTGAAGATGATATTGAATATTTTTTAAATAATTATCAACAAATTCCGAAAGTGGTTAACGACCGAACATTGAGTTTAGTTAAATCAATGAACCCTGAAGATGCTTTGCGGTTTATTCCTCTTATTAATGATTGGGAAGTTTCTAAATTAATAAGTGACTGGCCTGTTGATCTTGCATTACCAATTGTGCAAGATATGATGAGAAAAAACTTAGAATCATATATCCAAAAAGAATCAGGCATGATAGTACAAAGCGATTATCATTATGGAAATGTGATTAATTCTATAAGTAAGTGGCCACAAGAACAACAGCAGCCGATTATAGAGGAAATATTGGAAAATAGATGGGACAATATTTATATTAACGAAGAGAAATTGTTTGCCTTAATGGAGAATTGGCCAGTTGATAAATCGATGCCCTACGTAATAAAAGCGTTGCGATATGAAGGGAAAGGATATGTGCCCGAAAAACATTATACTTGTGTAGCAAAAGCTCTTGCTAATTGGCCAGAAGATAAAATAAATATCGTATTAAGCAATCAGGAAAATTTATCATGGATGGATTCAACTGCGGAAGAAAAAAAGGAAATTAAAATAAATAGCTTATATCTACAGGCTATTCTTAACAGAACAGAACCAATAACAGAAGAAATGAAATTACGATTAAAGAAAGGGCTTGATTTTAAATACAATCAAGATTTTCTTGTCATAAATTTTTTGGAAAATCATCCAGAGTTATTTGATGAATTTATTCCCAATTTATTTTTATCAAACAATGAAGCGGTTAATTATGCCGCTGGGAAACTTCAATTATTGCCTCTCGATAAACAATATGAATTTATAGAAGCCATAGCTGGTGGTTTTTCGAGAAATAAGTTCTTTGATAACAAAAAATTATTTGATTTAGTTTCTAAATTTAGTACAGAGAAAAGAATGGAATTAATCTCTAATCTCTTGCAGAGAGAAAAAGGTGCTAAGCAAGTATTTTCAAAGGATGTGAGCTATGAAAATGCCTTTTATTTGCTAGATAAGGAAAAAGAAATTACTGGCCCAGCTATAATCAGAGCTATTTTAGAATTTGAGTTTTATGAATTTGACTATTTATTGACATCAAAAGCAAGGGAAATAACTAAAAAAATTGCGCGAAATAGTCAAACAGAATCGGTTATTAGAGATGTAGCATTTGAATTGATAGCTTGGGAATTGTCTAATATTAAAAATAGTTCATCTATCGAAATTGAAAAAATAATTAATAGGTTTGATTTAAAAAATCCACCAGTTGAAATTAAAAATTTAATGGCGCCACTAATAAGGAAAAATATTATGGAAGGTGAGCTTGATAGTGCCATGCACTTAAAAGAACTTTTTGAATTAGATGATATTGTTTTTATGAATATTGATGATGAGTTGGCTGAGGAGATAGATTCACATATATTTATAAGGTTTATAAAATATTTTGGAGACGAAGAATTAGAAAAATTACTGCCAGAAACAATTTCAAAAGCTCAAGAATCTATCTTTAATCAGCTAGAATATGATCAAGACATAGCTGAATATTATATAGAAAATCTTGATAAATACTATCATAAACCATGGGCTGCCGATAATGTCGCAAAAGCTATTCAACAATATTCATCTGCTAAAAAATTCATCAATGGCATCAAAAGTAGCTATGTTTGGGCAAATGAATCTTGGGTAGGCGTTCTTTTAGAGGAGGCGCAAATTGTTGTTCAGTTACATGACAATCAATACCCGCAAGATGAATATGAATATTATCACGATATGGATGGATTTACTGAGCATGATCCGTACGAAAATCACTCATGGCTTTTCAGCGGAGAGCAGATTAAAATTTCTTCGGTTCTTTTAGATATTCTGAACAGTAAAATTAACAAGGATCGATTAAAAGAATTTGGCATTAATAATGCTGAAATTGAACCACTGCTTGTAGAAGCAAACAATAAGATTAATAATGCTTATTATAATTTTCTTGAACAAGTTCGTTCAAACCCTAATATTAACGAAGACGATAAGCAATCTCTAATTAATCCTGAATCAAGTCTAGTGAAAATGACGCCGCTGATTGATAATGTGCGAGCATTTGTTATTCGATATTTTGTACAAAGCATAGAAGGTGACGTCTCAAGATTATCTGAAATTGGAAACCTCATTAATGATCTCGATAGTATTATTTCAGAAGGCTTTAGCAGATACATTAAAACTCAAGAAATAGATGTGCCATTGTACGATAAGCTTTACAGTGAATTTGATAATTTGCGTGAAACTGGTAGATATCCGCTAGAAGTTTATCTTGGTCGTGATGGCATTTATGCATACATTGGTAGAAGAGCTCAAGATGTTGCTCGCCGCAGAAAAATGGGCCCAGAGGGAAGGAAGAAACTCAAAGAAATAGGGGAAATACTTGAAATTAATCCACAATATGTTGTTTATCCGCGCTATTTCCGTGACAATATAAATTATGAAACCAAAAGGCAGTTTTTAGAGCAAGAAGGAATTAGCATTGATGCAGATCCGCTGTTTTATGATACTGGCTATACAGGTACTATCCCTGAGCAAATAATGAAGGTAATGGATTTTGAAGACGATGATATTGAGAGAAGAATTAGACTTCTTTCTGCACCGAGTGTTCATCGACGAGTAAGAGGTATCTCAGAAAATGCTCGCTCAGATATTATTGAATATATCGAACATAACTCAAAACTAGAAGAAGCGGCAGAAGGTCTTATTATTGACAAGGAAACTGGAAAAATTCGCCATATTGCTAAGCCTACCAGTCCTGAAGAGCAATTTTATTTTATGATGGTAAAGCAAGGCATAGCTCGTCATTATTGGCTACAAGAACATTTGAACCATGAGCCATCCGGTAATATTAATCTTGATTCCGAACATTACACTATCCGCATTCGCAAAGAATATGCTAAAATTTTACCTGACGAATTTATTAGTAATCCTAGAGATTTCCTTGTTAAACACGGGGAGTTAATAAAAGGAAGCAAGGGTGAGGGTAAATATCCTGACGAGGAAGTTGTTTTATTTAAACTTTCTGATGGCACAGAAATTGTGGCAAAAAAAATTGAATTACGGAAAGCGAAAGAGGCCAGAAAAGAATTTTCGATTCTAATTGCTGCTAAAAAAGCTAATCTGCCGACTGCCGAACCAGTAGGATTTCTTTCTGGTAAAGAAGAGCTTGACGGTAGTTATCTTCTGATGAAAAAGATAGAAGGCTGGTCTGGTAGAAAATTTGAAAAAGAACTAAAATCATCTGGCAAATATTCTGATGAGCAAATCAAAGATATTCTAAAACAAGTTTCAGGCAAACACAAAGAGATCGTTGATCTGTTTAGATCAACTCTCAAAATCGATAAGCGATGGAGAATTAAAGATACAATAATCGAATTCAACGAGGAAACAGGAGAGGTTGAGAGCGTTATTCCTATTGATTGGGAACGAGCGCAAAATTATGATTCAAGCACACCGAAAGAGATTGACGAAATTGGATAATTATAATGAGGATTTTATGAGAATGTGGCGATAAGAATAGATAGTAAAAAAAATCGACCGAGGCGGATAAAACCGAGCATTAGCTTGGTTTTTTGTTTTGTGGTAGGATAGGAATATGTCAAATCTATATAAAAGAGTAGAAGAATTTGTGATAGATTCTTTCAATAAAGCAGGGAGAAAAAATGATGTGAAGCATCTTGAAAGGACGGTTTTTTGGATTAAAAAACTCAAGCCAGATGCTGATGAAGCTTTGCTAGTTGCTGGAATTTCTCATGATATAGAAAGAGCTTTCAGAGAAGTTGATTATTCTTTAATAAAAGATAAAGGATTTAACTCTAAAGAACATTTAATCAATCATCAGAATAAAGGCTCAAAGATAATTGCTGATTTTTTAAATTCACAGAAATTTGATAAAAACATTATTGAGAAAATAAAAGCACTTGTTTCTAATCACGAAGTTGGTGGTGATTTCGATCAGAACATTTTAAAAGATGCCGACAGCATAAGCTTTTTTGAAAATAATATCGATCATTTTATTAATAAAATTGCGCCCAAGATAGGGAGAGAGAAAGTAAAAATTAAATTTGATTGGATGTTTAATAGGATCATCAACAAAGAAGCTAAAGAAATTGCTCTTCCTTGGTATAAGGATGCCTTGCAAAAGTTAGGATATTGATATGATTTAAAATATTAAGAATCAACAGTTTGAGATATAAAAATAATTATTATTTTCCGAATCATTATGACTAAAACATTAAAAATACTTTTAATTATTTTGGGAGTTGTTGCAATAGGAGTTTTTATTGTCTTGACGTTTCAAGGTTTGGGACTAATGAAAGTAGAGACGGAAGAGCTGGAAGTGAGAGAGTTAGTGGTTGATGAAATTGAAGATTTTGCAATGGGTAATAACGAGGAGATTAGAGATTTTTTAATTAAAATAGATAACATGTCAGTGAATCCAGATAAATTTGAAGTGATTAGAGAAGATTTTAATAAAGATGGAACTAAAGAGATTTTTACTGTCATTTCTTATTGTTGTCCAGCCGGAACGATATTAAGAATTCTTGAAAAAAAAGAAAATGAACAATACGACATTAAAAGTGAGATACATATTGCTGGCAGCGTTGATTCTGTAGAGGTCGTAAGCTTTCCGTCAGGATATAAGTCAATTGTCTTATCGTCTTTTAGTAAAGGGGGGACGGGAGTGTCTGGTAGCAGTAAGGGCGTGTATATGTTCATAGATGAAAAAATAATAGAAGCATGGCAAGGATTAGTTCAATATTCTGAATATCACATAGGAGCAATAGATAATTCTTACAATATTGAAAATAATTATTCCATTTACTTTAAAGATTTTGATGGTGATGGAGAGATTGATATTATACAAAAAGGAGAAGAGAAAAAGGAATATATAAATCCAGAAACAGAAGAAAGGTTAAAAGTGGAAAAAAATACGGTTGAAAATATCTATAAGTGGAATAAAGAAAAAAGAAAATATGAAAAACAGTAAGATGTTTTAGGAAATTAATAAAATTATGAAAGAAAAACTTAATATTACCCCAGAAATTTGTTTTTTTGGACTTGTTATAGAAATATAGAAATTTAAAACAAAAGATTAAAAATAATTAAAAACTTGCAAAAATAATCATCTCCTATATACTCAAAACAGTTATTAATAAGTAATATGAAAAAATATATTATAGTGGTAATATCTTCTTTGTTCTTTTCTTTCTTTGTTTTACAGCAAGACAAAGTTGTCAATGCTGTTCCAGCAGCACCAGCGCCCACATGTGAAATTGTGGCTAATGTTTTAGAGATTAAAAAAACGAGGACAAGTTTTGAGGATGGACTCCATCCCACCAAAGAAAATTTTGATTTCTATATAATTAACTTAGAAGTTTTGGAAATAACTACTTATAATCAGGAGGGGAGTCTTCTTTGTGACAATTCTTATATAGAGCTTGCTGAGCAATATAAAGGATACATAGTATTTTTAGAAGAATATAATAAAAGTATCATCCTAAATGGACAAAAAATTAGAGGGAAGATTAAGTTTGGTGGAGATGAGGCGTTTAGAGGCTTTTTTCTCTCAGATATAAGTGTGGTAAAAGAAAAAACAGAAGAAATTAAAGAAACGGACTATTTAGAGATAGAAGAGATTAATGGTATCAATGAGAAAAATCATCAAGAAAACTTTATTCTTAGAATATTTAATTTTATTAAATCTTTCTTTTTGAGGCTTTTTGGGAAATAGTGTTATAGTTAAAAAAATATATAGTGTGCATGGGTGTGGGGTAACTATATCTTAAGCAAATACCTTGATTCTTCCAGTGCATTGCTTAAATTATCTATCTCATATAGCCACTTAAAAGTTCGAAAATCGTCCTGTTCTCCCTGCTTTGGGAAACATAAAAGACAGAGACATATTGTTTCTGTTTTTTGGTTCTTAAAAAAAATCCGCCAAATAGAATTAACCATGAGGCGGTTGAGCTTTTTAATCTAAAGCAATGATTTCTTCCTGAGGGTTGATTCTGACAACTTTATCAAAACCATCGGAATCAATGTCGGATGCAAGCAGATGAAAGATCTTATAATCGTGCAGGGGAGTTTCTTCTTCTTTGATTTGTCTTTCTTTCTGCTGGTCAGACCCTATAAACACCATCCTCATTTTTATTAAGGTTAATTTATTTTTACACCGTACTCTTGGTTTTGTTGATGCAAGAAGTAATATTCGCATATGATTTTCCTACTTTTAAGCCACTAGAGATAACAGATCTGTTATTCTCTACTAAAACGTGCGTACATGCCTGTGTTGGTTGCTGGTTCATGCTTATTACCAGCATGCCGCACGAGTATGTTGATTGCAAAAAACTATCGTTTCACTTCAGCGACGAATTCGTGACTACAATTTGATTTTTATTTCTTCTCTATAGTAAAATAAATTAATCGTTAAAAAAAGATTAAAAATAATTAAAGAATATGAAAAAAACAAGTGGCTTGGCAGTTTTTAGCTTTGCTCTCGCAGTTTTTTGTTGGTCTACTCCTTTTTGGGCTCATATGACTTCTTCAAGTTCAGCTAAATTTTTTTATGCTGTGGGGCCGCTAGGATGTGCTTTTGCCGTTTTGTGTGGAATAATTGCTCTAATCTATATTAAAAAAAAGGGACTGAGAGGTAGATTATTGTCTATTATTGGAATCACTATGGGGGCTGTAGGAATTGTCGCACTTCATTCTCTTTAAAGCAAGATTTGCTTTCCTTTCAATTCAAAAAAGGTTCAAGAAATAGAAGATGTAATTATTGAGAGTGAGGTATCTCTAATAATATAGGGGGTATAAATTAAAACTTTGGACATCTGCCCCCCCCTAAAGCAAAAGGTGGTTACCTTAAGCTTGGAATATAAACATAACTCTTTTCTTATCTAATCTTAGTTCCCTGTCTGCCGACAGGCAGGTAACATCCTCCACTACGCCCAGCTATTCTAAAAACCAAGGAGCTTCCTTGGTTTTTTGTTTTGTGGTATATTAATTATATAAAAATATATTAATCAATAATATGCTTAGAAGTTATAGGATCTTTCCGGCGTTATCTGTCTTGGTATTTTTTCTGTTTTTATATTTTACAATATTATTTGCCGCTATGATTGAATATGCGGAAGAATTTCCAATTTTTGGAATTTTGCCCTTGACAAAAGAACCCGTTAAAGTTGAGCAGGCAGTTATTAATTTTGATAATGACTTTGAAGATGGCCATGAAATTCTTGTTAACGGAGAGTATGTTATTAATAATCAAACCGAAAATATTGTAAAAATACCTTTTTTTCTTCCTTATATTAAGCAGTATCAACCACAAGGCATCTCAAAATTTATTAAAGAAACTAGAATAGAATTAAACAATGAAGTTGTTGATTATGAAATTTTCACTATTAGAGATCAGGTACCTTTTCCTCCTCAATCCAAGACTAAGGAGACTATAATGAAGAGAAGTAGAGAAATCACAGATTTTATTAGCGAAAATATAAATGTTAAAAAGATTACAGAAGAGGTGAAGAGAACATTGTATTCTCCTTACAATTTTCACCCAGAAGAAAGAGGGTTTCTATATACTATTGATTATTCTAAAATCCCCGCGGCAATGAAACATGAAGATAATTGGCATCAGGACGGGAGTAGAGATATGTGGCATAATGCGGTATCGTTTGATATCAATCCAAAACAAGTAAAGATTCTTTTACCATTTGGCTTCGTAGAACCATTTTATTATTCCAATTATATAAGTGCAACAAATTATGTATTAAGAGTTTATTTGCCAATAGAAAAATATCCTGTAAGGGGAGACTCGTCAAAAGAAGAAATAAGAGAGATCTACCAAAAAATAGAAGCAGAGGGTTATTTTGGGGAAGTTCAATTTTTTGTTTTGGGTAGTGATATTTTTCCTCAAGATATAGTAGGTATCTCGAAAAAAAAGATAAGCATAAAAGATTTATTGACAGCAGAATTTTTAGAAATTGAGAAACACAATGAACAGAATGCATTGTCGCTGTTATTTGAAAAGGTAGATAATCTTATAAAAAGAGGCGATATAGTTATTCCTAGGAATTCCTTAAGAAGTGATTATAATTTATTAGGAGCGAAGTTTGAAATAGAATTAGATCCATATAGCAAAAACATTTTAAAGATTTACCATCCGTTGTCTAGTAGTGCTATTTTTGATAATGAGAATAAAGCAATAAATACATTTATATATTTATTAAATGTTGATAATTTAATAAGTTTTGAAAATTTAATTGTTAATGTTAATTCGCCTTATAATTTAATAGAAAGTAATATTAATTTTGAAAAAGCATCTAAAGATAAATGCAATGCAAATATAAGTAAATTCTTAGATAATTCTATCATTCTCTCTTTTGCCTCTTCTGCCTTATCCTTTTCTAATTCTATTTGTATTACTCACTCTTATGCCACCTTCTCAGATTCTGTGGTAATTTGGTACGTTGTGCTTATTTTCGTCTGTTTTATTATCATTTTTGTTCTAAAAGCATTAAGAAAAAGACGCCAGAACATTCTTAAATAAGTCCAAAAATTTTTCATTAAATAATAAAAAATGAAAAGAAATATTTGCATTTTAGTTTTCGGAACTAGTATAACTTGGGGTGCTTGGGACAAACAGGGCGGATGGGTTGCGAGGCTAAGAAATCTTTTTTATGAAAGATACAAGGAAGATTCTGAAGATTATTGCATTATTTATAACGTTGGGATTTCTGGAAATACAACAGATCATATTTTAGAAAGATTTGAATTTGAGGCAAAACAAAGAATAAGAGAAAAAACAGAAGAATGTATTATTATTTTTGATTTTGGCGGGAATGACGCAGCCTTTATACATAGCAAAAATGATTTATGGGTTACAGAAGAAAAGTTCAGAGAAAACATAAGAGAACTTATTAATCTTGCCAGAAAGTATTCTCAAAAAGTTTTTTTAATTGGAAATCATCCGGTTGATGAAAAAATAACTAATCCTGTTCCATGGAATAAAGATGTTTCCTATATGAATAGAGATGCTGAAAAATATGACAAAATAATGAAGTCAATATGCGAAGAAGAAAATGTTTCTTTTATAGATGTTTTTAATGATTTAAATATTGAAAGTGATTTCGAAGACGGTCTTCATCTAAATTCAGATGGACACGAGAAAATTTTCAAGAAAGTAAAAAAGCAACTATCTTAAATCAATATCATCAAAAATTCTTTATTCTATATAGGTTTAAAAATAATTATTTTATAAATTAACTCATATATCTTCTATGTTAGTTAAAAAAGAGCAGAGAAAAGAGAAAAAAATTGCAAAACAAGGAACAGTTTGGGAATATCGCCTTCCTTCTAAAGCTATAGGGTTTGCATTGTCAGAGCTTAATGGGCGAGTTCCAGATCATGGCTGGATGAAAAACAAAG
>Ga0116204_1002230_pt1 | contig 10503 bp, 8 predicted proteins | sample LakKivwa52mmetaG_FD_94481 | JGI IMG/M metagenome (GOLD analysis project Ga0116204, IMG submission 94481) | Anoxic lake water microbial communities from Lake Kivu, Rwanda to study Microbial Dark Matter (Phase II) - Lake Kivu water 52m metaG | ecosystem: Environmental > Aquatic > Freshwater > Lake ... | reverse complement strand
CCGCCCATACTGATAAATACTTCTCTGAGCACAGAATAATCCTCCGAGAGATTTCTGCTTGCCAGTTCATCCATCCGGTAATAGTTGTGATAGTGTCCCGAAAGTCCTTTGCCATAGGCAATTATGGGAGATTTATCTGTTCTTGCTCCCATAATGATGTGGGCAAATTCTTCAGCGTTCCACTTTGCATCATAAAAGTTCTCTCCTTCTGATAAGACCCGCCCCAGAAGCTCCTTTCTGTCTGGAAATCGCTTCCCAAACGTAAAATTGAACTGCCAGGCAACAAGATTGTCGTGCTGATCGTACATCGCTATGGGTGAATCCGGGCTCACTTCACCCCACAATACCTCAGCATTACGCAATGCAATGGTTTGCACATTCGTCATTGAGATTTCATCTACTGCAGCGGAATAGACCGCAGTGATACCAAGTAAAACCATTAGAAAAACAAAAGTGGATTTCATTTGCTGCTCCTTACTTCTTGTATGTAATTTGTTTATTATCTACAATTTCGTGAACGAGAGTATTAAGCTGTTTCATGTGAAATGGCCGTTTGAGAGTTCTAAAAATACCCTCACGGACATTGTTGACAGCGTTGCATAAACAGGCTTCAGATGAAACAATGACCTTAGTATCAGGATAATATTGATTGATATATGCTATCAGATTGAAGTCCTCGATCATCCTTGCATCAAAATAGACGAGGTCAATCGAGTACAAGGAAAGCATCATATATACTGCTTTGCTGTCGTTTGCTATATAAACAGAATTACCCCGACTCTGGAAGAATTCAATCAACTCAGCTGTTTCCAAAGGCAATGACTTTGCCAATAATATGTTCATAAATCACCTCTGATAGCAGTATATCCAATTTCCATTCCAATTGGTTAATATCTTGTTGTGCAGATACATAAGAAAACTCAACAATGATTTTGTCACCACATAATATCCAGAAGCGGATAGTGGATAAGCACAACATTATTGCTATCTTTATTAATATCAATCAGTTGAATGTAATACTTAACTATATCCGGTATCGGATAGCGCAAATTGACAGGTCTCTGTATGTTGAATTAGTCAAAACAGTTGTTTCAGAGATTGTATTTCTGCATCAAGCGCTGTAAGCTCTGCCAGGAGATATTTAGCAGTTTGGCAGCTCTTTGTTTATTATATTCTGTCCTTTTCAGGGCTCGAATAATTGTGTTTTGTTCCACAAGAGAGAGGTCGAAGATCTCCTCATGATGTCCGGAACTGGAATCTTCATCATCCATGCAAAAAGCATCTGGGGCAAAGTGTTTCTCTGTAAGGCAGCTATTGTTGCAGATGATTACTGCCCGTTCCAGCATGTTTTTTAGTTCCCTCACGTTCCCAGGGAATGAGTATTCCACCAGTTTGTTCATCAGAGATGCAGCAACACTGGTGATCTTCTTACCAAATCTCCGGCAATAACATCCGATAAAGTATTCAACCAGGATAGGGATATCCTCTTTTCGGTCACGCAGAGGAGCAATTTTGATCTGGAAAGTATTGAGGCGATGAAAGAGGTCTTGCCGAAATTCACCAGATTTGATCCTGCGACTGATATCCTGATTTGTGGCTGAAATCAAACGCACATCCAAAGTGAGATCTTGGTTAGAACCGATCCGGTGAACTTTTCCATCCTCGGTTACTCGCAATAGTTTTGCTTGCATCATTGGACTCATTTCGGCGATTTCATCCAAAAATAAGGTTCCCTTATGGGCGATTTCAAACCATCCGGGTTTGTTGTTAATCGCTCCCGTAAATGCTCCCTTAACATAACCAAAAAACTCACTTTCGAAGAGGTTTTCCGGGATAGCAGCGCAGTTAACTGCATAGAAGTAGCTGTTTTTTCTTTCACTCAGATAGTGTATGCTGCGGGCAACGAGTTCCTTTCCGGTTCCGCTTTCACCGCTGATCAGGACGCTGAGATCAGAATGATTGGCACAAATCCTGATATCTTCCAGGACGGTTTTGATGGCTTCGCTATTACCCAGGATTTGAGCTCCGATCAGTTCACGCAATTCGGCAGTAAGCTTTTCATATCCAAGCCGGATCTGGGAGAATTCTTTGGCAAGATTGATGTAGCGTCTCGTCCTTTCTATTGTGTGTAATACATCCTTCATTTGAATGGGTTTATTAAAGAAATCGGTTGCCCCATGTCTCATAGCCTGGATTGCTTTCTGCATATCTCCCTGACCTGTTATGATTATCACCTCAATTTCGGAATCGAAGTCCTTGATTTCCTGAAGAACGGTCAGGCCGTCCTTTTCAGGTAAGTTAATATCGATGATTGCCAGATCTATCCGGTTTTTCCGAATAATTTCCATCGCCTTGGTGGGCGTGGATGCAACATAGGTCTGGTAGCCCTTATTTGACAGATAGTCATCCAATTCATCCCGAATCCGGGCCTCGTCGTCCAAAATTAAGATACTTAGTTTAGTCATGTTCACCCCCTTCGAGTAAAGGTAGAGAAATTTTTATCATGGTATATTCATTTTCTTTGCTTTCCACTCTCATCCAACCATCCATTTCCTCTATTATACCAAGGCATATTGATAGCCCAAGTCCAGTTCCCTTGTCAGGTTCTTTGGTCGTAAAAAACGGATCAAAAACTTTTTGAAGCTGTTCTTCAGGCATCCCGATCCCATTATCATGAAACGTGATTAGAGCGTTTCTCATGTCCGGGCATGAACATATTACGATTTCTTTTACATAGCCAGAATCTGATTCGTTTATACTTCTTGCTTCCATGGCGTCACTGGCATTGGAAAGCAGATTTAGCATAACTTGTTCCAGTTTATAAGGATTGCCAATGGTGTGGAGTGGTAGGGAATGCAAGTAGAGTTTGATCAGGATGTTTTTCTTTTTTACCCAGGGATCATGCAGAACCAAAGCATTTTGAATAATTGAATTGATATCAATTTTGCTGACATCGGTGTTGGACTGATCTCTCGAAAACAGACGTACATGTTCAATGATTTTCCGGATGCGGTCAATATCCTGGTAGATGGATTCGCATTTTCTGCTGCAATAGTCAAGAGTGGCAGTGTCATTTTCTATACGATCCTGGATGTTTTCCAAGCTCATAGCCATCGCAGAAAGTGGTTGGTTGATTTCGTGGGCAATGCCAGCAGCAAGGGTTCTCAGCCCTTCCAGCTTGGATTTTTGGGTAACTACCCGTTGTTGGACTTTGAATTTTTCGATTTCAGCTGCAATCCGGTCTTCCAGGTTATGGTTTAGGGTTTTTAGTTCTGCTTGTGCAATAACACGTTTTCTGACCTCGGAGTTTTTCTGACGATACAACAGAAAAATTACCACAGCTACCAGCATAATTGCCAGCATCATATATAAATAACGCAACTTGGCTCGAATATGACTGGCCAGCTCTTTTTCTCTTTCTTCCTGAGCATCTTTCAAGTCAAACAATTGCTCAGTTCTTTTTTCAGTATCAATATCAGCTAAAAGCTGAGTGAGAGCTGTCAAACTCTCCCCCGTGTAGATCTCAGTATCCAAGTTGATATATACTTTCTGGGCATTGAATGCCTTTTCGTAGTCCTTTAGGGCTGAATAGACATTTGAAAGCTGCAGATAATTCAAGCGCATAAAGTGTTTATCGTCAAGCTGACGACAGAGTTCTATGGCGGAAAGAGTCATCTTCAAGGCTGCCTGATAATCCGCCATTAAGTATTAAAGCTCTCCAAGATTGTTGAAAGACACTGCCAAGCCCTCATTATCTCCCAGAGCACGTTTCAGGTTAATGGACTCTTTGTAACAGTGCGTGGCAAGCTCATAATTCTTCTGTTTTCGATACAAAGCACCAATGTTGTTAAGGGTTTTGGCAATATCGGTTTGCATTCTTGTCTTGCGGAAGTATTCCAAAGCGGCCAGATGATGGACAAGAGCTCGATCAAAATAGTGGATTTTATTGTATGCAGCCCCCAAATTTGATCTGACCTGGGCTTCACTGCCCCAATCCTGCATTTGGCTGTAGAGTTCTAGGGAAGCATTGTAATGGTCTATTGCCTTGTGAAAATCGTTGATCAGGAAAAAGATATTGCCAAGATTAGTATGAGCTATGGCAAGATCAGATGGAGTACCGAATTTCTCCTTGAGGTTCAGGGCTTTCAGATAGGCATCCAATGCTTTGGCATCTTGTTTCAGTTTGCTGTAACTATTTCCCAGATTATTCAGAATTGTTGCCTGCAGCTTGATGTTATCGCTACCCTCCAAGGCATTTAAGGCCTTTTCGTAGTGTTTTGAGGCATTCTGGTATTCTTGCATTTCCCAATAGCTGTTTCCGATACTAACCAAAGTGCTGATCTCATCAGTTCGGTCGGATAATTTCTTTCTGTATTCCAGTGATTTTTTGTAACTCTGCACTGCAGCCGAGTATTTTTTGGTTTGATGCAAGACCCTTCCAATGTTGTTGTGAAGGTCTCCTAAAAGCTTTGTATCAGAGGATTTGAGTGCATGACCAATTGCTTTTTCATAAGCAGTTATTGCCTTATGCCATTCCTGCTTCCGAAAAAAATCATTCCCTTCCAATTTTCCGGCCAGTGCTGCCATACTATCTGGGTTATTACCATCTCCCAGTTTGCCTGAAGCAGTATCTCTGGCAAAGATACAAACACTTTGGATTAAGCAAAATACAAACAAAATCCAAACTCTAAGTCTCATATTCGCATCACCTTATACGATTTCAAAACTCCACCTCCATCATTAAAAAAGAGCACGAATCCACTCTCCACGTTTGCATTTGTTTTGGCAAGATAAATCTCCAGATACAACTTAAACTCTAGTGTTGAGTTTTGCTTGTCCCTATGAGATTTAAAACTGAGAGGTCGTAATAACTATACCAAGCAAGGAATTTTACTGTAACTATTAGAAAGAAAAGGCATTGTATAAATTATGATATTTTGATTGACGATATCCGTGCCGTCAAAACTATGGCATCACAATGTATTTGGTGGAGATATGGAACGATTGTTTTCATTGAATCTGGTCAGATTGGTTGACCACTTCGAAACAAAGAGCCATTGCCTGGAGTATATGACAGGCATGCTGGCAGAGACGGGAGCACTCAGTTTTCCGGATCGCTTCCTCTCTGCGGTTAAAGGCCGGGAAGAAATTATGAGCACCGGTATAGGCAGGGGTGTGGCTATACCGCATGCCCGTGATTTGACTGTAAACCGGCTTCAGATCGCTGTCTGTGTAACACAGGAGCCCTTTGAGTTTCAGGCAATTGACGATCAACCGGTTAGATTGATCTTCCTGATTGCTGTGCCTCAGGGATCCAACAATCTTTATATGAAGATATTGCGTTCTCTCTCAGAATATCTGAGACAGGACGAAGCCCGTAACAAACTCCTTAATGCAATAGATGAAAAGGAATTATATGGCTATGTCCACGAGATCGAAGTTCGCGTTCTGGACGATCTGCGCAGTTAGTATCTGCCTGTTTCTTCCACTCAGTGCTGTCAACGAGAATGCCGGAACAACCGGGTTTAATCCGTTAAAAATAACCTATTCCGCACGTGCACAAGGACTTGGCCTGTCTATATATGGCTTGGCCACCAATCCCGATGCCATGCAGTTTAATCCCGCTGCCATCCTAAGTTTGCCAAACAAATCAATATCTTCTACTTATATGAATTACTTCGTTGGAGGAAATGGGGGTTCTATGCAACTCCTTCTGCCCCGGGATAAGTATTATGGATATGGCGTCTTTGTGAACTATCTTAACTTCGGCTCCATCGACCGCACTGAGATCAGTAGCACCAACGAACTGCTTGAGACAGGAGAAACTTTTGGAGCTCAAAATATCATCCTGGGAGCAAGCATTGCCCGTTGGATGAATAATTTCGTGGATCTCGGTGTTACAGGTAAGGTTATCTATGATCAGATCGACGATAAATCTGCTGCTGCTGGCTTGATCGATGCAGGGCTCATCCACCACCCGGCCAATCAAAAAATTAAAGCCGGTGTTTCAATCCGCAATCTGGGTACTCAGTTCAAGTATTATACAGAGGATAAATATCACGAACGCTTGCCCTTTGTGTTTGCATTTGGGCTGGCTTATCATTATAACGACAATGTTCTGGTTACCGCCGCTGCCAATAAAACCAGCGGACAGAACTTCAATGCAAGCATTGGAACAGAATATAAGCTTACCCCATATCTCGATCTCAGAGCTGGTTTTAAGAGCAATGCCGGGGATTGGCGAACCGGTGGGTTCTGGGAATGGGCATCTGGTCTTTCATTTGGAACTGGCTTCAATTGGAATGCCTATCAGATTGACTATGCTGTGTCATCCTATGGTGATCTCGGTTTTGTAAATCAGGTCTCACTGGCCAGGAATTTTTAAGCACTGGATATAAACACTGGTCTCTGGTTTTAGTGATTCGATGATTCATTTACTACAATCTACTATGCCGGAGAACTTCCTTTTATCCCGTTTTTTCATGTCTATACTTGTAACTAATGAAATTATAGTTAGATGAAACTCAGAGGTATATTTGGATAAAATCAGCTTTCTGGTTGAACTTGGTTGTGAAGAACTGCCAGCCAGCCATTTATTGCCGGCACTTGAGTTTGTGCGATCTTCCTTCTTGGAATATGTCAGGGCTTGCCGGCTTGCATTTGATGAACTTCAGCTCGGGCTGACACCCAGACGAATAGCTTTGAGTGTAACTGGTCTGGATACCCAACAGGAAGATCTGGAGATGGTGAGAACCGGACCAGCCAAACGCATCTGCTATGATGAAAACGGAGCTCTTAGTCCCGCTGCTCATGGTTTTTTGAAGAAAAATCAGGCAACAGAACAAGATATCTTCATCCAAAGTACCGAGAAGGGTGAGTTCATTGCAGTTCGTCTTCTCCAGAAGGGACGCAAGGTTTCCGAACTTCTTGGTGAGTGGCTGACAGGCTGCTTACCTGCTGTTTCGTTTCCCAAGAAAATGATCTGGCGTAGCAGCACTGAGAGTTATTCCCGTCCGCTTAGGTGGATTGTGATGCTATTGGGAAACGAGATTGTCCCCCTTCAGATTTATGGCTTAAAAACTGGAAATATCTCATACGCAAACCGTTGGCTGGGTCTTTCCAGACAAGTTCAGATAGCTCATGCTGATGACTATTTTACTTCTTTGCAAGATGCAAAGGTGCTGGCAGACAGACAACAAAGAAGAACACTGATATCATCTCAGATGGAGCAGATTGCAAGTGCCAATGGATTGGAGCTGGTTGCAGACGAAGCATTGCTTGAGACAGTTACAGATCTTGTTGAATTTCCGACAGCGGTTTTGGCAGAATTCGATCCCAGCTATCTTTGTCTTCCTGAAAAGGTTATAACATCAACCATATCTCAAAATCAGAAATACTTTTCTTTGAGGTCAAATAACCGGATAAGTAACTCTTTTATATTCATATCCAATGGAGATCCTGAGTATAGCGAGCTGATTCGTCAGGGAAACCAGAAAGTGGTGAATGCCCGCCTGGCAGATGCTCTCTGGTATTACCGGGAAGATACAAAACAACCACTGGAACATTATACCGAGCGCTTGAAAGATATTGTCTTCCATTCAGAGCTTGGCACTGTCTGGGACAAGGTAGAACGCATTTTGGCTCTATCCGATTGGCTTAGCTCACAGAGTGAACTTTCCATGGAAAAGTACCAGCTTGTGCAGCGTACTGCATTTCTATGTAAAGCAGATCTTGCAACCCTGATGCTTGGAGAAAAAGAATTTACCAAGCTCCAGGGTTATATGGGAAGAGAATACGCCCTTTCTGCTCACGAGGCAGACGAAGTTGCAGATGGTATCTATGAACACTATCAACCCAGAGGACAGAACGATGCCCTTCCAGTATCCCTAACTGGAGCTATTGTGGCAATAGCAGATAAGATGGATACGGTTTGTGGAATTATCGGGATTGGTTTGTTGCCTACCGGCTCAGCCGATCCTTTTGCATTAAGACGGGCAGCCAATGGAATTGTCCAGATCATAGCAGAGCGTAAATGGAATATAAACTTGTCCGATCTTATCTCAAAGTCCCTGGAAGTATATTCAGCTACTGGAGCCGAGACTTGGTCTTCCGCTGCTCTGGCGGATGGTTCTATCAGTCAGTTCTTTAGGCAGCGGATCAATTGGTTATTGAAACAGCAGGGTTTTGAGTATGATTTGATCGAAAGCGTTTTGGCAGTCTCAGATATGAATATCCTTGATGTCCTGACCAGGGCTGTTGCCCTTCAGAAATATCGCCAGGAGCTTGATTTTCTCAAATTGGTAGTCGGCTTTAAGCGGGTTTCCAATATAATAGCAAAAGAAGAAAACTTCAGTGAGATCAGACCTTGCTTGCTTCTGGAGGATGCAGAAAAAGAACTCTTTGATGGCTTACGAATACTTAATGAGGAAATCGACGTTCTTTTGAGAAATCATGATTATCATGGTGTTATCCGCTTCTTAGTTGGTCTTGGAAAGAGGATCGACCGCTTTTTTGATGATGTCCTGGTGAATTGTGAAGATCCGGAATTGAGACAAAACCGCTACGCATTATTAAACCAGATCAGGCGACAATTCCTGCGTTTTGCAGATATATCTTTGCTGGTAATAGAGCAGTAAGTGAAGCCAATTTTTTTTTATACCCCCGCAACCACACAAACATGCTGATGAATATATTGAATGGATTTATCACCCAAGTGATAAATGTGATAACAGACTAAATTATATGAGGAGATGAGTATGGCAGTCAAATTATCAAATCGGATCAAGCTGATCAAACCATCCCCAACCCTGACGCTTTCAAACAAGGCCAAAGAAATGAAGGATGCAGGTTTGGATGTGATCAATTTTGGAGTGGGAGAACCGGATTTTAATACACCGGATTATATCAAAACATCTGCCCAGCAAGCTATTAACAACAATTTCACCCGTTATACAGCTAATGCCGGTATCATTGAATTGCGCAGGGCCGTATGTGAAAAACTCAAACGCGATAATAGCCTGTGTTATGAGCCCAAGAACATTCTTGTCTCTCCCGGGGCCAAAGCCTCCATCCTCAATATCCTTGTTGCTCTCTGCGATGCACAGGATCAGGTGATCGTTCCAGTGCCATATTGGGTCAGTTATCCATCCCAGGTATTGCTGGCAGGGGCAAGTCCGGTTTATCTCCAAACTCACCTTGAGGATGCTTACAAGCTTCGTCCAGAAAATCTTGAGGAATGTATCTCAGAAAACCCTACTGCGAAAGTTCTGATCCTGAATTCACCCAGCAATCCAACCGGAACTGTCTATGATGAAAATGAACTGAAAGGCATTGCTGATGTTTGTATCAAACACAATATAGTTGTCATATCGGATGAGATTTATGAGCGCTTGGTCTATGATGAGATCAAGCATGTTTCCATCGCATCCGTGCGACCCGAGATGAAAGACCTCACAATCGTGATTAATGGTGTTTCCAAGGCCTATGCCATGACTGGCTGGCGGCTTGGTTATGCTGCTGGTCCCGCTGAGATCATTGCCGCTGCCGGACGCTTTCAGGAGCATGCCACTTCCTGCGTAAATTCCATTACTCAAAAGGCCTGTGTAACAGCTCTCGATAATGAGGATGATTCAATCGAAAAAATGCGGGTGGAATTTGAGCAAAGGCGTAACTATCTATTCAACGCATTGTCAGCAATTCCCAACATCAAGTGCTTCAAACCAACTGGGGCTTTTTACATCTTTCCAGACGTCAGTTGGTACCTTTCCAATAACAATAAAGGAATCAAGACCTCGGATGAATTATGTGAAGCCATTCTCCAAAAAGAGCACGTAGCAATAGTCGCAGGAAGCTCATTTGGGGAGGATAATGCCATTCGCTTCTCCTATGCCAACAGCATGCAAAATCTCGTTTCAGGGGCAGAGCGGTTTGCCCGGTTCCTGAGATATCTGATGGACTGAGAATAATGAGCGATCTTAAAGACCGTATGCAGGAACGGTGGAACCAGCGCCGAAAAAAAAGTTATAACTGGATAAAACCAGTTCTGATGTTAATTGCCCTATTTGCAATACTGTATATAATGCAGCAGTTCAATAAATCCGAAAAGTTGAGTGATCTGATTCCAGTCAAGCCAGACAGCATTGAGGTAAGTAAATGAGCTTGGTGATAGTTGGTTCAGTTGGTCTGGATACAATCAAAACCAGGAAAGGACAAGTTACGGAGGCCTTGGGCGGATCTGCTGTCTATGGTGCTCTCGCTGCCTCGAACTTCACAAAAGTACACCTCGTAGGTGTGGTCGGAGATGATTTCCCCTTGGAGCATACACAGCTTCTTGAGAAACATGATATCGATCTGGAAGGTCTATATCGCTATCCGGGTAAAACCTTTCGCTGGCATGGACGCTATGAGGAATGGAATCATGCCACGACACTAAAGACCGAACTCAATGTGTTTGCGAACTTTTCACCCGAAATCCCATTATCATATCGCAAATGCAGGTCATTG
>Ga0116204_1002225_pt1 | contig 10522 bp, 9 predicted proteins | sample LakKivwa52mmetaG_FD_94481 | JGI IMG/M metagenome (GOLD analysis project Ga0116204, IMG submission 94481) | Anoxic lake water microbial communities from Lake Kivu, Rwanda to study Microbial Dark Matter (Phase II) - Lake Kivu water 52m metaG | ecosystem: Environmental > Aquatic > Freshwater > Lake ... | reverse complement strand
TGAACGGGAGCCGCCGCAAGCGTATCGCTGCCGGAAGCGGAACCGATATCGTTGAAGTCAATCAGCTCATCAAACAGTTTGAAGAGACATCCAAAATGATGAAGATGATGACTTCGGGTGGCCCCCGAAAGATGATGCAGATGATGAACCAGATGAAGAACAGACGCTAAACATTATATTAGGAGCAATGAGCAAGATAATTGACGGCAAAGCCATAGCCGCTGCCATTAAAGTAGAAATCGCAGCCGAAGTGGCAGCAATGATTGATGCTGACCTTGACCCTCCGCACCTTGCTGCCGTCATATTAGGCGAAGATGCAGCCAGCATGACTTATGTGGCCTCAAAAGAAAAAGCCTGTCATGAGTCGGGAATCACTTCGACTGTTTATCGCCTTCCTGAATCAACCACAGAAAATGAGTTGCTTAGGATTGTCGAATTCCTGAATAGCGACCCTGAAATTGATGGGTTTATCATTCAACTGCCGCTTCCTGCCCACATTAATGCCGACAAGATTATCGAGGCCATAGACCCAAGAAAAGACGTAGATGGTTTTCACCCCCGCAATGTGGGCCGCATGACACTTGGTCTTCCGGCATATCTGCCGGCCACCCCTTTTGGTATTGTGGAACTGCTCAAAAGGAGCAACATCAGCGTTGAAGGAAAACACGTTGTTGTCCTCGGCCGTTCCAATATAGTAGGAACTCCGGTTAGCATACTTCTCTCGCGGAAATCGGCAAACGCCAATGCAACAGTAACACTGTGCCATAGCAAGACAGAGAATCTGGCTGACATCACCCGTCAGGCCGATGTGCTTATTGCTGCCATCGGAATTCCGGGATTTGTAACTGCTGACATGGTCAGGGCTGGTGCTGTGGTAGTAGACGTGGGCATACACAGGATAACAGATATGAGTCAGGCAAAAGGTTACCGCATCACAGGCGATGTCGATTATCCGGCGGTTTCGGCCATCGCATCAGCCATCACACCTGTGCCCGGAGGCGTAGGCCCTATGACTATTGTCTCGCTGCTGCACAACACCCTTCTGGCACGCATAAAAGAGATCTATACCTAAATCAATGCGAAGCTTTTTAATTGTATTATTTGTTTTGACATCTGTGTTGACAAAGGCTTACGGCCAGTCAGCAGGGTGCACTGATCCCCTTGCCCTCAATTTCGATGAGCGAGCCGAAGTCAATGACGGTTCGTGCCGCTATGCTCCTGTGGTGCACACACCTCCCTTTGCATTTGAACTTCCTGGCGAAGTCAGCGAAACTTCAGGACTTGTTTTCCACAAGGGATTACTCTGGACACATAATGACAGTGGAGGCAAGCCAGTGCTTTATGGCCTGGATACCACTTCAGCGAAAATAGTCAGCAGGCTTACCGTTTCAAATGCTTCAGCAATTGACTGGGAAGAAATTACATCAGATGAGGACTATCTGTACATCGGTGATTTTGGAAATAATTCTGGAACCAGACGCGATCTGACGATTTATCGCATCAGTATTGATGCACTTTCAGCAAAGGCAGATACAACCGTCAGGGCTGATGTCATTGGTTTTCATTACCCCGAACAAAAAGAGTTTAAAAAAAGCAAAACACACAGTTTTGATTGTGAGGCATTTGTTGCTTTTAACGATAATCTTTACCTGTTTACGAAAGACCGGTGGAGGCAAAACACACAATTGTATCGATTGCCAGCTGTTCCGGGAAAACACGCTGCCGTGCTTTTGGCTGACTTTCCATCAGGTGGACTAATTACAGGTGCATCGCTGAATGAATTTGAAAACGAATTGATACTTGTGGGTTATGTTCAGAATCTTTGGACGCCTTTTTTGTGGATTTTCACTGATTTTGAAGAAGATCAGTTTTTCTCTGCCAACAAAAGACGCATTGATCTTGTGAATCTGGCAACCACTCAAACCGAAGCTGTTTGCCATCTTGGAAACAAGCAATACTTTATTTCAGCCGAAAGCAGCCCCACCTTCAGTGCCAGAACTTTTCGGTTTGATTCATCACCCTGGACCGACTCCATAACAGATCATCCCAAAGGAAAAGCACTCAGAAAGATCGATGTCCAATGGGTAAGACCCGAAGACAAGGGATGGGGCAAGCTGGTTGTTCGCTCCGGAGTGGGCCGGAAAGCGCGTCTTGAAATAACAGATGCTGACCAGAGGCTCTTATACCGCGGTTATCTTGGGTTAAAGAAGAACGAGGATTTTGTTTTTCCGCTCGATGGTTTGGAAATTAATGGCAACAAGCTGGAGATAATTCTTGTTAGCGGACGGAAGTTTTTTACAAGCACATTTGAACGATGAACAAGCCCGGAAATATAGAAGATCTTCTGCAAGGGGGCAGGATGCTTCCGCTTATGGAAGAGTTTTATACCATTCAGGGTGAAGGCTATAATATGGGCTCTGCAGCTTATTTTATCCGCATCGGCGGATGTGATGTAGGTTGCCACTGGTGCGACACAAAACCTTCGTGGAATGCGGGCCTTTTTCCACCGGTTTCAGCTGATTCAATCATCGAAAAAGCAGCCTCGGCACCTGCACTTACAGTTGTTGTTACAGGAGGAGAGCCAAGTATGTATCCTCTTGATTACTTCACTTCCAGATTGAAAGAGCGCGGCATCAAAACAATGGTCGAGACCTCAGGCGCCCATCCGTTAACCGGAATATGGGACTGGATTTGCCTTTCTCCCAAAAAATTTTCTCCTCCACGCCCGGAAATATTCGCTAAAGCCCATGAGCTAAAGGTGGTTATTGAAAAACAAGCCGACCTGGAATGGGCCGAAAAAAATGCAGCTTACGTATCTCCCCAATGCCTGTTATATTTGCAACCTGAATGGAGTGTTTCAGAAAAGATAATGCCATGGCTTACAGAGTATGTTATGAACAACCCAAAGTGGAGGGTAAGTCTGCAAAGCCACAAATACATGCATATTCCCTGAGTTTTTTGTTTTTGTTCGTCCTCCTGATTCTTCATGCTCAGCTTGCCGGACAAAGATTTGATTATGATCTGGAATCAACATCCCGAAAGGCACTGAAACACTATAAGGCTGCTGAAGAAGCCTTCATTGCCCGCGATAACCCAAAGGTAGTCAAACTGCTCGGCAAAAGCACACAGGCCGATCCGCAGTTTAAGGAAGCATGGCTGCTCTTGGGCGATACCTATTCGGAAATGGGTAAACGCGACCAGGCCATAAACGCTTATGAGAAATCGGTTTCGATTGATTCTGTTTTTTTTGTGCCGGCGCATTACCTGTTGGGCAGGCATTATTTCCAGGCCGCGCGATACAAAGAATCAGTGAATGCCCTTAAGACATTTCTCAGATTGCACAAAGGCAGTGACGAATTAAAAAAAACAGTCGAAAACCTGCTGCTCAGTGCTGAGTTCAGCGCTTGGGCAATTGAACATCCGGTTGCATATACTCCTGAAAATCTCGGCCCTGAAGTAAATTCCGAAGATGACGAGTATGTCAATGCGGTCAGGCTGGATGGCGGTGTTCTTTATTTCACCCGAAAATTTTTGGATGATGCCATTTTTGGTGCAAGTCCTGTAATAACCGAACAGTTTTTTTACAGCATGAAAGGCCCCGAAGGATGGACAGCTTCAAGTCCTTTGGTTACCAACTGGACCATTACTGATTTCATGGGTGCCATGACACTGTCGGCTGATGCCAGACATTTATACTTTTCGGCTTGCGGCTGGCCCGGAGGGGTTGGAAGTTGTGATTTATACCAATCTGAATGGACAGGAATTCAGTGGGATGAGCCAAAGAGTCTGGGTAACCGTGTGAATTCGCCTCAATGGGACTCGCAGCCCACGCTTTCGGCAGATGGCACTGAAATGATTTTCGTGAGTAACCGGACGGGAGGATTGGGAGGATCGGATTTGTGGTTGAGTATAAGGCTGCCCGATGGTCGATGGGGATTTCCGGTGAATCTTGGCGACAGCATTAATACCTCAGGCAATGAAATGGCTCCTTTTCTGCATCCTGACGGTAAAACTCTTTATTTTTCGAGCACTGGCCATCCGGGACTCGGCGGGGCTGATCTGTTTGTGGCCCGGCGTGATGAAGCGGGACGCTGGATGAAGCCCGTTAACCTCGGTTTTCCGGTCAACACTTCAGGCGACGAAATCAACCTCATTGTTGATGCACCGGGCCGAAACGCCTATTTGTCGGCCATCAGGGAAGCAGGGCTGGGTGGGTATGACATCTATTCGTTTGCACTGCCGCCTTCAGCCCGTCCGGCAAGTGTTTCTTACGTGCGGGCTATCGTCATGGATGCCGTCACTGGACTCAGGTTACGTGCAGATTATACACTTACCGACCTGCAAACAGGTTCTACGATTGCCTCTGGCCAATGCAGCTTGCCGGAAGGCAGTTTTCTGGCAGCGCTACCGGCAGGGCGTGATTACGGATTACATGTGACACACAAAGGTTATCTGTTTTATTCAGGGCATTTTGCACTTACCGATGAAAGCGAAACAGAACCTTATGTGCTGAATATCAAGCTTAATCCTGTGAAACCTGGAACAACTCTGGTTTTGCGCAACGTATTCTTCGACCTCAATAGTTTTGCCATCAGAAAAGAGTCATATGATGAACTGAATAAGCTGACTAAATTTCTGAATGATCATCCTTTAACCCGTATTGAACTGGGCGGTCACACCGACAATACCGGCAACGAGGAACTTAACCGTCAATTGTCATCGGCCAGAGCTGAAGCTGTTAAGAAATACCTGGTATCAAAGGGCATCAGTCCGCTAAGGGTCAGCACCAAAGGCTATGGCTCAGAAGTCCCTGTGGCAGACAATGCAACGGAGGAGGGTAGGGCACTAAACCGTCGTACTGAGCTTAAGCTGATAGATTGAACCCGCAGCCGCATATTTATTTTTTCGAAATATCTTTGCTTGACAACCACTTGCCCAACTGCTCAGCTCTGTACCCGATGTCGTCGGTGATGGCATGAACAGATATTGTGGCACCGGCTATGGCATCTACCTGTCTGCCAACTTCAAGAGTCTTGCCGGCCTGATGTCCCCTGAACTGACGAAGCCAGCCACGTGCCGAGATCTCCTGTCCGTGACTGGCCTGATAGTTATGTATTCCGGTTAGTATGATTTTACCCGCAGCATCAAAAAGAATGAAATACTCGAAATACTCGAATACGAGGTCATCACTATCTTTTCCGACACTGCAACCGCCGGCCCTGCAGGTGTTTACTCTTCCGACATAGGCATATTGGCGTTCGATGCCTGAAGCAAACTGAAGGGCCAGAAAATATCCGGCTGCTGAGCTCTGGGCACTCTCGTGTACCTGAATCACATTCCACTCCGCAACTTCCTCTTTGTAGTTTTTCCGGATTTCCTTCAGCAGTTTCGAAGGTAATTCGCCTGGTGGTTGACTGATACCTGAAAATAAAACCAGAAATGTCAGAATCAGATACATGTATTAAAACATTACGCCAATACCGGCATTAAACACCTGATTGTATTTGTCGGCAGAAGCCGGCTTGATCAATTGCATTTCGGCTTTGACCACAGCGCCTTTTGCCGCAAACCAGCTAATACCAGTTGTTATGGCCGTGTTTTCGTTGCTTGCCGACCGCTTTATCCCTTCAGCAACTTTTTTCTGGGTGTCCCACTGCTCATACCGTATAAAAGGATACAAGCCGGTTGATGTTGAGTTGCTGTTTCGCAGAACATTGTATGCCGCTTCAACATAAAACCCTCCCAGAACGCTCCCCAGATCGTTGGGTGTTCCGTCGCTGCTTTTTGTGAAATGGTTGTATTGCAAGGTGTTGGATAAACTCAAGTGATAGTATTGCCCGCGAAACTGCCAGCCTTTGATGTTGTATCTGCCGTCGATGCCGATCATGGCAATACCCACAACAGAGGAGTCGGCACGCAGCATGGCTGCGTCATCCGATTTGTCGATCTTATGATACAGACGGCTTTGAGAATCACCCATATAGGTTGACAGACCCATATTCAGTCCTCTGATACCATAGTATTCGACACGGGCAGTAAGGTTTGGTGCGCTGATGTATGATTCAGCACCTTTCTGACGTCCGCCCCTGAGCCCGTTTCGTCCGTTGAACTTAGCCTGACCATCATAACCGTTGAAGCCGTTGACAAGGTATAATTGATATTTTAGGGAAGTTTCCAGAAAATTACCGGTGATTCCAAACCCAATTTCCCGCCAGGTTGTCGGGCTGATCTTGTTGTCGATAAAGGGACGGTCAACGCCATTAAACGTCGTTGGTTCGTGGTACTCGTTTATGATGCCAACTGGTATCAGCAACAAACCACCTCTGAAGTTAAGCCACGAATTCAGTTTATACTGCAAAAACATTTGCTCAACATAAACTTCCGAAACATGTTCATATTCTATTTCGGTAACAAACTGCACCCGGTTGCTGAAATTGTACCCGAAAAACATCACCAATCTGTGAACATCAAGCTCGCCGTTCTGCCGCAGATCGGCATCCAGAGGCTGGTGATAGTGTATTTCGCCGTATCCGCCGATGCTTAATTTGCTGTCTGAAGCAAGTAGCAGGTCAGCGCTGTTTTGAAACACCGATTGGTTGTCTTGTAGTTGTGCAAACAACTGAATGTTTATAAGAGCAACTGTGAATATTGAAAAAAGTAGTTTCATAAAAGTAAAGTTTTAGTAAATCATGACAGCAAAACTAACAATGGCAATGTGGTGGAGAAATACCTAAATATGGGTATTTTTACAAATTGCGGGAGTTACCTTATGTGCTGAGAACAACAGGCGCTGTTCATTTAATTTTCGCTGTACCTTTGCATCATGGAAGATATGAGCAGTTACGTGTCGAATCCCTTATTCAGGACTATTTCAAAGGTATGTTCCGACCTTGGGCTCGAAACATATGTGATAGGCGGATTTGTGCGTGACCTGTTCCTGAACAGAAAGTCGAAGGACATTGATATTGTAGTTGTAGGTGATGGCCTTGAAGCAGCAAAGCATGTTGCACGCAAGCTGGGCAAAGGTGCCGAAGCCAAGTATTACGGGCAGTTTGGCACGGCCATGATCGCCCACAAAGGCTGGAACATTGAATTTGTCGGTGCCCGCAAGGAATCCTATAAACTGTTTAGCCGGAAACCTGAAGTGGAAGAAGGAAGTTTGCAGGACGATCAGAACAGAAGAGACTTCACCATCAACGCCATGGCAATCAGTCTGAATCCCTATGATTATGGTTTGTTGCTCGACCCGTTCAACGGACTGACCGACCTCGGACAAAAGACCATCCGCACCCCGCTCGATGCTGACATAACTTATTCGGATGATCCTTTGCGGATGATGAGAGCCATAAGGTTTTCGGCACAGCTTGGTTTTCGCATCGAACAGGCATCCTACGAAGCCATTATCAGAAACCGGAACAGAATCAGGATTGTGTCTGCAGAAAGGATCGCAGACGAACTCAACAAGATTGTTTTGTCGCCTGTGCCTTCGGTGGGCTTTAAATTGTTGTTCGACACAGGCCTGCTTCACGTGATCTTTCCTGAAATGGCTGCTTTGCAGGGTGTTGAGACCATTAACGGCAAGTCGCACAAGGACAATTTTTATCATACACTTGAGGTCTTGGACAACCTGGCACGCCTGTCGGACGATCTTTGGTTACGTTGGTCAGCAATTTTGCACGACATTGCCAAGCCGCCTACCAAAAAGTTTGATCCTCAGGCCGGATGGACTTTTCATGGCCATGAATTCAGGGGAGCCCGAATGGTACCCAGGATTTTCAAGCAGCTCAGGCTGCCGCAGAACGACCGGATGAAATTTGTGCAGAAAATGGTGTTGCTGCACCTGAGGCCAATCGTGTTGGCTCAGGAAATTGTAACAGATTCCGCCATTCGCCGTTTACTTTTCGATGCAGGCGACGACATTGACGCGCTGATGACCTTATGTGAAGCCGACATCACTTCAAAGAACGAATACAAAGTGAAGAAATACCGGGATAACTTCAGGTTGGTTCGGGATAAACTCAAGGAAATAGAAGCCAAGGACCGTATCAGGAACTGGCAGCCACCGGTAAGCGGAGAGGTGATCATGGAAGTTTTTGGCCTGAAACCCGGAAAAGAAGTCGGGATTATCAAAACTGCTATTCGGGAAGCCATACTTGACGGAATTATTGGAAACAATTTTGAAGAAGCCTTTGGCCTGATGAGAAAGCAGGGACTCGAAATGGGTCTTCATATTGTGAAAGAGCCAGGTGAAGCTCCTCAGATAAAAAGTAACGGTCCGCTGCCCCTCTGATTTCATGGATTCGTTGATCCCAAAATATCTGCTGGCTCTTGCAGGGCCTACTGCATCCGGCAAAACGGAACTGGCAGTCAAACTGGCCGGGCATTATGGCACTGAAATCATTTCGGCCGACAGCAGACAGTTTTACCGAGAGATGAAGATTGGAACAGCAGTGCCTTCCGATGATCAACTTGCTGCTGTCAGACATCATTTTGTGGGTCATACAGGTATTCATCAGCCAATTGATGTAGCAAGCTTCGAAAATCAGGCGCTGAAAGTCATTGCGGAACTGCACCGAAACCATAATCTTGTTGTTATTACAGGAGGCTCAGGTTTGTATCTCGATGCCGTATGCCGTGGATTGGACAACATACCGGAAACCGGTGAAGTTGTCAGAAATCAAGTGAACCTATTGTTCGCGAAGGAGGGTCTGAAAGGCCTTCAAGTCTTGTTAAAACAGCTTGACCCTGAGTATTATAATATTGTTGATCAGAGAAACCCACGCAGGCTTCAAAGGGCCATTGAAGTCTGCCTGCAAACCGGACAAACCTTCACTTTCTACCGGAAGAGACAGCCAGCGCCGAGACCTTTCAACACCATATGGGCCGGCATCAGAACAGAAAGAACGCAACTGATCAACCGCATCAACCTCAGGGTGGAAGCTATGATCGCTCAGGGACTTGTTGACGAAGCCCGTTCACTGCATCAGTATGCTGCTTTGAATCCATTACAGACGGTTGGTTATCAGGAGTTATTCCGTTATTTTGACAAAAAGATAACTCTGGAGCAGGCAATTGATGAGATCAAGGTGAATACGCGTCAATATGCCAAAAGGCAAATGACCTGGTTTCGCAAGAACAAGGAAATAAAATGGTTTGATTTTGATGATTTCAGAGGTATCACCGGCTTTGTTAAGTCGGCCATGGAATCATGAGTGCCCTGCAGTACCCTAAGCTGTTGTTATCTGTGAAATTCAATCAGCCCTTCGATCGGGGATCGAAGAATGCGGCCTGCCTTTAGTCCTTTGGAATCCAGCAAGGACATCAGCTGTGTTCTGAAGTGATAGGCTACCGATCCTGTGAACGAAAGGGGGACAGATTCGTGTGCAGGATAATGCACGGGCATTAAGGCAAGGAAATCTTCGAAGCAGCGCATCACGAGCCGATTACACCAGGGGTGCCCTTTGTGTTGTTGTGCAAACTGAGTGAATGAGGCGATGAACGGGCCAGGCTTATCCTCATGGTAAATGCGGTGCAGTACGTCAGAAAGTGTCAGACCGTATTGTTTGCCGAATGCCTGTATTAATTCAGCAGGTGCCGAACCGTTGAGCATGGCAGCAAGCAACCGGCGTCCGATCTGATATCCGCTTCCCTCATCACCAAGCAGATAGCCTAATGAAGGAACCTGTGCCACAATTTGTTTGCCATCGTACAGGCACGAGTTGCTTCCTGTGCCCAGAATACAGGCAATGCCTGCATTGTGTTGCAGCAGGGCATGGGCTGCGGCCAGCAGATCATGGTGAATTGTGATGGAAGTTCCGTGAAAAAAGCTTTTTAAAGCATCCGACACTATGGCACAATTTTTATCCGTGGAACAGCCTGACCCGTAATACACTACCTCATCGACCTCAGCTATTGGAAGACTATCAGGTAATTCCTGCCTTAATATCCTGCTCAGGTCGCCGCTGCCGAAATAATAGGGGTTGAACCCTGATGTGTTGAAAACCAAAATAGCTTCACCCTTGTGAAGCAATGCCCAGGTGGTTTTGGTAGAGCCGCTGTCGGCAATGAGTTTCATGCTGATGGTTTGACGGACAAAGATAAGCACCTTTCTCTTTTCGGATAAACATCAATCATCAGGCAGGATCAATAAGGTTAACTTTAAGTTTAAACTTTTTGATTTTCTTTGCGTTTTCTTACCCTTTATTGTTACTGCCATGACAAAGTCAAAACTCATTGAAAGTATATTGATTCTTTTGGTTTTTCTGATTGCCTTTTATGGCCGGAAGTTGCTGCATGCTTATATTCCCATTGATTTGTCTCAAGGCATGGCACGTGTGGCTTATGTTTATGCCTGGTGGGTTATTCCGGTGGTGCTTTTTGTTGGTTTAGGCTATGGTCTCCGTAACCTTGGCCGCGAGCTTGGTCTTGAAGGTGGCTTCCTGGCAGCACTGCTGTTTGCGATGATCACGGTCTCACCAATGATGATTGGATCGGCATTTACAGGAAGTATCAGAAATGAACT
>Ga0116204_1002222_pt1 | contig 10528 bp, 11 predicted proteins | sample LakKivwa52mmetaG_FD_94481 | JGI IMG/M metagenome (GOLD analysis project Ga0116204, IMG submission 94481) | Anoxic lake water microbial communities from Lake Kivu, Rwanda to study Microbial Dark Matter (Phase II) - Lake Kivu water 52m metaG | ecosystem: Environmental > Aquatic > Freshwater > Lake... | reverse complement strand
CCACTCCATTTCTTGAGGATTCCGTTCCGGTCATGCCCTACCTCCGCTTACACATTGAACCTCTCAATATACTTTGGCACGATTCAGCAAATCCAAATGCCGTGACTTTTGAACGATACTAATCCATTCGTTGCATCGGGCGCTCTCCCGGCGAATAACAACGGTCTTGAGCATGGACGTTAAATCCTCCAGCAGATCGTTGACCCTGTAACGACAGGACAGGCTTACGGCCTCCAACACCTCCTCAGGGTTTTCGGCTTTCAGGCTTTTCCGCAAAAGCTCGATGACGCCGGGATCACCCAATTCAGCTAGCGTCTTTAAGACTTCCCTCCTCACCGTCCAATCCTCGTGACGAAAGAGGTTTTTCAGGGATGACGCCGCGGATCGGTCGGCCATTTCACGGAGAAGCGTCAATAACCTGATAATCATATGCGAATCCCCGCCGGGAAGACGCTTTAGAGCCTCCTCGGTCGTGTTTTTCCCAAACCCTTTCATGATCTCGGTGATCCTTGTGGGCAACGTGACCTTCGGATCGAGGTATAGATCGAAAAGCCAGGAGAGGTTCTGAACACCGCTGGAGATGACAAATGTCTTCAGCTCCGAAAGGTTTCCTGCTCCACGGAGGATAAACGGCGCCACATGCCTGGCAAGGGTTTCCTTGTCCATCAGGGATCTCAAAAGCGACAGGGCTTTTTGGCGGATCGGTTCACTCGGTTTTTCACGGGCATGACGGTGAAGGGTCTCCATGAGGGATGTCAGAAATGGAAACTTACCCCCCTTGAGAAGTTCTGGAATGGACCGCGCCAGTTTCCCGTAACAGGCGAAGTATTCCTCGTCGGTGATCTGCTTGTCCATCAGGGAGTGAATGAAGCGACAGATCCGGAATTCGACCGCTTCATGGGTGAGGGTTTTTAGATACTCATCGACAGGGAATCGAGGTTCATCACTCGCCTCGCCGGAAAACGGGGTTACCGCCGCCTTTTTTAATAACCGGTCGTAGTCTTCTGGGACATATTTCTCATATTTCTCACGGTTGAGAAGGGTTTGCATATCCGCGGATGAAAAATCCTTTTCCATTTCCGGATCGGTCGAAACCTGCGTATCCTGGCTGCCCGTCATTTTCTTGAGGAGATTGACGAGAGCGGGAGAGATCTTCGAGCCTCTTTCGCTCGTCTGACGGATAATCTCCCTGAACATCTCCCGGGGAAAGCACTTCAAGTTCTCCGCGACAAGCGCCGTATTCGGATGAACGGCAAGCTGCCTCTCCACGACGTCGATCATCTGTTTTTTCAAATCGGGATGGAGGTCAGCAATCAGAGAGTTGACGCCGGTCAGTTGGTCACGCTTTTCGGCGCCGACCTGCCTGCCTTTTGGCAGTTCAGAAAAATAACCATGGACGATCTTCTCATAACTGAAGACCGCCGAAGGCCAATGCTCTCGCTGCTTGTTGAGAAAACGGATGGCTTCAGCCGGGTCCATGTTCCCTTGATCCGGCGGAAGACCGCCGTCTTGGCGCCGTTTCAATGCTTCCGCCTTCAGATGGGCAAAGAAGCCTTCCCAAAAATGTTCATCTTTTACATCCTGATCGACCCTGGTCCGGGTGATCTCCTTCTTCTCCCCAAGACGAAAATGGTCCGTGTCGATGACCTTCACTTTGATCCCCGTGATCCCGGCGCGTTCAAATACCGATTCGATTTTACCCATGGCCCAGATATCCGCCGGTTTGGCCGATAGAATGCGGTTGAATTCCATCAGGTCCTGCTTCTTTAAGCCGCGGTGCAATGTGAAAGCGACGATACGGAGATGGTTCAGGCATCGCGCATAATCCTGAAAGGCGCTATTCTTATGCTCCCTATCCGGCGCGGTTTCACCAAACGAGAGGGTATCGCCGGCAAAGCCGATAACCAGTTCGCTCTTCTCTCGGAGGAGCTTCTGTATCATATCAAAGGCATACTCAATACTTTCCGTGATTCGCGAGTGACCTGGCGGGTACATCCCGAGATTCATCCTGATCAGGTTCAGGGTGGTGACGACGTGCAATACGTGCCGGGACCCGGCCGACGGGGGGCTTGCGCCCATCCTTCCGGATATGGACGCTTCTCCCTTCGCCTTTTCTCTGGAATCATTCATGGACGGACCTTGCGAGTGTTTTCATCTGGCTTGCTTTTTCAGCTCTTTAAGCGGTCCGAGTATAATTGGGAGGGGAATGGGCGTCAAGGAATTTTCGATAAAATCTCCTTGACATGAGAAGCCCGCCTTCGTAGCATCCTTTCGGGGCATGCATCTTACAGGAGTGCATGACGAGGCGGGCGAGAGCGACGATAAGGAGCGCTGTTTACAAGGGATGACCGTCTATGAGAAAAAAGCTGACTGTAAAATCGGACCTGAAACGCTTGACGGTCCTTGGGGGAGAAAAGATCGTCCCCGGTCGAAAACTGGAGACATTCCCCAATCATCACCCGGAGCGGGAGTATTGGGTCACGATGCATACCGAGGAATTTACCTGCGTCTGTCCGTTGACGGGGCAGCCGGATTTCGCGAAACTGAAGATCCGGTACATTCCGGACAAGCTTGTTCTCGAATCAAAATCCCTCAAGCTTTATCTCCACTCCTTCCGCAATGAAGGGACGTTCCATGAGCACGTCGTCAATGTCATTTTGGATGACATCGTCACCGCTCTGGCGCCGCGCTCTTGCAAGATCACCGCCGATTTCGCTGTGAGAGGCGGAATCGGCATTTCTGTGGAGGCAGAGTTTAAGGGCTCATCCACTTTATGAAATATCGAGGAGGAAACGATGACGCACTCTGATAAAGGCCATTACGCAGCCAAGCATGCGCCGGGCCAGCGCCCGGATGAGAAAATCGCCGCCCTGGTCCGTTTGAAGGTCGATGAGGGGAAACTCCCCTGCGCCGACGCGGAGCGTATCGGCGCCAAACTCGGGGCGACCATGACGGAGGTCGGCCGGACCCTGGATCTTTTGGAGGTCAGGATCAGTCGCTGTCAGCTTGGGCTTTTCGGCTATGTGCAGGAGGGGAAGATCGTCCGGCTGGAGGAGGAGTTCACCCCGGAGCTTGAGAAGGCCATCCGCAGCCGCCTTTCCGACGGCAGGCTTCCCTGCGCCGAAGCGTGGAAGATCGCCGCCGAAATGAACGTCCCGCGACTAAAGGTCTCCTCCGCATGCGAGACGCTGAAGATCAGGATGAAGCCCTGCCAGCTCGGCGCCTTCTGAATCACTTGGGGGCCGCCCGACAAAATGTATTATGCAGCCGTCAGGTAATGGGTCAGAATCCGGAGTATGGACTCGGTGTTGCGACGGGCGTGCCGGAGGATATTCTCCGTGGTCAATTCTTCGTCTTCGATTCCGTGGGCATAATTGTCCACCGAGCAGAGCGAGGCGTAGGGGATCTCCAGCTCCTGGGAGATGATCGCTTCGCTCGCCATCGTCATCCCTACAAGGTCGGCAAATTGGGACATCATTGCGATCTCTGCCCGTGTTTCGAGACGGGGTCCGGCCGTCTGCCAGTAAACCCCTCCGTCGATCACCTCGATGGCGCACTCCCGGGCCGCATCGAGCCATCTCCGCCGTGCCTCCGCATCCAGGACCGGCGCGATATGAAAGGGTTTCTCCCGGACAATGGTGGGTCCAGCCGTCGGCATCAGGTAATCATCCGGGATGACGAGCATCCCCGGTTTCAGCCGCCGCTTCAGAGAGCCGGTGGAATTGACGCCGACGATCTCCTGCACTCCCAGGTCTTTCATGGCCTGCAGGTTGGCCTGATGGTTGACGAGATGGGGCAGGATGTGGCGGTGCGCGTCTTTTCCGTGACGGGGGACGAAAACGATCCCGGCGGAACGAAAGACCAGCGCTCGACCGAACGGGGTTTTCACCTCCTCTTCCCGCAGGTCTGCGAAGATCCCTTTTCCCTGCAGAAAAACGGTTCCCGAAATGATGCCGAGAGGTTTCATTTGTCCTCCTTGACGCTCCTTGTCAAACCGCGTGATCCGCGCGATCACCCGGTGTCAGCGTATAGCAGATTCTCCGGCGGCTGTCAAAAGGCAGACTTGACATCGTTTGCCAGAATGTGCGATAATCCCTTGCACGGGAGCATAGAAAGGAGATCAACATATGGCGGGAGAATTTCTGGTGCATGTCGGCGACGGGAACTTTGACGAGGAGATACTCAAGGCGGATAGACCTGCCTTGGTAGACTTCTGGGCGCCCTGGTGCGGCCCCTGCAAGGCGATCGGTCCCGCAGTGGAAGCGCTGGCGGGGCAGTACCACGATCAGATCAAGGTGGCGAAACTCAACATCGACGACAATCAAAAAACGGCGGCGACATATGGCGTCAGAAGCATCCCGACTCTGCTTCTGTTCAAAGAGGGAAAGGTTCTCGACACCCTCGTCGGGCTGGTTCCGAAGGAGCGCCTGGAGGCGTTCATCAAGAAGGCCCTGTAGACGAGACGCCAAGAGGTGAACACTGTGCATAACAAACGAATTCTACTGGTTCTTTTCGCGGTGGTGATGATCTCCTCGGGGTGTACGTTCTCGTGGCCGTGGACGAAGAAGACGACCATGGCCCGCACGACCCCCGACGGCCTCTACCAGCAGGGGGTGCAGTACTACAAGGATGGCAATTACAAGAGATCCGTGGAGGTCTTCCAGCGGCTCAAGGAGGAGTATCCTCTGAGCACGCTCGCCATCATGGCCGAGATAGGGGTTGCCGACTCCCACTTCAGCGGCAAGGATTATCCCGAGGCAGGGCTTGCCTACAGAGAATTCATCAATCTTCACCCGGCGAACGAAAACCTCCCCTATGTGATGTACCAGCTCGGGATGTGTCACTTCAATCAGATGACGACGATCGACCGGGACCAGTCGGAGGCCTTGAAGGCCTTAAAGGAGTTTGAACGGTTGACGGCGCGGTTTCCCGGCAGCAAATTCTCCTTCCTCGGCGAGAAGATGGTCCGGGAATGCAAAAAGATCCTGGGCGAGCAGGAGTTCTATGTGGGGGAATTCTACTTCAAAAACAAGCAATACCGGGCGGCCCTCCTGCGGTTTGAGAAGATCGCGCGGGAATATGCGAACGTCGGCCTTGACTACAAGGTGAGCCATTACATCATCGAGTCGAAGCGGCGGCTCGCCGAGGAAGAGGCGAAAAAGAAAAAATAAATAGGGCGCTGTCTGCTTAATTGATCCTTTACGATCTCGTATGGGGCGCGGGGGCGGATTTCAAATCCGTCCCCATCCATGAGGCGCAACGCAGCATCGGGACTTTTCACGAAGCCGTCATCCGTTACGATCCTTTCTGCTGCAGCCTATACCAGTACAGGGCGTAGACTCCCATATTGAACAGAATGACGAAGATTCCCATCGCGATCTGGATCTCCCGCGTCAGATCGTTCGGGTAGATCAGGGGAATCAGATAGCGGTCGATGAAGTCTCCCTGGTAGGCTGCCCCCCCGCCCAGGTTGCGGAGCCGATTTTCCAGCGGCGTCAGCGGGCAGATCCCGCCGGTCGCTTCGATGAAACCCGCCCAGAGAAAAGCCGGGACGTGGAACCATGCACACCGCCGCCACCGGAAAACCAGGAGCCCCCCAAAAACAGAAATGAGGATAAAGACGCCATGGAAGATCACCACGAGGTCGGCCAGAAGTGTCGCTGCCATTGCTGAGCCTCCCTGAAAAATCTCCAATGCACGCTCCCGGGATCTGATTTTCAAGTTATGCAAAGGTCAGCCTGCGTCATTCAGCGGGTCCGGGGAAGGGGATACTGGGCCCTCGCCGCTGAGCTGGCCGCAGGCGGCGAGGATGTCCCGGCCGCGGCTCGCTCGGAGGATCGCCGTATAGTGGTGATCCAGCAGGATCTGCTGGAAGGCGCTGACCGTCTCCGGAGAGGGGGTCCGAAAAGAGGATCCCGAAAATTCGTTGAAGGTGATCAGGTTGAGTTTGCAGCGGATGTTCCTGAGCAGGAGGGCCAGCTTTTTGGCATCCGCAGGGGAGTCGTTGACGCCGGCCATGAGGATGTATTCGAAAGTCAGCATCCGGCGACCGGGCATGGGGTAGTCCCGGCAGGCCTCAAGGAGCGTCGCGAGGGGATATTTCCGATTGACAGGCATCAGGGCGCTTCGCCTGCGGTCATCGGGCGCGTTGAGCGAGATGGCGAGGTTCACGCAGATCTCCTGCCCCAACCGGACGATTTGCGGTGCAAGGCCGCAGGTCGAGACGGTGATTTTCCGGTTGGAGAAGCCGAGGCCGTAGTCGGAGGTGAGTATCCGGATCGCCGTCACGGTATGGTCGTAGTTTGCGAGCGGCTCCCCCATCCCCATCAGGACGATGTTCTTGATCTCCGGACCTTCGGGCGTGCAGCGGCGGAGCATCGTCATCTGGCCGGTGATCTCGGAGGGACAAAGGTCGCGCATCAGCCCTCGACGGCCGGTCATACAGAAAAGACATCCCATCGCACAGCCCGCCTGGGTGGAGATGCAGGCGGTCCAGTGGTTCCGGCCGGGGATGAGGACGCTTTCGATGAAAAGGCCGTCGGCGAGCCTGAAAAGGGCCTTTTTCGTTCCGTCGGCCGAGGTCTGGATCCGGTCAAGCGCAGGCTCCGTGATCACAAACAGATCTTCCATCCGGGTGCGGAACTCCTTGGAGAGCGCGGTCATCTCCCCAAAAGAGGTCGCCCCTTTCTGATAGAGGCATTTCATGATCTGCCGGGCGCGGTACTTCTCTTTGCCCAGGCTTGTGATGAAGGCCTCGATCTCCGGAAGGGACATGTCCCGGATGTTGGGTCTGTCCTTCATACATTTACCGTCCCTGCCAGACGGGTGTCATCATTGCAATGTTAAGGGAATCAGACCATTTTCCGGTCGAGATTTACCGCGATTGTATCGATGAATGCCTCCGTGTTCACCTTCCGGTTGGCGGGGTTCTTTTCGGCGAACGGGAGGAGGTCGCCCGTCATGATCCCCGCTTCCACCGTTTCGATCGCGGCCCGCTCCAGGCGATCGGCGAAGGCCGGGACATCCGGCGTTCCATCCAGCTCGCCCCGGGTCCGGAGCGCTCCCGTCCAGGCGAAGATGAGGGCCATCGGGTTGGTCGAGGTCTCCTCCCCCTTGAGGTGGCGGTAATAGTGCTGCTGGACCGTGCCGTGCGCAGCCTCGTATTCGAACCAGCCGTGGGGGGAAACCAGGACGGAGGTCATCATGGCGAGGCTGCCGCACGCCGCGGCGATCATATCGGACATCACGTCCCCGTCGTAGTTCTTCAGCGCCCAGAGAAAACCGCCTTCCGATTTCATGATCCGGGCAACGGCGTCGTCGATCAGGGTGAAAAAAAAGGTGAGCCCTGCCGCCGCGAATTTCTCTTTCCAGTTCTTCTCAAATTCCGATTCAAAGACCGCCCGGAAGTGGGCATCGTAGATCTTCGAGATCGTGTCCTTCGTACTGAACCACAGATCGATCTTCCGGTCAAACGCCAGGGTGAAGCAGGCCTTTGCAAAGGAGGTGATGGAGTCGTCGGTGTTGTGGATTCCCTGGACGATGCCCCCCCCGGTGAAATCATGGATTGTCCTCCGGACCGGTTCGCCGCCGTCGGCGGGGGTGTAGACCAGTTCGACGAGTCCCGTGTCCGGAATCCGGATCTCCGCGGCGGCATAAACGTCGCCGTAGGCGTGGCGGCCGACCGTGATCGGCCGCTTCCAGGGGGAAACCGAAGGGTGGACGTTTTTCAACAGGATCGGCGTCCTGAATACCGTGCCGTCCAGAATAGCCCGGATCGTCGCGTTGGGGCTCTTCCAGGCCTTCTTCAGGCCATATTCGCGGACACGGTCCTGGTTGGGCGTAATCGTGGCGCATTTGACGCCGACCCCGTATTTCTTGATGGCCTCCGCCGCGTCAATCGTGATCTGATCGTCCGTTTCATCCCGGCGCTTGAGATGGAGGTCGTAATAGTCGATGCCCATATCGAGATAAGGGAAAAGCAGTTTTTCCTTGACCATGGACCATATGATCCGGGTCATTTCGTCTCCATCCATATCGACCAGGGGGGTGACGACCTTGATTTTTTTTCTCGCCGACATCTCGATCCTCTTTTAAGGGATGACTACATCCCGTCATCGTTTCCCTTGAGACGAACCGCCCGAACGAACTGCTTATTGTAGTATGGCGTATTCAAATTGTCGATACGAACTCCCCGTTTCCTTGAGGAGGCGTGGACGAATTGGTTGTTGCCGATATATATCCCGACATGGCCGAGCGTCCTTCTTGTATTGAAGAAGAGAAGATCTCCCTCGATCAGTTTGTTGCGTGCAACGCGCAGGCCGACGTGAGACTGTTCAAAGGCCGTCCTGGGGAGGTCGATGTTGAAGGTCTGATAGATCTTCTTCACCAACCCTGAACAGTCGAGCCCCTTCATCGAAAAGCCTCCCAGGCGGTAGGGGGCGCCGAGAAACCCCATCGCCGCCTTGACAAGCAGCTGCGGTTCGTCGGGAGTGGTCCAGTTGCCGAGGAGCGACCTGCTCTCCTTCGTTCGCCTCTCGATCCCGGCCCTGACGTCTTCGCTTACGATCCCGTCATCCTCTTCCTCGTGTTCCGGGAGAAGTTCATTTTTCGTGTATTCGACCGGTGCAGGGACCGACAATGCATCCGGATCCTGCCTCGTTTTAAGGGTGAGTTTTTTTCCGATCTTCAGCGAGCTTCCCTGCAGGCGGTTCAGGTCGCGGAGCCGGGCGACGGTGGTTCCTGTTTTTTTAGCGATGCCGGTGAGGGTGTCGCCTTTACGAACCGTATAAACCTCTCTGGAAGGCGACGATGATTTTGCCGATGTTGCGGATTTCTTCACCCCGGATGTGGGAATGACGAGGAGCTGATCGGGTTTGAGTTTGCTGCTCTGCAAACGGTTGGCCGTCTTCAGGGCTTTGAGGGAGACGCCCATCCTTTCCGAGATGTCGAAGAGTGTATCGCCGGACCGAACCTGGTAGGTCTGCCGGGCAAAACCCTCTCCCCAAAAGAGCAGTGACGCGAACAGAACGATGAGTCCCATCCATGGGAAAATCCGCCGTCTCGGCATGAAGTACCTCCTCTTTTTACAATCGGGGGCTCCCCCACTCCACGAACGATGTACAGATTTTTCCGGTGGGTGACCGGAAGCAAAACCCTCAATCCCCGTGCTGCAGGCAGGGCGCTTTGCAAGCCGCTTCACAGGAACTGCGCACTCTTATAGTGGAACTGTCCCGGGAAGTCAAATCCAATTTTTCAGGACCCGAATGTTGATCCATTTGCCATCATCCCTTGAAATCTTTTACCCCTGGCCGGCCTTCACGGCTTCCAGCAGCGCCTTTTGGTCGGGCGGGGGCGGCGGCACCCCGGCCCTCTCGACAAGCGTGATCGCCTCAAAGTCGCAGCCGGTCGCGCAAACGCCGCAGCCGATGCAGCGGTCCAGATTCATCACCCAGGTCTCCCCGTCGCTCATGGCCAGCGCATCCGTCGGGCAGCGGTCGATGCAGACCCCGCATGCGGTGCATCGATCGCTTATATGATGGGGTTGAAAACCGGAATTCAGCGCCAAGCCGGGTTTGGGCTGGGCAAGGGCGGTCTTGAGGATGATGGAATGGCAGGCGCAGCAGTTGCAAAGGAAATCGATATCCTGCCTGTTGATGGATGTGTGCACCAGACCGGCCTCTTCCGACTTTTTCAGGATCGCAAAAGCCTCCTCCTTCGAGATCTGCCTGCCCAGTTTCCGGTCGATGACGAACTGGGCCCCCATGCCGAACTGCATGCACACGTCATCGGGGTTTCCGCAATCGTCCTTTTCATCAATCAGTTTGGCCTCGTGACGGCAGAAGCACGTGGAGACGGACAGGGGGTGGGTTTTTTCGATATAGGACGCAACCTGGTGATAGGTATGGATGGTGCTTTCGGCCTGGATCTTCTCGTCGACGGGGATCACCCGGGTCGTGGGATAGGTGATCTTCACCGGGCCCTGAGCGGCATCCACGGCGGTTTTGTAGGCACGGATCAGCCTGGCGACTTTCCTGTCCCGCTGCGTGGCCGTGCCCCGCATGAATTGAAACTCAAATATCCCCGGAACGAACGTCGGCGCACCATAGTAGGTGACGCCCTCGATCGATCCGGCGGTGCATAGGCCCTTGTCGGCCATTCCTTCCAGAACCCGGGTCACCTCCGGCACCGCTTTGCCCAGTTCCTTCGCTATGGTTTCGGCTGGATGAAACCCTTTCGGGATCGCATTGTAAACAGCGGCCTCTTCCGGGGTGAAAAGCTCCTCGACCAGGGCGTAAAACTCGGGGATATCCTTGCCCGGATAACGACCCCGCCGTTTGGCCAGTGTTTCGTACAGCTTTCGGTAAATGGTGTCCGGCATCGTCATTCCCTCCTGTCGTGTTCTATTGTAATTGCTCCTAGGTAAACCCCCGGCTCTGCCGGGGGACTCCCGGAGTTTGACAATTCCGGGAATATAAGGAAACCTCCTATCCGTGAACCGCTCAAAGTTTACGGGGAAGGAGGTTTCAGT
>Ga0116204_1002221_pt1 | contig 10530 bp, 14 predicted proteins | sample LakKivwa52mmetaG_FD_94481 | JGI IMG/M metagenome (GOLD analysis project Ga0116204, IMG submission 94481) | Anoxic lake water microbial communities from Lake Kivu, Rwanda to study Microbial Dark Matter (Phase II) - Lake Kivu water 52m metaG | ecosystem: Environmental > Aquatic > Freshwater > Lake... | reverse complement strand
TTGGTTTTGTGTATTTTATTAATGTTTTTGGGGGGGGGGGGTGGGGTATTTTCCCTTCTTATTCCAATAAAAAATCGATTACATATCGGTGAATGATGCCGTTTCTCTCGGCGGGAAAGAATCTATCCATAGAGATGACCATCTTTTCATAGTTGTCTTTGATCTTCTCCAGGTTGCCAAATTCCCTTTCAATAGCCGCTTCGCTGCCCAGACTGTAACATACCTGTATGTATTTCTTGTCGTTTTGTTTCTCGGCGATAAAGTCGATCTCCATTTGATCGATGACGCCGATAGACATTTTATACCCCCGGGCCTGCAATTCCTTTAAAACGATGTTTTCCAGAAGTCCGTTGATGTCCCTTTCTCTATACCCGATCAATCCATGACGAAGCCCGATATCGTTCAGAAAGACCTTGTCGAAAAACTCCAGGAGTCTCCTTCCTTTTATGTCATATCTCTGTACCTTGTCGATCAGCAGGCTCGCCTCGACGTAGCTGATGTAGTTCAAAATCGTGTCCACAGAGGTCCTGATTCGCTGCGATTTGAAATAATCCGCTATTTTCTTCGCCGTCGTGATGTTGCCGACATTATCGAACAGGTACCTGACCAGCTTATCGAATATCGATGCATCCCGGATTTTATGCCGGGTTATGACATCCTTATACAGGACGGTGTTCAGTATGGAGTTCAGATAGCTGAATATGACCTCGTCATTGAGCGGCAATTGGTGGATGCCGGGAAGGCCGCCGTATCTCAGATAGTTTTTAAATTCCGTTTCCGTATCCGCTGCTTTATCCGCCCCATCCCCTTTGTCTTTCTTGCTTTTGCGAAAGGTCAAAAACTCACGAAACGTCAGCGGATGAACGGGGATTTCCACGTACCTCCCGCTGATCAGGGTGGCAAGTTCCGAGGATAGGAGGCCCGCATTGGAGCCGGAGATAACGACATCTCCCAAGCCATCCGCCAAAAATGAGGCGACCGCCCTTTCCCATCCCTCGATCTCCTGGATTTCATCGATCAGAATATACCTCCTGCCGGCTGCGGCTTTGGAGGGGGCGGCGGATTTGGAAGCGGACTTGCCGGCTGCAGCGACAGGGGCGGCGGATTTGCGGCTGCTGTCTTTGAAGTAGTCCACGGTATAGCGATACAGGTCGCGATAGTCTTTCAGCGTGTCGAATTCAAGGGACTCTTTGTTGATGTAAAGAATGTTTGCGCCAGGGACGCCGCGCTCGATCAATCTCTCGATCAGCAATCGCATGATGACGCTTTTTCCGACGCGACGCATCCCTTTCAGCACTTTTACCACGGGCTGATCGATGAATGCTTCAATAGCGCCCAGGTATCTTTCTCTGACGACAAAGTTGGCTGTATCGATTCTCAGATTTTCCATAGTTTCGATTATAGTCGAAGGCAATATGATTTGCCAGACATCTTTCGACTACATATTTCGGGGGTCAGGTCTTGCAATTTAGCGTTTTGCAGGGGAGGGGGATTTTGTTGTCTCCTTCCCCCCCTTGAAACAATCGGGCAGGGTGTAAATGGATTTATACGGTTCTTTGGCTATTTCTGCCTCGCTCAACTCCTTGAAACCTTCTTTTTTCAGCATCAAGATGGCCTCTTCTTCTTGCGATTTTCTTATTTTTTTTGCCATTTCAGGTACCTCTCAATATACATTTCAAAGTTATCTTTCAAATCTTTGACGGCCAAATTCAAACCATCATTGTTATTGATGAATTCAAACCACACTTTTCTTATTACGGTACAATCATCAATAACATCCTTATGCGGACATCCATGAGCGCTATCAAACCGAATAATTTCTGTATAGCCGCCATGTTGCATTAAGACCAATTTTGCAACGAAGTTGATGATTAAGCCATTGAGTGTTTCGAAGTAAACATGGATTTCAGCGTTATTCCCCAACTCAATTTTGTAGTATTTCTTCGGCATCGGCAATCACTCCGGTGTTGACGCAATATCGGGGGTCATTACGGGGGTCCCCCCCACCCTAACCCTCCCCCGCCAGGGGTGAGGGAATGTTTTTTGGGGTCAGGTCTTTAAAATTAGCGTTTTGCGGGGGAGGGGGATTTATGTTTATTTCTACACCTGCTTCCCGGCAGAAGGATATAAGGGATTTATATTCCTTCTCGGCTATCGCGCGTAAAATATCAATTTCCAGTTCCTGGTACTCATGTATAGCCACATTCCTGAACCCTGTCATTGCAATCATGGCCCGGGTGGTTTCTTCGCTCAACATATTTGCCTTCTTGAGGAGGATAAACAGCTCCGCGCTGCTTTGAGGCGCCCCGAGATGATTTTCAGCCACAAGATGCTGCGCAAGATCAATGGCCGCCTGGCAGGCCCGTTCAATATTCAAAATCATCGCATCGATATGGGTGTAATTATCAAGCGCAGGATTAAAGGCATACTCCTGGTGCATCCTCCTTAAGGAGCGTTCTATCGCGGCGGCCTTGTTCAAGACCACATTATCCGGCCTTGTAGGCATCCAGTATCTCCTTTCGATCCAGATTGAACTGGATGTACATTCCAAGTAAACCGGCTCTGCGAAGAGAAGCTTTTTCAGGATTTCTCTGAAAAACGGGGACGCCCGTCAGAAAGGCTTCCCGGGAATATACCAGATTTGCCGATGAGATTTCCCCCATATCCACCGAACGCTCCAATTTGTATGCAAGATCATTGGCTATTTTCAGCCTCTCCAGAGAACTCATTTCCGCTCCCGCCTCCAGCATCAAGGCTAAGTCAATATCGCTCTCCGAGCCCAGCTTCCCCCTGATGGCGCTTCCAAGCAGATAAACTGCCAGAATCCTGGCATCGCCGGATAAAATCTCTTTTGTGTATCGTCTTATTGTTTCAACATTCATGGGGGTCAGTTACCCCTCCCCAGTTTCGGGGGTCAGGTCTTGCAATTTAGCGTTTTGCGGGGGGAGGGGAGGTGGATGCGCTTCCGTATCCCAGCGATGGGCGGAAAGATCAGCAGCCACGCCATCGAGCTTGGCGGAGAGATCTCGGATCGCAACAGTGTTGCCTCTCGTCTCCGCAGTCAAGTCCCGGATCGCAATAGTGTTGCTGTTTGTCTCGGCAGCCAAGTCCCGGATCGCAACAGTATTGCCTCTCGTCTCCGCAGTCAAGTCCCGGATCGCAACAGTGTTGCTGTTTGTCTCGGCAGCCACGGCAACGAGTTTATGTTCGAGACAGTCCATGCGTTTGTCCAGACGCATTTCAACCCGGTCGATCTTCTCCGAAAGCATCTGATGGCCTTCAACAACGATGTCAAGCTTGTGTTGAATTGAATCAGTGAATGTCCCGACGTGGCGGGCGATCATGCTGTCGATCTTTTCAAAGTCATGTTCATTCATTTTTGACCTCGCATTTTTGGGGGTCAGGTCTTGCATTTTAGCGTTTCCACTGCCACAAGAGCTGAACGGGTAAGGCGGTCAGAGATTCCCCAAACGGGATGCTCTCGGCGCCGGTATACAACACGACCCCCCGAAGAAAGCGCCTGTCCGTCGTTTCCGCGAGCGCTCGGAGCCCTTTGAAATCATGGGCATGAACCGTGGCGCTTGCTTTAACCTCTATTCCCGCAAGGTTTCCGGATCGGTCTTCCAGGACGATATCAACTTCCTGGCCTGACTGGGTGCGGAAGTGAAACGTTTGCAGTTTGGTTGCATTCCAGGTGATCTGCTTTTTTAGCTCCATGACGACGAAGTTTTCAAAGAGCGGACCGATCATGCCCCCCGCGGCCAATCGTTCCCGGTCAAGGCCGACCAGATGCGCCATCAGGCCGGTGTCGCTCATGACCAGTTTTGACGTTTTTCAAAGGTCTCTCTATCTGGTTCAAATTGAGGTAATTTAGAATCTCCTTATCCTTGATTTTAAGGACATTTTCAACCCACCTTTTTTCGTTTCAACCCAACAAAACGGCAAGCAGTTGCCATTTCGTCCTACAGCTTGACAAACCTAAAACTGCACCGAAAAAATATTTTCATCTTCCTGCATTTTCTGCTGGCGTCCGTCTTCTTCTTCTGATATACACTCATCATGTTGCCCATAACCATAAGAAAACGAACCGTTTCCGAAGCAGACATCCCTCTGATTCAAGGGGTGATCAATGAACATTGGGCCGAGGGAAGAAAAAGCATCTCCAGAATCCTGTGCCGGAACTGGGGATGGCTCCAAGCCAACGGCGCCACCAAAGACATGGCCTGCCGGGAGCTTCTTCTCACCTTGGAACGCATGGGACATCTTGTCCTCCCGCCGCGAAAAAACAATAGCTGGAATGAACGCAGAAACAAAAGCATGCAGGTTCTTCCCATCGATGAGAATCCCATCTCCGGGGAACTTGCCGATTTTCCTCCCGTCTCTATCGCCCTGGTAAGACATACCTCCCTTGAACCCCTCTACAACAGCCTCGTTAATCAATACCATTATCTCGGTTACCGCCAGATTGTCGGCCAGCATCTCAAATATATGGCATTCCTTGGGGATCGTCCCGTCGCCTGTCTGGGCTGGGGGTCTGCCGCATGGGCGGTCAAGTCCCGAGAGGCCTTCATTGGCTGGGACAATCTCACCAAGGGAAACAACCTCGCTTTTGTGGTCAATAATACCCGCTTCCTCATTTTACCCTGGGTTTCCATCAAGTGTCTTGCTTCCAAGCTTTTAGCCATGAATGCCCGAAAAATTGCTCTCGACTGGATGGCTGTCTATCAACAGCCCGTCTATCTTCTTGAAACCTTCGTGGAAAAAGAAAGGTTTCTGGGCACCTGCTACAAAGCCGCCAACTGGATTTGCGTGGGGCAAACCAAAGGCACCTCTAAAAGGGGTCATGATCATCTGGTTCATGGTCTGATTAAGGATGTCTTTCTGTATCCATTAAGGAAGGACTTCCGGGAAAGACTCAAGAACGGAACCTGAATCTTTTTATGTGACCCGGGCAGAAGTAGCACCTTCCGCCCGGGTTGTGAGGTAAACGTGAACGCCCTTCACAAATTTACCCTGCCAAACGTAGCGAAAAATCTCAACCAGATCAACCAAAATCTTTCTGCTTTTCATCAGAAACTTTTCCCCAAGTCCAAACGCCTGTCACAATATATCTTCCGGAAACGCTTCGTTTCTATTGACCCCCGGGGGGATGTACAAGGCGGATATGCATGTATGATCACATCCCTGATTGACTTCACCTTTGTCCGCTCCCTGGTGGCGGATGCCTACAGCATCTTTGGTCCTCCCTGCTACGACCCGGTGACTCTCTTTCTCCTGGACCTGTTCCGGTATGTTGACGACTACCCCGACATGAACGCCTTTCTGACGGTGCTTCGGGAGGAGAAACGAGGAAGTGAATATCGGCGCTATGCCGGCATTACTTTCGACATCCCCTCCGAAGGAACCTTCTCCAATTTCCGCAAGCGCATCGGAGAAAAAAGATACAATGACATCTTTCATGTCCTGGTGGGCATCTTCCATGACCTGGAAATGATTACCTTCAAGATCCTCTCCCATGACGGCACCCTCTATCATTCCTGGGCCAGATACAAAGGCTGCACCTACTTCTGTAATGAATGTTCCAGGATAACCGTCAAAGATGTCACCGAAAAGGTCCGAAATCGTATCCTCTATCGTCTTGCCCATATGCCGGAAAATAGCTTGGGATCGGATATCCGCGTCTATACCGAATGTCCTTCCGATCGCTTCCCCAAAGACGTCGAGAAGCCCAAAATCGAACTGTTCTCATTCCGTCTCTCCTTCTCTGATGGAGAACCTTCCCAGGAACAGATTAATACCGCCATCCTCTTCGGAGTGAAGGGTGAACTGGATCGTCAGCAGCTTTGCATCCAGACGATAAGATCATACATGACTGAAATCGACCTTGATGGCGCCATGACGATGGGCTGTCCCAAACTCCCCAAGGACATTGATGCCAGAATCGGCGTCAAAAGACATCCCATATACCCCGACAAAAAAGAGAAGATCTTCGGCTACAACGCAATTATCTCTGCCTCTGTAGAACCCCATCTGGGTATCGAACTGCCCGTAGCGGTCAGCAACATTGCCGGAAATGCCGAAGAAGGAAACTATCTGGTGATCAACAGAGAACAGATCATGGAGCATCATGGCTGCAAAACGGTCGTAGATCTTGCCGATTCAAAATACGACACCATCAACAATTATAACTATGTCCGCAGCCAGGGCGCTATCCCCATCATCGACTACAACCGCAGAAATGAGAAACTCTCCAGAGATGATCTGCTGAAGCGGGGTTACGATCAACAGGGCACACCCTTCGCCCCCTGCGGCCTTCTGACCATACCCAACGGCTTCGACCCGAAACGCCAACGGCTCACCTTCTGTTGTTTCAAGCAATGCCGAAAACTGACCTCGAAGGCGATCGAAGAACTGAATTCCAGCTATCATTTGGCCACGTGTCCCTATATCCAGAATGGCGCCGGCTATACGAAGCAGTCACGGTAGGAATGCCAGTTACCCGGCACCCCCCGTACAGATCCCAGCGAGCGGAACTACCGCACTGGGCTCCTACCTTGGGTAATGACGTACCTGCTGAAGTCCGGATAAGGGTGATGAATGCGCGGTTGTGGGAACCAGTTGCCAATCAATCGGTTCATCCGTTCCCAGTTGATCCGATGTCTTTGGCTACGACGCCTAAGCATCTTGTACCATAAGCAACTCACATGATATCTAAATGCTCCAAGTTTGCGGGTGTTACCAGGTACACCATAGTAATTATAATGCCCAAGCAACACAACACGCAACCATGCGCCCACTACTGGTACTGGCCAATGAAGACGTCGTCTGAGTTCCTCCTTAAGCTCCATGAGTTTTACCCGCACCCGTTTGCCAATGGTATGTCGCAATACCGTGAACTTCCCCTCACTGGTTTTGCCACATACGTGAGTAAAACCGAGAAAGCCAAACGTCTCCGGTTTCCCCTTACCTTGGCGTTTACGGTTCTGAGCGGCAAAACGGCCAAATTCAATCAGCCGTGTTTTATCCACGCTCAGCTCCAGGTTGAACTCATGGAGGCGCTTTATAAGCGCCTCTCGGAAATTCTCAGCGTCATCCTCATACTGAAAACCCACCACAAAGTCGTCACAAAAGCGCACGACGATGACATCACCAGCAGTTTGCCTACGCCTCCACTGTTCGATCCATAGATCAAACACATAATGCAGATACACGTTGGCAAGCAGCGGACTGACACTCCCGCCCTGTGGCACGCCTTCTTCGCTGTAGGTTCTCCTGCCGTCTTCCAGCACACCAGCGTTCAACCACTTCCTGATATGCCTTAAGACCCGCTTGTCCGCAATCCGGTGCTCGATGAACTTTTCCAGCCATTCGTGGGAGATGGAGTCAAAATATCCCCGAATGTCTGCATCAAGCACCCAGTTTACCTTTCTCGTCATGATTCCCGCATACAGGGCGTTGAGCGCATCATGCGGGCTCCGCCCAGGTCGAAAACCATACGAGAAACCGAGAAAGTCGGTGTCGTAGATTGCATTCAGCACCTCAACCGTAGCCCGCTGTACAACTTTATCCTCCAGCGTGGTTACACCCAGTGGTCGTTGCCGCCCATCAGGTTTGGGTATGAATGATCTTCTAACCGGCTTTGCTCGATATGCTCCGCGTTTCACCCTGTCAGCGAGTTCTTGGAGGTTTTCTTCCAAATTCTCACCGTAATGCCGCCATGTCTCCCCATCGACCCCCGGCGCTGCATTGCGCTTGAGGCTTAGGTAAGACTTGCGAAGGTGCTCACTATTATAAACGTGATGCCAGAGTGTGGTAAACCGCAACCTTTTATCCCGACATGCTGCCTGTCGTATCCGTTCCATCTCATTTGTCAAGTTGTCCGAATCAGCCTTCATGGCCTCTCCTTTCCTGGTACTGCGTCCAGAACTTGTTTTGTTGGAACAGATTCCCCTTGGTCAGGTCCCTTCCCTCCACAACCTCCGCCGTCAGGAGTCCCACCTGCCATTGTTCGTCTGCTTCTCCGGTACATTTGGACCTGTCCGACTTCCCACGCCCGTTCATCGCTGTCTCGCTCCCTTGGGATTTACAGCGCGGACCTTAAGCGCCATCTGCTTAGGCCGAACGTGGGATCTCCCGGTTCCCGTGCGAGAGGCTTCCGTGCATGCGCGGGGTCTATGACCACGCGGGGTCAGGATACCCCTTGCGTTTGCGGTGTATCCTGTGTTGCCTTCCGTGCTACATGACGCCGTCGGCACCCCGATATATAACCTTTCGTGGCTCAATACCCGGCCCGCACTTTCCCCTGTCAACGCTTCGTTTGCAATCTTACGGTTACAAACGCATGACTCGGGGTCGATGTGGTTCGCTGGACCTTCATCGTATGGAACTTTCATCCACTGTCTCCCGCCGGTTTCGCCGGCGCACCATGTATGTCAAAGAGCATCCCCGGCTGACAAATGCCATCCCCCGGGGAACTAAAAAATATCAGAGACTAAAACAACACCGTTCCGCCTCCGAACGGATCAACAGCGCCGCCAAGGAAGATACGCCGATCCTCCGCAAACCCAGAGTCCTTAACGCAAAAAGAGCCGCCACCCTCGCCCAGATGACTGCCATCGTCATCCTCCTGAAAAGAGCTTTCTCCTTTGTCGTCAAAACAACCGCCCTCTTCAGAAAATACCTCCAGGAATCAAATGCTACAACCAAAACCAAACTGGAACTCCTCCTCAGACCCCCTCCTGTCCCGACGTTCATCATGAAGCTTCTCCAGCGGGAGTGAGCCCTCAATGACTCGCCAGAAAAATGTCCAATTACCCCGCCTGAACAGGTGTCGGGGAGAGCTACGTCTCCTTGCCTGCTTTTGCCCTGTCGGAGACTACCTCTATACTGAAAATCCCCCGTCATTATCCCTCCTGCTGACTCTTACACCCTATTTTTTCCTAAAATCGTCGGCCACCCTTACCTCTGTCCCGTTTCTCGCTCCCAAATCCGCCAATCGGCTGGGGGATTCTAAATTACCTCGAACTTTACAATGATGCTCCTGCTGTGGCTCCGCTTAATGCGGTTGGAGGAACAGCGGGGGCATGCGCCGGGACGAGGGGGGGGTCATTGGCTGTCCACTATGGAGGCGATATACCCCTATTAAAAATGGGGGCGCTGTCCCGATTTAGAATTAAACAAAGTCCATAACCCCTTCCGTTTTCTCGGATTTTCCAGCGGGAGGGGGGATATGACGGGGACGTGTTTGCCCAAGAGGATGCGCCGGGGGGTGTTGTAGACCATCCGGGCAGCCGTTTCCGACCCCACGAGATTCTCTATCACACGTCGCGCCCCGGAGAGCTGGGGCTTGCGCAACCGGAGGCTGTGGGTGTCGGTGACCAGCATGTGGACGAGACGGCGCTCTACGAGGAAAAGGGCAAACTCCCGTATCTCCTCGGCGAACCCCTCCAGGAGACTCGCCGCCGTGACCTGAGTGAGGATCCCGTTCTCGACCCAGTGCAGGAGGCGATGCGGGTTTTCCCGGAAGTAGGGGTTCCGTTCCACGTGGCTCAGGATCGGCCGGTAGCCTTTGATCTGGAGGTTCCAGAAGAATTCGTGGAGATTCTCCGGCATGGTCTTGTCGGGGAGCTCCAGCAGGACATAGCCGCTGCCGTTGTTCAGGGTGAGGAGGCGCCCGTCCTTGAGCCGATCCGGGATGCCGGTGTCAATTCGGAGCTCGGTCCCCGAATGGATTTTGAGAGGGATCTGCTTCTCCTCCAGCAGTTCCTCGAACTCCGCGAACCGCAGCAGCACCTTCTCCCGGTCGTTTTCGTACTACCCGGGGACCCAGTGGGGCGTGCAGACCATCTCCGAGATACCGTCGTTCACGGCGACGCGCGCCATCGCGAGCGCCTCGTCCCAGTCGGCGGCCCCATCGTCCAGCCCCGGCAGGATGTGGCTGTGCATGTCAATCATCATCTTGGAAGAATGGGGGTCATGTCTTGCATGTTAGCCTTTTGGGGGTCACAAAGCTCCGCTCTCTCGTTTACATTTCGTGTCGCAACGAGGCAATCCGCACAGGGCGTGAAGAGACGTGTTTCGCGAAACATCTTCAATCGGCAACTATTCTAATTATCATTGAAAATAACATGATATGTCAATATGGTTTATTTATTGATAAAATATATAGCTAAAATATATACTGTATCAGGAAAGATGGTTGGGTGCTGAGATTGGCGTTTTTCCAGCAGGACCATTTCAGCAACCAACCATATCTATTTGATTAACGTTTGATCAAAAGTAACTTTAGGGGTAAACCTCTGGTAATGTCAAGAGAAAATTGGGCATCCGGATATCGGTAGAAGTGCGGCATCAGTATCAATATCGTTTCAATATCACTTTGTACTTAATGATTTCATAGTGTTATAACAGATCTTCCCTCTTTACAAAAACGGTTCTCGCGTATAACTATTCGATTTAGTTTTTTATCTTCCGCCCTGTGAGCTTTTTCTTCGTGTCTACATTAATCTTTCTGTCAGGTAGAACCACTGG
>Ga0116204_1002220_pt1 | contig 10544 bp, 8 predicted proteins | sample LakKivwa52mmetaG_FD_94481 | JGI IMG/M metagenome (GOLD analysis project Ga0116204, IMG submission 94481) | Anoxic lake water microbial communities from Lake Kivu, Rwanda to study Microbial Dark Matter (Phase II) - Lake Kivu water 52m metaG | ecosystem: Environmental > Aquatic > Freshwater > Lake ... | reverse complement strand
TCATCCAATATTTCCTTATCATATTGTTGTTCAATATATTAGAAACATATACCTACAGCCAGGTTATCTTAAAACAAGCTCTTTTAAGGCAATTTTAATGTTATGATGGTAAAGTTGGGTTAACTTATATACAAAGAAAAACAGGATCTCAGGTCAGAATGAAGCTTCCGCAGTGTGCGCTTGAACTTGTTGATAAATCGACTGGGAAGTTGTTCGATCTACCGAGTTATAAAAACATGCAGAAACACTTGCGTCGCTGGGTAGAATCTTCCGGGATTAAGAAAAAGATCACCTACCATTGCTCCAGACACACGTTTGCCACGCTCCACATTACCATTGGAAACGATATCTATACCTTGTCGAAACTGATGGGACACAGCGATATCAGGGTAACCCAAGATTATGCTAAACTAATAGACAAACTAAAAGATGACGCCATGGTACGAATGGATGAATTGTTTAGGGCAAGATCCGATCTGCTGTAACAATCTATTATGCACTCTCCTCATTTTGATATAAAGACATATTTATGTCAAACAAACACAAACTCATTTTGTCCCATATTTGTCCTTCTGTGATTTCCAAATAGTGCTGAATGCTGGTGGAGCTAAGGGGATTCGAACCCCTGACCTATTGATTGCGAACCAATCGCTCTACCAACTGAGCTATAGCCCCACGCAATCTGTTGATGCAATACAAGGGAGATGGCCTTTCTGTCAAGCGAAACCTGAGTAAGGGGTCGGAAATCACCTTACCCGGATATCCGGCATCTGGCTTTCAAATTCCGGATCGAACTCTGAGAGTTGCTGACGGATGATAGCTCGCTTTTGCATGGCGGGATTGAGTATATAGTGGCTAAAATCCTCTCTGGAGATTTCTGCAGCGCTTTTCAGGTGTGGAAAAAGTAGTTTAAGGTAGGCCGTGCAGAGTTTTTTGACAGCTTTGGTATCACGGGTGTCCGCACTGTGTGGGATGAGCAGCAGATCATCTACTATGGCAGCATAAATGGCCTCAGAGCGGAGTTGGTGCATGATCTCCGAAAAATATTCCACATTGAGTGTGATGCCTTTGACCTTTAGGTTCTCATTGAAACGGAATATCTCCCAACCCTCGATGAATCCATGGATCCGATCGATAAATGCAGAAGAATGGAAGAACTGAGGCAGACCCAGGAAATAGTTGCGGTGACGTGGTTTTAAGCGTCTGTCCAGTTGGATATTGCCCAACATTATCAATCCACAATCCGATCTTCCGGTGTAGCCGCCAACCACGATCTTGCCGTTTTCCAGATAGTTCTTGAAAGCCCCCAGCATTTCTTCTTCACGGCTGAATTGCAGGGTTTCGATCTCATCCAAACAGAGAAAATCATAGTTGTTGATGATCCCGGGACTGCGGGTTGCGATATTATAGAAGAGTCCTGCCCGGGTTACGATTCCGCCACTGACAGTCCAGTTATATTTTGAGAGATTGTTAAATACGTAGGATTTACCAGTTCCTTTGGGAGCGAGCTCAATCAGGTTTAGATTTGGTTCAACATAAACCAGCAGTCGTGAGAGCAGCATCATTTTGCGTTTGAGATCAAAGCTTCTGCCCTTTTGCGGGTCTTGATAGTCCGGGTTAAATTCCATGGTACGGATGAGGACATCGATCCATTCCTGGAGGGTGAAATGCGCTCTGGCCTCAAGGAAATAATCCAGATCAACGCTATAGGGCTGAAAGGGCTTGAAATCCGAAAGCAGGACACAGCCTTTATCGAAAAAATCCGGTGGTTTATAATTCAAAGTAAGAATTCCCCAAACCTCACCTTCATGCAGATGGTTGATCCTGGATTGAGCCAGTCCCAGGGGAATGACGCCTTCCTTGATCCCGATCCCAAGATCTGGAATGGAGAAACCCATCTTGCCATTGTTCAGATCGGTCTGAACGATCAAGCGGGATAGAACCTGGATCGGAACCCGGCTATGCAAAAGTCTCTGACGGATGTTGGTGCCGCGTTGAGGAACTTTTTCCTCCAGGAAGGCAAGGCAGCCCTGCCGGTCGAAATGATCCTCCTCGGTAAAAATCTTGATCATCCAGTCCTTCATAAAGGATGGAATGTTTCGTCCCGAAAACACCTCATAGAAACTGGGGTTTTTATATACGGACTCGCGGGGGAAAACAGCCCGTAGCTTCTCATCCAGGGCACCGAAGCAGGTATTTGGGGCAAGTTCATAGATGGTGGTCAGATGTGGCTCCAGATCAGATATCGTCAAACATTTCGTCCAAGCCGGTTTCGGTGAAGCCTCTGCGTTCTTCATCAATGGGTTTTTCCGGTTCTTCTTCCAGGCCATATTCTCCACCGGGTTGGGATTCAATTGCTTCCAAATCCAAAAGTGTTCCGTTATAGGCAAATACATCCAGGATCTCAATGAACATGCGCAGGACAGCACGAATCGGTTTATCCTGCGCTTTGATGGTGTTTTCGATTAAAGGGATAAGAGTTTTATCCGCATCTTTTTTCCAGGGCAATGCCTGGCGGTGCAGATCAAAGATCTGGGTATAGAGCTTGAGATAATCCTCTTTCTGGATGGGATTTAGCATAAGGTTTTGGTTAGAGTTCCCAGCCAGGTCAAAGAAGTTTTTTATAGTTCTGGAGGATGCTCTGTCAAAGCGCTCCAAAGCTGCAGCCGGCATTTTATCCACATCGTTGCGCCTGCCATAGAAAACCTCGCTCTGAAGGGTCTTGGCCGAGGCCACCAAAGTATAAAATGGGTGTTTGTGCTCCTCATTCCAATTTAGCAGATAGGAAAGGTTCAGATATGAGTTTAGCCGTCCCACCTTGCCAAGTTTGCCGATCAGTTCGGCTTCATCGATCAGGATTACCCAGCCTTTGTAGCCCAGAATCCTGAGCAAATAGGGAAAGAACTCAAAGAAGGCCTGGCCATGCTCTTTGATCGTGAATTTTGGCATAGCCCGTAGTTCGTAACGCATTGCTTTGCGGCAGATGGCTTTGGCAGGCGCCCAATAGGCTTGGTTTCCCATCAGAGCATTGTATAGCAATAGCATCTCATCGGCATCCCGAAACTGAAGAAAGGCCTGTAAGATCAAAGATGGTAGCGGATGCAATATCCCGCTTTCGGCCTGGCGCAAAAGATCCATCAAGTCCTGGGGTAGGTTGTCCGAGGCCAGTTGGTTCATAATCCCGGGGATCATATTGTCGCCCGTGAGGGTTTGATTAGCCAGAACGGGAAAGAGAACTTTGAGATTGTTCAATCCCAGATCCCGGTTCAAGGTATAATAACTCACGGCATAACCCTTATGCAAAAGCTGCTGTTCCGTCATCTTGAGGAAGTGTGTCTTGCCCTGACCATATTCACCCCAGATTATTCTTCCCCTGGGGGCATTTCCTGTCTCCAGTTCATCCAGGTCGGCTTCGATCTTCTGGGTGATGTGACTACGCAAGTCTGGAAGTTGCTCAATCATCTGACGGGATGGAATTCCTGCCCGGATGGACTCCAATAATAATACCGGATCAAAGATTTTTGTGCTGTTATCTGTCATTTCTCAACTCCGGACTTAGGGATTTGTTGGTTCGCCGCAGCACGGATACAAAATCATGAAAGCGGATTGGATTGTCATCTTTGCTACTCAATGGTTCTGCCTCCCACTGAATTCCATTGGCTTTGATCCGTTCTGCAAGATCATCCAGAGCTCCGGATGAAGCCAGGTCTTGCATGATCATATCTGCATCGACCAGATCGGAATAGGGGTTTAGAGTGCGCTTTTGAACATAATCCTGCCGGATCCTCATCCACAGTGCATAATAACTCTGCAGTCCATAGGCTTCATTGGAAATAATCTCATCAGTTCCGGCGATCAAAAGCAGGAAGTTTTTCAAAAAATCCAGATCGTCTATCAATTGCCGCAGCATCTCATAAACGTCATTCCGCTTGGCAGGGGTATATTTTACAGGTGCATCGGGACTGGGGAAAATAGCTTCGAACTGGTCAAAAATAAGCACCACACCCTGATATCCGGAGATCTTGATGACTTCGATCAGCGAAAAGAGCCAGATCCTGGCATTCTGTTTGTTCAACCGCTCAAATAGTTGGCACTGACGCTTCTCATGGGCTTCCAGTTTGGCCCCAAGCACCCACCGCTCCAAAATGGAAAGCAGATCGTTGTTTTCTTCAGAGAGCGCTTCCATATAGCGCATCAGGAAAAGCCGGAAGGAAAAGCTGAGGTCGATGCCCTTGACGATCTGATTGATGCTCTTGCGGATGCTTTGTTTGGCATGGAAACTGGCTGTATCCTCGATCTCACAGATCAGGTCAATAAGGGTGGTTTTATGCTCCTCAAGCTGTTGCGGATCATAGCCCAGGTGCTTCAGCATCGTATTCAGCAGCGCATGCCGGACTTTGGCAAAATCCAGGTTTTCGGCAATCGCTTTATAGAGCTGGATAATGTCGGTGATCCGGAATTCCATCTGCTGCAGATCAAAATAGCAGGTGAAGAAGCCCTCACGGTTGGCATAAAGCTTGAGGGCTTGCAGATAATGCGTTTTGCCGGTAGCGTGAGCACCATGGATGATCTTGACCTTGCATCCACCCCGCGCGATCACTTGTTTCAGGCAGTATTCTTTCATGTTTTCCAGCCAGCAGTTATCAACCGTCAATAGTTCCAGGATTTCCTGGCTGAGGGGTGGCTTCCCGGCTTGCAAAGCAAGCAAATCGGCATTCGTCATAGCGGCTATACTTCCTTCTTATAAAGGGTTAAGGTGCTATATTTGTAATCCTTGCCATCAGCATCGCGGATGATCAGCATCCGACCTTCATGACGCGAAAAACCAAACTCAAGCTGAAAGCCCGGATGGATAAAACCGGATGAAATCAAGCGTCCCAGATCCCATAGGAAATTCTCGATCTTATAGTCCGATGAAGCTGGTGAAACCGTGAAGACCTTGAAGATATCATCCAGCGGAACGGCATTGCCATATTGCACCAGACGGCTGGCATAGATGCTCTTGTTCAGATATTCATAGGCCTTTATCAGCCGGTTTACGAACTGACCGGCATTGAAGGAACTATTGATCTTCTTATAGAACTGCTCGATAAATCTTGTCACTCGGGAGATCTCAAGCTCGGAAAGTTTCTGTTTCTTGCGTCCAATCCCGATAATGATCTGAAAGTCCGCAAGGCGGGGTTCAATCACGATCGGTCCCAGGGTGATGATGCCTTCTTTCTGTTCCACCGGAAGGTTCTTTGCCAAGAGGGAACTGAATAACTGTGCAAGATAGGCCTCCGGATCACTATAAAGACCCTTGATGCTGTCGATCTCACCTCTGGCATCTGATATAAAGCCCAAAACGTTTTGCCAAAACGTGTCCTCCTGCTCCTCAAGATACTTGACTGAGGCAGCACAGACCTCAACATTGTGATACTTGGAAGCAGCCAAAAACGCGTTATAAGCCCGGTAGAATTTATCTATCTCCTTATTTTTCTGCATTATTACTCCTTGAGAGATTTTCTTTTTTTTAACGAATTGCACGCTTAGATTTTATCGCTTTAAAGTCAAGCTAAAACTCAATGACTCATATTTGGCATATTTCATAAAACCAATCTCACGTGCCCTCACCACGATTACCCATGATTTATCAGTGTTTCAGCGAAACAAACCCAAAGTGGAGGGTTTTATCCCCATTGCTGACAACACAGAGCACTCTTTTATTTGCAAGCCAATGTACAAAACTCCTCTGAACAGAACAAATCACAAAGTGAATGCAGCTATCAGAGCACAAAGTTCCAATCGGTCATTATCAACCCTGCTTTTTCCGTATGCCTCCAGGAATATATCTCCAAAAGCAGGGGTTTTCAGGTTATATTTCAGGGTCCAGATTCCCCAAAAGAGGTCATAGTGCGGGTCAGCAACACCTCCGGTGCCCAGATCGACAAATCCTGAAAGCTGCCAGTCCCGGATGATGATATTGGGCAGGCAAAAGTCACCATGGATATATACACGCTCCAGCGGGAGAGACCGTAGCTGATAAAACCTGCTTGCGGCTTCCTGGAATGAACTGCCAATAATACCACTATCCATGATCCCCTTGCGAATGTTATCTTCTGCTTCGGCAAGAAGTTCCATATTCCGCTCCGGATAGGGACAATCCAAAATCGGCAGTGCATGCAGCCTTGCAAGGCTTTCTCCCATCAGGATGGCCAGTTTTTCCGGTTGTTTAAGGTGCCCGGGACTGATTCCATCCTCACCCGGCAATGCCCTGGTAAGCAGATAGCCCAGCTCTCCCCAGACCTCATATTCGACAACCACTGGTGCAAAACCATAGGGATATAACCATTTAAGCAAGGCTTGCTCCCGATCCAGCAAGGTGGCATGATCTATCTTGAGAAAGTAGCTCTCCTTCCCCCGGATACAAAATGTGCGGGCCCGTTCAGAACAACTGCTGTCCAAAACCACTGCATCCTGCAGATAGTTCAAGATGCTTTCCGGTAAAGAACTTGTCTCAAGACAGGCCTGGGTCAATTGCATGCTTACCTCATTCAAAACAAACTATAGTTTCATATCACGGGTATTTACTATTGGGACATTGGCTTGCGTCAATGATATGTAGCCAGACTATCCCTCCTGGATAAATCTTACTACTCTCGAAGCGGGCTTATTTTTCCCGGGCTTTTGCTGAAACTTACTGTCGCCAAATAAGGCTTGCCTTCCTATTGATTTACTTGGCAGAGCTAATCAACATCCACTTGGTGCCAAACTTATCTGTTAAAGACCCAAAATAATCTCCCCAAAAGGCAATCTCCAATGGCATTGTTACCGTTGCACCCTCGGCAAGTTTTACCCAAAGCTGATCTACCTCTTCCTTGCTGGGTAGCTCGATCATCAGATCAATATTGCCACCGATAACTGCTTTCTGACCAAATGCCTCGCTGACATCCGATCCACAAAGCACTGTCCCATTACCCATTGGCAAGCCAATATGCATGATCAGGTCTTTCAGTTCATCCGGCATCGGCTTTCCATCTTCTGTTGGCATATCCTTGTATCTTCCTATATAGGAAAATTCACCCCCAAAAACACTCTTGTAAAACTCAAAGGCCTCCATGCAGTTGCCGTTGAAGTTCAGATATGGATTTATGGTTATCACTTTAACCTCCTGTTGTTTTATATGAAATAAGCTAATCCAGATAGAGAGAACTGGCAAAACAACTTTCACTGTGATCGGGATCGAAATCATTTTTGGTATATTGCTGGTTTCTATCTGGTTCAATTCCGATCCTTCCCTGTCCCAAAGCCTTAGTCAGGTCTTAATCCCCTCTTAATCAAGCGTTAATTATTAACGCTTGATTAAGAGGGGATTAAGACCTGACTAAGGCTTTGGATCAAGGATTGAAAAGCAAGGAAACATGAGGGGTGTGGAACAATAAGAAATCAGATAATAAATGACCCATAATCAGGCCTGTATTTATTTGATAGATAAGCCAATCCACATACCCGAGACCACTGCTAAAACACCTGAGAGGGTGGAGGCAAGGATGTTCATTAATGCTGTTTTTACATGTCCGGTCTGATATAAAATGACTGTCTCGTAACTAAATGCAGAGAAAGTGGTGAATGCTCCCAAAAATCCAGTGATAATAAACAGCCGGATCATTTGGTGATTTGCGTGATGCTTAAAACTCATGGTTAGAAATCCCACCAGAAAGCAACCAACTACATTTACTATGAGTGTTTTGTAGGGAAATGGACTGCTGGTTTGATAATTGGTGATCAAGGTGACACAATATCTGAGAAAACTCCCTAACGCACCCCCCGCTATAACGAGAAGGACATCCTGCACCGATAACTTGTAAATGAACATTCTTAACACCTTAACTTTTCTACTTTTTTCAGGAGTCATCAGAAGTAAAGAACTTCAGTTCGGTACAGGTTTATCCCAGGCGAACCCCATCGCCTAAGCCAAAGAATTCAGTGCCTTGTTTTTGTCAACTCTCTTGTTTGCCAATATTTGGAATCCTGATTTGTTGTGCACAAGGCCTATGTTGAGATAACATGGTTTGGGGAGAGGATCAATTCCTAACTGCCACAATCCTATAAAAAGAACGGGTTCGAAATGCTGCTCCGGGATCGGTGAAAGTGGTCTGCGAAGCAGGGACATTGGCCAGCAGAATTTCATCCGAGAAATCCGGAAGTGAGGCCATGTAAACATTATAGCCGGAAGGATTGCCACTGGAGGCGGTCCAGGAGAGGGTAAGGGCACCATTGAGCTGGTCAATGGATGTTTCCAGGTTTTGGGGGCTGGAGGGTGGGGCTGGAATAACCAGGTTGAAGGGGCTGTTGCTGATGTCGTAAGTATTGCTGTCCAAAGCATCTGTGATCCGGATCAGGGCTTGAGAGGAGGTTGTTGACGGGCTTTGCCAGGCATAGCTCTGAGCCGAGACGGGAACCGAGGCAATAAAAATCCATTCAAGTCCACCATCCAGTGAGTAATGGAGCTCAAGTTCCGGATGCAGGAGATTATGCGTCCAGTTGATATTGTGGCTCTGGTTGATTTCCCAGTTCTCTCCTCCGTTGGGAGAAGTGATTGTGAGAAGCGCTACAGATGGTTGTGATATGGTAAACATGTTGCTGATCTTCTCAGCATGGGGGGCAATGCTATCCACAAGTTTTATCCTGCAGGTTGTGGATGGATGGTTGGGCACGATCCAGGGATGGGTGTTCAGGCCATAAACCGCATTTATAGAACCTCCACCCACCCAGGAACCTCCATTATCAAAAGAGTAGTACAACTGCACAGACGCACCCGTGCCGGAATAACCAAAGCCGATATTCCGGAGTCCACCCCCGGGCCAAACAGCATTTGCGGCCGGAGCTGAGATGGCAATCGGTATCCTGACAGTTAGGTTTGCTGTGATATTTGTGCTGGGTGCTGCCGGATCATTGGAAGTGCAGACGATTGTTGCGCTGTAGGTTCCGGGAGCCATTCCGGTGGCATTGAAGCTGATTTGGATGTTTTGGGCAGCTGCTCCGGATGCAATGCTGCTGCTGTATGCAGGCAGGGAGTTGATGCTGAGCCAGGAGGGGCTGCCTGGGATGGATAATGAGAAGTCCAGATCCATATTGCCGGTGTTTGAAATGCTTAGGTTCTGGTTATTGACCTGTCCCGGAGCCAGATTGGTGGAAAAGGATGTGGCAGAAAGCCCGATGGTCGGTTTTCCACCCGCTCCTGTCACTGTTACTGATTGGTTGGCTCCTCCGGTATTATGGGTGATGGTGATGGTTCCGTTATATTCCTGCAGGGCTGTGGGTACAAAGGTTACATCAAAGGAAGTGGATGTTCCGGCTGGAATGCTATAGGCCAGAGTGTTGCGCTGGAGGTTTTGCTGAACAGAGCTTTTGTTGCCATTTGTTTTGGCAGCATACGCAACATCCTGTTTACTGCGTTCTGTGCTGGCAGGCTTGTGTAGCCGACTGCCTGCTTGGGAAACCACATATCCGGCGGGGCTGCTGATCTCACCGGAGAGGGTTTGGTCACCACTATTCTGGATTGTGAAGCTTTGGGACGTGCTGGAATTGACCATGACGGTGCCATAGCTCAGAGCTCCAGGTGTGACAGCTATTTCCGGACCGCTGTATTGGATGAAGTAGGATAAACGCAGATTTGGACGCCGGTTGGTAGTAGAACCTCCACTAAAGACATTGGTTTGGTCAGCATCGTCGTTGCGGACATATCTGTAGCCATTGCTGATAGTTGTAGCCTGCACAGTTCCGGTGGAAGAATAGCTGCCAACAAGCCCGAAGGCAGTGTCGATGACGATGTTATCGGTTCCGTTCCAGACAAAGGGCTCGGAAAGATTAAGCATTTCAAATCCCCCGGCCGTTGGCATATAAGATGCATTGGTATAGACGGTTGTCATCCCGGTCGAGCTCTGCCAGCTTGAGACATTGGAAGCCGTCGTATGTTTCATCCGGATTATGAAGTCAGGCAGGGCAAGGTCTGGAACAGTATTGATATAAAAGCCGATCTGGGTGATGCTGGCGGGGCCAAAAACGCCGGCTGCATTTAGCTCTGCGGCTGTATATACTGATTGTCCATGCAAACTCCGGTACCAGATGTTGATCGGGCAACCCTCATTGGAGCCTGTAGGTTCGGTGCCGGATCCGATTGTGGCGGATAATCCGGGAGTGACATTTACCGTGTTTGAGGGATCAGATTCCCCGTTCGGACTGCTATAAACCGCTGTTACATAATAGGAATAGCTGGTGCCATTGCTGAGGCCGGTATCGATGTAGGTGAGGGATGTAACCGAAGATTGATAAACGGAATTGCGGAATATCTTGTAGCTGCCGGGTGTTCCCGATTCGGGTGCCGACCAGTTTAGGGTGACCTGCTGGTTGCCAGCAACCCCAGTAAGGTTCAGAGGGGGATCAAAAGTATAGACCGGCCAGCTAATATGATCGATCCAGGCGCAGTCGGAACCGGTATCTACGCTGCCGTCCTTCATGTATTCCCATTTGAAGGTGCGGGTGCCGGGGGTGACGGGAAAGGC
>Ga0116204_1002219_pt1 | contig 10548 bp, 10 predicted proteins | sample LakKivwa52mmetaG_FD_94481 | JGI IMG/M metagenome (GOLD analysis project Ga0116204, IMG submission 94481) | Anoxic lake water microbial communities from Lake Kivu, Rwanda to study Microbial Dark Matter (Phase II) - Lake Kivu water 52m metaG | ecosystem: Environmental > Aquatic > Freshwater > Lake... | reverse complement strand
GTTCCGGAGACAGTCGTGATCAGGGAAAACGGCCTGAGCTTCGAGGTCGATCTGCTCACCGGTCAGAAGACGGGATTTTTCCTCGATCAGCGTCCCAACCGGGAGATTGTCGGCGCCTTTGGCCGGGGGGCGGCGGTCCTGAACTGCTTTTCCTACACCGGGGCCTTTTCCGTCTATGCCGCCCGCGGGGGGGCGAATCGGGTCGTCTCCGTGGAGGCATCGGCGGCGGCCAACGAAATCGCCTGCCGGAACCTCGTCCGAAACGGCTTTTCTCCGGGGCAGCACACCGTCATAACCGCAAACGTATTCAATTATTTGCGGGAAACTAAAGAGATCTTCGATCTGATCATCCTCGATCCCCCCGCCTTTGCCAAATCCCGGAAGGATATGGACCGGTCGGCCCGTGGCTACAAGGAGATCAATCTTCAGGCGGCGCGTCGCCTCAGGGAAGGAGGATTCCTTGCCACCTTCTCCTGTTCCAACCCCATCACCCCGGAGCTTTTCGATAAGATCGTTCTCGGCGCCGTGCGGGATGCAGGAAAGACCGGGCAACTCCTTGGTCGCTTCGGAGCGGGTATGGATCATCCCGTGAACCTGGCCCATCCGGAGGGCCGCTATCTAAAGGGACTCCTCCTGTGTCTCCATTCATAGGGTTTTCAGGACGGCTGCGATCCGGTCATGGATAGGCTGCGATGCCAGGGCGCTGCCCGACGGGCCGACCATGATCGAGACCGATGTAATCTGCTTTTCCACATAATGCACCAAGATTTTGACCTTTTCATCCTGGATCAGCGCCGTCAGCTCTCCGGTGGCGATCTTCCGCTCCTGCTCGCCGTCAACGGCGTTGAGGTCGAGCAGTGTTTTTATACAGGCGGACCACACTTTTTCCAGGGGAAAAGGGTAGGTGGTCCGGAGGTAGCCGTCGGTGTAGATAAATTCCCAGGAGCGGATGCCGATCGTCTTTCTGCCTATGGACAGAGAGGTGTCGCAGGCCGCGGTGATCAGGAGTAACGGAAATAATAACACAAACCCGAGAAGTAGTCTTTTCATGCCCTTTCCTTTCGCTTAACGGAAGCGTCCCGGCTGGAAACAGTTCCGGCCGCCGGCCTCCCTGGGGAGGCGACCGTTGTTCACTTCAGCAGCCCGGCGAGCTTTGCACCGTATTCGACGCATGCGTCGATGTTTGCCGGGTCTGGATTCCACATGCATCTCATGCCGTCGTCGACGACCTGGAAACCGGCCGCTTCGAGCTGCCCCTTGAGCACCTTGACCGATTCGCCGCTCCAGCCGTAACAGCCGAAGGCGGCCGCTTTCTTGTTTCTGAATTTCAGCCCTTTTGCCTCTTCGAGGAATCCGGCGATGGAGGTCAGAACGCCGCGGTTGATCGTCGGGGAACCGACGATAATGGCCCGGGAACGGAAAATCTCGGTCATCACGTCGTTCCGGTCCGATTTTGCCATGTTAAAGAGCTTCAGATTCACCTTTGGGTCGGCCTGCGCGATTCCCCGGGCGATATTCTCCGCCATGACCCGCGTTCCGTTCCACATCGTATCGTATACTAGGGTAACCTGGTCTTCCTGATAACTGTCCGCCCATTTCAGGTACTGCTGGACGATCTGGACGGGATTTGCACGCCAGATCACGCCGTGGCTCGTGCAGATGATCTCCACAGGGAGGTTGAAGGCGAGGACCTCCTGGATCTTCTTCGTGACCATCTCGCTGAAGGGGGTCAGGATGTTGGCGTAATACTTGATGCATTCGGCAATCAACTCCGACTGGTCCACCAGGTCGTTGAACATGTATTCCGAGGCATAGTGCTGGCCGAAGGCGTCGTTGGAAAAGAGGATGCTGTCCCCCGTCAGGTAGCAGAACATGCTGTCCGGCCAGTGGAGCATCGGCGCCTCGATGAAGATCAGCTCCTTCGTCCCCAGGCTGAGCTTGTCCCCGGTTTTGACGGGATGAAAATTCCAGTCCTTATGGTAATGGCCTTTGAGCGACTTGATGCCGTTTGCCGTGCAGTAGACGGGGGTATCGGGGATGCGGTTCATCAGTTCGGGAAGGGCGCCGCTGTGATCGGTCTCCCCGTGGTTGGCGATCACATAGTCGATCTTTTTCAGATCGATCTGCTTTTCCAGATTGGCCACATACTCCTTGGCAAAGGGCGCCCAGACCGTATCCACGACGGCGACCTTCTCCTCCTCGATCAGGTAGGAATTGTAGGTGGAGCCCCGGTGGGTCGAATACTCATCCCCGTGAAATTTCCTGAGTTCCCAGTCGATCTTTCCGATCCATGAGACGTTGTTTTTGATATGCAGCTTCATACGCAGATTCTCCTTTTGTTCCCTGTTGATTGCTGAGGACTTTCCTATCCCCGATTGCCGGGGAGAAGCCTGTTTTATTTTGAAATCTCGCGATAACTATAGCAGAAATGATGCGTTGTGGCAAGTAAAACGATTCTATGGTCAGATCAGGAAATAGACGGCCTGGATCAGCGCCCAGATCAGGACGGCTGCGGTGACCAGGATGCTTGACGTTCCCAGGAGGCGGTGGAGCGATCGCTCTGTCGCCCGTTCGCGATATCCCGTCAGGAAGGCGATCAGACCGCCTGAGACGAGGCCTCCTCCGTGCGCCCAGTTGTTGATCCCGGGGAAGAAGAGCCCGAAGAGGACAAGGCCCACGACCCATCCCATCGCCTGACGGAAGATCTGTTCCCCGTAGAACCCTCCCCGGCTCTTGCCGTAGTAAAGGATGGCGCCGATCAGACCGCAGAGGGATGCGGAGGCGCCGATGGTGAGAGGGATGCCGGCCAGATAGGAGAGAAAAAAGCCGGCGACGCCGGTCCAGAGGTAGAGAATGGCGAAACGGTGGAAGCCGAATTCGTCCAGGACGAATGGGGCGAGCTGCCTGAGGGCCATCATGTTGAAGAAGATATGGAGAAGCCCTCCGTGGAGGAAGGAGGCCGAAACGATGGTCCACCAGCGGCCGTAAGCGTCGATAGGCAAAGTTCCGGTCGCACCGAGGAGAAAAAGGCTCCCCTCCGAGGGGGACAGGAACGTCATGGGGTTTGCCGAAAGGCCGAGCGCCGCCGGATTCAAGAGGAGCGAGAAGAAGTAAAAGGCAGCGTTGACGGCGAGGATCGTTTTGACCGGATCAAAACGGAGCAGGGAAAAGCCGCCGATGACCCCCCGTTTCCAGAGCGAACCCGGGCGGGCAGTCCCGCAATAGGGACAGGCCGGTTCGTCGCTGCTGATCAGTTTTCTGCAGTTCGGGCAGAGCATGGATTTCTTTTCGGTCATGGCATAATCCCGTTTATATCAACCTCATGATCACCGGAATGGCGACGAAGGTCCCGATGGAGGTGGTCAGGTTGACGACGGCGACGAGCAGGAGAAGCCGGGTGATTCGATTCCGGAAAAAACCCCTGAGCGAGATGATGTCGTCCTTCAGCGCCAGAAAATCCTTGACCTGGGGTTTGCGGAGCGTGGCTTCGACCAGTCCCGCGACCCAGCCGGCGGCGATCAGGGGGTGCAGGGTGGTGATGGGGGCGGCGGCGGCCGAGGCGACGATCGTCAAGGGGTGGGCCAGGAGGATGAGCGCCCCAAAACCCGAAAATGCGGCGGTAATCAAAGACCACTGGACGATCATCTTCAGGCTGGTCTGGGAACCCGAATGGAAGAAGCCGGCGATGAAAAGGCCCACGATGGCCAGCGGAAAAAACCAGCCGGCAAGGCGTCCCCAGCGGGATTTATCGGGGATCCGGTTTAGCGCCTCGAGGTCGATCTCCTCTCCCAGGTGTTTAAGGATGCCGGGTACGTGCCCGGCGCCGACGACCGCCACGATCCGGACGCCCGGCGCATGGCCTATGGTATGGGCCATGTAAAGATCCCGCTCGTCGATCAGAGTGGTCTTGAGCCCGGGCAGTTTCTCGCCGATGGTCTGCAGTGCCAGTTCCAGGACGTCGTGCTGTTTGAGTTGTTCGATCTCCTCCTCGGTGATCTCGTCGGTGACGAAGAGCGACATAAGGACGTCGGGGAGGACCTTGACCTTGCTCCAGAAACCCATCTTCCGCCAGGTGCGAAGGAGCGTCACCCGGATTTCCCGATCGGCGAGGACAATCTCCGCCCCGATCTCATTCGCCCGTGCGATGGCCCGGATCATCTCTTCGCCGGGGGTGATGTTGAACTTCCGGGCGATCTTCCGCTGGAGCGAGGCCATGATGAGCTGGGAGAGGAGGATGGAGGTCCGCTTCTCCCGGATGACTTTGACGATGTCGGTCTGATGCCACTTGTCCTGCTGCTCGATCGCCTCAAGGCGCGGCCGGCAGAGCTCGACGCAGACGGTATCCGGCTTTTCATCGGCGATGACCCGCTCGACCAGGTCGACGCTCTCCCGGGAGACATGGGCTGTTCCGATCAGGATGATCTTCCGGTCTCCCATGTCGATCCGGTGAATATTCGCATTTTCCAAATGGTTGCCCCCTCGGCGGTAGATTGGGCAGGTCATTAACAATATTTGCTCGGGATGTAAAGGGAAAAGGGAAACGGTTTACCGCCGGCGGGGGTGCAGCGTCACCATTTTCCGCAGCGGCCGCCCGTGCGGCCCACCACCTCGCCGGTGTCGATGATATCGATGATTTCGCAGTTGTTGGGGCAGTCCCCGCAGGCAATGCCCCGGGTGTGAATGCGGCGGGTCCAGATGGCGGCGCCGCGGAAACGGCTTTTGGCCACATTCGCTTCCATGGCCAGCAGGGCGGCGCCGTAGGCGCCCATCACCATGTGGTGTCTGGGAACGATCACCTTGCATCCCAGGAGATCTTCAAACGCCCGCACAATCCCAAGGTTGGCGCTGACGCCGCCCTGAAGCAAGACGGGCGCGTGGAGCGGCTTGCCCCTGGCCACGTTGCCGATAAAGTTCCTTGCCAGGGCGTGGCACAGCCCCATGAGAATGTCTTCCTGGGCATGACCAATCTGCTGCTTGTTGATCATGTCGGACTCGGCGAACACGGTGCAGCGGCCGGCGATTGCCGTTGGATGGGTCGAGCGGATGCTCCGCCGGCTCAACTCCTCGATGGAAATGTCCAGCCGCCGGGCCTGGGAATCGAGAAAACTGCCGGTGCCGGCGGCACAGACGAGGTTCATGGCAAAGTCCACGACTGTGCCGTCTTCGATGATGGTCACTTTGGAGTCCTGCCCGCCGATTTCTATGATCGTGCGCACATCGGGGTGCAGCTCGATGGCCGCCCGGGCGTGGGCCGAGATTTCATTCTTCACGATATCCGCCCCCATCATCGCGCCGATGAGTTCCCGTCCGGACCCGGTGGTGCAGAGCGCGCCGATTTCCATTTTTTTGTCTTGCATCACCCCGGCGAGCTCTTTCATGCACGCCTTCACGGAATCGATGGGGCTGCCGCTGACGCGCACGTAAGACGCAAAAAGGATATTCCGGTCTTCGTCCAGAAGCACGACATTGGTGCTGATGGAGCCCACGTCGATGCCAAGGCAGCCAAGGCGCATCAGGCCCTCCTCCGTCCGCTGGCCCCGCGCACGCCCCTTTGGCGACGGCTCCGCAGGATGTCCAGGAATGCTTCCACTCGGGTGGCCACGCCCAAAGCGCATGTGTGTTCATCGAAGGACAGCGGCAGGATGGGGATGTCCATATCTTCGCTGATTTTTCGCAAAATGGGACGGATGCTCACCTCCGGCATGCATCCGGTCGGACAGACGTGCACCATGGCGTCGAAGCCCGTTTGGGCGCAAGTGATGGTGTGGGCCACCGAATCGCGGGCATGGCCCCCCACCTCGCTCTCCAGGTAGGGTTTGGCCACCGCCGCCAGATACTTGGCGGTATTCTTTTTGTAGCCCATCGATAGGCCGAAGTTGTTTCCAATCTCCCCGCCCAGTAAAAAGAAGTTCTTGATTTCCACCCCCATGTGGCCCAGGATCTGCTCCAGGTTATGGTTGAGCTGCCGGTCGCGCAGCAGCGACACCTCGCCGATGAGGCCGATCCGCAAAGGCGCGCGGCTTTTGTCTATTTGGATGGTCTCGAACCGCTTATGCATCTCCTTGTGGAAGCGGCGCACCGCCTTTTTGGTGTTGATTTCAGACAACTCCCGCAGGCACCGTTCCATGAGCAATGAGGTTTCACCGGTGTTCACCTCTCGCGCCCGGGTGTATGCGGTCTTCAGTTCGATGGTGTCGATGGCTTTGATTTTCTCCAACCCAATGAACACGGTGCGCAGTAAAGGGATGAGCGGCGGATCGAAGTAGCGGAACACCGGCGGCTTGAAGCCGTCGAACCCAAGACCGAAAATGCGGATCTTGCGGCCCATGTCCTTCAGGGTTTCTTCGAGCATGCCCCGGTAGTAGTTCAGGCGGCAGGCGCCGATGCTGTTGACCATGAGGGCGTTCTCCACCCCCGCGTTGTCCGCCTCGATGAAGTGGCCCAGGTGCGCCTTGAAAGGCAGGCACACGGATTCGGGCGCCGCTGCAATGCCCAGGGCCATTGCATGATCACTGGTGTAGGTGGACCACCAGGGCTCGGCGCCCATGCCGGTCACCATGGCCGCAAGTGCCACTGTGTAGTTTCCCAGATTGGGAATGGCGAGGCGCTCGATCATTTTGCCCTGTCCGCCCGTTGCCAGGAGAGGGAGTCCACAAAGGCCTCCAGCCTCGTGTCCACCCCCGCTCTGCCCGTGTGTTCGTCCACCATGAGCAGCATGTACGGCACACCGTTTTGCTTGCACATGCGCCGGAACCGCTCGGTCATCATCGAGTCCGCTCCGCAGTTGAAAGCGCTGATTTGAATGACGCCCGCATAGGCGTTCCTGTCGAGGCTTTGCAGCTTGCGGTACATTTTGTTGAAGACACACCACAGGATATCCCCGGGAGAGATGTCGTTGTCGCCAAAAGTCATCAGCTCAAGAGGCGCCTGAAGCTTTTTGAGCTTCTTGACGATGGGGTCGGCGATGAAGTGGTCGTGGAGGGTGTAGGGGTGTCCGAGAAGCAGAAATTTCCGGTTGTCGCATTGCGCCCTTTGCATCTGCGCCTCCTCCCGATGGTGCTGCTCCATGGCTTCAATAGCCTCCTGTACCGCAAGATTCGCCGTCCTTCTGTCGGCCTCGATGGTCCGAGCGAGCCTGAGCAGGGTCTTTGACAGGGGCGCGACCGTCTCGTTGATCTCGACGGAGAGCAGTGGGACCCCTCTGGCAATTCCGGCCCGGGTGGCGTCCGGCAGGGCGCCGAACCGCGGGCAGCAGTTGTGCCCATGGACTATGGAAAGGACCCGGGGAACAAAGAGGGCATCGACGCTGTCAATCAATGACAGCACATGTCCGTCGAACAGCTTTTGGGGAAGGCAGTTCTCCATCTCCGTTTGCGCACAGGCCAGTTCCAAAGTTTTTTGGGTGGATTGCGACGACACCACCGGTTCGTGTCCGAGCCGTCGGAAGAAGCACTCCCACAATCTCGGATAGGAGTGGTAGTAGAACGCCCTGGGGATTCCTATCTTCACGTTCTTACAGCCCCTTTCGGGCATAGTCGTTTGATGATCACTGTTTCATCCATGTCCATTTCTCTCCGAGCCACTCATAAATGACTCGCTGTGAAATCCACAGATTCCCGCAATTTGGCAGCCATGATGCGATAGCCCCGCCGGGCTTGTTTTTTATGATGAAATCCGTCGGCGCCGGCATGGGCCGCATGCCCAACTCTTGAAAAATCCTTACCGCCCGTTTCATGTGCGCCGCGGACGTGACCAGAACAAACGGTGTGCTGCCGAGCAATCCCTGCAGCAGACGGGCTTCCTCAACGGTATCCGACGGTCGCTCCTCGACAATCATATCCCGAACGGGTACGCCGATTTGGCGTGCGACATCGCCGACCACCCGGGCGTTCGTCACAGGATCGGGAATCACACCGCCGGTGATGATCAGTTTACTCCCCGGCAGCAGTCTGTATATGCGAACCCCCTCAACAAGCCTGTAGAGGGAAGACCCGCCGATCTGCGCCGTTGTCGGCAGGTCCGGATCGGATACGTGCCCGCTGCCGAGGACAACCACGTGGCGAATTTGACTCCTGATCTTCGGGGCGATCTGTTCTACGATCAAGGGCGCATAAGACCGTTCGAGCGAATACAGGACCGGTTTCGTGAACACGGCGTAACCAAAAAACAGAAGGATGCCGATCCCCGTGCCGATGGCGACAATCGAGGCTTTCCTTCGCTTTACAATCAATAGTCCCAACCCCGCGATGAGCAGTGCGAGACCCAGGGGAAGCGGCTCAAAGAAGGGGATAATCGAGCGGATGACATTCATCCCGGCACGACCTCCTTGACGGCGGGCAATTGGTGCAACTGACCGAGGACAACTCTCCGGATGCGGGTCGGGTCAACCGCAAGTAAATATCGGGCCAGGCTTCGGGCTTTTTCCAGGCCGCCGGGGATATCGACTTTGTTGATCAAAGGGACAATCCTCGCCCCGGCGGGGCCGCTTTTCATCGATTCCATCGCCAGGCGGGCAATCGCATTTTCCGTGACCGTGCTTCCGATAGGCAGATCGAGGAGAAGGGAGGCGATGGCCGAACGAAAAACCTTTTCCTCATCGAGGGGGCAGCCCATTCCATCGATTCCGATGAGCGGCACGAGCAGGGTCGTATTTTTCGGTATCACCGGTTCTCCGTCGCGCGGGGCCTTCAGCGGCCGGCCGGCGGAACCGTCGGCTTCATTGACGATCGCGGAGACCCCGTCCATGGAGAAGATCTCTTCCGCCCATTCGGGAAGGATCCCTTCGAGTTTTCCGTTGGGCAGTCGCTTCCTGGCAATCAGAAGGGATTGATGATGGTTCAGATTTTCCGTCACCCATTTCTTGATCGCGCCAAGTTCATCGGAAATGAATTGAAGAAGGAAAGGGGAGGGGGGCGGTTCCAGGATTTTCGTGGTGGTGGTCAGGATGACCCCGCATTCAAGCGTCGAGAGTTCCCTGCCCAGTGCGTATAGCAGGGTGGTTTTCCCGCCTGCGCCCACGAGACTGATCGCCTCTTTCTTCCCGATGGAAAAGGCCTCTGCCAGTGTCATGATTCGTCCGGCCCTGCGTGCTTTGAATCCGTTATGAGCGCATTCCCCGCGGGTTGCCGCGGGGTAAGCGAACAGTAACAACAGGTTTTGTTCCAGCAAGGATTAAAGAATCTCCGCAGCTTGCTGCGGAGATCTTCAATATTCCTGATATTCTTCTGGCGTGTCGATATCCTTCAGGACCGCATCCTGGTCCACTTCAATCTCCAATATATCCCCGGGGTGATTCAGGAGGATCCGGCGGGCCCCCACATCTCCCTGCAGTTGCAAAGCTTCCTTCAGATACTGTGTGCTGATCAGGACAGGATGCCCCCGCAAGCCTCGGTAAACGGGTCGGACGATGCCTCGTTTGGGATCGGCCTTTCGAAACCGGCGGATCAGGGTGTTGATGATCTCCGGGCCGATGCCGGGCTGGTCCGCCAGGAGAACGAGAAAAGCCTCGCTTCCCGGATCCATGGCGAGCAGTCCGCGCCTGAGCGAAGAGGCCATCCCCCGGTTATAGTCCGGGTTGATCGCGATCTTGATGGGGAGCGCGGGCAGACTCTTTCTGATCAGGTCCGCTTCATGCCCCAGGACCAGAATGGTCTCGTCCGCATCGGAGTCGATGAGCGATTCCAGGCAGTGCTCCAGGAGGGTCCTCCCTTGCCATGCGAGGAGCTGCTTGGGCCGACCCATGCGCCTGGATTCACCCGCGGCCAGCAGGATCGCTGAAATCATGACGACATCTTCTCCAGGGAGCACGGGGAATCCGCTTGGCGCCCGAACTCTTTGCGCTTCATTGATTGTACTTCCTCATGACGGCCTCCAGAACGGCGCCGCCGATGGCGCGGGCCTTCTCCGAGACGGTCAGGCAATGCTCCGGCTCCGAACGCGGATCCACGTCCGCCACCTTCATGTTCGGCTCTACGGTAAGGCCGTCGTGCAGTATCCCCCGTAAAACTCCGGAGATCGCCGCCTCCAGGGGGATGCCTCCCACCTCCGCCACGGTCTCCCCCTTCTCGATCCGGTCGCCGATTTGCTTCATTCCCCGGAACCGTCCGCCGGCCGGCGCCCGCAGAACCCGTTCCCATGTGTAGCCGCCGATATCGCCGGGGATGCCCGTATCGGGCTCGGCCTCCCCCTCTTCGATTGCCCTTCCCAGGCGATGCCCGCGGTTGGTCTCGATGACCACGTGCACATCCCTTCCGGCGCGAAACCCGGGGCCCAGGCCGACGACCAGGGGGGCATCGCTGAGGGCCGTGCCGGTATTCCGCTTGGCCAGGATCGCATCCACCAATACATCGGGCGAGAGGATCTTGCGGATGGCGCACGCGGGGTCGATGACGACCGGCACTTCCCCTTCCTCCCAACAGCGCTGGATCGCTTCTTTCCCGGACACCCGCCTTGCGACCAGCCCTTCGATCTCGGTTTTCCCTGCGAAAACGGCTTCGCAGAAGGAGACCCCCCGGCGCACAGCCAGCGGTTCTGGGATTTCCGTTATGC